>Ga0247813_10003290_pt1 | contig 10452 bp, 8 predicted proteins | sample UWRJL169409C1_FD_180719 | JGI IMG/M metagenome (GOLD analysis project Ga0247813, IMG submission 180719) | Plant litter microbial communities from Arlington Agricultural Research Station in Wisconsin, United States - UWRJ-L169-409C-1 | ecosystem: Environmental > Terrestrial > Plant litter >... | reverse complement strand
TGTGTCCGAAGCTCAGATACACGTCGTCGCGCGGCACGAAGCCGGCGAGAACCCGGGCCTCGACGGCCTCGAGTATGCTCACCAGCGCCCCCTTGTCGTCGAGCGTGCCGCGCCCCCAGACCAGGTCGCCGTCGTCGCCCGCGACGATCCGCGCCGAGAACGGCGGATGGATCCAGCCGTCGTCGGTCGCCGGCACCACGTCGTAGTGGGCCATCAGCACCGTCGGAGCACCGGACGGCGCGCTGCCGGCCCAGCGGTACAGCATCGAATGCCCGGCGACCAATTCGCGGTCGAGCGTCGTGTGCAGCGCCGGATACAGCTCGGGAAGCGCCGCGACGAAGCGGTCGAACGGTGCAGGGTCGGTCTCGGATTCGTCGAGGCGGGAGACCGTCGGAATGCGTACGAGCGCTTGAAACCGGGCTATCGAACGCTGCTCGTCGGGGCTTCTCGTCGTCATGACTCGACTCTAGGGCGCGCGTCGACTCGCAAGCCCTCGCTGAGCGTTCGGTTTGCTCGACTACAGTAGCCCGATGAGCAAAAACCTTGAGGCCGCCAAGAGCGGCCGCGCAGACGTTTCGGCGGTCGCCTCGTCGTGGCCGCGCACGCTGTCACGCAGCGACGTCGTACTGCACAAGGGACAGCTCTCGCTGATCAACGACCATCTCACGCCGCACGAATCGATGGTCGACGACCTGCTGTTCGTCAAGAAGGTTCTGGATGACGCGGGGCTCGAGTATCTGCTCGTCCGCGGCAACGACGAACGCCCCGTCATCGCCGTCGACTGGAAGCAGCGCGCCGTGCTGCAGGAGGCGTTCGCCGTCGCCATGGCGACCGAACCCTTCTACGCCAAGGCCGTGCACCAGAACGCCGGCCCCGCCCTCTTCATCGCCGACGGCCGGCTCTCGGCCGACGACAAGGCCAGGGTCTTCCGCCTGTTCCGCCCCCGCGTCGAGCCGCTCGGCCGGCTGCGCTACGGGGCCTCCACGGGCATCCAGCTCGAATTCTGGTCGTTCACCGAGACCGAGATCATCGCGCCGGTCGAGAACTCCCTCACCCGCACGGTGATCCCGCGCTCCGAACTCGTCGAGTCGACCGTCGAGCGCTACGGAGTCTCCTGGCGCACCGCCGAGCCGATGTTCAACCGGCTCGCCTCCGACATCACCTTCGACATCGACATCGTCTTCTCCTGGGTCGACGGCACCGACCTCGAATTCCAGCGCGCCCGCGCCCGTCGGATGCAGAGCTACGTGGTCGGCGAGGGCGACGACCACGAGGCCCGCTTCCGCCAGATCGACGAACTGCGGTACGCGCTGCGTTCGGTCTACGTCTACGCGCCGTGGATCCGCCGCATCTTCATCGCGACCGACTCGCCCACACCGCACTGGCTCGCCGACCACCCCAAGGTCACGGTCGTGCGCAGCGAAGAGTTCTTCGTCGACCCGTCGGTGCTGCCGACCCACAACTCGCAGGCCGTCGAGAGCCAGCTGCACCACATCCCGGGGCTCGCCGAGCACTTCCTCTACTCGAACGACGACATGTTCTTCGGGCGTCCGGTCACCCCCGACATGTTCTTCTCGCCCGGCGGCATCACCCGCTTCATCGAGGCGGAGACGCGCATTGGGCTCGGAACCAGCGCGCCCGAGCGCAGCGGGTTCGAGAACGCCGCCCGGGTCAACCGCAACGTGCTGTTCGACCGTTTCGGCATCACCATCACCCGCCATCTCGAGCACTCGGCGGCGCCGCTGCGTAAGAGCGTGCTGGCCGAACTCGAGCGCGAGTTCCCCGAGGAGTTCGCCCGCACCGCCGCGAACGCGTTCCGCAACCGCGCCGACATCTCGGTGACCAACTCGCTCTACCACTACTACGCGCTCGTCACCGGTCGCGCGGTCGCGCAGACCGACGCGCGGGTGAAGTACGTCGACACGACGACGCGCGCGGGCCTGAAGATGATGGACGGACTGATCAAGAAGCGCTCGTTCGACATGTTCTGCCTCAACGACGGCAGCTTCCCCGAGGTCGACGGCGAGGTGCGCGCCGACGCCGTCAAGGCGTTCCTGAACAAGTACTTCCCGATCGTCGCTCCGTGGGAGAAGAAGGCGCTGGAGATCGGCTCGCAGGCCGTCTAGCCGCTACTTCGCGACGGGGATCTTCTCCAGCTCCACGGCGCGGATGATGTCGATGGGCACCGTGAGCACGGTCTCCTCTTCGACGGCGGCGAGTGTCGAGGGCGCGATGCGCACACCCTCGCGGCGCAGGATCGCGGCGGTCTCGTCGGCGCTCACGTAGCTGACCGGTGCGTAGGAGCCGAGCGGCACCACCGAGTGCAGCACGGTGTCTTCGAAGACGTGCACGAGGTTGAAGGCCTGCGCGCCGTTGCGGGCGCGGGTGCCGCCGACGGGGACGTTGAGGTCTTGTGTGTAGCAGGTGGCCGAGGCGACCGACACGGGGATGCCCGCGAACGACGCGGTCGACGAGTAGTGCAGGTGGCCGGCGATGATGCTGCGCACGTCGGAACCCTGCAGCACCTCCGCGAGCCCGTGCTGGTCGCGCAGCTCGACGAGCACGGCGAGGTCGAGCACACTCGGCACCGGCGGGTGGTGCAGGGCGAGGATGGTGCCGTCGCGCGACGGCACGCTGAGCTCTTCGGCGAGCCAGTCGAGCTGGGCGCCCGAGATCTCGCCGTAGTGGTGGCCGGGCACCGTCGAGTCGAGGGAGATGATGCGCAGGCCGTTCACGTCGTACACACGGTCGACCGGTGCGCTCTTCTGCGCCTCGCCGAGGTGACCCTGGTCGAGGAGTCCGTCGCGGAAGGCACCGCGTTCGTCGTGGTTGCCCATCACCCAGACGACCTGGGCGCCGAGCCTCGCCGCGGCGGGATCGACGATCGCGCGCAACTGCTCGTAGGCGGCGGGTTCGCCCTTGTCGGCGAGGTCGCCCGTGATGACGATGGCCTCGGGTCTGCCGCCCGACGCCTCCAGCTCGTCGAAGAGCTGGCGCAGATTGCGCTCGCTCTCCACGGATCCGTAGAGCGGCCCCTCGGCCACGAAGTGCGTGTCGCTGAGGTGGAGGATGAAATGGTCCGGCCGCGAGTACTCTGCCGTTCGGAGGCTCATGCGTTCCATTCCACCAGACAATTGCTGGACGGCAGGTGAACTGCGGCTTGCGAGTCGCATAATTACGCGCATCCAGGGGCGGCTAGGCTGAATCCGACATGAGCGCTTCGTACCCCACTCCCCAGTTCCGCCGCACCGCGCTCGCACCGGGCATCCTCGCCGCCCTCGTGCTCCTCGCCGGCATCGCCCTGATCGGCGGCGACGCCTTCACGATCATCCGGTTCGCGGTCTGCATCCTCGCCCTCATCGTCGCCGTCTTCGCCTGGCAGGCGAAGCACTGGTGGTGGATCATCGCGCTCGCGCCGATCGCGATCCTCTGGAACCCGGTCTTCCCGGTCGAACTCGACGCCGACGTGCAGCTCGGAGCCCAGTACGTCGCGGCCCTGGTGTTCATCGCAGCGGGTATCCTCATCAAGATCCGCAACCCCGAAGACCGTAATCGGCGTTGATTACCGGGAGTGCTGCGCCGATCCTCTAGAATGGGCGTAACGCACCTCGAACCCACCAGCCGCCTCGCGACTGGGTCTGGATCACTCGAACGGGCGCCGTCACCCGGCTATCCTCCGCGGTGACTGCCTTTGCACCATGTCCAGAGCAGCGAGCTTTGTCCGCGGTACCGGCGCAAGCCGGTCTCGTGGCGGAGACAGCACGAGGAGAACAATGGCCGAACAGGGCCAGCGCCAGCGGCGCCAAAGCAGCACCAACGGATCCGGCAGCTCCAACGGATCATCCGGTTCGTCGGCCAGACGCGGCACACAGCAGCGCCGAGCGCGCGGCGGCGACGACGCCGGCGTGATCCCGGTTCTCGCCCGCGCCGCGCGCGAGGTCGAGACGGCCGTGCAGAAGGGGCCGTTGAAACCGGCCAACCGTGCGCGTTTCCAGGTCGCGGCGCTGCTGCTGCGCGAGGAGCGCGCCCGCGTCAAAAAAGACCCGGCGCTCACCGACGCCGAGCGGTCGAACGAACAGAAGCGCCTCGACGGCCTCGCCGGCATCCTCGCCAAGACCGCCGCCCGCGACACCAGTCTCATCGCCATGCTCGCCGAAGACGCCCCGGTCACCGCCGCGGCGAAGGCGCTGCGCCGCGACCTGCTGCTCGCCGCCGGCGTCGAGCTCAGCCCCGACGAACTCATCATCACGACAGAGCCCAAGCCGGTCGACAAGACCGTCGAGAAGCAGGTCGTTCCGCAGTCGGTGCGCCAGATGCAGATGTCGAACCCGTTCCTCGCCCCCGACTTCAGCGCGCTGCAGCCGAAGCCGGTGCAGGTGAACCGTCTCGCCAACTGGGAGCTCATCGAGCCGCTCTTCCGCGCCTTCGAATACGGTGCGGGCGGGGGAGCCGCGAGCATGCAGCTGCCCGAGGCGAGAAGCCTCACCACTCCGGGCGGCACCGAGCTGATGCGTCACCAGGCCCGCTTCGTCGAAGAGGTCAGGGCCGGTCACCGCACCTTCCTGCTCGCCGACGAGCCCGGTCTCGGAAAGACCGCACAGGCTCTGCTGGCCGCATCCGTCTCGAACTCCTACCCGCTTCTCGTCGTCGTACCCAACGTGGTCAAGACCAACTGGGCACGCGAGGTCGAACTCTGGACCCCGTCGCGCACCGCGACCGTCGTGCACGGCGACGGCAAAGACGTCGACGCGTTCAGCGACGTCGTGATCGTGAACTACGAGGTGCTCGACCGTCACGTCGGCTGGCTCAGCCGGTTCGGCTTCAAGGGCATGGTCGTCGACGAGGCGCACTTCATCAAGAACCTCAAGAGCGAACGCAGCAAGAACGTGCTCGCGCTCAGCCGCAGCATCCGCGCAGCCCAGCCGCGCGCGCTGATGATGGCCCTCACCGGCACCCCGCTGATCAACGACATCGACGACTTCCGCGCCATCTGGCAGTTCCTCGGCTGGATCGACGACAAGAAGCCGCTGTCGCCGCTGATGGACAAGCTCGAAGACACCGGCCTCACGCCGGCCGACTTCGGATTCTTCCCCGAGGCACGCCAGGCCGTGATCGACATGGGAATCGTGCGTCGCAAGAAGGTGGATGTCGCGGCCGATATCCCCGCGCGCCGGGTCGCCGACATCCCGGTCGAACTCGACGACGACCTGGGCCGCACCATCCGCGCCGCCGAGGCCGCGCTCGTCGCGCGCCTGATGACCACCTACAACCGGGTGCGCGCGCTCAAGCCCGACGCCGAGGTCGACGACCTCGTGCGCGTCGTCGCGCACGCCGAGCTCGAGGAGTCGAAGGGCGCCAAGACCGGCGACAACGTCTTCACCATGGTGCGCAAGATCGGCCAGGCCAAGGCCGGGCTCGCGGCCGACTACACGGCTCAGCTGGCCCGCAACGTGGGCAAGGTCGTCTTCTTCGCGAAACACATCGACGTGATGGATGCCGCGGAGGCGCACTTCGCGAAGGCGGGGCTCACCAGCGTCTCGATCCGCGGCGACCAGTCGCCCAAGGCCCGTCAGGCCGCGATCGACGCGTTCTCGAACGACCCGGAGGTCTCGGTCGTCGTCGCCTCGCTCACCGCGGCCGGCGTCGGCCTCAACCTGCAGGCCGCGTCGAACGTCGTGTTGGCCGAGCTCAGCTGGACCAGCGCCGAACAGACCCAGGCCATCGACCGCGTTCACCGCATCGGCCAGGCGCTGCCCGTCACCGCGTGGCGCATCATCGCCGCGCACACGATCGACGCGCGTATCGCCGAGCTCATCGACTCGAAGGCGGGGCTCGCCGCCCGCGCCCTCGACGGGTCGGACGAAGAGATCACGGCCGAGTCGAACATCCAGCTGCAGGCGCTGATGAGCCTGCTGCGCGACGCGCTCGACGCGCGCGAGAACTAGAGACGCACGACCGCCTGCGCCACCACGAACGTCTCGATCGGGAGCCCCGAGAAGTAGACGAGCGTGGTGGCGCCCGCCACGAACAGCACGAACACGAGCGCCGGCGCCCAGCCGCGTCCCGCCTGCTTCTTGGTGTTCGACGCACGGGCGACGAGGTAGGCGAGCGGCGTGAGCAGGATCCACGCGGGTGACGCTGTGGCCTGGTGGGAGCGCAGCACGAGCTGCCTGCGGTCGTGCACCGCGAGGGCGACAGCACCGACGGCGAGCACGAAGGCGAGCGCGCCCTGGGTGAACGGCGTGTAGAAGTCGGGGGCGAAGGCGATGAGCGCGGCCGCGATGGCGAGGGCCACGGCGGGCAGCGCCGTGATGATCCACACCGACGGGGTGTTGACGCTCGTCGGAGCCTCCACCACCCCGGTGGTTATCTTCGGGGCGAGTCCGAACGGCTGGTACGCCGGACCCGACGACAGCACCGGGTTGGCGATGGACGACTCGACGGGCGCCGAAACGACCGGCACGGCGACGGGCGCCGACACCGGCGCCGACACGGGCGCCGACACGGGCGCCGACACGGGCGCCGACACGGGCGCCGACACGGGCGCCGACACGGGCGCAGCGACCGGCGTCGCCGCTGCGGGCGTGAACGACTGCGACACGGCGGGACCCATCGCGTAGACGGGCGACGGAGCCGCGGGTTCCCTCAGCTGGCGCTGAGCCTCGAGGGCGGCGGCCGCCTCGCGCAGCTGGCGACGGCTGGGCAGCGGCTGCTCGGCCGGCGCGGTGTGCGCCTCGGGGTCGAGCGCCCGTCGCACGGTCGGCGCGCTGGGCGATGGCGTGCGCCTGGCCGGGCCGGGGAGGTTGGCGTAGGCGGGAGTTCCGGGCCCGGGGAGGTTGGCGTAGGCCGGGGTCACGGGCTCGGGCGGCGCCTCGAGGGCGTGTGTCCATGCGGTGCCGTCCCACCAGCGTCGCTGGGCGCTGCCGCGCGGGTCGGGATACCAGCCGGCGGGTATCGCCGTGCGGGTCGGGGCGTGAGAAGTTCCAGTCATTTCGGGTGACTACACTTTCGGGCTCGGGTTATGCGGGGTCGCTCATCTCGTTCACGGCGGGGGCTAGGGGCCCCGCCGCTCGTGATACACAACGGCGCGCAAGCAGAAGCTTGCGCGCCGTCGTCTCGTTCATCGTTCTCTCGTGACCTTCTACTACTGTTCCATGTCCCAGACGCCCCAGTCGAGCACCTGCCATTCGATCCAGCCGTTGGCGCGTTCGAGGCTCACCGACACCTCGGAGTTCTTGCCGCTCGAGCTCAGGGCGGTGCAGATCGTCTGCTCGCCGAAGATGACCGGGGGAGTCGCGGGGCAGCTGACGCTCATGCTGGCGCCGCTGATGAGCAGGGCGTCGCCCTCGACCGATGCCTCGAGCTGCGCCGTGAAGATGCCGGGCAGGATCGCGATGAGCAGGCCGGGGATGGCGACGACGGAGGCGAGGTGCAGGGCGCCGAGACCGAACCAGACGAGCACCGGGCCGATGCCGTGGCCCGACTCGCGGATCACCGCACGGGCGCGCGCCAGCAGGTAGACCGGCGCGGAGAGGAACGCCCACGCCCAGTGCGCGGGACGCTCGACCCCCTGGTTGCGCAGCATGCGCACGTCGGCGAAGGCGAGCGCGATCACGATCAGGTACGGCACCGTGAGGATGCCGATGAACACCGCGGCGTTGCTTCCCATGCCGAGCGCGGTCAGCAGCAGCAGGCTGAGCACGAGCTGGAAGAGCGGGATCATCGCGATGATCCAGACGGGAGCGGTGCTGACGAGCGGGGAGCCGGATGCCACGGACGACGCGCGTGCGCCCGGGGTGCGGTCGTTCGCGGCGCGGGCCGCCGACCGACGGGTCTCGTACTGCTGCGGCTGGGCCTGCTGCTGCGGCTGGGCCTCCGCGGGGGTGTCGAAGAGCGAGTCGAACGACGGGACGCCCGAGGTCGGCTGGGCCTGCTCCTGCTCCGCGCGGTACGGGAACGACCCCGTGCCGAACGACCCCGTGCCGAACGACCCGTTCGCGTCGTCGTCGCTCTGGTAGCTCGGGGTGGCGCTGTCGTCGACCTTCGTGAAGGCGCGGGGCGGTTCGAGTTCGCGGAGGGTCGCGGCGGTCGGCTTCGCGGGCTTCGTGGGCGCGCGCTCGTCGCGCTGGCGCTCGCGTTCGCGCTCTTCGCGGCGGGTGGGGAGATCGTCGTCGGCCCAGGCGAACTTGGTGTCCTGCATAACGATGGGCTGGCGGGCGGCAGAGGTCTGCTCCGTCCAGGCATGGTTGTTCCACCAGCGCAGTTGCGGCAGTCCGAGCGGGTCTGGATACCAGCCCGCGGGCGCACCGAACAGATCGTCTTGAGCCACGTTGTCGTTCCCCTTTTCGGAAGCAATTCTTCCGATCTGCTCACGAGTATAGGGAGGGGGCGGGGCTAAACACATCATTTCTCACCTTGTGTGCGCACCCCCAAACCCGGGGGTGCGTCGGGCTGATCCCACCCGCCGCGCTGGCGAAATCGAGCAAAGGTTTTCACGTTCATCTGCCGGTCACTTTTCGTTCACCACTACACTCGACGTCAGTGGACATCCAGCTCATGGTCGCGCTAGTTATCGTGCTAGCTCTCTTCTTCGACTTCACGAACGGGTTCCACGACACCGCGAACGCGATGGCGACACCCATCGCCACGGGAGCGCTCAAGCCGAAAGCCGCGGTCGCCATCGCGGCGTCACTCAACCTCGTCGGCGCGTTCCTCTCGACTGAGGTCGCGCGCACGATCTCGGGCGGGCTGATCCGCGAGGGCGACGGGGGCGTGCAGATCACGCCGGTGATGATCTTCGCCGGGCTCATCGGGGCCACCCTGTGGAACATGGTCACCTGGTTCCTCGGCCTTCCGTCGAGCTCCAGCCACGCGCTCTTCGGCGGCCTGATCGGCGCGGCCGTGGTCGGCGCCGGTTTCGGGTCGGTCGACTTCGCCGTGCTGCTGTCGAAGGTGGTACTGCCGGCGTTGCTCGCCCCGCTCACCGCGGGGCTGGTCGCCTTCATCGCGGTGAAGATCGCCTATTCGGTCACGAAGAAGCGGCAACGCAACGGTTTCAAACACGGTCAGGTATTCACCTCCTCGCTCGTCTCGTTGGCCCACGGCACCAACGACGCGCAGAAGACCATGGGCGTGATCACCCTCACGCTGATCGCCGGCGGATTCCAGTCGGCCGGCTCGGGACCGGAGTTCTGGGTCATCGCCGTGTGCGCGCTCGCGATCGCCCTCGGAACCTACACGGGCGGTTGGCGCATCATCCGCACCATGGGCAAGGGTCTCACCGAGATCGAACCGGCGCAGGGTTTCGCCGCCGAGGCGTCGACCGCCGCGACCATCCTCGCGTCGTCTCATCTCGGATTCGCCCTGTCGACGACGCAGGTGTCGAGCGGTTCGGTCATCGGCACCGGCATCGGACGCAAGGGCGCGTCTGTGCGCTGGAACACGGCCGGACGCATCGCGCTCGGCTGGCTGATCACGATCCCGGCTGCCGCCGCAGTGGGCGCTCTCGCGGCGTTCGTCGCGCTCGGCGGAACCACGGGAATTGTAGTAGACACCGTCGTCGCCGTCGGGTTGATCGTCGCGATCTTCGTGTACTCGCGTCGCAACCGCGTCGATGCCCGCAACGTGCACGACGAGCCCACCGTGCTCGTGCGTCCCAAACGATCACGCAAGCAGCGTCGGCGAGACGAGAACGAGCTCGAGCGGTCGCAGCGCAGCGACGGAGACGCCGGATGATCGACTGGGCCGCATTCCTCGTCGTGTTGGTCGCGACCCTGCTCGCCGCGAGCATCGTCGTGAGTCTCTACTCGCTCGGACTTCGATTCGTCGACCGCCCCGACGACCGGAGGGGCCGGTGGCGACGCCCGCTCGGCATCGCCTGCTTCGTGTTGTGCGGCGCCGTCGTGCTCTACGGCGTGTACCTCGTCATCCCGTACTTCCACCGCTGACGCACGATCTAGGCTGTTGCTGACAGTCGAAGGAGATTGATCGATGACCCCCGATTCACAGCCAGCCACCCGCACCGAAACCGACTCACTCGGATCGCTCGAGATCCCCGCCGACGCCTACTGGGGCATCCACACGGCACGCGCTCTCGACAACTTCCCGATCACACGCCGCGCGATCGCGAACTACCCCGACCTCATCCGCGCGCTCGCCAGGGTCAAGCAGGCGGCGGCCCGTGCCAACGCACAGATCGGCGTGCTCTCGCAGGAGAAGGCCGACGTGATCGAGCGGGTCTGCGAGGAGATCGTCGCGGGCGACCTGCACCGCGAGTTCTGCGTCGGCGTGATCCAGGGCGGGGCCGGCACGAGCACCAACATGAACACCAACGAGGTGATCGCGAACCGCGGCCTCGAACTGATGGGCTACGCGCGCGGCGACTACGCCCACCTCCACCCGATCGACGACGTCAACCGCAGCCAGAGCACCAACGACGTCTACCCGACCGCG
>Ga0247813_10003289_pt1 | contig 10458 bp, 6 predicted proteins | sample UWRJL169409C1_FD_180719 | JGI IMG/M metagenome (GOLD analysis project Ga0247813, IMG submission 180719) | Plant litter microbial communities from Arlington Agricultural Research Station in Wisconsin, United States - UWRJ-L169-409C-1 | ecosystem: Environmental > Terrestrial > Plant litter >... | reverse complement strand
ACGACGACGACGACGCTATAGGCGGTAGCCGCCGGTGACCTCGATGCGCTGGCCCGTCACCCACGCGGCGTCGGCGCCGAGCAACATCGCGATGGCGCCCGCGACGTCGGCGGGCACGCCCATGCGGCCGAGCGGTGTGTCGGCGCTGACGGCGCGCTGCATGGCTTCCTCGCGCATCAAGCCGCCGCCGAAGTCGGTGGCGATGCCGCCGGGGGCGACGACGTTGACGGTGATGCCGCGGGCGCCGAGCTCGACGGCGAGGACGCGGCTGAAGACGTCGATGGCACCCTTCACCGCCGAATACACGGCGACGCCGGGCAGCGCGTAGCGCGACAGCCCCGACGACACGTTCACGATGCGACCGCCGTCGTTGAGCACGGGCAACAGCTGCTGCGTGAGAAAGAATGGGCCCTTCAGGTGCGTCGCGACGAGGCTGTCGAAGACCGCTTCGCTCGTGTCTTTGACGAGGCCGCCGCCGCCGGTGCCAGCGTTGTTGACGAGGAAGTCGATGCGCTCGCGGCCCCACGTGGCGAGGGCGGCGCGCGTGCGCGTGACGAAGTCGGCGAAGGAGGCGGTGTCTGTGACGTCGAGGTGCAGGGCGATGGCGCGGCGGCCGCGGGCGCGGACGGCTTCGACGACGGCGTTGGCGGCGGCTTCGGCGGCGACCCAGGTGATGATGACGTCGATGCCGCGGTCGGCGAGGGCGAGGGCGGTGCCTTCGCCGATGCCGCGGCTGCCGCCGGTGATGAGGGCGATGGGCGCGATGGTGTCGGTCATGGGATCTGCTCCGTGGTGAGCGGCGTGCTCAGCACAGACATGGCGCTTCACCGGGGGGCGTCGCTACACACCATTTCGTGCGCGCAACGCACGCCGACACGAAGGATCTGCATGCACCTCATCAAGGAACTGCCCGTCGTGCCCGCCGAGCGCGCCATCAAGGTGATCGGCGGCCGCTGGAAGGTCTTCATCCTGTACTTCCTGTTCGACGAGGCCCGTCGGCTGTCGGCGCTGTGCCGCCTCATCCCCGACGCGAGCCAGAAGGTGATCGTCGAGCATCTGCGCGAGCTCGAGGAGCACGGCATCGTGCACCGAGAAGTGTCTGGGCAGGGGCATGTCTGCTACGCGCTCACCCCGCTGGGGCAGTCGCTGCGGCCACTCGTGGGCATGCTCTGCGAGTGGGGACGGCGACACGCGAGCGAGCACGGCGACATCGACGCCACCGCCGCGTGTTGAGCGCGTCAGCCGGCGGGCGAAGTGACCGACAAGCATCGAAAACGGCCGAGGGCGGTCAACGACGGCCCTTGAACTCCATCATGCCCTGCATCGTCGACTCGGCCGAGGCGGCGATCTCGCCGTCTTCATCGACCTTGCTCTTGCAGTCTTCGCACAGCTTCTTGGTCTTGCCGTTGACCTTGATGGCGGTCAGCTCGTCGACGTCATCGCCACAGCCTTTGCATTTCATCGCCCGCTCCTAGCCGACAGCGCCGGGCCCTCAAACACCTTGTCGTTACGCCGACGCCCCGAACGGCCCGATCGTCTCGACGCGGTGCACCGTGACGAGGTCGCTCCCCCTGCTATGTGGCCGGCATGAAAACCGGTGTGCGCAAGCAGAGCTTCGAGTTGGTGGTGCGGTTGCGGTTGAGCCACCGCCCGGGGCAGTTCGCGCGCGTCGCGACCCATGTGGCGAACGAAGGCGCCCTGCTCGGCGACATCCGCACGATCCAGCGCGGTGATGAAGAGATCACCCGCGACGTCGCCATCGAGGCCAACGACGAAGAGCACGGCCGCCGCGTCATCGCGGGCATCGCCGCCCTCGACGGCATCGAGCTCGTCTCGACGCGCGATCCGGTGTTTGAAACGCACCTCGGCGGCAAGCTGCAGATCACGTCGACGACGCCGATCGAAAGCGTGCAGGACCTGCGCAACATCTACACGCCCGGCGTGGCCCGCGTGACGATGGCCATCGCGAAGGACCGCGAGCTCGCGTGGAAGTACACCGGCATCGGCCGCACCCTCGGCATCTTCACGAACGGCACGCGCGTCCTCGGCCTCGGCGACGTCGGCCCCCTCGCGAGCCTGCCCGTGATGGAAGGCAAGTCGGCGCTGTACGCGCGCTTCGCGAACCTGACGGCGTTTCCCCTCGTCGTCGCCGAGAACGATCCCGCCGCGTTCGTCGATCTCGTCGTGCGGTTGAGCTCGTCGTTTGGCGCCATCCACCTCGAGGACATCCGCGCCCCCGACTGCTTCGCGATCGAAGACGCGTTGATCGAGCGCCTGCAGAAACCCGTGATGCACGACGACCAGCACGGCACGGCCACGGCGGCGCTGGCGGCGTTGATCAGCGTTGCGGGTCGCATGGGCGTGGACCTGTCGACGGCGACCCTCGGGCAGATCGGGCTCGGCGCTGCGGGCAGCGCAATAGCCAGGCTCGCGCTGGAGTACGGCCTCAAGCAGGTGCTCGTCTCCGACGTCAGCGAGGCCGCCGTCAAACGCGTCGAAGGCTGGGGTGCTGTCGCTGTGCCGTTGCCGGAGCTCTTGCAGCGCGCCGACATCGTCATCGCCACGACGGGCCGTCCGGGCTTGATCGATCCGAAGCTGTTGCGCCCCGGGCAGATCATCTTTGCCTTGAGCAACCCCGACCCCGAGATCGATCCGATCACCGCGCTGCAGGCGGGCGCCCGCTTCGCCTCCGACGGCCGCACCATCAACAACGCCCTGGCGTTCCCGGGCATCTTCAAGGGTGTCCTCGACGTGCGCGCCAGGCGGATCGTGCCGCAGATGTTGATCGCCGCCGCCGAAGCCATCGCCGCGCTCGGCACGCACGACGAGCTGGTGCCATCGCCATTGTCGCCGCTCGTGCATGAAGCCGTCGCCAGAGCCGTCGCCGCCAAAGCCCGCGAGCTCGGCCTGCACGACACCGCGCGGGCCTGACCCGCCCCCGCACGACGAAGAAGACGACGAAGAAGAAGAAGAAGAAGAAGAAGAAGAAGAAAAAGACGAAGAAGAAGAAGACGACGACGAAGAAGAAGAAGACCCGGAGCGATCCGGGTCTTCTTCTTCCGGGTCACGGCAGGCGGTAGACGACGGTGGCTTCGACGGCGTCGGTCGCGAGGCGTGACGTGCCCGTGCTCGTGCCCGCGCCCTGTCGGGCATCGGCCCAGAACACGAGCTCGTTGGTGGGCGACAGCAGGCCAGCGGGGTTGGTCGTCGTCGTCGACGTCAGCGTGGTCAAGGTCAACGACGTCGTGCTGGCGAGGGCGACGCGCCGTCCTTCGCGCGCGGTGGTCACCGCGAAGCCGGCGATCGATCCCGCCGCACGCCACGAAATGCCCACGCTGCGCACGGACGCTCCCGTCGCACGGGCAGCATCGAAGTCGACGACGAACATCTGCCCCGGCCGGACCGCGGCGCTGCTGACGTAGCGCCAGGTCTCGAATTCGAGGAGGTCGTCGCCACCGACGATCTGGTGCTCGCGGCGGATCGGGTCATAGACCATCGCGGCGTTGAGGCGCTTCGAGGGGCGCAGGTCGCCCGCGGCGCTGTTGACGACGTCGATGCGGGTCCAGGCGCCGGTGGCGTTGTTGAACTCGAAGAGATCGCCGCACATGTTCGCCGACGTGCAGACGTTGTTGGCGGGCCCGAACAACACCGTGCGCCGACGTTCGCGGTCGTAGCTGAGACCGGCGTCGGTGCGCGATCCTTCGGGGATGTCGCCTGTCTGGCTGCGCGCGGTCCAAGCGTTCGTGACGGGCGAGAATTCGAAGATCGTGCTTTCGCTGCCGTTGCCGAAGGTGCCGCCGAACAAGACGCCGACGTTGCGGTCTGTATCCCACGTCATCGAGTGCAACCGACGCGGCCCCGGGCTCGCGGCGATACAGGCCCCCGACGTGCACAGCTGTGTCCACACGTTGGTGGCGATCGAATAGGCCCACGTATCGCTCAGCGTCGTGCCACCGCTCGTCGCTGTGCGGCCGCCGTGCACGATCACGCGGCGCTGCACGGGATCGAACACCACGGCGGCATCGAAGCGGGCCGGCGGTCGCACAGCGGGTGCCAGCCGCGTCGCCGTCGACGCCAACGTCGCCGCGCTGCTCGTGATCCGGTAGATGCCGTCGCACACGTTCGTCGCGCTCTGATCGCAAGGCGCCGTGCTCACCGCGCCGCCGTAGAGAAAGGCGTTGCCCGTGGGCTCATCGATGACGAGGCCCGCACCGCTGCGTCGACCCGGTGACGTGCCGCCGAGGGTGCGCGCGACCCAACGGGCGCCGTCGAATTCCCAGTAGTCGCTGCAGCGACTGCCGAAGCCGCTGCTGTCGCAACCCACCGGCGCGACGTCGTTTCGGGTCAGCGTGCCGCCGTACATCATCGTGCGCTGACGAATCGGATCCCAGGCGAGCGCCACGTCGTCGCGTGCCGCGGGCAGGCCCGCGACGGGGTCGATGACCGTGCTCGCGCGACGCCAGCCGGCGTTCGTGCGCGTCCAGGTTTCGTCGCCGCTCACGAGCAGCAGCTGATCGCGCGCGGCGTCGTACTCGATGTCGTGGCCGCTCGTGGCCGGCGGTCCGGGCACGGCGCCGACGTCGAGGGCGGTCCAGGCGGAGCCGCGCAGAACAAACGCCGTGGCGAGGTCGTTGCCGTTTTGGCCGCCCTGCAAGACCGCGCCGTTTTGCGTGTCGTGAAAGACGAAGCGGGCGCCTTCGCGCGCGGGCGGTGTCGACGTCGTCGTCAGAAACGACCAGCCGCCATCCCACAACCAGGTGTCGGCCATGAAGCCGCTGTCTTCGTTCTGCCCACCGAACAACACGAGGGTGCCGCGCGTCGGATCCCAGGTCATCGTCGCGCCGAGGCGGCCCGAGGGTCCGCCGTTGTCGTCGATGTTGACCCACTCCTCGCCGGTCCAGATCCACGTGTCGGCGAGGCACTCGCGTTGGTCGCCCGCGCAGCCGTTGCCCTGCGAGATCGTTTCTTCGCCACCAAAGAGCGTGACCCCGCGAGCAGCGTCGTCCCACGCAAAGGCCATGCGCGTGCGGCCCTTCGGCGCGGTCTGGCCCTGGGGATCGCCGGCGTCGGCGAGGCGCCAGCTGATGCCGTCGTAGATCCAGGTCTGCTCGTCCTGCAGACCACCGAAGAACACGAGCTCGGCGCGGTCGACGTCGTAGGCGACCTCGAACGGACGGCTGAAGTCGGGGGCGCCGTCGTTTTCAGGATCGCGCACGCGCACCGCGGTCCAGCGCGTGCCGTCCCACTCGAGCATGCCCGTGGGCCCACCGGGCATGAGGCCCACATCGCGGTACGGATCGATCGCGATCCGGCCGCGGCCGGCTTCGGCGACGAGCTCGACGAAGCCGGGGACGGCGACGACGTCGTCGACGACGCCGTCGGCGCTGGCGACGTTCTGCGGGCGCTCGACGGCATTTGCCTGCTCGCGCGCGCGTTCGCTGTTGGCGCGCGCCTCGAAGGTGTGCGGGTTCTCCACCGTGCTGCCGACGACCTTGTCGCGCATCGTCGCTGTCCACGTCACGTCGCGCACCCGCACGGCGCTGCTCGCGTTGCCGGCGGCGTCGATGGCGGCGACGAAGACATCGCCACGGTCGGCGATGTTCAACGGCAACGAGAACGCGCCAGCGTTGCTGGCCACGGTGCGCGCGATCTCGCCCGAGGTGATCGAGGCGCCGGCGAAGGCGGCGACGACGACGTTGCCCTCGACGCTGCTGGCCACGCCGTCGAGGCGGAAGACCGGCGGGCTCGTGCTCGTGCCCCACGGCGCGCGCGTGAACACGACCCGATCGGCGATGGCCACCGCGGGTGCGGCGGGTGCGGCGGTGTCGAGCGCGACCGTCGGCAAGCTGACCGTCGTGGCGTTGCCCGCGAGGTCGGTGGCGACGAAGGAGACGACAGCGTCGCCGTTGACGGCGGCCGTGACGGTGCCGCGAAAGACGAAGGTCGGGTTCGTGTCGGTGAGCGCAAAGGCGGCAAAGGTGGGCGTCGTGACGAGGGTCGGCGCGGTGATGCGCTCGTTGAGCGTCGCCGTGAGCTCCACGATCGTGCCGATCTTCGCCGCCGTCACTGCGGGCTGCGGATTGTTGGCGGCGCCCTGCAGGCGCACCGCGCTGGCGAGCAGGACCGGCGCGCTGAAGTCGAGCTCGACGACGCCGCTGGCGACGCCGACGTTGCCGGCGGCGTCTGTGGCCTGGGCGGTGACGCTCTTTGCGCCTTCGCCGTCGGCGACGGTGACGCGCAACGTGCACGTAAAGGCGAGGCCGACGTTGCTGCAGCTCGCGGCGCGGCCGCCGACTTTGACCTCGAGGCCGGTGCCGACGTTCTCCGACAGCGTGAACGTCGTCGTCACCGTGTCTCTGTTGGCGACGGCGCTGACGCGCGGCGTGGTCGTGAAGGCGGAGAACGTCGGCACGGTGGCATCGATGCTGAAGCCGCCGCCGGTGACGGTGGCGGTGTTGCCAGCGACGTCGGTGAGCGCGATCTGCACGGTGCGGGGGCCGTTTGGCTGGTTCGTGATGTCGGCGGTGAAGATGAAGGTCGAGCCCGGCACCAGCACGAGGGGGACGACACCACCACCGACGGTGAGGATCGGGGTCCCGGCGAGGGTTTCGTCGGCGGTGACGGTGTAGACGAGCCGCGAATTCGCGCGGGCCACCGCAGGTGACGCCGTGGCGCTGATGAGGCCGGGGGCGTCGAAGTCGAGGGTGACGGCGTCGCCGGCGATGCCGACGTTGCCGGCGGCGTCGGCGACGCTGATCGTGATCGGCGCGAGCCCTTCGACCTCGGTGCCAACGATGCGGCGCACAAAGACAAAGGCGCGGTTGCCGTTGCTCGAGGACTCCTGCGTGAGCGGCAGATCGTCGATGAGCACGGCGGGCGCGGTGATGGGCTCGCTGGTAGTGAACGACACGCGCACATCGGTGCCCGCCTTTGCCGCGAGCGGCGTGACCGTGATGCCGGCGATCGTCGGCGACACCGAGTCGACGCTGAAGGTGCGCGCGCCCGGCGGTGTCACGGTGCCGCTGTTGCCCGCCTGGTCGACGAGGGTGACGGGCTGAAAGGTCCAGGTGCCCTGCGGCGTGGCCGCGCCGATCGTCGACGTGAAGACGTAGCTGAGCGCGCCGCCGGCGCTGTCTGTGGGCACAAACGTCAGGCGCTGCGCGCCGTTTTCGGCGACGACGACGGGCGGCGCGCGCAGGATCTCGTCGGCGGTGACGACGACGCGAACGACGTCGCCGGCGCGGGCGGCGGCGGGGGCGATGTCGAAGCCCGCGAGGCGCGGCGCGGCGTTGTCGACGACGAGGACGGCGGGGCTGTCGGCGCCCGGGTTGCCCGCGAGGTCCTGCATGACGACGGTAACCGTGTAGAACTGGTTCTGCCCCGTCGTTGGACCGCGGCCTTCGTAGACGTAGCGCTGTTGCGCGTCGGGACCGCTGAGGCGCGTCATCGTCGCCACCACGGGAGCGCCGGCCACGATGTCACCGTTTGTGAAGGTGACCGTGGGCGCGGTGCTCAAGGCCTCCGATGCCTGCAGCGAAAAGGTGAACACTTCGGCGGGCGCCACGCGCGGCGACGACAACGACGACGACAGCAGCGTGGGCGAAACGCCATCGATGGCGACGACGATCTCGACGGGGGCGGCGGTGTTGCCGCCGAGGTCGGCGGCGACGACGCTGACGGGGAAGTTGCCCTCCGTGCCCGGCGGCACGGTGAAGGTGCTCGTCGCTGAACGGCCCGACGCGACGGGCGCTGAAAACGCCAGCGTCGACGTCAGCGTGAAGCGCGCGGGGTCGAGGGCTTCGTCGGCGACGGCGGCCAGCGAGATGACCTCGCCGCCGCGCGCCTGACGCGCGGGCACGACGCTGAGCGCGACGAGCGGCGGCGTGAAGTCCGCGGTGATCGACGGCGCCGTCGCGAACGCGGCGTTGCCCGCGGCGTCGATGGCGGTGACGGTGACGCCAAAGATGCCGTCGACATCGCCGTCGGCGACGCCGCGCACGCAGGTGAAGCGGACGACGCCGGCGACGCTGTCGTCGCTGCTGCACGGCACAGTGGTGGCCCCGATCTGCACGGTGACGTCGGCGGCCTCGTTGAGCGCAAAGGTGACGGTGACGATGTCGTTGCCGGCGCGGCGGCTCAGCACCGACGGCGACGACGTGGGCGCTTCGACGAACACGGGCGCGCCTTGATCGATGACGATGGTCGCTGACACCGCGAGGTCGACAGCGACGTTGCCGGCGAGGTCGACGAGGCGATCGACGGCGACGCGGTAGCGGCCTTCGACGTCGGTGGCGGCGATCTCTCGGCGCAGCTGCAGGTCGCGGCCGGCGCGGGCGTCGAGGGTGAGCGACAACGCCACGCCGTCGACGATGTCGTCGCCCGCGGCGTCGACGGGGACGAGGCTGACGACGGCGGCGGCGACGGCTTCGTCGGCTTGCAGGGCGATGGTCGCTACCTGCCCCGCGGTGACCACGGCGCGACCGATGCTCGCGTCGCCGACGATCGCTGGCGCCGTGAAGTCGAGGCGCAGGTCGCTGCTCGTCTTGTCGACGCTGTTGCCGGCGTCGTCGACGACGGTGGCGGTGACGGCGCGGTCGCCTTCGACGTCGACGGCGCGGTCGGTGCGCAGGCGGAAGGTGCGCACGAGGGGATCGGCGCCGACGGGATCGATCGCGAACACGCGGGCCGCCTCGTCGCCAACGGGCACGAGCGCGACGGTGCTGGCGTCGGCGATGGCTTCGTCGGTGCGGACGGTGACGACGACGTCGACATCGGCGTTGGCCGCGGCGGGCGCGACAATCAGCTCGGCGACGACCGGGGCCGTGAAGTCGTTGTCGATGCGGCCGAGCAGGGCGTCATCGGCGACGTTGCCGACGACATCGACGAGCTGGGCGCGGATGTCGTGGGCGCCATCGCCGTCGGCGGCGTTGACGACGATGGAGGCGGTGTAGCGGCGGCCTTCGCCATCGGCGTCGGCGGTGACGACGTCGAAAGCCCGCGGGCCGGCGGCGCCGATGAGGGAGACGACGGGGTTTTGCAGCAGCGGCTCGTTGGTTTCGAGGCGCGCCGTCACCGTGGTGCCGATGCGCGCGGCCGCGGGCGCGATCGACGACGACGTGATCGTCGGCGCGTCGGCGTCGTCGGGGCGCAGCTCGACGCACAGCCCGAGGGCCTCGCGACATTCAAAGCCCTCGGGGCACTCCGCGTCGTCGACACAGCCGATGCGCGCGCCGGGCGGGATCGGCAGATCCCAGCACGCCGTCGTGCTGGCGACGACGAGAAGCGCTGTGAAGAAGGAGGTGAGGGGGGCGATGCGACGGGGCGCGAGCATGCGTGCAGCCTAAGCATGAACGCGCAGTGTCCAGCGTGCGTTCACGCAAGTCGTCGCGGTTTGCCTCGGCAGATCCAGCGTGCATCATCGCGCGATGCGAACCGCGCTCTGCGCCGTGTTGATCACCGCTTTGACCCTGGCGACGATGCCCGCGCTGGCGGCGACGCCGAAGGGCGGTTCGACGTCGTCACCGGCGACGAAGAAGGCGCCAGCAAAAGCGACGAAGAAGCCGCCGGCGAACGCACCCGCGCCCGCGCCGCCACCACCGCCGGAGCCGCCGCCGCCGCCTGCGCCGCCTGCCGTCCAGGTGGTTGAGCCCGTCGTCGCCGCGCCCGCGAAAACGACCCGTCGGCTTGCTGTCTACGAGCTCGAGGCCACAGGCATCGATCCGCGCGTCGCCCGCGTGCTCACCGACAGCGTCGTCGCCGAGGTGCGCAAGCTCGAGCGCACCGTCGTCGTGGGCATGGACGAGATCCGCGCGATGCTCGACCTCGAGGCGCGCAAGCAGATCGTCGGCTGCACCGATGCCTCGTGCCTCGCGGAGATCGCCGAAGCCCTCGGCGTCGACGGCATCATCATCGGCAGCGTCGCCATCGTCGGCGACGGCACCACCTTCGGGCTCAAGCACATCGATCAAGGCACGGCGACCACGCTTGGTCAGGCCACGCGCCGCATCGAGGGCGTGGACCCTGCGAACGTCCTCGCCGCCGTCGGTCCCGTCGTGCAGGAGCTGTTTCCCGATCTGCCGTTGAAGCCCGGCGCCACGCGCGGCGTGCCCGAACAGACGGCGCTGCGCATCCATCCGCCGCCGTTGTCGCCGGTGGTGTTCTGGTCGTTGCTCGGCGGTGCGGGCGCCGCCGTCGTCGTCGGTGGCGGCTTGACGACGTGGAACGCGGCCACGGCCAACGACGCGCTCACCGACCTCGACGCCAGCGTCGGTGGCAAGCCCGCCGACGGCGCGCGGCTCAACGAGCAGCTCGGCACGATCCGCTCGACCTTCATCGGCACCATCGCCGCGTACGGGGCCGCCGCGGCCCTCCTCGGCGGCGCGGCCATCGCCGCGGCGTTCACCGACTGGGACGACCTGCGCGGCGACGACACCGGCAAGGAATGAGCGAGCCTACGGA
>Ga0247813_10003286_pt1 | contig 10462 bp, 20 predicted proteins | sample UWRJL169409C1_FD_180719 | JGI IMG/M metagenome (GOLD analysis project Ga0247813, IMG submission 180719) | Plant litter microbial communities from Arlington Agricultural Research Station in Wisconsin, United States - UWRJ-L169-409C-1 | ecosystem: Environmental > Terrestrial > Plant litter >... | reverse complement strand
GGCTTCGCGTAGGAAGCCGATGATCTGCTCTTCGGAAAAGCGCTTCTTCACGTCCAATCTCCTTGTCATTGAGGATTGGACTCCAAACCGCTTCGCTACTCAATCTCGGGGGGACGTCGCCGGTACAGCCGGCGCATCGCTGCCCGGTCATAGAACTTGACTGCCACGCTTCGCACGCCGCGAGGTGCCTTCGCCGAAGCGAGCGGGTTGACGTCAAGTTCCTTCCAGTCGACACCACGGTTGAACGCCGCCTTCAGCCGTCTAATCTCCTTTCCCACGGTCTCCTTCGCTGCCTTGTCATCGAGCAGCCTGGAGCGCTTGTACTGTTCCACCTCGACAGCGCGGATGCTGTCGATGGGTCGGTGGCCAAAGCGCTCGATGAAGCGTTTCACTTCGCTGCGGGCTTTCGTGATGGTGGTAGGGTGCTCGGCGGCATACCAGTCCAGATACCACTCCAGGTAGTCGCGCACTTTCGGGAAGCGCGCCAAGATGCGCACGCCATGTGTCAGCTCGGCTTCTTTCGCGGCACGAATTCTCTCCGCCTCTCGGGCGTCAGGTTGCCCAATGGACCTGCGAAAGCGCTCACCGCCTTCCGCCCAGTCGAGGTAGGCCTTAGTGCCACGCCAGTAGAGTCGAACCTTTGCCATTCCTCTGCACCTTCGATCGCGGCATAGAGCGCCGCCTTTTCGTACAACTGCTTTCCCATGAAGCGCCGGGGTTTGAGTCCGTAGCTGAGGGCGTTCTTGCGGAACTGGCTATTGGAGACGCCGCAGTAGTGCGCGGCTTCCTCGACCGTCAGCCAGTCCTTGCCTGATAGGTCGAGCTTTTCAGCGGCGCCCATGACCACCTCCTGTTGCTGCTCGCCGGGGCGGTGCTGGCGGCGCCAGGCCAAAGTCCAACTGCACAACGTTGTCTGCCCCGGGCGCGTCGATCGTGGGCATGACCTTTCGGGCGCTGCGGGCAGGGCGGTTGATGCGCCGCCACTGGTCGAGTGCCCCGGTTGCCTCAGGGTGGCGCTGGGTGGCCCGGCAACGGCATTCGACGAAATGGCCACCGCCGGCGGCGAGGCCGCGCAGGTCGTGGATGTGGCGCGCGCTGTGACCGGCGGCGCAGGCCGGCAGCGGCTCGGGGTGGCTGATGTGTCGCTGGGTCATCGGTTGCCTCCAGTGGGGGCCCGCTGGGAGGGGGGTAAGATCTGTGCGAGGGCGGTGGCCGCCTGAGTCGGAGCACGGATATGGTCGAGTACGAAGACATTCGGAGCAGAGAGGCGCAGCTGTACGTTCGTGGCCGGAGGTTTGGAGCCACGATTTGGCTCAACTCGGCCGAGGACGTCGAGGTGCGAGGTTTGGCCCTTGAAACCGGGGAGGTTTTGCCCGGTCTGCCCGATCATTTCCCGAGCCAAGAAGCCGCGCTTGAAGCCGCTCGCGACGCTGTCAGCGCGTGGCTGGACCAGCAGGGATAAGGTCATAGTCATCGGGCGAACAGCTCCGTTTGGATGGGGAGTGCCGGCGGCGCCGGGCACGGAAGAGCGGCAGCGCGGCGGCGAGCCGACTGGGCCGTGCGGAACATGCACCAGAAGCCTTGGCCCGCCTGCCGCCTGGCGCGCGCCTCGCCGATCAGCACGCGCGCTGTGTGCTTGGCTTGGGTGATCGGATCCATCAGACGTCCTCCCGCAGCCTGGTGCGCAGGTCACGCGGCGGCTTGACGGTGGCAAGGGTGGTGGACTCCGCCTCTGTTCGGGTCTGTGGAGTAGGGAAAACCCGACAAAGTGTGACCAAAATCACGGATATGATCGACGTGCGGAATCGCCCGCACGACAGTAGAAGTTCAGCCGATGTCCAAGAATGAGAAGACCAGCCCAGGCGTTGCTTCGAAGGCTTCGAAGCAGCTGAGCAATCCCAAGAGCACGCCCGCACAGAAATCGGTGGCAGCATCTGCGCTGACACAAGCTGCGAACAAAACCAAGCGAAAGTAGTTGGTACTGAATAGGCGGCACGGCGGAAATTGCTGTGTCGCCTGTTCAAATCTCGCGGGGCAATAAATCGCCCAATCCGGAGGGGGATCAGGAAATGAACTGGTGGAAGGGCGTCAGCACATGCGAGAACCTGGGTGTAGATGGTTGTGTTGTGTGGTGGGAAGGATGGGCGGTAGGCGTTGCAGCTCTTGCGTTGTTTATCGCGGTTGCATCGCTTGTTGTAGCCTTCTGGGGGCACTGGCCACAGTGATTTCGAGCATCGCAATTTGGAGGCTCGGGCAGAAGGCTAACCACCTGGCTGAAAGCGGAGCCGAGCAGGTCAGAATCGAACGCACTGCTCTTGCTGAGATGCAATCTGCAGAGCGCGCTAGGGAAGCAGTGATCGTGCTTTCCTACATTTCCGCCGAGCTGAGCGCGATCTATCCGTCGGTTGCCGCGTTCAGCGCCCAGATGGGTGAAGACGGGGCGGAAGCTAGGTTCGTCGATTCCCAAACCTGGAGAAAGCTCTGGGACGATGACGTCAGTAAGCTGAGGACGCCACGGATTGAAAGCACGCTTCAACTCCTTTATCGATTGCCCTCGGACCTGAGCGGTCGCATCGCTCGCGTTTTGGGCGATGTGCAAACGATTCAGCAGATCCTGAAGAGCGTTTCTCCTGTGGACCTTAGTCGCGAGGAAGAGCAGTACCGCGAGCTGAAAGAGAGATGGATGCGCACGCTCTATCGGGCTGCCAAGAACGCTTCGGAAAGGGCGAAGGCCGATATTGCGCATTGTTCTATGGAAGCGACGCGCGCCTCGCTCACTATCGGAGGCGCGCCCGCGCCGCTTTAGTCGGCATCCATATCTATACAGCGACCACCGGCAGGCGAGTGGTGTTGCGACCACCGGTGCCGCGTTGCGCATTTCAGTTGTCATGGCTGGCTTCCCTTCGCGTGGTCTTTGATGCGGTCGATGAGGTAGGTGGCTTCGTTGCGCCACTTGGCGCGGTCGGTCGGGTTGAGGTGCTTGGCGAGGTAGTGGAGCCTTTCGAGCGGCTCGATCAGCCAGGAGATCCGGAAAGGCATGTCGGAGCGGTGGTCGCGGAGCGGGGCGAAGGGCCTGCAGTCGGGGCCGGCCAGCCACTCGACTTCGTCGCAGTCCAAGCAGTGGCCTTGTCCGCCGCTACCGGCCGGCCAGCGGTGCTGCTGTTTGGCGACCGGCGGGTGCAGGTAGAGGGCGCGGATTACCAGGTTGCGGCGGCTCGGGTGCGTCACGTCGCCTGGCTCGGCCTCTTCCCATGGATCGTTGGTGCCGCGGCGCCGGCACTCGTAGCGAACTGGCTTCTGCATGCCATACAGCTGCTCCATGAGGGCCTTCGCCCAGGCTGCGGCGACCTCAGCCGGCACGGGCTCACCAGCGGCGCCTGCGCGGCGCATGGCGCGGACTGTGGAAGCGACCGTTTGATCAGCCATCGCGGCCGCGCCTCCACGCGTCGGGCACCTGGGTGGCGCAGAGCAGGGCGCCCATGAGTAGGTAGACGCCGGTGTCCTCGATGCCGTGCCAGGCCATGGCGAAGGCAACGGCCGCGAGCAGGGCGCCCAGCAGCACCAGCCCGCCAGCGCGCCAGTGGCGGATCAGCCTGCGCATCGGATCTGCTCCATCAAGGCGGCGAAATGCTCTTCCTCGCGCTGCTGCAGCCAGGCGGCTGCAACTAGCGCGCCGGCGGCAAACCCGACGATCAGGCCGAAGGCGAAGTCGATCCCGCTCATGCTGCATCGCCTCCGGGCGCAGGACGGGCGGCGAGGGCGCGCGCTGCCATGCGGTTCTGCACGTCCTTCGAATATCCGGCCCGGATCAGCTGGCCGACGGCGGCGCGGGAATGCGGCGCTCACGGATGCGGTGAGCAAGGGGCTGCTGGCGCACAGCGCTCCTAGCCGCCGCACTATCAGGAGATACGCATGCAATTTCGCGCAAAGCTGCAGATGAAGATGGAAGTCGCCGATCAGCCGGGTGTCGTCACCCTGAATTTCGTGCCGATCGAGGCGGGTGTGCCGCAGCTCAGCATGACCGTGCCGCCGGCCGATGGCGCCGACCTGCTGGTAGGCAAGGTCTACAGGTTCACCGCCGTGGAAGACACAGAGCAACCGCAGTAGCCCCGCGATGCCGGCAGGGGCTGGGAGCCATGCTGTTGCGACGGCAGTTCTGGACGAGGTGGCCACCCATGCTTGATGCTATATCTAGGTATGGCGCTGGCAGCAAAGGGCTATGGCATTGTCTAAAAAGCGAAAGAAGGAAACAAAGCAAAGGGTGCGCCACGGCTATTGTCGGCTCACCGGCGAGCCCGGTCCGTTCGTTAAATCGCACATCATTCCCCAAGGGCTGACACTTGGGGTCAAAGAGAGGCAGCCTCTTGTGCAGTACGGTGCCGCCGTCGGGGCAACCCAGAGGTGGAGTAGTTGGTACGACCCCTTACTGGTCACTCGCTCCGGAGAGGACATTCTCGCTGATCTTGACACTTGGGCGATATCAGCGCTTCGGAGCAACCGGCTTGTATGGAGTGGGTGGGGGAATGACAGTGCATTGCAAGATATCAACCCGCTTGACAACGTCTTCGGCGTGCGCGAGGTATTTCTCGATACAGAAAGGCTCCGCCTTTTCTTCTTGAGCTTGCTGTGGCGTGCGGGATCTAGTCAGATGCTGGAGTTTCAGGAGATCGATCCTCCTGAGTCACATCTGGAAATTATAAAGACGGCTCTGTTGGGGCGAGGCATGCCCGGCCTCGACTTCTATCCTATCCAGCTGACGCAACTCTCGACGAAAGGGGCTCTTCATAACCACGCGCCCAGTCGTGAGACCAAGTACCTTCCGAATCTGGAGGCCCCAGATGAGGATGGCTACCCCATCCCTTTCTACCGCTTTTATTTCGATGGCCTCATCGTGCACTTCGCTCGACCTGACCCGAAGTCGCCCACAGCCGATCAACTGGGGAAGTTGGTTGTAGGAGCCTCGTCATCCATCGTGTTATCGACCGTCACTTACGAAGAGTCCCTGCAACGGAAGAGCTTTGAGCGACTGGTGATGGACTACTTAAGGGAGCCGGGGCGGGAAGCCTTGCGCGCCGGTGACGCAGCGAAGCTTGATCGCTGACGGGGATTTATGCGATCTGGAGTAGGTCTTCACGATTGTTTCGAGGTGTATTCACTGCCCGGGAGACGCGGTATGCCTCCATCGCCGGCGGCTCGCTTGCCAGCAGCATTGCCATCGCATCGTCGGGCTCGGCGGCCAGCCACTCATCCACCTGGCCGACCGTCAGCCGCACCGGCATCCTGTCGTGAATGTCGGCCGACACGCCGCTGCTGTCACCGGTGATCACGGTGAAGGTGCCCAGGTTGTCCGGGTCGAGCAGGGGGCTGGTGTCTTCCCACAGGCCGGCCGCCAGCAGCGGCCCGGTCGCGTGGATGAACCACGGATCCTTCTTTCCGTCCTCGGGGTTGATCGACCACTCGTAGTACCCGGCCATGGGGATCAGGCATCGGCGCTTCTTGAATGCCGACCGGAAGGCCGGTTTCGTGGCCATCGTCTCGATGCGGGCATTGATCGTAGAGCCCTGCGGCTTCTTGGCCTTGGCCCAGAACGGCAGCAGGCCCCACGCCAGGCGGGTGACCTGCAGGCCGGTGCCGCGATCGAGGATCACGGACGCGCGCTGGGTCGGCGCGAGGTTGTAGCTCTCGGGGATCGACAGCAGGTCGCCGACAAGCTGGGGGAAGCCCAGGGTGTCAGCGTTTCGGATCGAGAGCTGGACGAATCGGCCGCACATGGCCGAACCATACCCCCTCGCGGTGCCGCCGGCCTTCGCGCGGCCTGCACTCCGACGGGCGGGGCGGCCGATCCCCACACCAGGCCGGACAGTCGCCCTGTGCCGCGGCAGGGCGGGCGAGGGCAAACTGTGCTCGCCGGATCCGGGAGCCGCAGGCAGCTCAGCCCGGGTGCTGGGGCGCCTGAGCAGCGCCCCGCTGGCACCTTTGCACGGCCCTGACGCGTCGTCGCGGAATCTGAGACCCCGGCCCGTATCCTGCGCCCATGCTCCCGCCCGGCAACTTCACCGGATTCATGACCGCCCCCCAGCCTCAAGGCTGGGTGCAGGACGGCGAGCGCTGGGGGCTATGGCGGAACGGCCGCGAGATCGCCGCCGTGCAGCCAGATGCCAAGGGCGTTCGGGTCCGCCTGTCATGCAGGAAGCTCTGGGAGGACAAGGAAGTTCGGGCCGCCAGCGTGCGCCAAGGTAAACGCTACGCCGAGCGCTGGTGCGCCGCGCGAGTGCTGGAGGGCGTGCCTCTAAAAGAGGCTGTGGCGCGGCTGGTGGCCAACGACGAGCCGGCGCGCAAGCTCTCCCGCATCGAGATCCAGCAGCAGAGGCGGCTGGACGCGATCCCCAACCCTAAGTTGTAGCGTCAGTCAGCCAGCGTTGCCTCCGTATCGGCGCGTGCGACCGCCGGCGGCGACAGTCGCTGCATGGATCAGAAGAGCATCGGCAAGGCGCGCTGGGCGCGCGCGAGGGCGGCTTCGCTATGGCAGCAGGCCGACGACCTGGACAGCAATCACAGCGGCGACTGGCGGTTGAGGGCGACACGCCGGCGCGGGGCTGATCGCCTCCGCGCCGAGGCCGCCCGCTTCGACGGAATCGCCAATCGGTTGCAGTATTTCGACGACGATCAGGCGGCCTGATTGACTGACCCCAAACTGACCCCAGCCCACTGGCAAGTCGCTGATTTCCATAGATCGCATGTGATCACGGGTGATCGTCTTAGTCGTTGTTTCTGTTGATCTTCCGCGACCTTGACATGGTAGTGGCCGACCGAGCGTGCTGTGCCGGGCTTTAGAAACAGGTCGCACCCAAGACTCAATGCCCTTCTTGCTCGCTTATCCATTCCAATACCGCTGCCAACTCTCGCTGATCGTAGTAGGTCGGCGCCGACCGCGGCTCAAACGCTCCGTCCGCGATCGCAGCATCAAAAGAAAGTCGTGCTGGTTCATAGTTTGGAACATGCAAGCGCTTGATCATTTCGAGGACTTGATTCGGGTCCGCGAAGCGCTTTTCTGCCAACCAAGAGAGGAGCGTGACCAACCCGTCAGGGCCGACAAAGCTCGACAGCGGAAGATCGGCAACCGTGTAGCGTTTAGCTGCAAACCACTCGGCCTCATCGTGGTAGCACGCTGTCCTGCGGTCTGGCTGGGGGGAGGAGTTTCGATGGTGAACGAGGCGTAGTTCGTGAAGGCCTCCCTCCCACTGCTCGGCAATGGTCCCGTTAAGCCATTCAACCCAGCCATCCTCAACTCGCAGAATCGGATGACCGCACTCGTCGCACTTCCACGGCGGATTGACTTCCATATTGTCTCCTTGCGTCATTAGTTAAGAGACCTTTTAGCGCGAGGCCAAGTCATCTGCAAGCGACTTACCGTGGCGCCCGCTGGGCCGGAGGCTCATCTCTCGGCTTCCGAGAGTTTTGCTCAACTCTACACGCGTGTTCCTGCAGCAGGCGCCTTACAATCCGAGTAGGGCGAGCCCGCTTAGTTGCTGTTCTTGCCCCAGTCGCCCTGCGCTACATATGGGCCGCCGATTGGCGCGCATCGGCACAGCAATGGCACACTAGCCTCATTGAGCATTGATCTACATGGCTGGCTCGCCCCCCTCCTAAGGGGAAGGTCGCCCGTTCGAATCGGGCCGGGGTCACCATGTTTTCAAGTGCTGATGCTAGCTTCGTGTTTGCTGATTGCCCACGGCCAGCCGGAGATCCTGCTTGGCCTCAGCTGCCTCGTCATTTTCAGGCACGAAGTAATGTGGTCCTTGTCCTCCCTCGTAGGGTCTGCGAGGTGCTAAAACCTGCCGGCAGCGGCCCGGACCTTTGGCATGTTGTCAAAGACAATGAGTCAGACCAGTCGATCCTGGTCGCCCACGCCATTTGGCGTAGGGTATGCGAGATACGCATCCCGTAGCATGCCGAGCGTTACCCTGCAGCTGTCTGTCGGTGCTGTTAGCTATCAGACTGAGACGGCCGTTGCGGCCCCAAAGCCCAAAGAGCCTACCTCACCAACTAGGTGGGTAGGCTCTTTGGAGAGGTTAGAGGCTATCGATTAACTCGCCGATGCCACTTGTTGTAATAGTGACTGTAGTCTTCGTCGCGTCCCCCCGACTCAATCCAGTCGTCATACTCGGGGCTGTCTTTGAATCCATCTGACATAAAAATCTTCTTGCGCTCGAAAAATTTGGCCAGAGATGAATTACCTGGCGGAATGAATAGTAGCTCCTGTGGTGAAGTCTGCAAATGGAATCACCGCGATGACTGCGGCCCACAGGCATTGCTTGCTTCGAACGGCAAGCGTTTAAAGAGCGGCAGCCGTTGACCTACCCGTCCACTCGTGGCTTTGGACAGTGTAGCGGCATCGCGGCTGCCATAAGCCTAGAGAACCATCATGCTGCGGTGCCGGTTGTTCATCAACTTCAAGTAGCGGTCAAGACGTCGCTCTTCTGTAGACAACGGGGCCGTGCCAGAGGAAGCTGATGGGAAGCTTCACGTGGAGGCGGGAGTGTGTGTTTGGCATGCGCACTGGCAAGATGACGGAGTTGGTGAGGTCTATTGAGCCTCTTGTGCTGACACGTGCGAAGGATGCGATGCGTCGTCTTCGACAGGGATACAACGGTTCTCGTTCTAGCGCGTTACCCAAGTCGGCACAAGCGCTGCGCGTCACACCTCCCCAAGCCGCTCATAATCCTCAGGCGTAGCCCCATGCTCCGCCTCCGGCATGTCCTTGTCTTTCCACCGGGCGTCGTCGTTCCTCAGCTTGTCCGGCGTATGGCTTTTCTGCTGGTCGTCTTCTTTCGTAGCCGGTGCTCGCGGTGCAGTAGTCATGACATCTCCTCGTTAGATCAACGTTCCGGGATCTGCTTGCCAGACGTCCCACCCTGGCCAAAGTTCGGCTGGGTGATGCCGTCATCCTCGCGGACGCCATCCGGCTCGCCTTCACCGGCCTTGCCACCCTTGCCGTGGCCGTGCTGGTTGTAGCCCTCGTTCTCCGTCTCCAGCCGCGCCGCATCCGGATCTTTCGCGTCCTCGTCGTCCTTCGGCGGCTTGGCCGCAACGAAAGGCGAAATCGGATCGCTGGCCGGGAACGTCTCTTCCAGCGCTTCGTCATGGTTCTCCGACGTGCGTTTCTTGTCGACGGCGCCTTCCGCCGGCGGGCAGTTGTGCGTGGCGTGGGCGTCTTCGGCGGAGGCGGGCGTGGTCTTGTCGTGCTGCATGGTGTGTCTCCTGCGCGAACGGGTAGGGCGGTTATGCCTCGACGCTAGTCCTGCCGCTGTTACGAAGGGGCGGGGGTGCCGTGAAGGGCGGGTGCTCCCACCGGCTTCACCTGGGAGTTCCTATCGTCCAGACCTCGCCACACGGAGGCTGCCGCGATGCATGAGATGTTCGAGTTGGGGATGGAATGGTGGGAGTTCGTATTCCGCGCGGTTGCGGTTTATGTGGTGGTCCTGGTGATGACGCGGATGAGCGGTAAGCGTTCCATGGGCCAATCCACGCCGTTCGACATCCTGGTGATCGTGCTGCTGGGCACGGCCGTGCAGAACTCGCTGATCGGTGAGGACACCTCGCTGCCGGGCGGGCTGATCCTGGCGGCCACACTGATCGGCCTGAACTGGTTCGTCGGCTTCCTGGGGGCGCGCAGTAAACGCCTGAACGAGATCGTGGAGGGGGTGCCCGTGGTGCTGGCGCGCCACGGAACGATCTACTGGGAGCAGGTGAAACGCTGCAACGTCAGCCCGGCCGATCTGGAGGTGGCGATGCGTGCCAACGGCTGCGAGGGCTTTGGGCAGGTCGAGCTGGCTGTGCTGGAGACGTCGGGCGAGATCACGGTGCACAAGAGTCCTTGTAAGAGCGACGATTGAACCTGCGTGCACCCCCTCGCTGGATGTTGACAGGCAGCCGCGTAGCGTCGAGCGCAGAACCAGCGAAGGAAAACGCACCATGTATACGACCATCAACGCCAAAACGGCGGCGACATTCGACGATGTGATCTCCCAGGTGCCGGACCCGACCCCGGACCCCATGCCACCCGCGCCACCGGTGGAAGAGCCCGGCCGAGGCGATCCGCCGGCGCAGGAGCCGCCGCAGGAAGTCCCGCCAGAGGGCGATCCGGTCCCCGCATCGCCGCCGCAGGAGCTGCCGCCGGATCCGGAAACGCCCTCTGCGCCCACGGTCGAGTAAGGGCAGCGCACTCGATACGGTGCCGACAGAATGAATGATTTATCTGTCACGCAAGGGCCAGGGGCCCGCGTGGCGGAACTGTGCGCCTGCCAAGTGGCGGGATGAAGGCCCCGCACACAGTGCGGTCACGACACTGCCACGCCGTACCACGTACCACAGAGGTACTTGGACACGGAGTTGGCTATGCGCGCACTGACTTACCACGGCAGCAAGGACGTACGGGTCGACACCGTGCCGGATCCCGCGC
>Ga0247813_10003282_pt1 | contig 10469 bp, 11 predicted proteins | sample UWRJL169409C1_FD_180719 | JGI IMG/M metagenome (GOLD analysis project Ga0247813, IMG submission 180719) | Plant litter microbial communities from Arlington Agricultural Research Station in Wisconsin, United States - UWRJ-L169-409C-1 | ecosystem: Environmental > Terrestrial > Plant litter >... | reverse complement strand
ATATGAAAAGCTATTCCCCATACGAAAATATAGAAAAGAAAGCTTACCCAAATTTACTGGTAACCACAGGGCTTCACGATAGCCAGGTACAATACTTTGAGCCTGCAAAATGGGTGGCCAAATTAAGGGTGATGAAAACGGATAAAAACGTAGTACTACTCAAAACAAATATGGCATTCGGCCATGGAGGCGCCTCCGGTCGGTTTGATTATTTGAAAGATGTTGCATTACGATGGGCATTTTTGTTTGCGCTGGAAGGAATTAATAAATAAAATAATAATTTATGATCGACTTAAAACCTATAAAATTAATTCATCTCTTTTTTTGTGCAGGACTTACTCTTTTTGCACTGGTTGGCTTGTTAGTCAATTGGGATAAACTCTACCTCGAACTTAGTGCTGGCGATTCTGCAAATAAGCTATTAGGAATCATAGCAATCCTTATGGCACTTATTTCAGTTAATGCTAGTAAAATTATATTTAACAAGATGATTGCAAAAATTAATCCGGAAGATAAAGTTGGGGAAAAATTCAAAGCTTATCAGACTGCATTTTTGGTATTGGCAGCAATTTTAGAAGCTGGAGCGTTATTTAATATTGTTGTTTTTTTGAAAACTGCAAACCTATATTTTCTAATATTTGGAGCTTTGTGCTTGGCCGCACTTGTTCTCAATGCACCAACTAAAGAGAAAGTGTATGGTTTACTGCAAATACAAGATAAGTTCTAAAAGCAGTAAATATTATAAATGGAAGATCTACAACTAAAAAAGGCATTTGTAATTACCCCAAGTGACAAGCATTACAACACCGATAAACAAACAACGGTTACCGGCTTGTCGTTTTTCTTGAAAAATATCTTAGCCGAATTATAATATCCTATCTTTGCCCCTTAATGGAATATAACGTTCATACTTTACGTAACGGCATTCGTATTTTACATGTACCTTCTGCATCGGCTATTTCTCATGCTTGCATTTTAATTAATAGTGGCTCGAGAGATGAAGAAGATGCGCAAATGGGGCTTGCTCATTTTATTGAACATCTTATTTTTAAACGAACGGAGAAGCGCAGTACAAATCAGATTTTAAATCGCTTAGAGAGTGTAGGGGCAGATTTAAATGCGTACACTACTAAAGAATATACCTGCATTCATGCTTCATTTTTGCAGCCCTATGTAGATCGAACACTTGAGCTTTTTAATGATATCGTTTTTCATTCTGTATTTCCGCTCGAAGAATTAGAAAAAGAGAAAGGAGTTATCCTAGACGAAATTACTTCTTATTTAGACCAGCCAGAAGAAGCGATAAACGATGATTTTGAAGATATGCTTTTTGCAAATCATACGCTAGGAAGAAACATTCTCGGAACACCCGAATCAGTAACAGGATTGAGTAGGGAAGACATACAAAACTTTCTTAAAAAGAACTACCGAACCGATCAAATTATTGTGGCCGTTTTAGGTAATTATTCTTTTAATAAACTCATTAAAATAGGGGAGAAATATTTCGGAGATGTTCCCGAAAACAGTTCTAATGCACTACGCATTGCACCCGTTCAAAATAAGCCACAGCAGGCAAGAGTGGATAAGCAAATTATGCAAGCACACAGTATGCTCGGCACGCAAACGTATTCTTTACATCATCCGTATAAGGCTGGTTTATTGTTGCTGAATAATATTTTGGGCGGTAATGGGATGAGTTCAGTGCTCAATCTGCAAATTCGCGAGAAGTATGGGATAGCCTATACCATCGAATCTAATTATAGTCCACTAAGTGATACCGGTATTTTTGCACTTTACTTCGGAACGGATAAAGAAAAGGTAGATCGTGCAACAGACCTCATTTTTAAAGAATTTAAAAAAATCCGTTCCCATAAAATGAGTGAAGTACAGCTGCAAAAGGCTAAAAATAAATTTATCGGACAAATTGCATTAGGTGAAGAAAATCGAATTGGCCTTATCATTTCTATGGCTAAAAGCTTGATTGATTATCAAAAAATAGATAATCTAGAAACGGTATTTAACAAAATTCGCGCAGTGAGTGCTGAAGATATGGATGCGATTGCAAACGAAGTTTTAGAGGAGAAAAACTTAAGTTCTTTAACCTTCTATCCAGCGGAATAGCTATTTATTATTCCCTATTTCCTAATATTTTGTACTTTTGTAAAATGAAGCTTCCTATTGTAGCCTATGGCGATCCTGTTTTAAAGAAAGTATGTGTTGAAATTGATGCAACGTATCCAGATTTGCAACAATTAATTATCAATATGTTCGATACCATGAACAACGCCAATGGGGTTGGCTTAGCTGCACCTCAAATTGGTTTACCAATTCGGCTATTTATTGTAGACACAAAAGCAGATGAGGAAGAAGAGGTATTTAGAAAGGTATTCATCAATGCTCAGATTTTAGAAGAAACTGGTGAAGCCTGGTCTTTCAACGAAGGTTGTTTAAGTATTCCAGACGTTAGGGAAGACGTAATGCGTAAGCCGAATATTTTAATCCGGTATTACGATGAACATTGGAAACTTCGGGAAGAAAAAGTAAGTGGGTTTGCGGCTAGGGTAATTCAGCATGAATATGACCATATAGAAGGTAAACTCTTTACTGATAAATTAAGTTTATTGCGTAGACAATTGTTAAAAGGAAGATTGGATGCGATTTCTAAAGGAAATGTTAAAACGGATTATCGAATGCGTTTTCCAAAACAGAGTAAGAAGAGATAAGAGTTATTTATCTGCTTCCCTGCTTTTATCGCCGTTAAAAATTTGCTGCATCAGTTTGCCCCAAGCAAATGGATTCAGTAAGGGGTTAGTTTGGCGCATATTTACATTCATCATGCGGTCAAAATTATAGCGATAGTTACTGTTGCTAATTTCAGAAGAATTTCGAGGCAAGGTTAAGATCATCGCCTGAATACTTTTGGGTGATAAATTCTTCTTGGCGATGGCCATGTCATCATCCGCTACTTTCATGGATAAAAACTCTTTATTGAACTCCTCAATTGTAGCCCAGGGATAGATTCGGACGGCTTTTAGATATACGGTTTCTGATTTCATTCGTATCATCTCCGTGTATTTATAGTCTACGATTTCTGTGGGTAAAACCAATACTTTGTTGTTAAACCCTATCGCACTGAATACCAACGAATCGCCAGGGTTAACAATGATAGAGAAGTAGCCTTGATAATTCGCGGAATATCTTATGCCCTTATTGCTTACGTTCGTAATCGTTACATAAGGTACAACCGAATTGCTGTCAGTATCGGTAATAATTCCTGAAAACTGCACCAATTTGCCACTTTTTTTTACATCTTGTGCAAAAACAGTAGCCACAACAAATAGCAATATGAGGGTTAAACAATACTTCATTATACAAAAATAGCAGTAAATGCCTAATTCATTCGTTAAATTGTGTTAAATAAACCTATTCTTGTTCTGCCAAATCAACAGCAACAACTCCGGTAATTTCTGGAACCGCTTTCATAATAGCTTGTTCTATTCCAGCTTTCATGGTCATAAAACTCATTTTACAAGAGCCACAGTTTCCCAATAATCTCAATTTAACGATAAGATCTGGGGTAATCTCTTCTATCGCAACATTTCCACCATCTGCTATTAAGTAGGGCCTGATGGTCTCTAGTGCTTGCTCCACACGTTCTGTTAAACTCATTTTATCAAAATTAAAGTATAAAAATAGTAATTTTTTAGCAATTACCGGTTTGTATGTTATTTATTGATATTTGCTGGGCAATTCTACCAGCAATGTCATTAAACGCGGAGTGTAGTAGGCTAGTCGTATCCATGGCAATGGGTTTGCCCTCATCTCCTGCATCGGTAATGGCTTGAATTAAAGGAATTTCGCCTAAAAAAGGCACTCCAAATTGCTCTGCCAATTGCTTGCCGCCATTTTTACCAAAAATATAATACTTATTTTCTGGTAATTCTGCCGGAGTAAAGAACGACATATTCTCGATCACACCCAAAATAGGAATGTTAATTCCAGGCATTCTAAACATATTAAGCCCTTTTTTGGTGTCGGCTAGGGCTACTTGCTGCGGAGTAGTTACAATTACTGCCCCTGCAATTGGGAAGCTTTGGCTAATCGTAATGTGAATGTCGCCAGTTCCCGGAGGCAGGTCTACAATTAAATAATCTAATTCACCCCAGTCCGCGTCGTTAAATAATTGTTTAATCGCATTGGAAGCCATTGGTCCACGCCAAGGCACTGCTTGCTCAGGATCAGCGAAGAAGCCTAAAGAGAGCAATTTTATCCCAAACTTTTCAATGGGTAAAATTAAGGTCTTTCCATCCTCGGTTTCGCGGGCACTAGGTTTAGCGCCAATTAAACCAAACATGATTGGAACAGATGGCCCATAAATATCAGCATCTATTAAACCCACTTTAGCGCCATTAGCGGCAAGCGTTACGGCTAAATTACTAGATACGGTTGATTTACCCACGCCACCTTTACCCGAAGAAACTAAAATAATATTTTTAATTGCCTTTAACTGTGTGGTGTCGTTTGGTTTGGTTACCCTAGAGGTGATGTTGATATGAATGACGGCCTCGGCTGCGACAAAATGCTTAATTGCATTTATACATGCATTTTTCAGCATCTCCTTCATTGGGCAAGCTGGAGTAGTTAACTCTAGCGTAAATGAAATGTCAAGTTCTTCGATTTTCACATCTTTGATCATGTTCAACGTAACCAAGTCTTTTTTTAGATCTGGGTCCTCCACATTGCTCAAAGCAGTTAAAATCTGCTCTTTGGTAATTATCATCCCTCAAAATTAACAAAACATAACTATAATAGATTTTCTATTGCCCTTTTTATTGTAATTTTAACACGAAATGAGATGAAACAGACATTATTTTACTTCACCTTGTCGCTTGGTGTTGCCAATGAAAAACAATTTATATCTTCACGTCAAATAAACATTTGCCTCAGGCGTTTGTTTAAGCATTAATTTCTAAATTAGTTTATGCAGTTACCCAAAATAAGTATCCCTAAGAAATATTATAAAATTGGAGCCTGGGTATTAGGTGTGTTCCTCTTGTTATTTATCTCTTTAGGTGCTATTGCCTTCAGTAAAAGAGAAGCCTTGCTCAAAAGCATAATGGCCAAGGCGATTGCGAAAGCAAAAAAAGATTACGGGCTGGATGTTAAGATCGAGAAAGCGGGCTTTAGTGGACTAAGTACCGTGAGCATGAAGAACATTTCTGTGGTTCCAAAAGATCGAGATACCTTAACGTCTATTCAAGACTTAAGTGTGGGAGTTAAATTATTTCCATTACTTTTCGGTAATGTTAAACTCTCTGAAATTAAGTTAAGTGAAGGGAGAATTAATGTAGTAATTAGGGATACGTTAACTAATCTCGACTTCATTCTTAAACGAAAAAGCAAGGATAGCAGCAGCACCAAAAGCAAAGTAGATTTAAGTGAGTTAGCCAGTAATTTGCTAAATGAGGTGTTATATAAAATACCGGACGATATGGAGGTTAAAAATTTAATGATGCAGTTAAATGACAACGACACGGCCTCATTAAAATTTTTAACTAAAACGGCAACAATTGATGGAGGTGATTTGGAATCGACAATTATTGTTAACGATACCGTTGCTACCTGGCATTTGAATGGCAAATTAAAACCAGGCAAAAAACAATTGGATGTAAACCTTTTTGCAGCAAATCGTAAAAAAGTTGAACTGCCGTTGTACCTTCAGCGAAAGCTCCACACCAAGCTTAGCTTCGATACCATTCGAACAGAGATGAAAGACGCCGACTATAGTGGTGATGATTTTAAAATCTCTGGGTCTTGGTCTGTCAAGAATTTACTAATCAATCAAGCAAGAATAGCCGCTACAGACATTATCGTTACCAACGCAAAAATCGATGCAGATGTGTTAATAGGACCTAATTACCTAAGTTTAGATAGCACTTCCAGTATTTTTTTAAGAAATGCAGTCATACACCCTTATTTGAAATATACTTTATCGCCAAATAAAATATATGAGTTAAAATTAAAAGTTGATGAGCAAAATGCACAAGATATTTTGGAGGCTTTCCCACAGGGATTATTCGAGTCGTTGGATGGCATGAAAGTGAGTGGCTCGCTTCGCTATAACCTTGATTTCTATCTCGATACTTCGATTCCCGACAGTGTAAAGTTTAATTCAGACTTAACACCCCACGAATTTAAGATTCTAAAATGGGGTAAAACCGACCTACAAAAAATTAACCGTGATTTTATTTATACACCATATGAATATGGTAAACCGATGCGGGATATTTTAATTGGGCCGGCAAATTCAAATTTCACCCGACTACAGGATATTTCTTTCAATTTTAGAAATGCACTGTTGACTTCTGAAGATCCTTCATTTTTTAGACATCACGGTTTTGTAGAAGAATCGTTCAGAAAATCTATTGCAGTTAATTTTAAAGAAAAGAGATTTAAGCGTGGCGGAAGTACGATTTCTATGCAATTGGTTAAGAATATTTTCTTAAGCAGAAATAAAACAATATCACGCAAAGCAGAAGAGATCTTGATTGTTTGGATGATCGAAAATAATCGATTGATCACGAAAGAACGGATGCTGGAAGTATATTTTAATATTATTGAAATGGGACCAAATGTGTATGGAATTGGTGAAGCAGCAAGATATTATTTTGGCAAGCAGCCCTCTGAACTGAGTGTAGGAGAAGGTATTTTTTTGGCCAATATTGTACCTAAGCCCAAGGCTGCATTGTATAAGTTTATGAGCGACGGTAGTCTAAAACCCCACCTATTAGCCTATTTTAATTTTATTGGCAATACCATGTCGCGTAGGGGGTTAACCTATGCCGACACCAGCGGATACGGATTTTATAACGTTCGCTTAAGAGAAGGTTTGAGGCAGTATTTGTTGCCTGACTCAGTGGTTATAGATACGGCAGCTCTCGAAGTGGATGCAGATGAGCCAATTGCACAACCCGGCACAATTGATAAGGGGAAAACACTTTTTGATCGACTGTTCCCATCTAAAAAAGATACAGTTATTCGCCCATCAATTAAGGTCGACACGACTAAAACCAAAAAGCAACTACGACAAGAACGACGTGCAGAACGTCGAAAAGAAAGGGAAGGGGGAGGATAGTGATGAACAACATTCAAGTAGACGGTAAGGACTTTGAAATTTTTATAGAAAATGAAGCAATTAGCAAAAAGACACGTTTAATCGGAGTACAGCTAAATGTTGACTATGAAAATAGATGCCCGATATTAATTGGCGTGTTAAATGGAAGCTTCGTTTTCATGTCCGATTTATTAAAGGAAATTGACATTGCTTGTGAAATCGGGTTTATTCGAGTGGCGAGTTATCAAGGTACAGAGAGTTCAGGTACCATTAAGGAAGCATTTGGCTTGCCAGATGATTTGAAAGATAGAGACGTAATCATTATTGAAGATATTGTTGATACAGGTTTTACATTGAGCTATATCTTAGAGAAGGTAAAGGCTCAGGAACCCGCATCTGTTCAAGTTTGTAGCCTATTGCTTAAACCATCAGCCTTGAAGGCTCCAATTCCAGAGCTCAATTATGTGGGTTTTGAGATTCCTAACGAATTTGTAGTTGGATATGGTTTAGATTACAACGAATTGGGCAGAAACTTAAAAGATATCTACAGGGCTGTTTAGCATTCTGTATATATTCGCCCAATGACCATAAGAAACTGATATTTTTTTCCCAATTTTGCAGGAATTAAATTTAACACCCAATGACTATACATAAAGAAGGTTATACTTCCCTTGCCTTGTCCGTATTATTTATTTTTGTTATCAATGCTTTTGTAGAGTATAAACTGGGTGATGTTACCTGGTTACGTTGGTTCGTTTACATTTTATCTGTTGCATTATTCATTACCATATTGCAATTTTTTAGGAACCCAAGCCGTGTTTTTACCAGTGGAGATAAGTTGGTAATTTGCCCTGCAGATGGGAAAGTGGTGGTGATTGAAGAAACTGAAGAGGGGGAGTATTTTAAAGATAAACGCTTGCAAGTTTCTATATTTATGTCGCCCATTAATGTGCACATTAACCGTAACCCCATTTCAGGGGTAGTTAAGTTTTTCAAATATCATCCCGGAAAGTATTTAGCCGCTTGGAATCCAAAGTCGAGTACCGAAAATGAGCGGACCACTACGGTAGTTGAGCATGCAAATGGAACTCCCGTATTATTCAGGCAAATTGCTGGTGCGCTTGCCAGACGTATCGTTTGGTATATTAAAGAAGGAGATCAAGTTGTGCAGACCGAGCAATTCGGTTTTATTAAATTTGGCTCTAGGGTAGATATATTCTTACCTGTTGGCACTGATGTTAAATTGGTATTAGGTCAGGTCGTTAAGGGTGGAATTACGGTGTTGGCGGAGCTTTAAGTTTCTCTCCTCCCACGGTTCGCTGTGTTGGGTAGGCAAATTCTGATCCGTGCTGATTCACCAGCTCGATGACTTTGAAGTTGACCTCTTCTTTAATTTTTAGGTATTCGCTATAATCGATATTCTCTACTAAATAAAGCACTTGGATGTTTAAAGCGGAATCTCCAAAGCTATCAAAGGTAACCGTATTGTCTGAAGTATGTGGGTGTAGTGTTAAAAAGGCATTAATTTCTACGATAATTCTTTTTAGAATATCTGAATTCGTTTCATAAGTTATGCCGATATTAAATTTAACCCTACGATAATTTCTTCGGGTTAAATTTTCTAGAACACCATCAATCATTGCTCGGTTAGGAATAATGATAGTTGTTTTGTCAGTGCTCCTTAGTATGGTGCTTCGAAAGCCAACTTTCTCTATGGTTCCTTCTACTCCGTCAACCTTTACCAAATCTCCCACCGTAAAGGGCTTATCGATAAAAATGGTAAATGAGCCGATTAAGTTTTCCAGACTTTCTTTAGCCGCTAAGGCAATGGCGATACCCCCAATTCCAAGACCCGTAATGAGACTTAATGCATTTACCTCGAAAACATAGCCCAATAAGACGAAGAAGCCGATAAAATACACGATAAATTTGAATAGCTCCTTTAAGAACGGCACTAACTGGTCGTCTGCTTTATTATCAGATTTTGCCGCTTTGTACATAAATACATGAGCTATGAAATCGATAATTCGAAGAAAAATCCAAAAGATAGAAAGGATAATGAAGAATAAAAAGAGCTTATCTAAAAATTCGCCCAAGGTAAAGATTTCTGTGATTTTGGCTTTTTTGTAAGTGAAAATAACCACTTCAAGCGGATGCTTTAATTGATTAATGGCAAGATATAGCGACGAAACACTGATAAAAAACTCGAAGGGCTTTAGCAATAAAGCGATAAAAGTTTCTATTCTTACTTCATCTGCAAATTTTTTGAATAGTTTAAAAAGTAGCTGACTTAAAAATCGGGAAACGATTCGTTTAAAAAGTAGACCCAATAGGATAATACCTCCAAACATACAATAGGCACGCAAGGTATTGCCCCAAAAAACTTGTTCAAAAAAGGAATTATCCATCTGCTATACTAATTGTTTTAAAGCAATTTCAAAGGCTGTACTTGATAAGTTGGTGCGTTCGTTAGATACATTATGAATGGCTATTAAGGCCTTTTTAATCACTTCTGATGCATCCGAAAAGATAGCGTCGTCGCTCATTTCTACATTACGCTGCATGAGGTAGGCAAAAACTCTCGCCATCCCGCAGTTAGCAATGAAATCTGGGATTACCGCAACGTGATTATCCGTATGTTCCATAATGTTTCCAAAGAAAATTTCTTTATCGGCAAAGGGTACATTTGCTCCGCAAGCAATTACCTCTAATCCCGCGGCAATCATTTTATCTACCTCTTGTTGTTGTACTAATCTCGACGAGGCTGCGGGAACAAATATTTCTGCCCCAACAGTCCAGATGTTTTCATTTGCTTCTTCAAAAGAAATCAAATTCGCTGATATTAAAGTGTTATTTATACGGTCGTTAAACAACGTTGTAATTTCTTGCTCCGTAAATCCTTCTGGCTTAATTAATCCGCCAACACGGTCGATAATGCCTACTACTTTTACTCCATGCTGAGCTAAGTAATAGCCAGCTGCTGCAGCCACATTTCCCCAGCCTTGAATAATGGCTTTTTTACCCGCTAATTCTCCGCCCCATATTTGGTAATAGTGCTTAATGGACTCGGCTACGCCATAGCCAGTTATCATGTCTGCTACCTTGTATTTTCTTTTGATGTCAGGTGTGTACTCTAAATCTTCCAGTACTTTAGACACTCCATAGCGTAATTGCCCAATTTGATGGATGCGTTCATTCTCTCTCGCTTGATAATGGCCATTGATTACACCCTCTTGAGGATGCCATAAGCCATATCCCTCGGTTATAGGAATAACCTCATGAATTTCGTCTATATTTAAATCGCCCCCAGTTCCGTAATAGCTTTTTAAAAGCGGCATTACTGCTTTATACCAGC
>Ga0247813_10003281_pt1 | contig 10472 bp, 10 predicted proteins | sample UWRJL169409C1_FD_180719 | JGI IMG/M metagenome (GOLD analysis project Ga0247813, IMG submission 180719) | Plant litter microbial communities from Arlington Agricultural Research Station in Wisconsin, United States - UWRJ-L169-409C-1 | ecosystem: Environmental > Terrestrial > Plant litter >... | reverse complement strand
ATGGGGGCGCTCACTGCATTTTCAAATCTCGCCCGAATCCCGGGCCGCCCTGAAAAAAACCGACGAACCCGTCGTCTTCGCGCTCTGGCACAACCGTCTCTTCGTCACCGCGGAGGTTTTCCGCCGTTACCGGGACGGACGGCCCCTCTACGCATTGATCAGCCCGAGCAAGGATGGTGCGTGGTTGGAGGCATTTTTTGCGATGGTCGGCCTGCAAGCCGTGCGGGGGTCCAGCCACAAACTCGGCCGCGAAGCCGTGACCGTGCTCGTCGAAACCCTTCGCGCCGGCCACGACATTGGCATCACCCCCGACGGACCGCGCGGGCCGATCTACGAATTCAAAGCCGGCGGCCTTATCGTCGCCCGGCGCGTGCAAGCCCCGATCCTTCTCCTCGGCGGAGCGTTCGAAGGCTCCTGGCAGCTCTCAAGCTGGGATCGTTTTCATCTCCCGTATCCGTTTTCCACGGTGCGCATCCACTGCGAGATGATCGCTCCCGACAGCCTGGGGGATCGGGATGCCAGTGCGCTCGCGCTGCAACAGCGCCTGCTCGTCATGAGCCCCGACGGTAATGCCCGGCCCGCGGTCATCTGACCGCGCGGCCGGAAGCCACGATTAGAACGTCGGAGTCAGCGTCACCTTCTGGCCGGGCTTGGCGACATAATCGTCGCCCGTGGACCAGGTGAGATCGTTGATGAGTAATTTATAAACCAGCGGCTTGGTCGAAGCGGGAATCTTGATGCTCCACTGATCGTCCGAGAGGCAATCAAGCGCCACACCCGTGTCCCAGCTCAGGCCCGGGCCCTCGCCGCGGATGTAGAGCGTGTTGCCAAAACCAATATCCAGAAGCGCCGTGATCACGGTCGCAGCGGATTTGACGGAAGGCTTCACAGCGGGAGCCGCGGCCTTTTTCACCGGAGCAGCCACAGGCTTTTTGACGGCTTTAACCGGAGCTTTCTTGGCGACGGCCTTTTTTGCGGTGGCGGGAGTCTTGGCTGCTTTGACTGTGGATTTCTTCATGACGTTCTTGATGGCTTGGTGTGAGAATTAAAAGCGGGAGTGTTATCCCTCGCGCAGGTGCATCAATAGCAAATTGGAGACCAATCCCGTCTCGCGGTTGGATTTTACCCGTTCGTCGAAAATCTCCGGCCACATCCGCAGAAAATTGATGTTTACTCGACGGGACCGGCTCCCCAAAACCTTCCTTCCCTGCATGGGGCAGTAGCTCAGTTGATAGAGCGCGTCGTTCGCAATGACGAGGTCGTCGGTTTGATCCCGATCTGCTCCACCATTTAGGTCCATGCACGGCGCGGATTAAGCCAGTTCCGCGTGTTCAGTATCGAACCACGGAGTGCTTCAACTGTCTGTCATGATATGAAAACTCTCCGACTTGCCTTGGTTTTGTTCGTTTTGCCGCTCGTTTCCCGCGCCCAAATGCCCGCCCCCGAGCCTGCCCCTGCCGAAACCGCACCTGCGCCCGAAGCCGGCTGGGACAATATCAAAGCTCTCACCTACGATCAACGGGCTGACTTCACCGCAGGGCTCGCGCTCCTGCAAAAACGTCTGGAACTGCAGGTCGCCGGCCTGAAAACGAAGCGCGAAAGCCTTCCCTCTACTCAAGACCCGGCTGCCTTCGACTTTGACCTCAAAGCCTTGGGCACGGCCCGCACACGATTCCTCTCGGCCAGCACCGACCTCGGCAAAGCCACGCCGCAAAATTGGAACCAACTTAAAGAGCGTGTCGGCGCCGCTTGGGAGAACGTCCAGGACGCCTACAAAAAAGCCGCGGGGGAAACCCTGTAATCGTCGTTGCTAAGTTCGCTCCGAAGAACTTCCGCCTCACGACTCCATCAAGCGGGCAAAGACCATCTTGCCCGCCGAGGACGGCAGCACGTTGATGATCTCAACGGTAACAATATGGCCGATATGCGGACGACCGCCATTGACCACGACAAGCGAGTTATCGTCGAGATAGCCGACCGCCTGTGATTCTTCCTTTCCGGGCTTCACCAACTCGACCTCGAGCACCTCGCCCGTCACCAATTCGGGACGCAGGGATTTGGACAGCGTGTTGAGATTAAGACACACCAAACCATGAAACTCGGCGAGCTTGCCGAGATTGTAATTGGTCGTGAGGAGCTTCGCCCGCATCGACTGCGCAAGAAACACCAGCTTCGCGTCAATGTCTTCGCGTTTGGCCACATCGCTTTCATTGATGCGCAAATCGAGGTTCTTGATTTTGCGCAAAGCACCGAGTGTTTCCAACCCGCGCCGCCCGCGTGCCTGCAAGTGAGGATCGGCCGAATCGGCGATCGCCTGCAGTTGGTTGATCACGAAGCGGGGAATCACCAGCGCCGTGCCCAGAAATCCCGTCTGCGCCAGCCGGCCGATACGACCGTCAATCAACGCGCTCGAATCCACCACCAGCAATGGCACGTCCACGTCATGCGGCACAAAGCGCACATAAGGAATGACAAGGTTGAACTCATCTTTTCCACGCAACGCGATGACCGTGGCCAGGTAGGTGCACACCAAAAACAGTGTCAACCGCACCAAAAAGATGATGGCCGGGTCGCCCTGCTCCAGCAGAGGCGAATTGCTGATCATGTAGGAAATCACCGTGCCCACCGCGATGCCGAACGTGATCGCCGAAAGCCCGCGCAACGAAAACCCCTTCAGCATGATATCAACCAGCACCACCAGGCTGCCGATCGATACGCCCACCAGAATCGCCATCACTTGATGATTATCCCAATCGCTGACCGCATAACACACCAACCAGCCGGCCGCCGCGCACAATGCGACAAAAAGCAGACGCAGGGGAAGAAGGGTTTTGTTCATGCGCTCGTAAAGTGGTCCGGACCATACGGATCATTCGTGAAACCGCCAGTAAATGCGGCCTTTAACCTTTTCAATTTCACCCGCCTGCGCGAAGTTGCCCGACACTTTTAATCGATCTCATGACTACCCAATACTGGTTGGTGAAATCCGAACCCGAGGCCTACGCGTGGGCCGACCTCGTCCGCGACGGCCGCACCGATTGGACCGGTGTCCGAAATTACCAAGCCCGTAATCACCTGAAAGCCATGCGACCCGGTGATCGCGTTTTCTTTTACGCGAGTGTGTCCACCAAAGCCGTGCTGGGCCTTGCCGAAGTCAGCCGCGCGTTTTTCCCCGACACCACCGCCGACGAGGAGGGTTGGGTCGCCGTGGAGCTTAAGCCCGTCAATGCCCTACCCCGCCCCGTCACACTGGAACAGGTCAAGTCCACGCCCGCGCTGAAAGACACCGCGCTCCTCCGCCAAAGCCGTCTCTCCGTCATGCCCCTTACCGTCGCGGAGTATAAAACCATCGCCAAACTGGGCGGTTTGAAGTGATCTGATCCCCCGCCCTCCGCACTCCATCCTCCGATTTTAAGTGGCCGACTTCCTCGACAACACCCCGAAAAAAGATCCGAAACGCGTCGAACGCGCCTACCTCGTGGGCGTGCAGACCCACGACATGCCCGCCGGCGACGCCGAGGAGCTCCTCAACGAACTCCAGGAACTCGTCGAGAACCTCCAGATCGCCGTCGTCGGTCGCAATCTCGTCAACCTCCGCGCCCCCACGCCGGCCACGCTCATCGGCAGCGGAAAAACCGAGGAGATCATCGCCGCCGCCAAGGAGCTCAACTGCGACGTGATCGTCTTCGACGAAACCCTTTCGCCCGCGCAGCAGCGCAACTGGGAAAAACTCGCCGAGGTCGCCGTCATCGACCGCCAGGAGGTCATCCTGGACGTGTTCGCCGACCGCGCGCAGACCCGCGAAGCCGTCATCCAAGTCGCCCTCGCGCGCATGGAATACTCGCTCCCGCGCCTCACCCGCGCGTGGACGCACTTGTCCCGCCAGGGCGGCAAAGGCGGTATGGGCGGCGAAGGCGAAACCCAGCTCGAACAGGACCGCCGTCTCGTCAACGACCGCATCACCCGCCTCAAACGCGAGCTCGTCGATGTGCGCAAACAACGCGGCGTGCAGCGCCACAAACGCCAGCGCGTCCCCGTGCCCACGTGCGCCATCGTCGGCTACACCAACGCCGGCAAATCATCCCTTCTCAACACGCTCACCGGCGCTCACGTCCTCGCCGAGGACAAGCTCTTCGCCACGCTCGACCCGACCACGCGCCAGCTTGTGCTGCGCGGCAACCAGAAGCTGCTCGTCACCGACACGGTCGGTTTCATCCGCCGCCTGCCTCACGGTCTCGTCGAGGCCTTCAAGGCTACGCTCGAAGAGGCGCTTGTCGCCAATTTCCTGATACACGTCCTTGATGTGACCGCGCCCAATCTCGCCGCGCACCACGAGACCACGATGTCCGTCCTCAAGGAACTCGGTGCCGACGAGGGCAAACGCATCCTCACTGTCTTCAACAAAGTGGACGCCGCCACCGAGGCGCAGCTCAACATCGCCCATCTGCTGGATGCCGACGGTATTTTCATCAGCGCCCGCACCGGCCAAGGCATGGACGCCTTGGTTGACCGCTGCCTGGAATTGATCGCGGATACGTTCAACTCGTTCGAGTTGTTCATCCCGCACAGTCGCTACGATCTGATCGCGCGCCTGCACGAGGTCGGCCATGTGCAACACGAGGAGCAGGAAGACGAAGGCGTGCGCCTGCATGCGCGCATTCCTCCGTCACAGTCGGCGGTGTTCACGCCGTTTATCGTGCATTGAGTGCACCCGGCCGGCCGCAGGATCAACCCTGCGAAATCCGGCCCTTCAAGAAGGTCAGCACATCCTGGAACTTCGCACGGTTGGCCTCGTCGGCGGCGATGAGATTTTCGTGCGCCGCGAGCACCACGCGGGCGCTGGCGACCTCATCCTTCTCCGGCGTGACGGCCAGGGGAGCGGAGGTGGTGAGAGTCAGGTCGGTCGTCTGCGTATCCACCGTGAGCAGGCGGTGCAGACCGAGGTTGTTCACGAGTTCGAGGTTGCGCGGAGCCAGTCGGCACACGACGAGACTGCCCGGAGGCGTCTGCTTGCGTAGCTGGAGGGCAACACCGGCGAGCACGCCAAGGAACGTGCTGTCCATGCTCGTGCAGTTGGCGAAATCCATCACGAACCGGGTCTTCCCGGAGGCGATGACTTCTTTGAAGAAATCGTTCAGCGCGGTGCTGTTTTGGAACGAGGCGCGTCCGTCGATGCGCACCGCCACGGGGTCGGAGGAGGCATCAACGAGAAAGGTGGGCTTGGAGGCTTCGGCCATAAGGGTGGGTTTAGAGCGGAAGTCGGGTCGGACGGGACGGCGGGAGAACGTTACCTCTCCCGCCGTCACATGACAAGACCGGCGGATTTTAGTTCGCGGCGATGATCTGGCGAAGCACGTAGGGAAGGATGCCGCCGTGCTGGTAATAATCGATTTCGATGGGCGTATCGATGCGGCAGCGCACTTTGATGAACTCGGTGGCGCCATCCTTGCGGGTGATCTTCAGGTCGAGGTCCTGCTGGGGCTTGATCGCGGCCGAGAGGCCCACGACGTCGTAAGTCTCGCTGCCGTCGAGCTTGAGCGTCTGCGCGGTCGTGCCGTCCTTGAACTGGAGCGGCAGCACGCCCATGCCGACGAGGTTGGAGCGGTGGATGCGCTCGAAGGACTGTGCCACCACGACTTTGACGCCGAGGAGGTTGGTGCCTTTGGCCGCCCAGTCGCGGGACGAACCGGTGCCGTATTCCTGACCGGCGATGATGATGAGCGGAACGCCCTTCTGCTGGTAGGCGATCGAGGCGTCGTAGATCGAGGTCTTCACATTGTCGGGGCCGAAGGTGTTGCCGCCTTCTTCGCCACCGAGCATGAGGTTCTTGATGCGCACGTTGGCAAAGGTGCCGCGGGTCATGATGCGGTCGTTGCCGCGGCGGCTGCCGTAGGAGTTGAAGTCCTCGAAGGTCACGCCGTTGGCCAGGAGGAACGCGCCGGCGGGCGAGGTCTTCTTGATGGCGCCAGCGGGCGAGATGTGGTCCGTGGTGACGGAATCGCCGAAGATGCCGAGCGCGCGGGCGCCGGTGATTTCCTTGATCGCGCCGGGTTGCAGCGAGAAGTCAGTGAAGAAGGGCGGCTCCTGGATGTAGGTGCTCTTCACATCGAACGCGTAAACGTTGCCCGTGGTGGACGGGATCTCGTTCCACTTCGGATTCTGCTCGGCGAAGTTGCTGTAGAGCTTGCGGAAGACCTCGGGCTTGAGGGCGGCCTGCATGTTGTCGCGCACTTCCTGGAGGGAGGGCCAGATGTCTTTCAGGAAGACGGGCTTTCCGTCGCGGTCGTTGCCGAGGGGCTCGGTCGAGAGGTCGATGTCAACACGGCCGGCGAGCGCAAAAGCGACGACCAGCGGGGGCGACATGAGGAAGTTCGACTTGATGTTCTGGTGAACGCGGGCCTCGAAGTTGCGGTTGCCGGAGAGCACGGAGGCGGCGACGAGATCGTTGCCCACCACGGCGGCTTCGATCTTGGGATCGAGCGGGCCGGAGTTGCCGATACAGGTCGTGCAGCCGTAGCCGACCGTCTGGAAACCGAGTTGGTCGAGATACGGCGCGAGACCGGTCTTCTCGAGGTAGTCGGTGACGACGCGCGAGCCAGGGGCCAGCGAGGACTTCACAAGCGGGTTAACCTTGAGTCCCTTTTCGACGGCCTTCTTGGCGACGAGGCCGGCCGCGAGCATGACGGAGGGATTCGAGGTGTTGGTGCAACTCGTGATGGCGGCGATGAGCACGGAGCCGTGGCCAAGCTTGGTGCCGTCGATATGGGCGGAGACAGTCGAGAAGTCCTCGGCCTTTTTGCCAAAGCCGGCCTCGGCGACGGGCTTCGAGAAGGCGGAGATGAACTCCTGCTTCATCTTCGGCAGTTCGATGCGGTCCTGGGGACGCTTAGGACCGGCGACGGACGGAACGACTGTCGAGAGGTCGAGCGCGAGATCGGTCGAATAGTCGATTTCGCCCTGCTGCGGGATGCCAAAGAGGCCCTGGGCCTTGTAGTAAGCTTCGTAAACGGCGATGTCGGCATCGGTGCGGCCGGTGGCGCGCAGGTAGTTGCCGCACTCGGCGTCGATCGGGAAGAAGCCCATGGTCGCGCCGTATTCGGGGGCCATGTTGGCGATGGTGGCGCGATCCACGACGGGCAGCGCGGCGGCGCCGGGTCCGTAGAACTCGACGAATTTGCCGACGACCTTGGCCTTGCGGAGCGTCTGGGTGAGCGTGAGCGCAAGGTCGGTAGCGGTGACGCCTTCGCGCAGCGCGCCGGTGAGGTGCACGCCGACGACGTCAGGCGTGAGGAAATACACGGGCTGGCCGAGCATGCCGGCCTCGGCCTCGATGCCGCCGACGCCCCAGCCGACGATGCCGATACCGTTGATCATCGTGGTATGCGAGTCGGTGCCGACGAGCGTGTCGGGGTAGTAAACACCGTTGGTGTCCTTGAGCACACCCTTGGCGAGATACTCGAGGTTGACCTGGTGGACGATGCCGATGCCGGGGGGAACGACCTTGAAGGTTTCGAAGGCCTGCATGCCCCACTTGAGGAACTGGTAGCGCTCGCGATTACGGGAGAATTCGAGCTCGAGATTCTTCGCGAGCGCGTCGGCCGAGCCGGCGAAATCCACCTGCACGGAGTGGTCAACGACGAGGTCAACGGGCACGAGGGGCTCGATGATCTTGGGGTTCTTGCCGATGCGCGCCACGGCGGAACGCATGGCGGCGAGATCGACGAGGAGCGGCACGCCGGTGAAGTCCTGCAGCACGATGCGGGCGACGACGAAGGGGATTTCCTCCGTGCGGGGCGACGTGGGCTGCCAGCCGGCGAGATCGCGGATGGCCTGCTCGGAGACGCGCTTGCCGTCGGCGTTGCGCAGAAGCGACTCGAGCACGAGGCGGATGGAGACGGGCAGCTTCTTGATGGCGAAGCCGGCCTTCTCAAGCTCGGGGAGCGAGTAGAACTTATGGGTGGCTCCGTTGGCGGTGAAGGTCTGGAGCGTGTTGAACGGGTTGGGAAGACTCACGGTAGGTCGGTCAGGTCGATGGTTGGCGGACGTATAAATAAAAACCGCACCGAAGGTCGTTTCGGCGCGGTCGGGGAAAGTTTATTTGGCGAGAGCGGCTTTGATGGCGGCGAAGTTCGGCAGATCCTTCGGCGTGGCGGTTTGCTCGGCGTATTTCACGACACCGTCGGTGCCGATGACAAACGCGGCGCGGGCCGCCGTGTCGCCGATGCCGGCGAGGCCCGGGAAAAGAACGTCGTAGGCCTTGGTCGTTTCCTTGTTCAGGTCGGAGACGAGGGTGATCTTGATGTTGCTGGCCTTGGCCCAGGCTTCCTGGGCGAACGGGCTGTCCACGCTGATGCCGATCACTTCGGCGCCGAAACTGGAGTAACCCGAGAGGCCGTTGGAAACATCGCACAGTTCGTCGGTGCACACGCTGGTGTAGGCCAGCGGGAAAAAGAGGAGCACGGTCTGCTTCTTGCCGAAATTCTCGCTCAGCTTGATGTCCTTGAGACCTTCGGAGGTCTTCGTCTTGAGGGTGAAATCAGGGGCTTTGGAACCGACGGCGATAGGCATGAGTGGTGGTGTTTGGATTAAGGTCGTCTGAAGGCGGCGCATGAACGCGCGAACGTGAGAGCCAACCGTAGAGAGTGAGCGCTGATGCTCGCAATCCGTTTTTCCCGCTAGAAGCACTCATTCTATCTTTTGTGCGTCCGGCATAAGTAAGACTGGAGGCGGACGTTGCCCATCAATCCCGCGCCAAAGAAAAGGCGGGCGCATCAAGATTGCGCCCGCCTTGCGAAACCCGGCCGTGCGGCCGGGCGGTGTCAGAGGATGAAACCGCTGGGAACGATCACGCCTTTCGGCACAACAAGCACACCGTCACGGATGATGATGCCATGCGGATAATCGCCATCGGCCTTGCCCTTGGCGGAGAGCTGCACGTTGTCGCCGATGCGGGCGTTTTTATCGATGATCGTGTGCTCGATGCGGCAGTTGCGGCCCACGCCGATGTTGAAGATGCCCTTGCTGGCATTGTCCGCCTGCTGATCGGGCGTCTCATAGTAGTCGGCGCCCATCATGACGACCTCATGCAAATAAGTGCCCTCGCCCACGTGCGAACGAATGCCGAGCACGCACCGCTTGAGCGTCGAATCCGTGATGATCGAACCGTCGCCGATGACGACATGGTCGATGTCGCACTTGTTCAGCTTCGAAGCAGGCAGGTAGCGGTCCTGCGTGTAGATCGGCGCGGTCGGATCGAAGAAGTTGAAGGGCGGCAGCGGATCGGACAGAGCGAGATTGGTGTCGAAGAAAGCCTTCACCGTGCCGATGTCCTCCCAGTAGCCTTCGAAAATGTGGGCGAAGAGGCGCTTCTTGCCGAGCAGGCTCGGGATGACCTCTTTGCCGAAGTCGGTCATATTATTGTCCAGCGCGTCGGCGAGAACCTGACGGTTGAACACATAGATGCCCATGGAGGCCAGGCAGTGCTTTTCACCGCTGGAGTCGTGCAGCGTTGCCTCGAGCTTGGGGCTGAGCGTGAGACTTTGGATGATCGCAGGATCCTTGGGCTTCTCGACGAAACGCTTGATGGAGAGGTCGTCGTTGACCTCCATGAGGCCGAGACCTTCGACCTTCGAAACCGGGAACGGAATCGCCGCGAGGCTCACATCGGCTTTGCTCGCGATGTGCTCCTCGATGATTTTCCGGAAATCCATACGGTAAAGCTGGTCGCCCGAGAGAATCAGAACGAGGTCGTGAGGGAAGCTGCGGAAATGCTGGAGATTGCGACGGACCGCGTCGGCCGTGCCTTGATACCAGTTGGCGTTCTTCTCGGTCTGCTCGGCGGAAAGAATGTCAACAAAGCCACCACCAAACGGGTCAAAATGGTATGTGTTTTGCGTATGGCGATGCAGCGAAGCGGTATGGAACTGCGTCAGCAGGAAGATGCGGTTGATCTCGGAGTTGATGCAGTTGCTGATCGGAATATCGACTAGACGATACTTGCCCGCGAGAGGGACCGCCGGTTTGCACCGTTCCGCGGTCAAGGGATAGAGACGGGTTCCGCGCCCGCCGCCCATGACCACTGCCAAGACTTTTTTCTGCATGTTCATACAACAAGATGAGAGATTAGGGATTGGGGTATTACCTTGCGCAGCGTTTGAAGCGGCCCGTAAATTCGCGAGCTTAAATCAGCAAAAAATTATGTGTGGAATCGTAGGTTACGTTGGTCTCCAAAAAGCATCCCCCATCCTCCTCGAAGGTCTGAAGCGACTTGAGTATCGCGGCTACGACTCCGCGGGCATCGCCGTGCAACAAAACGGCGTCATCGAGGTGAATCGCAAGGTCGGCCGCGTGGACAACCTCGTCAAAGAGGTCGCCAAGCACAAACTCACCGGCACCACCGGCATCTGCCACACCCGCTGGGCCACCCACGGCGGCGTCACCGAGGCCAACGCCCACCCGCACCTCTCCAGCGA
>Ga0247813_10003280_pt1 | contig 10474 bp, 9 predicted proteins | sample UWRJL169409C1_FD_180719 | JGI IMG/M metagenome (GOLD analysis project Ga0247813, IMG submission 180719) | Plant litter microbial communities from Arlington Agricultural Research Station in Wisconsin, United States - UWRJ-L169-409C-1 | ecosystem: Environmental > Terrestrial > Plant litter >... | reverse complement strand
TGTCAGCCCTGGCGACCGATTACTACAGCCTCATGATCGCCAGGGTGGTGACCTCACTGAACCACGGTGCGTTCTTTGGCGTTGGCTCTATCGTTGCTGCCAGCGTGGTCGCCCCAGAGAAACGTGCCGGAGCGGTCGCGGCAATGTTTATGGGCCTCACCCTGGCGACCATTGGCGGTGTGCCGCTGGCCGCCTGGTTTGGCGAAATGTTCGGTTGGCGCACTGCATTCTGGGGCATTACCGGCCTCGGCGTGGTCGCCATGGCCGCGTTATGGTTCGCCCTGCCCAACCTGAAGGCGCCGCCAGGCGTCGGTGTAATGGCCGAAATTCGGGTACTGGGCCGTGGCCCGGTGCTGGGCGCGTTGGCCCTCACGGTAGTCGGCTCGGGCGCAATGTTTACCGTCTTCACCTACATCGCGCCGATCCTTAGCAGCGAGACTCACGCGTCCACCGCCTACATAACCGCCATGCTGGTTCTGTTCGGTGTGGGCCTGACACTGGGCAACATGTGGGGCGGCAAGGCCGCCGACCGCTCGATAGATCGCACACTGATCGTTTCGCTGAGCGTGCTGATTCTCGTGTTGCTGGCGTTTACGGCACTGATGCGTTGGCCGCTGCCGGCGGCCGTTGCCATCCTGATATGGGGTATCGCCAGTTTCGCCTTGGTGCCGCCACTACAGATGCGCGTCATGGAAGCTGCCAAGGACGCGCCCAATCTGGCCTCGGCGGTGAACATCGGTGCGTTTAACTTCGGCAATGCGATTGGTGCGGCACTGGGCGGTGCGGTGATCAATGCAGGGCTAGGTTATCCTGCGATTTCCCTGGCTGGAGCGGCAGTGGCGGGGCTAGGGCTGCTGATGGTGCTGGGATTTGCCTGGCGTTCCAGAAAGATTGCAACTGCATTGGTGTGAGCTTGATGGGAGAGCCAGTCACTCAGTTGCTCCGTGACTTCCATTGTGATTTTGGCATGACCAAATTGGATGGCTGAATCGCCGAGTAACACACGCTTTGCTTGCCCGCGGGAGCACTTAGAGTGGAGCCCAATATAGCGTTTGAACAAGGAGTCTAAGGTCAGCGCCTACACCCTTTACCTTCCTCCCATGACGCCTCATTAATGAACGTAGCCTTGCAGGCTGGAGATATCTACGGTGCCGGGGCGATTCAGAATGCTTGAATGAATCCCCCTCACAGCGACTCGAGGGCCGACTTCATAGAGGTGCTGAGCCGCGTTTACATTCGAGGCGTTCACCTAAGCCACGGATCATCTCCATCAATGCCTTCACCCGCAGTGGCAAGTTTCCGGCCGGGTATACCGCGTGCATCTGTGGGCTCTCACCGCTGCTGGAGGTGAGCTTGTACTCAGGACACACCCGGAGCAGGCGTCCAGTTTCCACTTCGGGTTCCGCCATCCAATCCGCCAGGCGGGCGATCCCGACGCCCGCCAGGGCTGCCTGGAATACCGCCAGGCCGGAGCTGAACCGAAATTTTGGATGAACCCGAAAGCTGATGGCCTGTTCCTCACTGCGAAAATTCCACTCCTTGAGAATCCGCGGCGCCGTATGCAGGATCAGCGAATGCGCCTCCAGTGCCTCGATGGAGTCGGGCATGCCGTTGCGCTCCAGGTAGCCGGGGCTGGCATACAGGTAACGTGAGTAACTCCACAGCGCAAAGCCGATCAAGTCGCTGGATTGTGGAAACGCGCCGCGAATCGAGAAGTCCAGCTTGCTCTTGGCCGGGTCGATGATCTCATCGGTGAAAATCACATCGATGTTAACGTCTGGATAACGCTCGCAGTATTGCGCGATCAACCGGGGCAATACCCCGTGTCCGAGAACCTCGGGGGCGGAAAAACGGATCCAGCCGGAAGCCAGGCCGCTGAGGCCGGCCAGGTCTTCATCCACCTCACGTTGCAGATCGAGCATTTTGTACGCGTGGGGCAATAAGCATTCGCCCGCTTCGGTCAAGCTCACGGCATTGGACGAGCGATTGAACAACTTGAGCCCCACACTTTCCTCCAGGGCTTGAACGGCACGGGTCAGTGCGCTGGGGGAGCGCCCCAGCGTCCGTGCCGCGGCGACGAAGCTGCGCTTGCGAGCCACGGTCGCGAAGGCTTCAAGTTCCCCCAACATATTCAATGCCACTTTCCACCTCATTGCATTTTTCACAACGCGGCATTGCAACACAAAAAAGGCCCTTCCGTTAACCTTCCCGTTCAACCCACAAGGATGGTGCAAACAGGAGCGCAAGGACGTGTCGAAGCTGGATGAAGTAATCGGGAAAGCCGCAGCGTGTATTGATGAAGTCATTCATGAAAGGCTGGAAAAAAAATCAGTGACTTCGACCCGACGGGAGATACCGCAAATTCATCTGTCGCTGGAAGAACAACGCACACTTCAGGCCGGGCTGGCATCGCTGGACGTGACCGATAGCGCCTCGGGGATCCGCCACATGCCGGTCCTGGGGCGGTTGCTGGAAAGTGTCCTGGGCAGCGAGAAAATCCAGCAGCTGCGCAATTTTCCACAGGCCCGTGACGTGGCGATGATCGTCAGGGGGCTGCCGCTGGACACGCAACTGCCCGCCACGCCCTATGACCTGGAGCCGGGTATCGAGAACCTGTCGATTCTGGCCGGGGCTATTTTGTCCGTGCTGCACACTCTGCAAACCCGTCCGCTGGCGTACGAGGGTGAAAGCACCGACTCCGTGTTCCGTCACGTATCGCCCAAGCGCAAGCGGGAGACCGAAAAGAGCTCCTATGGCTCGCGGGCGGATCTGGACATGCATGTCGACAACCCTCACCTGCCTTTGACTTGCGAACCCGTCTTGCAGTTGTCGGCCTGTCCGGAGTACCTGTCCCTGACCGGCCTGCGCTGCGAGCTCGACGTGCCGACGCGCATCGTCGCCATTGACGAGGTGCTGGCCATTCTGCCGGCCTACGTCGAAGAAGAACTGTCACGACCGAACTTCACCGTTCGCCGACCGGCCTCCTTCGGCAAACAGGGGAATGTGCTGGAAAACGTCCCCCTGCTCTACAGAAGCGCAACCGATGGCCTGTATTGCCGCTACAACAAAGCGAGTGTCGAAGCGACCTGCGCCCCTGCGCAGTTTGCCCTCCAGCTGTTTGCCGCCGCCGCCAATCATCCCGATGTCGTGCACCACATCATGCTGCAACCGGGGGACATGCTGATCTTCAAGAACCAGCAAGCCCTGCATGCCCGGGATGGTTTTACCCCCCGCTACGACGGCCGTGATCGCTGGATGTTGCGTGTCTTCGGGGTCAATGATCCGGCACGTGTGGTACCGCTGGATCCTCATCAACCCTACATAGTCAGAGCCTGATTTCATGGTCGATATTGTCATCCTTTGCGTGTTCGCCTTCGCCGCCGGCCTGATCGATGCGGCGGTGGGCGGCGGCGGACTGATCCAGATTCCCGCGCTATTCAACGTGCTACCTACCGCTCAACCGGCGGCGCTGCTGGGTACCAATAAGGTCGCGGCCGCCTGCGGCACCGCATTCGCGGCCCGGTCCTTCGTGCGCAAGGTGGTGATCGACTGGGGGCTTGTGATCCCCGCCGCCTGCGCGGCCTTTGTCATGGCCTTCTTCGGAGCCGCCACCGTGTCGTTCGTGCCCCAGTCGATGATCCGGCCGGCGGTGCTGGTGTTGATTGTGCTGATGGCGATCTACACCTTCTGGAAAAAAGATTTCGGCGCCCTGCACAAACCCATGCGCATCGGTACCAAGGAAAAACTGCTGGCGATCGTCATCGGCGGCGCCATCGGTTTCTACGACGGTCTGTTCGGTCCCGGCACTGGCAGCTTCCTGATCTTCCTGTTTATCCGCTGCTTCGCCTTCGACTTTCTCCATGCCTCGGCATCGGCCAAGCTAGTGAACATCGCGACCAACGTAGCGGCACTGATATTCTTCATTCCGACGGGTAACGTGCTCTACCTGATCGCAATCCCCATGGCGGCATTCAATATCCTGGGCGCGCTCACCGGCACCTGGCTGGCGGTTCATAAAGGCGTGCCCTTTGTCCGGGCTCTATTCCTGGTGTTACTGGTGATTCTGATCAGCAAGCTGTCCTACGACCTGTTCCTGTAAACCAGAGGAAAACTCCATGCATCCCATGTTCGATCGCCTCGTGGCATTACTCGATGCCCGCTCAGCCTCTTACCGAGTGTTGATGCACGATGCCGAGGGCCAGTCGGCGCGGGTCGCCGAAATCCGTGGCACCGAGCCCGGCCAAGGCGCGAAGGCCATGCTTTGCTCCCTCAAGGGCCAGGCCGGCCCCTATGCGCTGGTGATACTGCCGGGCGACCAGAAGCTGGACATGAAGAAAGTCGGAGCGGCCCTGGGCGGGAAAAAAGCCGAGCTGGTAAAGGCCGAAACCGCCATGGAACTGACCGGGTGTCGGATCGGCGCCATCCCTCCGTTTGTTTTCGATGAGCGGATTCAATTGATCGTCGATCCGGCCTTGACCACAGGCTACGCCGAAATAGCCTTCAACGCGGGGCGGCTGGATGCGTCGATGGTGCTCGATACGCAGGACTATCTGGCGATTGCCATGCCTCGATTGCTGGATATCAGCCAGGCCTGAGCAGACGTTTTCACAGACGCGGCCAAAAAAAACGATAGCCGCGCTGGCCTGCTATGCACTGTATCTGGCCGGTCTTCAGGCTCGAACGACAGGTCGGTCACGTCATTTCCAGAGCAACCGCATCAGGCATGAACCGGTGCGCTCATTCTCTCGCGTAGATTTGCGGGAATTTCTCAGGACCAGATCGTCCTTTAGTCCATCCGCCAAGCAAGTATTGCAGTCTGTGTCTATGCTGCGGTATCGGTGTTGAAAGCCGGAACGAACCTGTCTCGGCGTGGCACATCTCGATGTCCGGCAGTCCGCATTTAAACCATCACAGCCTCAAAACAGCACAGCGGAATGTGCGTGAGCGTGGGCCTTGAACGCCTGAGCGTTTCAGCCATTTATCGGATAGGGAAATAGGCTTGATGTGTCGGTAAAAAAAATTCTTTGCGTGGTCGGGACACGTCCCGAAGCTATCAAAATGGCCCCCGTCATTCTGGCCTTGAAACAACAACGTTGGGCCGATGTGCGTGTCGTCGCCACGGCACAACATCGCGGTATGCTGGATCAGGTCCTGGCGTTTTTCGGCATCGAGCCTGATATCGACCTGGACGTCATGCGACCCAATCAGGCCTTGGCCACTCTCACCGGGCAGTTATTGCTCAAGTTGGATGTTGTCCTCCTCGAAGAACGGCCCGATGCTGTTCTGGTGCAAGGCGATACCACGACCGTGATGGCCTGTGCCCTGGCCTGCTTTTACCGGCGCATACCGGTGGGACATATTGAAGCCGGCCTGCGCACGTGGGATCTGCAGCATCCATTTCCCGAGGAAGCCAACCGGATCATTACCAGTAAATTAGTGCGCTGGCACTTCGCGCCGACGCAAAGCGCCAGGCAAAACCTGCTCAAAGAGGATGTAGCCAGTGTGGATGTTTTCGTCACGGGCAACACGGTGATCGATGCCCTGCTCACGACAGCCGCCAGTGAGGTGGAGATCGGCCTTGATCTGGATCCGAGCAAGCGCCTGGTGCTGGTGACGGCCCATCGTAGGGAGCATTTTGGCGCGCCGTTTCTCGACATCTGCCGAGCGTTGCGCACCCTTGCCGAGAACAATCCTGAGGTTCAGTTTCTTTACCCTGTGCATCCGAACCCGAAGATCCAGGACGTCGCCCAGGCGTGCCTGGCAGGCATGCCGAACTTCAGGCTGTGCGCGCCGCTGGGTTACGCGGCGTTCATTGCCGCCATGAAAGCTGCGTATTTCATCCTGACCGACTCAGGAGGTGTCCAGGAAGAGGCACCGGCGCTGGGTAAGCCGGTGCTGGTCATGCGTGATGAAACCGAGCGCCCTGAGGCGGTGGAGCAGGGCAGCGTCAAGCTGGTGGGCGCCAACTATGAACGCATCATCGAGCTGGCACAGCGCCTGCTTGACGATGAATCGGCCTACCGTGGCATGGTGCGTGGTGTTTCGCCCTACGGCGATGGGCAGGCTGCCGGGCGTATCGTGAAGGTCCTGCACGAGCACTTTTCTTGACGCGCCTGATATTTCTCTCGCCGTTGCCCTGGCACAGCTTCGCCCAGCGGCCGCACAAGTTTGTCGATTGGGTGCACAGCCGCACAGGGGCGTCGGTGCTCTGGGTTGATCCTTATCCCACGCGGCTGCCCAGGTGGAGCGATCTCAAGGCGGCTGCGCCCTGCGCGCAAACCCGTCCATCCAGTGGCACACCGCCATGGCTCACGCTGATCAAGCCTGGCGGTCTACCGATAGAACCTCTACCTGGTTCGGGCTGGGTGAACCGGTTTTGCTGGCGGCATGCATTGAGGCGGATTGATCAATTCACTCACGCCTCCCCAGCCTTGCTCGTGGTCGGCAAGCCCTCGGTCCTGGCACATCTGTTGTTGCAGCGGCTTCGTCACTGCTCGTCCTTGTATGACGCGATGGACGATTTCCCGGCGTTTTATACCGGTCTCTCGAGGTGGGCCCTGGCGCACCGTGAGCGGCTGATTGCCCAGCGCGTGGACGTCATATGGACATCGAGTTCGACGCTTGATGCGCAGTGGCGACGTTATCGCAATGAGGTATGCCTGGTGCTGAACGGCCTGGACTTGTCGGCGATCTCAGCGGTAAGGTGGGCGCCGACGTCATCAAGTCGAAAGATTTTTGGCTACGTGGGTACCTTGGCCACCTGGTTTGACTGGGCCTGGGTGGCGGCTTTGGCCGAAGCCAGGCCCAACGACGAAATTCGTTTGATGGGGCCGGTCTTCGGCGACGCGCCCGGGCGCTTGCCGAGCAACGTTGTGTTGTTACCCCCCGGTAATCATGGCGCGGCGTTGGCCGCCATGGCCGAGTTCGATGTGGGCTTGATTCCTTTCAAAAAGACCCGGCTCACCGCGTCGGTCGATCCGATCAAGTACTACGAATACCGTGGCCTGGCATTGCCAGTGATCTCGACGGATTTCGGCGAGATGCACGGCCGTTCAGGGCTGCCCGAGGTTTTTATCAGTCACTCGCACAGCGATATTTCCGAGCTGGCCGAGGCCGCCTTGCAGTGTGAGCGCAATGCGGACAAAGCCCGTGCATTTGCATTGCAACACTCATGGGAGGCGCGTTTCGATGCTGCCACGCTTCATCCATAGCTGCGACGTAAGCGTCGTTAACTACAACGTCGGCAAGCTGATCGGCGAGTGCGTGGCTTCGGCCCTCAGGGAAGGCGTTCTACACGTGATTGTGGTGGACAGCGGCTCGTGCGCCGGCAGCCTGGCGTACCAGAATGAGATCCGTGGGTATGTCTGAGGTCACGGTCGGTGTGCTGGGGGCCAGCAGCCTGGTAGGCCACTGTCTGCTTGCGGTGCTTGCGCGCGAACAGTTTAAGGTCGTCGCTTTTTCCCGGCAGCCACAGTACGGGGGTGACAGTGACACGGTCAGTTGGCAACAGCTTCCTGAACCGGGTGTAAGCGAGTATGCCGAGCCCATTCCCTACTGGATCTGTGTGGCACCGATTTGGGCGCTGCAGCAGCATTTGGGGTTGTTGCAGGCCTGTGGCGCGCGCAAAGTCGTGGCCCTGTCTTCCACCAGTCGCTTTAGCAAAAGCCACTCCGTCGACCCCGCAGAGCGGCGTCTCGCCAGCCTGCTGGGCGACGCCGAAGCACGTGTTGAGCAATGGGCGCAGGACCATGGGGTGCACTGGTGCATTCTGCGCCCGACCTTGATCTACGACCCGGGCCGCGACAAAAACATCACCGAGATTGCGCGTTTTATTCGCCGCTTCGGCTTTTTTCCGCTGTTGGGCGGCGCGATGGGACTGCGTCAACCCGTGCATGCCGAGGATGTGGCGAGCGCCTGCGTGCGTGCGTTGCAGGCACCCCTGGTGTGCCGTCATGCCTACAACCTCAGCGGCGCAGAAACGCTGCCCTATCGGGAGATGGTCACCCGCGTATTCACGGCGCAGAACCGCCGCCCGCGTTTACTCACGGTGCCGCTCTGGGGGTTCCGGATGACCCTGTTGCTGTTGCGAATGCTGCCGCGCTACCGCCATTGGTCGGCGGCGATGGCGCAGCGCATGAACCAGGACCTGGTGTTCGAGCATATCGAGGCTGCCCGGGATCTTGGCTTCGCGCCCAGGGGATTTTTATTGTCACAAGACGACCTGCTTTAGTTACTCATGTTCATGGGGCACCCACGGGCCCCACTTGGCTTCATAGATCGCCTTGTTGCGCTCGAACAGTGCTTGGCGTTCGCCCCGGTTCATGAGCGCGAACGATGCCGAAAGCTGGTGATGGATAAACACATCGCGGGCGCAGGCGTTCACCAGGACTGCGTGTTCGACCCGTCGGCAGTAGTCGTCATCCTCGAAGAAACCACGGCCGTAGACTTCGTCGAGCGGGCCGATTCGCGTGTAGGTGCTGCGCGGCATCATTACGCAGAAGAACGCCAGGGTCGGCAGCCGGACCACCTCGCCAAGGTGGCGGCAGGTAAAGCGCCGAGCCGCTTGTGGCATGCCTGCGAGATCGGCGTAGTCGATGTCGATCCTGGCCTGGTTACCGATGTTGTTGGTCACCGGGCCAATCAGGCCAAGCTCGGGATTGCGTTGTAAATGCCGGCGCAAGGTACTCGCCCAGCCGCTGGTAACCTGCGTGTCGTTATTGAGCAGCACCAGGTACTCACCGTTGGCGATCGCCAGGCCCTGGTTGTTCGCGGCGGCGAAACCGCGGTTGTCGGTGTTGAGTACGATCGTCTGGCCGCTGTCGGCCGCCCATTGCGAGAGAAATTCAGCGGTGCCGTCACTGGATGCGTTGTCCACCACGATGATTTCCAGTTCAGGCCCCTCGCTGTCGTGCTCGAGGCTTTCCAGGCACGCCCGCGTCAGCGCCAGGTTGTTGTAGGTCACGACGATCACGCTGATGCGTGCCGCGTGGTCGCGGCGTTCGGCCAGGGTGATGAGCGCATCGGCGCGGTGTGTCCAGGTTTGTCGGGCAGCGAACGCCTGACGTTGGGCAATCTGTTCGGTCGTCGCTGGCAGCAATGCCCGCGTGATTGCGGCAATGAACGCCGGGCCGTCGCGGCTAACCTGAACCTGCGAGCCGAATTGCTGCATCTCCGGCAAGTCGACCGAGACCACCGGTTTTCCTGCACTCAGGTATTCGTAGACCTTGACCGGGTTGGTAGCAAGCGTCAGTGCCGTGATGTGAAACGGCACGATGCCCACATCGAAGCCATGCAGGTAATAGGGCAGGGTGGCATAGGGCACTTCGCCTATGAATTCAACGTTCGCATAGCCACGCAATCGCGCCCGCGCGCCCACCGTATCGGCGCCGATCAGCAGCACCACATGCTGTGGAAACGCCTCGGCGATGCGGGCGACGAGCGCCTGGTCGAACCAGTGTGCAATGGCGCCGTAGTAGCCAATCACCTTACGTTGCAAGCGATCCCGGTAGATCGAGGCAGGTGGGTTGCAGAACCGGGTGAAGTCGGCGGCATTGCGCAGGATGGCGCGGGTTTCATTGGCCTGGGCCGGCCATTGCTCGGCCAGCCAGTCGGAGGTGAACAGCCGAACGTCGGCGTTGCGCACCAGCCGTTGCTCCAGGTGCAGGATGCCCGGGGCGTTGTCGCCGAAGCCTTGATGATGGTCCATGCAATCGTAGATCAATCGACTGTTGGGCAATTCACCGGCAATGTCACACCAGAAAGGGTGCTGCACCAGTGAAATCACCCGGGCGGAGCCGGCCCACAGGAGTACCTCGCCAATACTGCGGCACAGCTGCCGAACCTGTGCGGCGTCAGGCGCTGCGGCGTAGATAAGCGGTGCACCACGGGCAAACAGCTTGACCTGGAACAACCGCTGGGTCTGGTCCAGCGACTCGAGTTCAAAGCCGGCCTGGGGAGCGTGTATCAATGAGGCCGATATGTAGATGACCCGCCGCCCGGTGGCGCTCAGCGCCTGGGCCAGTTGTTGCGGGCGCTGGTGGCGCAAATCCCAATCGATAGCCCCCCAGATAATGTAATCCGCCAGACCGGCCTGTTGTGGCTGAGGCGCCGACGACGGGCTGGCGAAGGTTTTCATCGGTTGCAGTACGCCGCGCAGTGCGCGCACAGCGGGCAGCAGTGCCCGTCGGTAGATGACTGCCAGGAGTTTTTTCGCGCTGGCCGGCAACGGCAGCCGGTGATACATCGCGCGCCAGCGTTGCCGGCCAGACGGGCGCCGCTCGATCAGCATGGGCGGGGCGACCTCATCCGGACGTTTTCGGCGATGCGGCGACCACCACAAAGTCGCTTTTCAACGTGCCCGACTCGATCAGCCCGTCTTCGATGTCGAACAACATCTGCAGCACCCTGAGGGACTGCGGGTTGTCCGCGGTGAAGTTGCCGGCGATACCGTGCAGCAGAAACTGCAGCAGCGAAC
>Ga0247813_10003279_pt1 | contig 10474 bp, 9 predicted proteins | sample UWRJL169409C1_FD_180719 | JGI IMG/M metagenome (GOLD analysis project Ga0247813, IMG submission 180719) | Plant litter microbial communities from Arlington Agricultural Research Station in Wisconsin, United States - UWRJ-L169-409C-1 | ecosystem: Environmental > Terrestrial > Plant litter >... | reverse complement strand
CGTTCTCAAATCCCTGTTCTTTGAATCCTCCCAGGATATCGATGGTAAAGGGTTTGTTGCGGGCAACCATTTCTTTCAATCCTTTCAATAAAAAAAGGATGTTCTTGTTGCGGTCGATACCACCGATGTATAACAATTTATTTTCTGTAGCAGATTTCACGGGTAATGCGAAATATCCCTCCATCACCGCATTGGGGATGATGCTGTATTGATCGATCTGCAATCGCTCATACATTCTTACCGAGTAGTTGGAAAGATGAATGATGTTTTTCGGGAACATGATCTTTTCTACCAGCCCGTTGAAATAAGAACTCATTTTATAACGGAAGTTCTTGTTCACCTTGCCTTCCGCCATGGCGATGCCGTGTATGGTGAGCAAATGTTTTACCCCACGCAATCCGAATAGTTTGGTGAAAAGAAATGCATCGCTGGCTTCGTAATGTATCAGGCCTGGCTTGAACTGGCCGATATGTTTTCGTACCTGTGGTGCGCATTTCAATAAATAGTTAAGCGAATGAAGCGGAAAACTTCCTTCGGGGCAATATACGATTTCGATGTTTTCTGCAAACCGGCTGCGTTGTTCTTTGCTGATCTCTTTGTTGAATGATAGCACTCTAACGGTTACGGGTAGCTGCACAAATCCACGCAGCAGGTTGGCCACTGCTGAGTGTACTCCGCCCCTGATATCATCCGTATTGAGCGGCAGCGCCGGAACAAGTATCATCACACGCATCGTCGGGTTATTTTAGAGCGGCTTTGTAAGCGGTTAAAAATTTTTGTTCATTGTCTTTTCCCGCCGCTTCGGAGAAACGCGGATCAAGATTTTTTTCTATTTCCAGGTAACGGCCATCCTTCAGCGCTTCGATGATCTTTGCAGCGATGGCATCGGCTGCAGGCCCGGCCAGCAGGCCGTTCACGTTATCTTCAATGTATTCGCCGAAAGATCCCACATTGGTAGCAACCACCATTTTCTTTGCGGCAAGGGCTGTCATCAGCACACCGCTTTGGGTGGCATCACGATATGGACAAACAATGAATTTCGATTGCTCGATCAGTTGTACCAGGTCCTCCGTAAGCAGGTATTTTGAAATGATCTCGATATTATCGGGATAGGCTTTTACAATACTTTCGTCGATGGTATACCCATACGCAAGGCTGCCAGCGATCAGGAATTTCTCGTTCGGGTACACTGCCAGCACTTTAGGAATGGCTTCCAACAGAAGATCGATGCCTTTGTAATACGATAAACGGCCGAAGAAAAGGATCGGGCCGGGTTTGTCATTTCCGCCTTTTAATAATTTGGAAATGTAAGTATAAGGATGCAGACGGGTATGGTAAGTCGGCTTTTTTACTTTGGTAAAATATCCTGTAAACTCCGCTTCCGCGTATTTTGAATAAAAGAAAAAACCGGAGGCTTTTGGTATGAATATCTTGTTGGCCAATGTATCCCGCCAGTCGAGCTCGCCGGAATGTGGAACAGGATCGTGGAAGGTGACGAAGACTTTTTTATTGAACAGGTAGGGCACCAATCCCAGCGACCTTACAGAGATCGTATCAAAATGAACGATATCTACCTTATGCTTACGCATGTATTTTCCAACAACCCTTCCGGTAAGTAAGGTACTGAAAGAGATGCTTTTAGGGTTTTTTTGCACCACAAATTTCACACTGGCCACCCCTGTGAAATAGTCTTTGAGCAGCGCCCATTTATCTTTGCCTAGTAATACTTCGGGATCTTCCAGGTCTTTGAAATGTTGTATTTCGGCTACGTTCACGATGGTACCTTTCTGCTTGGAATTTTCCGATATTTCTATCATCACATGCAGTTCTACCTGGTGTTTCAGGCTTTGTATCGTTTCCAGAATGACATCTAAAAAACTGGTAGAAGTATAATAAAGTACAACCATTTGAATTGTCTAAACGCTTTTTATAGTATTTAATTACTTTTCAGCATGAATTTATTCGGACGATGCCGGAAGGAAACCATTTTTGAAATATTTCGCGAATATCGCCCAACATACTAATCCCAGTGCGGGCCAGAAGGTAAAAAACAACCAGAAGGGGTTCATAATTTCCGATAGGTAATAATATCCAGCTACAATCGCGGCACTGGCTATATAAAATGATAGTATATGGCCGATGCTGGTCATTTTTCTTTTGACTAAAACAACATCCTGCATGATGTGAAAAGCGAGGAAAGAAAAGAATATCGCGTAATTGACCACGGATAATGTGTGATAAAACCGGAACAGTATGAAACACAGCAGCAGGTTGATCACGAGGCTGCCGACATTGCCGATCATATCCAGTTTCTCCAGCTTCAACGTGATCATCACATTTGCCTGCAGCAATGCTGTAGGAAATACCAGTATGGTGAGGAACATTTCTTTACAATAGATCGCTGTTGCTGCATATTTTTCACCAAAAAGTAAAGGCACCAGCAGGTCGGAAAAAGAATACATGAACGTGAATGCCAGCAGGCCGAACAAGGCGTAGGCGATGAAAGCCCTTTTGTAAACCTGGCTCATATCAGCGGCACTTTTTTTATAAGCATTGAGCAGCAAAGGGTAAAGGGAGGATGAAACGATCACCGGAAGTATCTCTGCCAGGGAGAAGAATTTTGAAAGAGATCTCGTAGTCCGTTACCCCGAGTGGGATCACTTTGGAAACGATGATGCTTCCCACCCGCCAATATACTACTGAAATGCTGGCGATGATAGCGAATGCCCAGTTCTTGCCGATGATGGTTTTCAATTCGGCCATCTTTACTTTTACCGTAAGGATATGACGTAGGTTGATCAATCCGGAACTGCCGAATTTGATGAACAGGTTCAAAGTGATCAGCCTCAGTGCTATCAGGAAAAAAGAAAGGTATAAGATGTTGATAGGATAAAAGAACAGCACGCAGGCGATGAGGAATTTCAATACTGCTTCCACGGTAAGGATCACGAACGTTTTTTTCTGTTCGTAATGTGCTACGTTGATGAACTTGATGACATAGATGACATTGTCGAAAATTACGTTGATGCCGATGATGAGTGAAAGATTCCGGATCATCTGGTTATCGTAGAGGGCAAACGCCATGATGATATTGACCACATAAAAGATGATGCCGACGTACAGCTGTATCTTGAAAAATTTGTCGATGAGGCTGTTCTTATCATCGGTGTTGATGAGTTCGCGGATGAACCAGTTGCCTAATCCGAGTGAAGCGAAACCCACTACAGTAGCGTAAAGTGTGTTGGCGATGATGTAATGGGCGAAATCTTCGGTGGTATATTGCCTTGCGACAATGATAAAAAAAACACTGAAAAGTATATTCTGAAAGATGTTGGAAAAAATGCCCCAAAAGCTGTTTTTGACCAGGTTTGTTTTCAGTTTCGCCCCGATATTATTAGATAGTTTCTTCAGCATTTTCTTCAAATTGTACCCGCTGCGAACTGGTAATGATTAAACAAATAAGTGTCACTATCAGCAATTTCATCCGGACGTCGCCCAATGAATAAACTGTATAGAATGCTACCAGCCAGCTCAGCACTGCTGCGATGAGCAGGATGATGGCGATATTTTTTTTACGGAGATAAAGTAATATCCCATTGATGATCGGCACAAATATCAACCCGAGAAAACTCAGGAAGCCGAAAGAGCCGAGTTCTGTTAACAGCTTGAGATAACCACTTTCCGGGTGATCGTAGTATACCACTTCCTGGCCTACCATCCAGAATTGATCGGGGTTGTGTACTGATACATAATTGGAATAGTTGCCGAGGCCGATTCCGAAGAAGGGGTTGTTGAGGTAGATCTGGAAAGCATCTTTCCAGATGCTGAGCCTGTCTTCGTAAGAGTCGTTCAGGTTATCGCCGCGTTGGAAAACCGCGAATTTATCACCGAAGGCGTAAACGATCCCGAATAATAAGATGGCAGTAATGATGGCGGAGGTACGGTATTTAGAATTGCCAAACATGGCCACAAAAAAGAATCCTGCCGCCCAGCCGCCCAATCCTCCTCGTCCGCCGGTGTACATGATGGCTATTACAGAAAATATGAGCAATGCATAGTTCAATAGGGGTAGTCGTTCGTCTTCGGGATTTTTGATGAGACATAAAAAACTCATTGCTGCCAGGTATTGCGAAAACACCTGCGGATCGGAGAAGAACCCGGGGTAACGGGCTACGTCACCGGACATATTCGGATTCTGAACAGTTGATAACGTAAATGAAACGCCCAATACAAACTGGCAGCACAGGAAAAAAAACGCCACCATCAACGTAATGCGCAGGCAGGCGATGATCTTGTAAAAAAACGATGGGTCATCCAGGCATTCATCGGTGACTATCTTAGCGAAAATGAATATAGGGAAGAAGTCGAGGATGTCACGTATGGTATCATCACCAAGGCTTTCAGCGAGAAATAATCCTACGAGAATATTGACCAGCAGGATCACGAAAAGTGTTGTGAAAGCGATGCCTTTGTTTTTCAGGTGAACATCACGCCTTCTTTTGTAAAAGCAAAAAGTAAAAATATATACCAGGAGATTGAACCCGTTCATCGCAAATTTTCCGGGAAGGATATAAGCATTGAGGAAAGGGTAGGCTACGAGGATGAATTGTACGAACAGCCTGTTCTTATCATCCCTGGTTACGAACATCCAGACAAGAAAAATAGCGACAGTTAAAAACGATAAGATCAGCGAAACACTCATTCTCTTTGGTTATAATAATTTTCTGTTGAACCATGCGCCCGTCATCCTGCAAATATTTTCAGCAAAGGAAATATCTTCCAGTACATCAAATCTAGGCAGTTCAAACGGTTTTTGCAGGCTCTCGGGGGTAAGGTAATCGGGAACGGTGGTGAATGCAAGGGTATAACCGGATTTTTTCAATAGATCGATCTCCCTTTGCCTGAATTCACCGTTGGGATAAGCAAAATGGTCTACTTTTTTATTCAGCCAGCTTTCCAGTTTGTGTTTGGATTCAGTCAGCTCATATTCGGAAACCGCATCAGAACATTGGGAAATGATGGGATGCGTAACTGTATGGCTACCGATGTGAACGTAAGGCGTAGCTGAAATTTCTTTCAGTTCTTCCACGGTAAGTGCTTCACGGGGAAGCGTGACAGTTTCTTTTACTTTTTCCAAAACGGCCACTCTTTCTTCATTCGGCACTTTTTTCAGGTCCCAGATGCCCTGGCTGATGAGGCCATCGTTTTTTGCTTTACCAATATATGACCACCAGTAAGCACCATCTTTTTCGATCGGTTGGGTAGAAGCGAAAATGGCCACCGGAACTTTATATTCATTCGCCACAGCGGCTATATTTTCTTTATTGCTGCGCCAGCCATCATCTACGGTAAACACCACACCCGATTTTGGAAATCTTTTTTTACCATTGGCAATGTTTTCGATATCGTCGAGGGAAAGAAAAGTAAATCCGTTTTTCAGGAACCACTTTACGCAGGAAGTAAATAATTTCTTTTCGGGAGAATGGAAATAAACTGAGATAATGTACTGGCCTTCGTGAGCCTTTTTGCAGGCTTTTTTTACTTTTCCGGTCAGTAGGAGGGCATTGGACACAAAGAATGCGGCCATGTTTCTTACACTCATCAGTTTTACTTTGGTTTCAAATAAAATGTAATTTATACAAAAAAAGAAGACGGTTACATCTCCTTTTTTTGCAAGTTTTTCATTTTCAGGCTTAATACGTTATAGCGGGATGCTATTATAAATTATTGCTGTATCAGTTTAAGAAACTTTGTTCTTCAACTGGTAAGAGTAATCCAGGATCTCCACATGTGATTTTTTTACTTCTGCAGAAATCGCATAGCCCAAAGAAGGGAGGGATACTTTTACTTTATTACTGTTAACTGAAACTACGTTTCCATCGGATTCCATCAAAGGAGCGCTGGTGATACGTACCATATCGTTGGAGTTTACAGCTGTTTTTTCGAGGACTACATTGCTGTGCTGATCCAGGAAGTGCTGCATGCTTTCAATTTCAATATCTTTAATGACAGCCGGCTCACCCAACCAGTAAACGAAGTTTACCACGTCGCTGGTCTTTTTGATGTCTGCCATTTCTTCTTCAGTACTACGTACGAATACAAATGATTTGAATAAAGGTTCGAAAACGAGTTTTTTCCTGTCGGCCCATGGGTTTACTACACGGTTAAGCGGACAGTAATTTTCGATTTTCTTTTTTTGTAACAAAGTAGCGACTTTCTTTTCGCAACGTGACTTTGTGTAAACTGCATACCAATTTTTTTTCATTTTGGTAAATTTTTTGGTTAAAAAATATGCAGTCTCTCAATGGATGATGATGATGTTTCTATGTTTTTTTGTAGGATTGGTGGTGTTTTCGCGGTTACGAAAAAATATTCGTTGGCCGAAAAACGGTTTTGGTGGGATATCTACTTAAAGTGTAGCTTTCTAAAGGATTGGTGAAGGACCCATAAGTACGAAATTTCTTCGCCTCTGGATTGTAGGTTTTGGTGGGATATTTAACTTTAAAACAGGCTCTTTAATTATAATTTTTACTGATCGCCTCTCTTTCTTTCCGCTCCTTTTTTTCTTTCCTGGTCTCTTTTCCTCCGTACACATAATCATAACCGTAGCCATAATTATTTTTGAAGAAACCTCTTACTTTAACTCCGTTGAATATCAGCGCCGGGTTTTTAAGCGGGTTGATCCTCATATTCTCGTCAATTCTCTTAACGATCATTTTCGGAGTATATTTATGACGGACTACATATAATGTAGCATCGCAATAATCAGTCAGTATGAACGCGTCTGTGACCAGGATCACAGGTGCGGTATCAATGATCACTACATCGAAGATACTTTTCAGGTGTTCGATGAATGCTTCGATCTTTCCGTTTACCAGCAATTCCGATGGATTTGCCTGTAAAGTGCCCGCCGAAATAAAGAACAGATTTTCGTAGGCCGGAATCCTGTTGATGATGTCTTCAGCTTCGCTTTCGCCGATCAGGAAATCGCTTACGCCTTGTTCATCTTGTTTTTCAAATAACTTTCCGAGGGACGGTTTGTGCAGATCCATATCTACCAGCACCACTTTCTTTCCTGTGAGCGCCTGACTGATAGCAAGATTTGCCGCTACAAAGCTTTTTCCTTCTCCCGGGATACTGGAAGTAACCAGTATCGTTTTATTCTTTGCATTGATCCCTAGAAAGTGGAGGGAAACCCTCATCTTCCTGAATTCTTCTGCGATGAAACTTCTTTTTCCTGCTTCTATCAGGATCGAATCGTTCGATTTGTTATAAGCAACTTCTCCCAGTATCGTCACGTTGGTTAACGCTTCCAGATCCTTGCGGTACAACACCTTTCGGCTGAAAGCTTCCCTTGCGCTGATGAACACGATACAGGCTCCACCCGCTACGGCCATAGCTGCAATATAGATCAGCATTTTGTTAGGGCTAACCGGCCCTCTCGATGACTGTGCGCTGTTTACCACCCTGCTATCGGATAAAGTAGAAGCGTAGGATAGTTCACTTTCTTCCCTTTTCTGTAAAAGGAAAGAGTAAATTCCGTTCTTAATGTTCTGATCCCTGCTCATTTCCACCAGTTGCCTTTCCTTCTGCGGAACGTTGCTTAGCATTGCATTAAACTTTCCGGTGTTAGCGGATAAGTTGCTCCTGCTTGCCATCAGGTTATTTTTCTGGCTCTGGATATTGGAAATGATCGCCGGCCTTAGCTTGTTGATCTTGTCCGAAACCGCCACCAGCATCGGGTTGTTTTCCGCAACCGTTTTGCTAAGCCTGTCATATTCTATTTCAGATGCATTCAGGTCGCTGATCATCTGGTTCAACCCCGGATCACTCATCCCAACAGTAGACGGTAAAGCACCTCCTTTGGTTGTTACAAATTTTTCCACCTGGTTGATCACCCCGAGCTGCATATCCAGTTCGCCCATTTTCTGATCGTTAGCGCCTACATTCTGCAGATACATCTGTGATTGTGCGCTGATATCAGTGGCTCCGCTGGTTGATTTATAAACCTGTACGTTCTTTTCGATCGAATCCAGATCATGCGCTACCGCATTTAGCCTTTCTTCCACGAAATTGAGCGTACTTTTCGCAAGGCTGTTCTTTTCTTCAATACCAGCCCTGTTATATGCCCTGATCAGTTCGTTCAAAATATCTTCTGCTCTTTCCGGTACCGCATCCCTGTAAGACAGGTTAATGATACTGGACAATTTGCTAGCTGCTGTTACTTTAAGTCCGCCGAGGATCGACTTGGTTACATCCTTGGTTTGCCTTAAAGAAAAATAAAATTTGCGGCCGTAATCGTTCTCTTCTTCAGGTTTATATTTTGTATTCGGCGCAAATTTAAGCCTTCCGAACGAAGTATTCAACCATTCGTTGATTTTTCCTGCAAATTTTTCGTTCAGGTAAATATCGCCTTTACTATTATCATAACGCAAATAAACTTTCCCAACGGGCTTTAAATCGTCAGGATTGGAAGCTTCGATAGTAACCGGATTGGTGGTGTAAGAGGAAACCGCCTTTATTTTTCCTTCGCGATAGATAGGTGCATACAGACGAAGGCTTTTTACGACCTCACTCATTAAAGTCCTTGACTGAAGAACTTCCACCTCATTTTCAATGATCTTTTTGGTACCCGCTTTATTTAATTCCTCCATCATTTTTGAATCCTCGCTTCCCTTTCTTTCATCTTTGATGATGAGGGTGGCGGTTGCTTCATATAGTGGAATGGTGTACCTTAAATAAGTATAAGCAGCTCCTATTGCGAGTGCAGCGGCGATAATGAACAAAGGCCAGTATGCCAGGTATTTTGAAAATAACTGAGTTACCAAACTCTCATCCGCCTGCAATGCGCTCTTATTTGTTTTAGGTTGCATATCCTTTAAAACTCCTCTTATTTAATTAAACGGTCTAATAATATTGCCACGATCGACAAGCCACTCAGCACGGAAGGCAATACATTTTTATTGCTTTTAGCATTTTCCACCTTATCCTTGTTGGCTTCTACATAAACTATATCACCAGGCTGAAGGTAATAGTTGTCGGAAGTCAGGAACTTTGGTGAATTCAGGTCGATGCGGCTGATGGTCCTGTCGCCGTCATATTCCCTGATCAGCAATACATTTTCTTTTTTACCGTATACTGTAATATCACCTGCCAGGCCTAATGCTTTCAGCAGGGAGATCTTTTCGTTTGGTACGGTGATCACTGTAGGCTTTGCAACTTCACCGATCACAGTCACTTCAAAGTTCAGGTGACGGATGGTTACGATCGGGTCAATCAGTAATTTTTTATCCAGTATCAGGTTGGTGATACCATCTTTCAGTTGTTTTTTAGTCAATCCAACCGCTTTTATATTACCCAGGATCGGCAATTGGATGTTTCCATCGCTGTTTACCAGGTAACCCGAAACATTGGTCGTGCTTCCGGCGGAAGTAGTAGTGGCTCCCGAACTTGCATTGGGAGTGTTGAAAATAGCGGAAGCTTCCGCGTTAAGGCTGCTGATCGATATGCTCAAAATATCATTCCTTTGAATGCGTGGCTGGATATCTTCAGAAACCCTTGTCAGTAATGTGTCTTTTACATTATAGAAATAAGCGGTTTGTTTGGTTGGTGTACACGAAGTACCAAAGAAAACCACCTGAGATAATAAGAAAACAAATAATATAATTCTTGACATATACTGTTTTATAGTTGGGACATAAATTTCGTTGTTAACGTATTTATATCTGTATTAGTACGATTTTGTGTAATTTTTTTCTTGAAATTGATATTTAATCAATTCAGGATGAAATAATTAACTGAACTGCAGTAATTAATAGGAAGGTGAATTAGAGGTACAGAGAATATTGAAATTTTTTACGGGCAATTCGAAGGATCTTGAGGTTAGTTTTGCCGTAGAATGACTAGGTATCAATTACGTAGGACAAAACTAATAAAAATATTCAAATAAGCAACTATATCGCAATTTAAAATGGTGGTTTTTGAAAAATTTACCTGAAGTGGGTAGTGGGAAACCGGTAATGGAGGAGCCAAAACCTTTGTGGTGCTGCATTCTTTCTTTAAAAGTATTTTACTTGCAGCCGGGGTTTAGTTTTCAAGATGGGTGTGCATAACTTGATGGGCGGTTGGATATGGGTAGTCTTCTCTTTGGTAGTCTTCTCCCCGGTAGTCTTCCTGTGAGTAGTCAACCCCCCAAAAAAAAACGGGCAGATCAATCTGCCCGTTTAATATCTGTAATTTTTATTGTACGAGGATCACCGTTCCTTTCTGCTCCACCACATGTCCATTTTGATCCTTACCTTTCACCATCCACACATAAGTGCCGATGGGTAGCTTTTTGCCGCGGTAAGTTCCATCCCAGCCTTTCAGCCATTGGTTGGTTTCAAACAGCAATACCCCGAACCGGTCGAATACCCTGAAGTATTCCGTGCTGGCGATGCCCGATGGAATTGCACGGAAAATATCGTTGCGGCCA
>Ga0247813_10003278_pt1 | contig 10475 bp, 12 predicted proteins | sample UWRJL169409C1_FD_180719 | JGI IMG/M metagenome (GOLD analysis project Ga0247813, IMG submission 180719) | Plant litter microbial communities from Arlington Agricultural Research Station in Wisconsin, United States - UWRJ-L169-409C-1 | ecosystem: Environmental > Terrestrial > Plant litter >... | reverse complement strand
CTCCAAAGGTTTCCATTCTACTTCAACACCTTTTAATAATTTTTCTAAATACCTCATGCTTCAATCTCATTTATAATTGCATCTATATCAGCACGTAACTTGTCTATTTTTTCTACTGTTTTGGTAACTTCTTTGTTCAATTCGGCTATGTTAATATTCTCCCGATTGTCTTTTGCATCTACATACGAACTAACTGAAAGAGTGTAATCGTTTTCTGCAATTTTGGTATTGTCTATAGATATTGCTATATGTGGTACATCTTCTTTGCTATCAAATAACTCCATTATTTTTTCAATATGATTATCGTCCATCATATTGTTATTGGTTGCCTTCTTAAAGAAATCTTCACCACTTGCATCAATAAACTGTGTGGTAGTATCAGTCTTATGTTTTGAAAGTACCAGAAGGTTTACCGCTATAGAAGTTCCATAAAACAAATTGGGTGCTACTGAGATGATGGTTTCTACAAAGTTATTATCAACTAAATACTTTCTAATTTTTTGTTCCGCACCACCACGGTAAAAAATACCAGGAAAACAAACTATAGCTGCTCTTCCTTTACTTGAAAGATAACTTAGTGCATGCAGTACAAATGCAAAATCTGCTTTTGATTTAGGAGCTAGTACACCAGCAGGTGCAAAACGGTCATCATTTATCAGTGTTGGGTCATCATCTCCAATCCATTTTATCGAATAAGGAGGATTGGATACAATAGCATCAAAAGGTTTGTCATCAATATAGTGAGGATGATGAAGCGTATCACCTAAAGCTATATTAAACTTGTCGTAGTTGACGTTGTGTAAAAACATGTTCATACGAGCCAAGTTATAAGTAGTATGATTTATTTCTTGTCCAAAGAAACCTTCTTCAATGATATGGTCATCAAAGTGTTTTTTTGCTTGGAGCAGTAAAGATCCAGAACCTGCTGCAGGATCATAAATTTTATTCACTTTTTCTTGTTTGTGCATTGCTAGTTGTGCAATTAGCTTTGACACGTGCACAGGTGTAAAAAACTCACCACCCGATTTACCCGCATTAGCTGCATAATTTGAAATCAGAATTTCATAAGCATCCCCAAAAAGGTCAATTTTATTGTCTTCAAAATTACCAAAATTTAGTTCTTCAACTCCTTTTAAAACCGATGCTAAACGGCTATTTTTATTTTCAACTGTATTCCCTAATCGTGAACTTGTAGTGTCAAAATCAGCAAATAAACCTCTTATAGCTTCTTCCGATGGATACCCATTTGCAGAACTTTCAATTGCTGTAAAAATGTTTTTTAAATCGGTGTTCAGATTTGGATTGGTATTAGCCGTTTTGGCAATATTTACATAAAGTTGACTAGGATAGATAAAATATCCTTTTGTTTTAATTGCATCATCTTTTATTTCTGGTGTAATTACATCATCCGATAAGCTAGCGTAATCAATGCTATCATCTCCAGCCTCTATATAATTCGTAAAGTTCTCACTAATGTAGCGATAGAAAAGTGTTCCTAATACAAATTGTTTGAAATCCCATCCATCTACAGCCCCACGAACCTCGTTGGCTATTTTCCAAATTTTGGCTAGTAATTCTGCTCTTTGTGCGGTGCTTGTCATTATTTTTATTTTGTTTATTTCGTTGGTCAAACCATAAAGTTTTTAATCTTTCTACTCACTTCTCTTTCCACTTGCTCAAAATCAGGTAAATCTTTTATTTGATCACTCATCGATTTTTGCCATCGTGCTTTGTATTGGGGTAGTTTTTGTTCTAGTTTTTTATGAAAATCATCCGGATTTTGTTGTTTGCTTATGCATTTATTTTGGAATTCATTCGTAAAATATTCAACCTCCATTCTTTCAACTTCTACTAAATACCAAATATCATAGTAATCTCTTGGTTGCATACGTTGCATCGTACAACGTAATTTTTCTACTAATAATTCTTCTAAAGTATAACATAGTAAAGTGTATTCTTCTAAATCTGAGTATTCTATAATTGCCTCTTTTTGTATTGGCTCAAACTCTAATTTTTCACTTCTTGAGATATCTATTTTCACTTTTTTGTTGTTTCCAAAACTACCCAATGGGACAACATAACCTATGTAGAAGTTTAGACTGTCTTCTTTCTCCTCTTTTAGTTTGTTTTCATCGTCTTCATAATCGTCAATCTTTTTTAGTGGTATGTTTGCTTCCTTCTTGATTAGATCAAATATTTCGTTGAACCATTCGAAAATTTGTTCGTTTGAAATTTCGTTAATTTAGTAATGTAAAATCTAAATCTTCTGAGAAACGATAATCTTCAAAATAGACTTTCTTTAATACTGTTCCTTTGAATACTACTGTTTTTGAAAGTTGTTCGTGATTTGCTACCCCCCAAAGTATCCAAGATAAAATGTAATCTTTCTCGATTTGTTGGTCACGAACTCCAACTTGGTTTGCTTTCTTTTGTATTTCGCCCGGTTTGATCATGTGTAAATGGCTGACTTAATTGTTTCTGTTTCTAAATTTTGTTGAATACTCCAACGACTTATCATTTTACCCGATTTTGGCAATTCCGTATCAAGGTGTACGTAAGAGGCTGTTTTCATAATCAACAGCTCTGGAACAATTTCATTGTCAATTTCAAGCATTTCCAAGAGAAATCCCAGTCGTTTTAAAACTGCTTGGGATTTAAATTTTTTGGTATAATCTAAGAGTTTTTTAAAGTTAATTTTGTCTCTCGTTTCGTGTATTGCTCTAGCAATTTCGACGATTCCTCCCGCATAATCCGGCTTGAACAAACAATCCACTATAGTTTTTTCTAAATCAGAACACAGCACTTTATTAAAATCATCAATCCAAATTTTCTTTTCACCGAAGAAATGGTTTTCATTGTGATAGATAAATTGAAATGTGATGTCTTTGATTTTAATTTCCGATGGCCTCATTTGTTTTGAAACAACAATCTGCTCTTTAAGGGAAGGTTGAGTAATGAGGTTGTGGATTTGCAATGCAGAGTAGTAGCCAATGTAATACTTCGCATCTTTCACGAGGTATTGTGCGATTAAGTGCCTGTCAGGCATAAAAGTTTCCGGGTTTTCTTCATAGGGTATTATACAATAAATACCCTCTTTTAGCCTCATTAACAACCCTCTTTTGGTCATGTCGCTAAGCAATTCCCTTACCGCGCTTTCTTTTGATTCAGGCAAAGCTTTTAATGCTGCTCTAGAATCAAAACACAGCATATCCTTACTATTGAAATAGGAAAGGATCTCATTAGATTGGGTAGAAATATATTTATGCCTCATAGTCAACATGTCAGGTTTAACCTGACTACAATGATACAAAATATAACAACATCAACAATCATTTATTTCGCACAATTTACATATCATTGTCAGGTTTAACCTGACTAGGTAAATACGAAACATAATTTTTAATAATGTATTTATCACTTGTCTTTTGTTTCGCTATCAAATGTTATTGGATATACTAACGAAAATCGGAGACAAAGTTAAGGGTGTGATTTAAATCTGTGATTTTTCACCTTGAAATATAAAGAATTGAAAATTTTACGGAGGAGGAAGAGGTTCCGCATTGATTTGTTAGGAGCTTTAGCAAATACTTGACTTCAGATGTTATGTTAGAGCAGGCAAAGGAAAAAAAGTGTACCTCGACATGTTAACAAATTTCTTTAAGCAAATGTCAAAAACTCTTGGAACTTAGAAGCGAAAAAACGCCAAAAGATAATTTCTTTATGACATTGTTATTTTCGGTTGGATTATTTGCAGGAGGAATGTTTGTGATTACCAGGTTGATAGCTATTTATTTATTTATTTAATTATGTGGATAATTAACAGATTATAAAACTACTGCATCATTGCAATTCAATCTTAAAAGCGGAATCTGGTCGTGTCCTGTTTTTTTACTATTTTCCCATGCTCAGAATTTTTCTCATAAGTTTAATGTACTTGTCTAGCCGCAGAATATTTTCTCAAAAAGTGTTTAAAATAAATGATTTTATAATTAATGTAGAAAGTTCATTAGAAATGGCAAGAAGTGCAAAATACACTGCTGTCAATACTAACGAAGACAGGCTGTTTAATAAAAGTTCTTGTTTAACCCCCAAAACAATTATATTTATCTTCTTCAATAATTTTCACAAACTCTTTTAGGTTATTTACTTTTTCATTTGGTTTGTAAGTATGCCATTTCATATTAGACTTAAACCAATATATTTTCCATTTGTTCTCGGTTTTCACAAACGTTGCTTTTGCTACATTATACTCCATTTTTTCGCTTGGATTGTCCCAAACGGGACGAATTTCAAAAATAATAATGCTTTGACTTTCTATTTTATAATTGATGTCAAAATTGGTTTCTAACTTCCTCTGGTGGACGAGAATTTATTAAGTAGCCTTCCATTACCTCAATAATTTCAATTTCGTTTTCAAATTCTAACGCCATTATTTTTCGTTTTTAAGCTTCTACTTTGAAAAGTATCATGCTATTTTTATTTTAGGTTTATTTTCAGCTTTTGTGGCGTACCGATCAGCTAGCACATAACGTTTGCGGGTTTGCGAAGTGCCTTCTTTTTCCCACTCACTAGTTAAAGCTAAAATAGCCAAATTTTTTAATTTGTACTATTTTATGCGATCGACAGGGCCGTTAAAATTTTTGATGGTGGTATAACAGCTGTTCAGGAAAACCTGAGTGCAGTAATCTTCGCCCATTCGGTCCACACTACTTCCTTAGGCGGTGGACTGTTCTCAAAATATCGGTTTATTTCTTCATGATTCATAGGGCAAAATTACTTAAAAAACCAGAACAGCACAAGGGCATGAAAGATGAAAACGCCCTTAAAGGGCGCCTTCATCTGCAAAAGAGTAATAGGTTTCGGGTGTTACAATCAGATGGTCGAGCAGTGGAATATCCAGCAGTTTTCCCGCTTCTCGGATTTTTCGGGTCATATTTCTGTCGGCCTCGGAAGGAGATGTTTTTCCTGAGGGATGGTTGTGGGTGATGATGATCCCGACGGCGGCAGCTTTCAGGGCTGCCGCGAAAAGCAGGCGCATATCAACCACGGTTCCCGCAATGCCTCCTGAGGAAACCTCATAGATTCCCAGAACCCTGTTGGACTGGCTGAGCAGCAGCACTTTGAACTGCTCAAAGAATTCTATTTTGCCGGGATCCCAGCTGTCAAGCAGTATGCGGTAAGCATCTCTGGAAGAAGTGATACACGGTCTTTCAGTGCTTTTTACTTTGGTTTTATAGATCAGTTCGATTTCTGATACTTTCTGCCAGTCTGTGTTTTGATGTTGATTTTTCATAATTGCTGTAGTTTTAAGATTAATTACAGCACCGCTGTGCGGGCAGGGACGAGCGAACGCAGAAAGCAACGCAATAAAGCAGAGGCGCAGCCCTGCATTTATGGGGGAATTTTTTGCGGAGAACCGAAGGACGTGCCCGAACTTTGTGATGGAATTGGCTTAACATTCCACGATAGCTCCTAAACCAGGACAGCCCCGTGTACCTTAAAGTGTCTGCGCGTCAAAAAAATACCGCAGTTAAAAATCTGCGGTATCAATAGTAAAATGGGTTAAGCGGAAGCCGTCTGTTTTTTTCGTTTCTTCATACGACGGGCAATCTCGGGCATATTTCTGCGGATAATCGTCAGAATCCTGCGGTGATATTTAGTGGCTTTATTGCGAAGTCCCCTGCACTGGATAATTTCCATTCTCGAAAGGGACACTTCAATGGTTTCCACGGGTCTGTTTTCAATCTGCGCCGAAAGGATTAAGGAATCTTTCTTTTTATAATACTCGTTGGTAAATACGCAGTGGTGGAGCGTGTCGCCTTCATAGAGAAAATCCTGCACACGGTCAAGGACTTTTACGGTAAGGTCATTATCGGTAAAAGAAAGTCCGAAGAACTGTTTTTTATCATTTTCATAAATCGGCTCTGCTTTCTGTATTTCAGCACGCATCTGCGCAAGATGCTTCCTGCGTTGCAACTCCCTTTTTTTGGCGACAAGCCTGTCATGCGCCTGGTCTAAATTTTCAGGGCAGACAAGTGCAGGGGAGCTGAGGTCTTTTTTAAACCATCGAAGCAGAGCAATATAATCCTCCCAAATTCTGATGTCCTGAATCTGATAACGCTGTTTAAGGCAGGTTTTTACTGTCTGCCAGTTTTCGCGCAGGTGCTGTTCATGGGAAGTGAGGTAATGCTTGAGCAGAGAAGTCTGCGAACTTTTTAAAAGGGTTTCTGCAATGCAGTCCTTTAACAGGGCGGTAAAGAGTATCTGCGGTGCAATGCCGTGCACGGAATTCTTAAAACCGTTTCTTTTCAAAAGCTTAATCACTTTCAGGTTTGGATAAACCTTATAGGGATTGATGCGGTATTTTGGCGAGTTCTGAAAATCCTTTGGGCGGATTTCTAAAGGGGAATAGTACTGCCATGCATCATAGGCATTGGAAAAAACATTGGTACTTCTTGAGATGGTGCGCACTTCCCCTTTTGGATTTATCCAATGCTGTATGACTTCCGTGTGGGAATAGGCGGGAAGAACATTTTTTTTCATGTTCTTGTGCGAGCAGATGATCCGCACCACCTGATAACCAGAGCAGGTATCGGTGAGGGCGAAGTATTCGATTTCTTTGAAATGCACCTGATTGTGCTGATGCATTTTAAGTTTCCCCTGACAGGAGGCACATTTGATAAACTTCTGGCAGGACTGGCTTTGGCTGTCGGGCTTCCACGAATGGGTGCATTCCAGACAATGGAATTTTCCCCTTGAGAGCACCGCCCATTTCAGGAAAATATTTTTTTCTGCCCACTGATGCATCTGCGCTGTGATTGGGGCTAGGGAGGTACTTAAGGCGCTGATTTCTTTTTCTATAACTGTTTTGGGTATCATAAGTCAAAGAGTGTTAGGGTTTGTACAGGCTTCACGGGTTGCACTTTTTCTATTTTTGGAACTGTGCTTTGAGATACTGCGGGAGCACTTGAGAACAAATCAGGTTTGGCAGGGGTGCTTACTGCTACTCTGCATTGAACAGGGGCAGGCGTTCCAATCGTGTCGTCTGTGTAGTACTTCACAGCCATGTCAAAGATTTCCTGATTGTCAAAGGCGCATTCCCCTGTTTTTTTGACCTCGCCGAAAATGTAATGGAAACAGCTTTCAAGGTTTTTGCCCTCTTTTTTATAGTCCGCTGAAAAAACGGCATCGTTCTGCGCTTTTTCGCTCAGGTAGCTTTCTATGGCGCTTTTGAATTTATCTGATGCTTTCATAAAGGAAGATTTAAGATTGAAAAAGGGTTATTCAAAACTGTTTCTGTAGATGTCAAAACAGTATTCTTCAAAGCAGAGCCAGCATACAAAGGTGTAATGGGGCAGTCGGTGGCGGTTTTTGACAGATTCCCCAAGGGAATCTTCAATTTCATATCGGATATTTTCCAAATCATCCAAATGCTGTATATAGAATTTTCTGCAGTCCGAGTTGTAGACAAACTCTGAAATCATCCCGCAGATGCATCCATTTTTCTGCAGGTCTTCCAAGAAAGATTTTAACTGCTCTTTTTTTTTCCCGTCATAAGATTCCATATTGGAGAGGACTATTTTTTTGAACTGGGCGGATACGGGATATTCTATGTAAACTGATTTTTCAAAGGCTTTCATGGCGTATAAATTTTGATGTGAAACGGTATATTCCAATTAGAAAGGCAGGTCGTCAGGGGTGTCTTGATCCGTATTTTTCTTTTGAACTGCGGGAACTTCAGCAGTGTTTTCTGTTTTCGGGAAAACCAGTATTTTAATGTTACTGGTGTGAAAGGTCAGCGAACCGAGCGCTTTGCCCTCGGCATTATTGTAAACATTCATACCTATACGCCCGAAGAGTTCGACCACAGTACCTTTTTTAAGCCACTGCGCCATTTTGGAACCCATCCAATAGGAGCAGTCGATGTAGGTTACAATCTTTTTAAGCTCGTCAGCCCCTTTTGGTCTGTAGCTGTCGTTTATGGCAATGGAGAAATTTACCACCTCCCTGTCATTTGAAACTTTTGCCGTTATGGCATCTTTTGTAATTCGTCCTGAGATTTCCATGATGTAAAATTTTAAGTGAGTATTTTTTCTGTTTTTTCTCAAGCCCGCATGAAATTTTTCAAAGAAAAAACGGGAAAAAAGAAAGCACAAAATCAAGCGCCCGATCAAGGATCCGGAGTGCTATAAGTCCCGAAGGGCGGCAAGGCCGTTATGCGCATGCAGGAGCCTGCGGGTGCTATTTTCGCGGCTCTTTTAATCCGTTTTCATTGAAAATTTCCTTATTAGTTTTACAGCAGTCAGAACCCCTATTTCAGATGCCTGTTTTGGGATCGGGATTGAAATATTTTGTAATTTCAGGTGACAAAAAAGCAATGCAATGGAAAAGCGATATGATCTGAACCGTTTTTTAGAGGCGCAGCTGCAAACGTATGAGAACGCACTGCGCGAGATCAGGCAGGGCAGCAAACAGACCCACTGGATGTGGTTTATTTTCCCCCAGTTAAGAGGACTGGGATTCACGGATTATAATATCTTTTACGGCATTGAAAATCTAAAGGAAGCCTCACTGTATTTGAACCATCCGATACTGGGAAAACGTCTGGTGGAAATTACCCAGGCAATGCTTGAGATAGAGAATAAAACGGCACTAGAAATCCTTGGCAGGCCAGATGAGAGAAAACTCAGATCCTGCATGACCCTGTTCAGCCTGCTGCCAGATGCGCCTGACTGTTTTAGGCAGATGCTTGAGAAATATTATAATGGAATAAAGGATGAAAAGACACTGCAGATTTTAAAGCAATCTGCCAACTAAAAAAAATCATTTCACATAGGTAAAGATAGTTTTAAAGCAGCGTAGAGTAGTGTAATGTATTGCTGTGCAAAGAATATAGTTTCGAATCTAAACCCGTCAGCAATTTATTTTACTAGGTTTTTAACTTTTCAAATACCGATGTGCCACGATTCTGCCACAAAACTTAATTTGGTGAAGAATCAGTAAAATTCACCTTAGCTTTTGTGTCAAAAAAGCATGAAGCCATTAGCTATTTTATACGATTCTTCATATAAATTGTACCATAAGAGGATCGGTAAAATTTGGACTATTTTTTTTACGAAAAAGACCATTCAGCCAGCATTGCTAACTGATAATTTTTTCGTCAAATTTTTCAATAATTTTCGCAAGTGCATCGAGCGATTTGTTATACCGGGAAATCAATTCTGTCATGTTATCCAGCACATAATCTTTTTCCGAATTTACAGCACGCAGACCAGTGTGTAAAACAGAAATAGATGAGGCAATCTGGAGTATGCGGTTATCCATTGTAAGCTTTCCTAATTCCATCATAGCAGGCTCTAAAAAATCCTGCTGCATTTTATGCATGTTATAATTTGGATTTTTGTTTAGGTGTAAAATAAATTGAAAATATAAAGTGAAAAATGGTTTGTACTGTTCACTGCTGTATACTTTCAAATTGTCGTTAGCAATCTGGTAATTTAAAGTGTTCATCTGAATGTTCAGCGATTCCAAATCCTGGCTTAGTTTATTTGTTGTTTTAGCAATTCCATCCTGAAATTCGTCCCATTTGTTGTTAAGGTGCTGAAAGTTATGGCTCAGAACATCAATAAAGCCATGTATGTGATTTGAAATCTTTGCAGCTTTATTGTATCGCTCCTGAATTCTGGTTTCACTGCTAAAAAGCTGTCTATGCCAGGAAAATTTAGTTTTACAGTCCAAATAATCCATCAGATCATTTTTATCCAGTGTGGAGAATCTGTCGCTGCTAATGGTTGTCATCAATTCCAGAGAATCGTAGTTCCATTCTCTTTTGGCAACGCTCAGTTTAAACTCCTCGATAGATTTAATCTGATGCTTTATGGGCTCTTCCAAGGTCTTTAGTTCAATTTTCCATCTCTTTCCGCTTTTTTTGATTTTCTTAATGTTGATGTACCATTCGTAAAATCTGTTTAGAAAGAAACCCACAACCAAACCGGTTAATGTGGAGATTATGGGCAGCATCCTGCCGAAATTGCTGGCTGATTCTTTTTCTTTCACGATAACAATTTGTGCAGCTGGATTAATGGGTTTTGGCGAATTGCTCAATTCAATCTTAACAGTATCTAATCGTTTTCTCTGGGGACTGCTTTCGGTAATCGTTGAAGCTTCCGATTTTGAGGTAACGTTGCTGTAGGTTTGTTCAGGTACAGCAGCAAATGATGCGATGATCAAGGCAGTAAAGTATAATTGCTTCATATTCATATTAGTTTTCGTTAATACCCAAAAATATTTATTTTATCAGGATTTGTCAGATAACTGCTGGGAGCGATAATTAGTCTCGCTATTCTTCTTTCGCTTCCAGCGTTTAAAAATCGTCATCTTCATTTATGATTTCATTCTCAGTCAGGATGTTTTGATTAAAGGATTTATAGATGTCATCGAGCGTTTCTTTGACTAGTTTTATTTTAGAATCAGTA
>Ga0247813_10003277_pt1 | contig 10476 bp, 10 predicted proteins | sample UWRJL169409C1_FD_180719 | JGI IMG/M metagenome (GOLD analysis project Ga0247813, IMG submission 180719) | Plant litter microbial communities from Arlington Agricultural Research Station in Wisconsin, United States - UWRJ-L169-409C-1 | ecosystem: Environmental > Terrestrial > Plant litter >... | reverse complement strand
TCATTAAACAAACAAACAGATGCCGTGAGACCGGATCTGGCAGAAGAATCGGTTTCTTCTTTGGTAGATACCTGGATTACGGTTCGAGATATGGAAGGCATTGGCGAAAGAAACCGCGGTATTTTTATTATCAAGGCAAGAGGAATGGGACATTCTAATAAGGTTAGGGAATTTATCATAACCGGTAAAGGAATAGAATTACTGGATGTAGAATTAGGACCGGACGGAATCCTGACTGGTGCTGCAAGACAGTCACACCGTTTCAGCAAAACCGTATCGGATATTAAGCTTCAAAACGAAATCAGCAGAAAAGACAGGGAAATTGCCCGTAAACGCAAGGTTTTGGAAGCCAACATAGAAGCACTTAAAAATGAATTCGAATCTGCCGAGGAAGAATTAAGTATTCTTCGCGCAACAGAAGAATTGCAAGCCAAGCTGTCTTCTAAAAAATAGCACCACAATGAAAAAAGAAGTTGTAGCCGAATGGCAATTGCTGCTTTACATAGCAGGGCAAACGCCAAAATCGATCAAGGCGCTTGAAAATATAAAAAAGTATGCCGAAATACATTTAAAAGGCAAATACAGTATCGAAATTATTGATTTGCTTAAAAATCCGCAATTAGCAGAGGGGGATCAAATTTTGGCTGTACCAACACTGGTGCGCAAATTTCCCGAACCTATCCGTAAAATTATAGGTGACCTCTCTAATGAGGAAAGAGTACTTGTAGGACTTAATATCAAACCTATTATAATGGCATAAAAATGGAAGATTCATCGGATGGCTCTGGCACAACCCATAAATTCACACTTTTTGTTTCAGGCATGTCTGTAAAGTCAGGACATGCTATTGAAAATTTACGCAAAATCTGCGATACGTATTTCGCAGATAATTACGAGGTAGAAATCATTGACATCAGCCGTGACAAAGAACAGGCGGTCATTCACCAAATTGTAGCAATCCCTACACTGATCAGGACAGGTCCGGAACCCAGAAGAATTATTCTCGGCGACCTGTCAGACACGGATAAGGTGCTGAAAATACTTAATATAAGGGAAATATAATTTGAAGGCCAACGATAAAAATATAGACGCATTACAGGCAGAAATTGCAGCATTAAAAGAAGAACTTTTTGAATCTAATAGTATTGTTAATGCTATCAAACAAGGAGATGTCGATGCGCTGGTTGTACACAATAACGGAGTTCCCCAGCTTTATTCCCTGGAAACCGCTGACTACACGTACAGGTTACTGATTGAAAAATTCCGGCAGGGTGCTTTAAGCATTTCGCGAAACGGACTTATCTTATATTGCAATGACTATTTTTCGCAATTGGTACACATTCCGTCAGAAATGATCATCGGAACGTACCTGAGTGAATATCTCGATAATCCGGCGCAGTTTGGTCAGATCATCGAAGCAATAAAATATGGTATTACTACGCATGAAATTCTTTTCAGATACGATCACAACCAAAAGACTTTTCCGGGTTCTATTTCTTTAACCGATCTGGAACCGTCCGTTGAGGCTATCGGAATTGTCATTACAGACCTGACCGAAAAGAAAAAACATGAAGAAGCGCTTTTTCGCCATCATCAGGAACTGGAGGATAAAATCAATGAACTGCACAGGACCAACAGCAACCTGAAGGAATTCATTCATGTCATCTCGCACGATCTTAAGGAACCGCTTCGGAAAATCGTAATGCACAGTGACAGGATTGACGGAAGCTACCTTACAGAATCGGATACCAAAGCCATGAATGTCCTGAAAGTTTCGGCACTGCGGCTGAATTCCCTTATCGATGATTTGGTACAATATTCCTCGCATACCGCACAGTTAGAGCGAACCGAGGTTAATCTGGTAGCTATAATTCATGAAGTGGTTGACGATCTCGAAATCCTTATTACTGATAAAAAAGCCAAAATAGAAATTGGAAAACTGCCCGTTTTAAAGGCTTCAAAAGTACAAATCCGACAGCTTTTTGCCAATTTGATCACCAACGCCATCAAATACAGCAGAGCCGACACTCCCCCACTAATTCAAATTGTGCAGGATGATAATTTAAATGCCGAAATTCCGAATCAAAACACTAAATTTGTAAAAATTCAGATCAAAGACAATGGTATCGGAATGGAGTCGAGCCACCTGCTGAAAATTTTTACGATTTTTCAGCGCCTGCATGCCAAAAACGAGTATTCAGGAAACGGTATCGGACTCGCCATCTGTAAAAAAATTATGGAAAACCACTCCGGAAATATCACGGTCGAAAGTACGCTGAACGAAGGCACAACATTTAATCTTTACTTTCCCATTTTATAATGCCAGAGAAATTTAACCTCCATATTATTATCGCCGAAGACGACAATGATGACGCAGATGTGATCTTTGAAACCTTTACTAAAAACCCTAATTTTGGCAAAGTAAGCCTGGTACCCAATGGTGAAGAACTCCTGAATTACCTGAAAGACGCTGCTACCGAAACCCCCGATGTCATCCTCACCGATATCAATATGCCGATAGTAGATGGTATCGAAGCCCTGCAGGAAATCCTGAACAACACCGAATTAAAAAACATTCCCTGCTTTGTCTATTCCACCAGCATCAATCCTTCCTACAAAGAAAAATGCGACGTACTGGGTGTCAAAGCCTACCTCATCAAACCCTACTCTTTCGAGGCTTTCGAAGAAATTCCGAAGACGATTTTGAGAATTATAGAGGTTTAAAATTTCAAATCACTATTTTGATATATAATTAAAACGGGATTATTTCTATTGGAAGTAATCTCGTTTTTTTATTAGTAGCTATTCCTGCTGTACGCTCTATCTTTTGTGCCGAACCCCGGCACAAAAGGATGCCGCTGCCATCAGGGCTAGGAGTTTTGGGTTTATCACAAATATTTTAATTAGAGGAAAATTGATATATCACCACTTAGAAAGTGAGACATTTTAAAAATGTAGTAATTCGGAATTTCCGAATTAGTGCTAAGCCATCATTCCATTTACAAAAACCTCCACAAACTCCTTCATTTTAGCAATAATTCTATCTCCAATAACTCTGGCTTGCAAAATACTAGGTCTATTATCTAAACACTGAAAAACTTCGTCTTTTATTGGCTCTCTACCGCTATAAATGTAAGCATCTATCAAAGCTTTGAATTGCGCCTTATCTAAATGTTCCTCTTCGCATAGTTTTCCTAGTGCCAAAACTTTTTGATCTTGCCAGAATTTTTCAAATTCATCTTCAATAGAATCGCCATCTTTTATGTGAGGCATATTCTCATCAATGAATTTTTGAATTAATTCTCTTTTACTTCTTAATTGAATATCACCGCCCAATAAATCAATAATAACTTTTCTTTGAGCTGCCGCTGTAGTAGGAGTTTTAGCTCCTTCTAATTGCGCTAATAATTTCAAAATGTAAGCAACATTGATTTGGTCCCTATGAATCAATTCTAATTCAAAATCGATATCGTCTAGAATTGAAGTTTTTTGTTTTTGATTGTCTTGTTTTACTTTTTCATACAAGTCCAGATATTTACTTTTGTAGTCTTCAAACTCCTGCTCGTCAATTGGTAAATCTTCCCAATCGAAATCAGCGTAGGATTGCAAAACATTCATTGCCCGCAGTAATTTTCTGAAAGCTTGTACAAATTTCGCTTCGTCTTCTTCGTTTTCTAACTCATCAACACTTTGATAACTTGGTGTTATTTGTCTTAAAAGCTTTAACGCTTCATCAAATTTATCGGCTATCTTTTCATAATCTGGCATAGTAACAACTTCTATTGCATCTTTATTCGAAAATAAAGTAATTGCATCATCTGTTGCTTTTTTAAGATTCCTGAAAGACAAAATATTTCCTTGCGACTTCTGTTCTCCTAAAATCCTATTTGTTCTTGAATACGCTTGTATTAAGCCATGTTGTTTTAGGTTTTTATCCACATAAAGTGTATTTACTTTTTTGGCATCAAAACCGGTAAGCATCATATTAACAACAATCACAATATCCAAACGATCTTGCTCATTATTGAAATTTTCTTTTTCACGATTTTTTAATCTTTTACTAATGTTTTGAAAATATTTTTCAAATGACGAACTATCTTTATTTGTAAAACTGGTACCATACATTGCATTATAATGTCCAATATACTTTTCTAATTTATCTCTGGTATGACTAGATTGATAAGGAGTTGTTGGTTCTGCCAAAACATCAAAATCTACTTCATCAGAAGGGAGGAAATCCTGCGCTTCGTCTGAATCTTCATTCGCACCGTATGTGAAAATAGTTGCAATACGCAGATCGTGTTCTCCGGCTTCTTTTTTTTGCTGAAAAAGATCATAGTATTTAATTACGTTGTCAATACTGCTTACAGCTAAAAGTGCCGAATAATCTCTGCTAAATGTTTTTTGATTGTGATAAGCAATAATGTAATCAACAATTTTATTGATTCTTTTATGAGAATCTAAAACTTCTTGCTTGTCGATATCTTCGACTTCAATATCAATAAAAGTATTACTTTTGTTTTTATATTTTCCAACATATTCTATTCCAAAACGTAATACATTTTGATCTCTAATTGCATCGGTAATCACATATTTATGCAAACAGTTACCAAACAAATCTTTAGTAGTTCGTTTTCCTAAATCATTTTTAGAAGCGTTTTCTGCAAATATCGGAGTTCCCGTAAAACCAATTAATTGACTTTTCTCAAAGAATTTTGTAATACGTTCGTGCGTTTCTCCAAACTGAGAGCGATGACATTCATCAAAAATAAAAACGATTTTCTTATCTCGCAAAGGTTCAATATTACCTTTAAAACGTTCTGAAACTGCATTGTTTAATTTTTGAATAGTAGTTAATACCAATTTCGTATTATCTGTCAACTGTCTGATTAGGGATTGTGTATTATCAGTAACATCAACACTGTCTTTCTTGAAAGCATTGAATTCATTCATAGTTTGATAATCCAAATCTTTTCTGTCCACTACAAAAACAACTTTATAAACGTCTGGCAACTCCATCAAAATTTGACTTGCTTTGAAAGATGTTAAGGTTTTTCCAGAACCTGTTGTATGCCAAATATAAGCGTTGTCATTAGAATTTTTAACCTGATGAATTATCGCTTCCGTGGCAAAGTATTGATATGGTCGCAACACCATCATTACTTTATGGGTTTCGTTAATAACGATGTAATGCGCTATCATTTTACCCAAATGAACTGGGTTTAAGAAAGCCGATGTAAAACTGTTTAACTCGGTAACATTCTTATTATTGACATCTGCCCAAAAGAAAGTTTGCTTAACAGATTGAAGTTTATTGTTAGCTAAATATTTGGTATTAACGCCGTTACTTATCACAAATAATTGAACGTATTGAAACAAACCATGATTGCTCCAAAAGGAATGCATTTGGTAGCGATTGATTTGATTGAAAGCTTCTTTAATTTCAATTCCAGAGCGTTTCAACTCTATTTGTACCAAAGGCAAACCGTTGACTAATAAAGTTACGTCAAAACGATTTTTATAACTCCCTTCTAAACTTACTTGATTGGTTACCTGATATAAATTTTGACTTGAATCTTCTGTATTAAAAAAACGAACATAAAATGAAGTACCATCTTCCTTAGTCAATTGAAAATAATCCCGAAGTGTTTTAGCTTTTTCAAAAACATTGCCCTTGGCTAAATGGTTTAAAATTGCATCAAATTCTTTGGCACTAAAATTAGTTTCATTAAAAACTTCTAATTGCTTTTTTAAATTAGAAACCAAAGCGTCTCCATCCGGAATTTTTACAGATGAATATTGTAAACCAATCAATTGCTTGATTAAGTTGTTTTCTAAGACTGCTTCGGATTGATGGCTCATACGTTATTATTTAATTTTCATCTTAAAAAATTTGTCCTTCATTATATTTAAAAATTTCAATCACTTTTTTTAATTTTTCTTCCTTTACACAAAAATCATGAACTTTTTCCCAAGAAAGAAAATGAATGTCAAAATCTGTTTTACGACCAAAATTTTCAATATCTTCTTCACTAGCAGGTATAAGTCCGATATAAAACGCTTTTTTACAATTAATTACAAATTTAACAGCTTGGAGCACGACTTCATTCCTTCCTATTTTTCTATTCTCTTTATATCTTGGTTCTTCTATGCCATTATTAAAGTCCTTTAAAGCACAATTGTCAAATAGTATTTTTTTCAAATGAAGCTGAAAAAACAAATTAGATGACGAACCAGTATATTTTTCTTCCCTTTCAAATTTTTCAAACTGTCTTTCTAAATGCCATTTTTTGCTTTGAGAAGTCTTTACTTTACCTTCTATAAATAAAACTTTTTTGTCTTTTGGATCTTCATATTCAAGAATAATAACCAAATCAGAATCGCCAAAACGAGAAAACGATTGTTCTAGCAGAATTGTGTAATCAGTAATTATTTTTTCTGACTCTTCAATTTCAGGTATGTTAATTAATTTTATAAATTCACGCATTAACTGCTTATCCTCGCCAATTGAGAATATCAACGAATTAATAATACCACGTTCTGAATAACCTAAAATTTTCATATTTTATTTTTTTTACATACCGAATTATTAATCCTCGTATTTAACCATTGCCTGACAATATACAAAATCAAAAGAGTCTTTCTTTGAGACTGACACGCCACCTTGAAGTTCATATCCTTTTTCTAAATAATAGATGACACTTTTTTCAAAATCAGTGCGAAAAGTTTCAAAATCAAGATTTTGATTATTTTCTAAAATTGCACTTTCTTCAATTTTCAGCTTCTGTATTTCACTTTTTGCTTCAGCAATTTTTTTAACAATAGCTACGATGTTTCTTTGATGGTTTTTAATTTTTTCAGAGAATTCTGCTTTATAGTCATCCTCTAAATCACGAGAATATTCTAGGGGATGCGAATTATCGTATTTTGCTCTATAAAATAAAATCTCGTCCATACTAACTTTATAAGTTAAAAAATCTTCAACTATTGGCAAAAGAGTATCAACGTATTTAATTTCTTCTTCAAGAAGTATTTTTTTATTTTCCTGGATTACAATTTCATCTTCAATATTTTTTATAGTCAAAGCTAACTTTAGACCATTTCCCGTATATGGTTGGGAATAATATCGATTTTCCTCATAAGTATATTTTCTAACTTCTACAACTATATAATCTATAATTTTTCTATTCATAATTACACAAACATTTGCTGTAATAATCCTTTTTTAAATGTTTGTGTTTGCGTAATTTGTTTATTGGTGCTTTCTATTTTTGTATCTATACTTGATAAAAAATCGGCTATTTTTTGTTGTTCACTAGCAGAAGGCATTACAATTTCAATATTTGCTAAATCACTTGAATTTATTGCGGGATAACTTGTTCCCGTACATCTATCCATAACTTTATTTACAAAATCAGTTGTATGAATCAATTGATATAAGAACATCGAATTTTCTTTAGCTCTTAATTGTGCATATCCTGTAGAGGCAACATATTCTCCATTTCGATTGAAGAACAAATTATTTTTTTGATAGGGACGAACCATTTGAAACAAAATATCTTCACTGGATAACAATCTTTGTGCTCGACTAGGAGCTTCACTCAATTGAATTCTTGTCTCTTTTAAAAGTCGACCACTAACCACGCTTTCTAAATCAATATAAATAAATGATGATGGCAGAAAAGAACTTTTTGGATTTAGTTTGCAAACTTCCCCCAACTTCTTCTCCTCCCAATTCAGATAATCCTCCCCATTCTCATCTTTAAATCGCAATTTCCCAGAGAACAATTGTTGCATTACTCCTTTTTTGTATTGCTCTAATAATTTCTTTTTGTGTGAAAGTTGCTGTATTTTTTCATCGACAGTACTTAAAAAAGAAGCTATTTTTTGTTGTTCTGAAATGGTTGGATTATTAAATTTAGTATTACTGATTATGCTATTATAAAGTCTTTGAATAGTACCTCCTTCCGATTCGTATCTTACAATTTGGTAAATGATATATAAAAATGAATTTGTAATAAATTCTTCGTTATTGTCAATCCATACAATATTTGAATCTTGAAAGTAGGCTGGTTTACCGTCAAAAATAATAGTTCTTCCTAAAGTGCCAGACGCAGACATAAGAATATCTCCAATTTTGGGATATGAAAATCTACTTTTATAATTCAAATATAATTCATTTGTAATATAAGCATCTGCTTCTTTTCCAAATGTTCCAATTTTATAAAATGGTATTTCACCTTTTTCAGAAGTTTCATTGCTAAAAACTCTTTTACACATTCTTATTTTGCCAATATCTCCAAGTTTTGATTCTTTCCATTCTTCATTAAACTCCTGAAATCGCAATTTTGGAAAGAGCACTTTTCTCTTTTTAATATCTAAAGTTGCTGTATTCATTAAAATGGTCTTTCAATTCCTAATTCATCACAAAATTCAGCAATAATAGCATCAGTAGTTTTACCAAGAATTGCTAGTTCTTTTAATTCAGCAGTTATAGCTTTTAAATCTATAGCATCCTCTTCTTCAAAAGTGTCTACATAGCGAGGAATATTTAGATTATAATCGTTAGTAGCTACTTCACTTAAAAGAGCAACATGGCTATATTTGGGTTCTTCTGTGCGATTTTCGTAAGCGCTAATAATTTTATCAATATTCTCAGTTCGTAATACATTTTGCGTTTTTACTCTTTCAAAATGCTGACTGGCATCAATAAACAAAATGTCATTTGGGTTTTCTCTTTTTTTCTTCAAAACCAAAATACAAGTAGGAATACTCGTTCCGTAAAAAATATTGGCAGGCAAACCAATTACAGCATCCAGATAATTTTTCTCTTTTATTAAATATTCGCGTATGTGTCCTTCGGCACCGCCACGAAATAAAACGCCGTGTGGCAAAACAACTGCCATTGTTCCATTATCATCTAACTGGTGCACCATGTGTTGTACAAAGGCAAAATCGGCTTTACTGCTTGGTGCTAATTTTCCATAAGCAGAAAAACGCTCGTCGTTCATAAACAAAGGGCTTGCGCTCCAGTTTGCGGAAAAAGGAGGATTAGCAACAATAGCCTCAAAACGCATATCATAATGTTGTGGGCGTTCCAGAGTATCTTCATTTTTGATATCAAAACGTTTGTAATGCACATCATGCATAATCATGTTCATACGACATAAGTTGTACGTCGTTGGGTTCATTTCTTGTCCGTAAAAAGCATTTACGGTTTTTACTTCTTTAGCAACACGCAATAACAAAGAACCAGATCCGCAAGTTGGGTCATAAACACTTTTAAGTTTGTCTTTGCCAACCGTTACTAATTGTGCTAAAATACTACTTACTTGTTGTGGCGTATAAAATTCACCTGCTTTTTTTCCGGCACCACTTGCAAATTTTCCAATTAAATATTCGTAAGCATCGCCCAAAACATCGCTATCGACATTTTCTAAATCAAAATCAATTTCGTCCAAATGCACAAGCACTTTCACAATCAATTCATTTTTATCTGATTCAGATTTTCCTAATTTATGAGAAGTTAAATCCAAGTCAGAAAATAAGTTTCCAAAATCTTCTTCACTTTCAGTCCCCATTGTACTTTGCTCAATATGGGTTAATACTTTGGCTAAATCTCCTAATATGAAATTATTTTTTCCTCCTGCGTTTCCTCTTCGTGCTAATTCAGAAAACAATTCAGAAGGTTTTAAGAAATAACCAAGTTCGCCAATAGCCAAGTGTTTTAATTCCTGCATCAATAAAACTTCATTTGCATGTCCTTCAATTTCCTGAAAAGTCAAACCATCTGGCTTTAAACTTTTGTTGGCATACAAATCCATTTTTGTACTCAGGTACTTGTAGAAAATAAAACCTAATATGTAATCTCTGAAATCATCTGCATCCATTTTCCCACGAAGGGTGTTAGCGATATTCCAGAGTTGTTGTTCTAATTTTTGTTTTTGTTCGGCTGCCATTAAGCAATTATTGTTTTGAATTTATTATGAGTGCTAAAGTATTGAATATATACTTAAGGGGAAAGAGTAAAACCATAATAAAAGAAGGTTTCTAGAAAACAAATTATAAGAATACAATTTACCAATGAATAAAATAATTTGAAGCTTGACTGTTTAAACAAAGAGAGACAGTACGAAACTGTCTCTCTTTTTAAAACTAAACTTCTCAATCCTTAGGCTTATGAATATGAGGTTTGAGATCAGGATGTTTATCCCGCTTTTCTGGTGTAATTCGTCTTCTTTCATCTGGTGTTCCATCTGGCTTATTTGGTTTCGGTCCAGGTTTAATGGCTTCAATTGTTTCCATAATATTTATTTTTATTTATTATTATAAGACTGAGTGACTATCACTTATCTTAAACCAAATAACTTGAATAAATTCAAATTTAATTTATGGAAAACCATAATTTGAGAGATATGTTTATGTTCACATCAGTATTAGTGGTTTATATGTAGTTTTTTATTTCTTAGTTTCGAT
>Ga0247813_10003275_pt1 | contig 10477 bp, 9 predicted proteins | sample UWRJL169409C1_FD_180719 | JGI IMG/M metagenome (GOLD analysis project Ga0247813, IMG submission 180719) | Plant litter microbial communities from Arlington Agricultural Research Station in Wisconsin, United States - UWRJ-L169-409C-1 | ecosystem: Environmental > Terrestrial > Plant litter >... | reverse complement strand
GAGATCGTACTGAATGCTAGAAACCGGCCGCTCCTATGCCGCCTGCCCCCGCCTATCTGCCGGGCGCGGCGCTCCTCCAGCAGCGCGTCGCGCTCCGCCGCGCGCTGGGTGTCGGCCTCCATCTTCGCGTCATCGACAGAATCGAGATCGTCTTGTTGCTTGTCTGTCATGACGATCCTCCTTGCTGAGGTCTGCTCTGCCGCATAGCCGCTCCGGACAGGTGCCACACCAGCCGTCGTTGTGTCTTGTCATTTGACATGGTCCACACCTTTCCTGGTGGCCTGCGCCGTCTGGATGGCGCCTGCCCTGCCGATACAGACCATCTGATCGCCGATCCGCATGACCCAGAAATCGCTCGTGCCATCGACAATGATGCGATCACCATCTGTGCGTGAATTGACCAGTTTCTCCTGGCGATCGTGACCAACCTTGAACACCGCGGGCCTCTGAGCCCCCTTGGGCAGGAAGAAAGTCGTCTGCAAGGTGTTGTCCTGGACGGCGACCGGGCGGAACGGCGTCTGGCCGGACACCAAGTAGTTCTGGTTGATCGGGCCTCCTTTAACCAAGCTTTTGTCGACGGCGGTGAACTTTTCCGGATAGGTGAACACTGTGCGGAATGCCTGGTCGGCGCCTGCCTTCATTCCCGCCTTGATCTCACCGGCCGAAATCAGCTCAAACGTATAGACGCGTCTGTCCGTGTAGATCGTCATATTGGTGAGCGCTTCGTCAACGATCGGCTTCAGGCTGATAACATTGCCCATTTTTAGCTTGACGACCTCCCAGGAGGCGCTGTCACCGATCAGGATGGACTCGACGTTTTCCCCTTCAGCAAATTGAAGAGCCGTCACTGATTTCACATATAGGTTGAGCTTATAGACATTGTTCTCGTCATAGACATATCGCTTGATGCGGATATCGGACTTGAAGCCGACAGGGGCCTGTTCCGCCAGAACGGGGTAGGAGAGGCCGAAAAGGAAAAGCAGGGGTAGAAAAAATCTATATCTATTCATAATATTAACACCCAATCATAACCGAGAGATTCTATTCTGCAGTCTCCGCATCTATTCTGTAAGCCAGGACGCTGAACCCGAGAGGGTTCTTCCAGACAGTCTCCAGCGTTGCACCTTCCTTTGGTGCGAACTCGTAGCCGATAGTGGCGACGAAGGTTCGGTGTGCAGTTTGCTTGCCTTTTTCTTCGCGGTATTTGGTTATCCGCACCCGTGCCAGGTTCGTGCCGCCGCGCCGAAGCGACGGCGTCAGCGAGATCGACTTCACGGTGACCCGCACCCGAACGTCGTTGCCGTAGACATTTGGCGGATATTGTAGGGAGCTCGACTTCCAGGTCTCAGCAAGCGTCTCAGCCGCATTTTTCGATGACCGGCTCATGACGTCGGGGATTCGCGCGCGATTGTCGGCCGGATCGTAGGTTTCCCGATCGACGACGTAGGAAACCAGTTCGGCTTGCAGCACGGCGTCTTGCTGCTCAAGGGTGGCCGGGCGGACCTGCACGATTTTCTCCGCCTCCCCGGTAGTCTTGTCAACCATGACCACGAAGGGCTTAGTCTCGTTGAGCGGTAGAATGACGATGAGGCAGCTCATTGAAAGGACGGCAAGAATCACGGAGGCTATTGCGATCTTCGCCCAGTTGTCGCGCTGCTGGCGGAGCGTGAAAAACAATTCATCCTCAAATGCATGCTGTGATATTTGAGTGCTCATCGGACATCCAAATTGTTATTGAAAAGGCGATCGAGATTGTTGTTATCGACGCGAAACATTAGCGACATTCGCATCAATCAAAGAGAGTTTCTTAAGTCTCATAGTCTTCCGGGCTTGTCCCTCGGCTGTTAGCGCGTCTCGGCGCTCGTTGTCCACCGCTCGCCATTGCTCTGCGAGCCGCGAGTACATCAGCACGCTGTTTCCGCTCTGCGACGGCGCTCTTGCCCATTTGCTTGATCGCAGCTCTTAACATTTCGCGCTTCGAGGGATCTGCGCTGCGTGACTTCCTCGCCGCCTTGAACCCGTCGCGCAGGACTCGGCCTAACGAGCGCGCAGCGCTGTCAGGGGACGGCGGGGGCGTCCGGAAAGAAGAGGCCGAACCCGAGGCCGTTCTTCCATCACTACCGCCGCCAAGTCCTCTTGTTCGGCCGGAAAGGCGGTCGTCGCGGCGATTTTGGCGCGCGATGGCGCTTTGACGCATGCCATTGACAGTGGCCCACATGACGCGGCCGGGCGAAGCTCCAGATTTGCGCGCCGCGCTCGCGACATGGGCGCCATCGCGGAGGCGCCGTGCACCATTGAACGCCATTTTGGCACTGCCACTGGACGCAAGGGAGGCCGCCGCGCGTCCCAGGCCGACGCCTGCTGCTCCTATCGCCGAACCAGATATGGTTTGGCCCATTTCGGGTAATTTCCACAGGAGTACGAAAGCAGCTACCATGATGCAGGCGAACATCAAATACGCTTCCTTGTGGTTGCTGCCGGCATGGCTGCTTACAAGGAGCATGCTCGCGAAATAGAGGACGATTGAGGTTAGTGCAGCCAGCAGCAGCGGGATGACTAGGAAGCTGAGCACGAAACGGCTCCAAGCTTCAAAATACTGGCGCGTCTGTTCCATCATCAGCATACAAATGGCGAGCGGCGCCAAACTCAGGGCCATCATGAAGCCGATCTGTGCGATCATCACAATGATTGTCGCGACCGCGGTCCAGATTCCACCGACGATTCCCATCAATATGCCTAGGCCGATATTCTTGAACGTTAGTCCGAGATTCGTGATCGAAGTGTCCCTGAAGAAGTCTCCCGCCATCCAAAACAAGGCATGGCTAAATTCATCCATCGCCGTGTATTGGTCCGTTATGCGTCCCGGATCCAGAATGTCCGTCCGATGTGTGACAACAGCGAAGTTCCCAGCGACGGCTTTGACCAGGAGAGCCGCGTAGTGGTCGGGAATTTCGGTAATGAGGGTGTAGATCCCGTTGAAGTTTGCCCACACGAGAGCGAATGTGTAAATCAGCATATATCTCACACCCCACATGAGATATACTGAGTAATTTATCGGCCTGAATTGCATGATGTGGTTTAGAGCGATGAACAGGACCGCGATTAGTGCGACGGATTTGAGCAATACTCCAAGAGGCGCGGAGACGGCTGTGAAGACCAGCTCAAGATATTGCATCATTGCCGTCTGCATCATTTGGGTGAGATAGGAAATCATCGGAAATTCCTATTGAAGTCGTCAAAATTTAATATCTTGTCGGCGTCTGCCTGAACGCCAGCCGCCGACATGAAGTAGAAGCCTGCCAGCGTCGTTAGCGCGGCCTGGCTGCGCACCAGTTCATTGAGCTGTTGCGTAAGTTCGATATTCACCCGCGTATTGATGTCTAGGCTCGTCTTGATATCCGGGCTGGAACTCAGGGCTGTGATATAACCGTCGATCCGGCCCATGCTCTCATTGGTACGCTTATAGGAACTTTCGGCAGTCGATGCAGCCACCGCGCCGTGCGAGGCCATATGACTCACTAGGACCTGGGCGAGCGAACCCTTGCTCTGATAGTCAAATGCCGGGCCGAGCTTGTAAGTCGTGCTGAACTGCGAGAATGCGGTCGCCACATCCGTTGGCCCAGTCACACTTCCTGCGAGTCCTTCGGTCGCCAGCTCCCTGAGGCTGAGTCCCCCCTCGCGAGCGGACAGCTCGCCCGTTCCGTTTGCTAGAGGAAACGTCTTTGCGCCAGTTATCGCCGCAAGTTGAGTATCTGCGGTGCGGCGAATGAACCCCAGTAGGCTGGTCATCGACTCAGACGAAGCGTACAACTGAGAAATGCCGCCACCGATTTGACGGGAGAGCTCAACCACGTACATGAGCTGGCGGATGGTTTCCTCGTCGTGCGCTGCCTGCTCACTGCTCGTCGCTGTCGGAACCGTTCCGATCGACGGCAAGGGGAGGGGCACCACGGTTGCGCTTTGGGCGTTCACGAGGGCGGCCAATGGCCCGATTGGAGAGAGCAAAAATGCGGTCGACAGCAGAACTCGTTTCAATTGGGACTTCATGTGACTGCACCGTTCTGTTGCTCAAGGATTTCCCAATTGCATACACAGTTGTTCGTGCGCTCCTTTGGAACGCTTTGGCAGGCACTCAAGCTGCAGGCCAAGGCAAGCGTAATAAAGATCGTTCTCATCTTAACATCTCCATCTGAAAATCGGGCCGTTCCCGCCAGCCGTGTGGGGCCTTTTCGCCCCGACCGCCCCCCAAGATGTTGACGCCCTTACCGATCGCATTGAGCGCGAAGTCGAGTACGACGCTGTCGCTGCCTGATTTGAGCAGCACCAGGTGGTTGTCAACATTGCTGGTCTGGAGGAAGGCGCTTTCCGTCGGTGTCAGGTTAAGCGGCTCGAGTTCGGCCTCCGTGTTGTACGAACTCGGATAGACGAGCCGGGTGACGGCGCTCTCCAGGATCGCGTCGCCAGCAGCGCTGTTGACCAGGTGCGACACGCGCTGGGTGAGGAGAACCACCGCGACGTTTTTCTTACGCATCGTCAGCATCCAGTCCTTGAGGCGAAGCTGAAAATAGGGGTCATCAAGCAGCTTCCACGCCTCGTCGAGCACGAGAAGCGTGGGGTTTCCGTCCTCGACGAGGCGCTCGATGCGGCGGAAGACATAGCTGAGCCACGCCGTGCGCACAGTGTCGTTGTCGAAAATTTCGGTGAGATCAAAGGCCGTGATGCCGCTGTCGAAGGCGAGTGGATCCGACCCCTTGCCACCGAACAGCCAGCCGAACTGGCCAGTATCGTCCCAGCGCCCGAGCCGGCTGTAGAGATCGCCATCGTCGTCGGTCGCACGCAGCTGGCTGCGGAACTGTTCGAAGTTCTGCAAGCGCGGGTCGGCAGAGGTGTTGGCTTGGACCGCATCGTTAAGTGCCTGGAGCTGGACCGGGTTAAGATGGGTGCCCTCCTTGTCGGCAAGCGCCGTCAGCCAGTCGGCGAGCCAAGCCGCACCGCGGTTGTCTGCTTCCGCTCGCATCGGGTTGAAGCCGGTCTCTTCGCCCATGCGGACGGAGGAATAGCGACCACCCATAGCGCGGATCGCCATCTCGAAACCGTTGTCCTTGTCGAACACGATCATACGGGCTCCAAGGCGTTGCGCCTGACTAAGCAGGAAGGCCGTGCCAAGCGTCTTGCCCGAGCCCGTTTGGCCAAGCACGATGGAGTGGCCGACGGTACGCTGGCCGGGCTTGCCGGCGAGATGAAAGTTGAACCGGAAGGTTTCGCCGCGGGCGGTCGGGAAGATCGTGACACAATCGCCCCACGGGCATTTCTCCGGCGGGTTCCCCTTCGAGAGGCCGTGCATTGCACACAGGCCTGCGAAGTTCTGCGAGGAAATCATCGCCGGGCGAGTCCGGTAGGTAAAGTTCCCGGGATGCTGTGCAAAATAGGCGGCACGTGCGGAAAAACTCTCGCGCACAATGCCCGCGCCGGCGTCCTGCATGGCGCGCGTCACATAGGCCATGGCCTCCTCGAGTTCGGGCAGACTCTCGCAGAAGAGCGCGATGCTACAATGGTGGTCGCCGAAGACGATGCGGCCAGAAGCGACGTCGTCTTCGGCTTCCTCGAGCTGAGCCATGAGGGAGATGGCGGCATCCTCGGCGGCCCTCATCTGCTTGCGAACTCGGGCGATCTTGCCCTGCGCCGTGATGTTGTCGATCGGCGTGAAGCTCTGGCTGACGACGGTATCGTAGGGCAAGTTCAGCCGGTCAAAGATGCCCGGATAGGTCTCTGTCGGATAGTCCTTGATTGAGACGATTGTCCCATAGCGCTTACGCGTCGGGTCGGGCGTCTCACATTCGAAGACCCGGCCGCGGAAGGTGATCGGTGAGCTGGCCATAAGATCAGCAAGGGGCATAAACTTACCGCCGGGAATTAGCCGCCCGCTGGACCCGTCGATAAGGGTGCGCAGCAGGCCGAGCCATTCGCCATCGGACACCGTGAGACGGCGCGGCTTTGCGTCACCGACACCGACCATGCAGGTGTTGATCATCTGATCGAGCCGAACGGCTCGGACGGCGACTTCCTGCCGGTTGTAGTCATCCTTGCCGCCGAACAGGCTAAGAAACTTAGCAATGCGTTTGGGCGGGCGGATCACCATCGTCACCATGGTGATCCGGTCGCGCAGACCGATTGTGTGCAGATATTCCTGCCAACGGCGGTCGATCTCCTCGTTGAAGGGATGACCTTCGACCGGCTTGAGGATCGGCCTGGTCTCGACGGAGATCCGATGGACGTAATACGCGACATCACCGCGCTGCTGGGCGATGAAGCGCGAAAAGGCACCGCACAGTTCCATGGTCCGACGGTTGTCGATCGTGTCTGCATTGATACCTTCAACGGCGAAGGACGCCATCAGGTCGCCGTCACGCAACATTAGCGTGCCATCGTCGATGACGCTGATATAGGGCAGGCCGCTCGCGAGGAGTTCGCTCCGGTCGCTGCGCTGATCCCGGACGCTGCGCGTCGCTTTTGTTAAGGGTGCTTCAAGCACGGTACACCAGCCCTTCACTTTTGAAGATCTCCGGGCTCATCCGGGTGGTTTTCACGGTGGCAATGAAGACGTCGATGATTTTCGGATCATAGGCGGCAAGCGCGCGCAGCGCGGTGTAGCCGACACCACTCGTCACGACGAAATAGATGAACGATCCGGTGAAGATGAAGCCGAGCATGACCATGCAGATCAGCAAGACCAGGTACATGATCGGCAGACCGGCAAAGGCGACCTCGCGCGTCAGTCCTATAAAAAGCGTCGTGGTTTGGATGGTCGTCACTCCCATAGGCTCAGCTTCGAACCAGCCATTTCGCCGGTGCTAGAACTGAGCGGTTTCAAACTATGGAGCCTGATCCGCTCCGCGATCGGCGAATGCCGGCCTTCGTCAGGTGGCAGTGATGTTCTGTACGAAAGTGGCGGCGCCGAAGACGATGGCGATGCCGATTACAATCGATACGGCGAAGGTCCAATCCATCCGGCCCGTCATGAAGGAGAAGCCGACAGCCATGATAGCCAGCGCCGAGATGGCAATTCCAATCGGACCAGTGATCGCATCGACGATGGCCTCCAAAAATGTGGTGACGCCAGAAAAATCCTGAGCTGCACTCGGGCTGGCGAACGCCAAGGTCATGAATGCCGCCACTCCCGCGATACGCAATACCTTCGACGAATTGAGTTTGCATTTAATATTAATCATTATCTAACCCCCAAATACTCTCGAGCGATGAATAAACTCGAATTTTTAATGAACATCAAAATTTTTGATCTCTATATGTACAACGATTATGCGGCCACCTTGCTTTCGCATTGCGAGTTGATATTTGAAGGACATGCCCCCTGCTTAGGGGGCTCTAACATAGTCTCGGGTATGCGATCCTTAATCGCGCCAGCTCCCTCGGTTGTATCCGTCCTACCGTCTGGCTGAGGCGATTCCTGGCTCCAGCTTGGCGATCTGCGCCGACCGCTGTGGGATAGATCGACAATTAAACGGCAAAAGCACGTGAACAGGAAAGCAAAGCCGAGTGCGCCGATGAGTTGTTCCAGCGTCAGCTTACCTGTGACCCTCTCGTAGAATGTCGTAGGACTGATCGTTGCGGCGAGGGTAGGGTTAACTGGCTTCTTCACGTCAGGCGCTTTCACCTGAGACTTTGAAGAGTCTGCCGACTCACTGGGCTTAGACCTGATAGAATCGTGCCTTAACCGGTCACTCGTGACATCCTGCGGCATCCCATGCGTGGCGGATCCGGCGAGCACACCGGATTGCTTGTCTCTGTGTAGTCGTGCGACCACGAAGTCGGGCGCCGGATCCTGATTGATATCGTAAAGAACATCCGAAATGAATTGGCGGGTCTTTTGATCGCCGGGTAGGCCGCCCGCCTTCTGCACGGTAACAGCACCTGCGTTGTAGGCAGCCAAAGCAAGGACCGGTGAGTTGAACTTGTCCAGCAGGCGGATGAAATGGGTTACCGATGCCTGGAGATTTTCCTCTGCAGAAAACGGATCCTTGACGCTGAGCGCGCTAAGCGTCTCCGGTTTCAGTTGTCCCAGCCCTTTGGCGCCATCCAGCGAAATGGCTTGGCGGTTGAAACTGCTCTCTCGGCGGACTAGCGCAACAAATAACGTAGCAAACGCTGCTTGGGTCAGCCCCGCTCGTTCGACTGACGACGCTTTCGCCTGGGCGAGGGCAATATCGACTGCAGTGTCCCGAAGCACTTGCTGGGCTTTCGACAACTGGCCCACGAAGACACGTGGCTTAGGAAGCATAACTTGATCCGGCGGTACAGGCGTTAATCTAAATGGTCCATTACCCGTGTCCGAACCCACGATGCTGGCTGTATGCTTTTGCTGCTTTTGCTCTTGGGCGTGGTCTTGTTCGCTCACCCGATTGAGCAAGTCGTCCGAACCATTCACCTTGAAGGGTTGCTTCTGGACAGTTGCGATTTCCGAAGTTCCTGCATAGGCAGCAAGCTGGATCGCGGTTCCGGGCTCAGTCCGCCGGGCCGTTTCTTTCAGAACTGCCGCAAAAGCGCCATGCGCGACCGGCGCAGGTTCTTCCGCGGCCAGAGCGGTTAGCAGAACATCAAAATTTGGCTCATTCTCGGGCAGTGTCACGCGCGACATAAGATAAAGCGGATACGGTTCGCGCAGAACCTCATTGAAGATATCTGCGACATACTGGCGGGTCTCGCGATAAGGCGGAATGCCGCGATATTTCTCCACGGCGCCCGGGCCGGCATTGTAGGCCGCCAACGCCAGTTCGGTAGAGCCGAACTTGTCGAGCATATCCGTCAGGTAGGTTGCCGCTCCAACTAGGTTCTCGTCGGGTGCGAACGAGTCCTTTACCCCCAGCGCCCGCGCGGTCGACGGCATGAGTTGGCCAAGGCCCCGTGCTCCCACTGGCGAAACCGCGCGCGGCTCAAAGCCGCTCTCGCGTTGCACCAGCGTGGTGAACAACTTCATGAATACTGGCGCATCTAGCTTGGCCTTGCGCACGCCCGGGTAGCTAGAAAAGCGCTGGCCGACATCGGCCGCCTTTTCACGCATTTCCATTTGCCGGTCGGAAAATTTACTTGAGAGCCGTTTTGGCGCAGGAAGATTCAACTTGTCATTAAGCTGCCTGACTACTTCAAGGCTACCCATGTTGATCTTGGTCGTCCCGACCGGCGGGTCGTCGCAGAGGGAGGAGGGAGGGGAGGAATCTGCTGCCAAACTCGCACCGGCCGGAACGTCTGATGAGTCTGCCACGCGGGACAAACTGGATTGGATGATTGATGTCGGGACGGCCTGCGGGCCATCGCCGGAGGAATTTTCCTTGCCGGGGAGTGACGCACCGGACAAAGCGCCACTCCCCATCGTAATAACTTTTCCACTACATGTCTGCTCAAATACCCCTGCTTGGACAGCACTTATTTGCCCAGCAAGAAATGCAGTCGCCGCAGATGCATAGACTGCCGAAATCAATTTACTATTCTTTGTACGTGCTTCTGAAACGGAAGACATATAAAGACCTCTCAAAAGTGATATAGTATTAATTCGTTCAAAGTAATATATATAGAATGTATTCGTAAAATATATGCTGAGTATAGCTTTGCGATTGCGGCGAAAAAATGGCGAAATCTTCGATTTAAGCTATAGTTTTTTATATCTATATACGGATACTATTCTATACTTCGATTTCTGCCGTTACTTTATATTAAAGATTCCGACTTTTAACGGTATTACCCACTTTTCGAGGAGCTGGCCGCTGATTCAAACAAGGAAGTCCGGTTTAAGATTCCAACTTCGCATGAATAGGCAACGGCGCGCAGATGTCGCATTTGAGGTTTCAGCTGCTGACCGGGTTTAGGCGAGCAATCGTTTCGCTAGGCAGCTCGCCGCAAAAGCATGTGTGGCGGGCGAAGATCATCTTGATGACCGACGAGGGTCTTGGAACGGTCGCGATCATGGGGGCGACGGTCAAGTCGAAAACTTGCGTCTGGCGTTCGGCAAGTTACGGTGAGCCCAGAGCCGGCCCCTTCGACCAACAATGCGCGATTTGCCTGGTGTAAAAATGTTTGGGGTAATCGCAGGGGGAGGAACACCGGACAGACCAGTGAAGGTTGTTCTCGGGAGCGGCTAGCCCCGTGGTATGGTCTTCGACAAAGAGCGCGCTCCAAGCTTGATGAACCAGTCGCACGGCCGGTTGAGTCCCTGCCCCATTTCGCCAGTCACCATCGCCCACCGGTTCAACATCGACGATGAGATCGGCCACTTGTTTACTGGATGACTGAGTGAACAACTCGGTCTTACCCTGTTCCACACGTGGCCGGCTTTGTCGTTCAAACGCTTGCTGACGGCGCCCTGTGAATATTCACACAGGCGGCAAGGTTTTCCTGCGTCCTGCCGTGAGACTGTTTTTGTTGTTCCTATTCCTGCTCGATTTCAGTTTGATCCGGCAGCAAACTC
>Ga0247813_10003274_pt1 | contig 10478 bp, 6 predicted proteins | sample UWRJL169409C1_FD_180719 | JGI IMG/M metagenome (GOLD analysis project Ga0247813, IMG submission 180719) | Plant litter microbial communities from Arlington Agricultural Research Station in Wisconsin, United States - UWRJ-L169-409C-1 | ecosystem: Environmental > Terrestrial > Plant litter >... | reverse complement strand
CTCCGGTGTTGTTTTCATCCGTTAAGCTGTTATAGATAAAATCTATATTTTTAGCCCTTGCCAATAGACGATAAACCATGTATGAAGAAATAGCATCTAAATTTTCGAGAACCGGCAATCCATAAGCCCTTCTAATATTGTCTGGGATAAAGCTATTGCCAATAGAAGTTTTAGGTATTACACCTTCGTTAAACCCTAAGAAAATAACTTTATCAAAGTTGAGGTTACGGCTTTCTAAAAGTCCCATTACTTGTATTCCATTTAACGGATCCCCGCTAAGCGGTACTGAAACACCTTGAAGTGACTTTTGAATAAGCTTTATTATAAAATGAAATTCTTCCCCTTCAGCAAACTGCTTTAACGTGTCATTTAATCGGGTAAGCTCTCCAATCGTTTTAACAAAAAGATCTGCATCTATTTTTTTTAATGTTTGTTTTGTAGATAACCTGAGCAAAAGATACCGCATCACTACCAATAATTCATTCACCAAATTGGCTGGCTGTTCTACCTTGGCATAGAATTTTTCGAAAATACCTCCTTGCTTTTGCAGTCGCAGCCGGTCTATATGAACAACATTTTCTTTTAACAAAGCTTCTTGTACGTTCTCTTTCAGTTTTGTTGTCAGACCCGTAAGCGGATGGGTAATAAATGCCTCTAACAACTGATAGCTAATCTGGTCACTTTCTTTGAGTGACAATTGCGAAGTCAACCACAAATCGGCCAGACCAAAAACAGTTGAGTTAGCAAGGCTAAAACCAATGGTAACGTTTAAATCTAAGCCTTCATTAATAGTTTGTAAAGCAGGCATCAATAAATTTTCATCGGCCAAAATTACGGCAGTAGTTCCCACCTCTTCATTGCCCTTGTTTAAATCAATAACCCGATTTAATATTTTAGCCTGTGCACTTTGTCCTTGAACTTTATAAACATTTACCACATGCTTTTCGGACCTGAAGTAATTCACCTCATTTTCGAACACATTTACAAGGCCAATTTGCCTTAAATTTTTTCTTAAAAACAATCCCGCTTCCTGTAATTCATCATCCAAATAATAGCTATCGGTATCAAAGTAGAATAAAGCCTTTTCTGCTTCCTGCAAATGCATAAATACTTTAGCTTCCGCACGTGTTAAGGCATTAAAGCCAACGAAAATGATTTTCCCTTGGTCAAAGGATTTTATAAAATCAAGCTCTTGTAAATTGGCATTGGCCAAGTATCGATAAACCTGACCATTGGTAATGTAATTTTGTGCTTTTAATTGCGCTTGAAATCTATGATATAGCTTCGGCATCCGACGCCACATTTTAATAAAAAGCTCTTGCTGTTTCTTATGCTTTCCCTCGCTGTACGACTGCCAAAATTGTGCTAAAAATTCGTATTGCTCTTTACTCAAATAATCGAATTCTAAACTAATTTTAGCCACATCCTCCATTTCCCGGTAAAGTGTGTCAGGATCCACCAAATCGTTGTCTATCTGAGAAAAATCGCTCAATATAATCTTAGCCAATGGAAAAAACTGACTGCTTTTCATTGGAGCTAGGCTCTCTTCAGCGAGTAAGTCGTTATATACTTTCAATAACGTAAAAAACTGAAGGTAAAAGTCGGCTGGTTTCTCTTTTACCGTTCCATCAAAAAATTGTTGTATGGTGTAAATTGCTGGACTGAAAAAGGGTTTCTTAATCAAATCTGCTAAATACTTACGCAAATAGGTAGCGGGTCTATTGTTATTGAAAACAATAGCGCAATGTTGTAAATCGTCTCCAAACTTGGAGATTAAATCTTCGGCAACTTGTTTTAAAAATGGCTTCATAAGGGGATTTACAGGATTGTTGGATTTTTTTGCATTAGTCTCTTCACCTATGAAACCAATTTTAACTCTTTTGTAGCGGCATAAAACAGATAGCTTTTTACCCTCAAAAAACCCATCTGTTCTAGCAAATTTTTATAGTTCAAAATTTGATGGATGTGCTGGTCACTCTGCTCTAGTGTGAACTTATAATCTAAAATAGTTACGCCATCCGAGTCAATTAAGATTCGGTCGGGTCGATGCAATTTGCCCTCTGCATCAATAATGTTTCTTTCAATAATATTTTCTGTAGATTGTGCAAAGATCTCTTTTAGCTGGGGGTGATTTAGTACTTCTAGCACTTCGGTTTTGAGCAAGTCGAATTCTTCTTCTGCAATTACACCATTTAAAAGCATTTCGGTTAAACAATCTTGTACCTCTTGTTCTGTTGCCGCATTAGCCAATACTTCGTGTTTAATAGAACCTAATCTGCCCGATTGTTCAATGTTAAGGATATGCTGAAGATGCTTTTCTTGTGAGGGAACATATAAAGCCGACAATCTGTTTGTAGTTGGATACTCGGCAAGTTCAAATCCATTACTATCTCTAGCTTGTTCTTCCTCAAAAACATCATCAATAATTTCGTAGCAGTTGCTCGTAGAAAAATCCTCTGCCGCCGCAGCACTTAGCTGTGTAACCACTTGAGCCAAAGCATCGCCTACAGAAGTTACAGTTGCAGCATCCTTTTTTTCCATCACCGACAGATACAAGTAGTCTTTCGCTCTTGTTGTAGCTACATAGAGCATATTTAAGGCATCTAAATTACTATCTAAAACTTCTCCATAGTAGGCTTTTGCAACTTTCGAATTACTTAAATCTTCTACAAATTTTAAAGGAATACCCCCCAGTTCTTTATAAGCGGTATCTAGAGCCGAAACCCAGAAAATAGAATTTGCTTTTGTTTTTAAATCCCAGTTGCAAAAGGGTACGAATACAGCTCTAAAAGCTAAGCCTTTAGATTTATGAATAGTGATTACTTGTACGGCATCGGCTTCGTCTGGCGAGGGTAGCGATTTTTTAACACCATCTTCATCCCACCAGGTAAGAAAATTAACAATTCCTTTTTCGCCCATTCGGGTAGCATTGGCAATTAAATCTCTAAAAGCTAATAAATATGGGATGTGCTCCTTTAACGTCGCCATCTCGTAAGCCCCTATCAGATTTTCTACCAATTCAATTAATGGTAGTTGCATCCAGCTTTGCCAGTTTTCACAGAGTTGCTTTGGCAGTAAGCTCGATAATTGACCAAGTGATTTTCCTTTTAGCCCCATATACTGGGCGGGAGTTGCAGTTTTTTGATGTAAACGACAGTACAAAGCAAAGCAATTCGCTTTGTATAGCGCGGATTGAGAATCAATTCCCACTACTACTTTCAAGGTATTAATGATTAGCTGTATAGCGCCATTATTAGCAATCATCAATGCTTCTCCCGATAAAACTGGAATATTTTCTTCCATCAACCGGGTAACACACAGCATGGCTTCAAAATTTGAACGCACTAAAATGGCAATATCTTTAGCCTGATAACCTTTTGCATTTTTAAGATTCTTAATTTCTTCGATTACATTTTTTAAAGCAATTTCTCGAAAAGCAACTTCCGAAAATCGTTCAACTTCTTCGCCGGCGTCAGCTTTGCCAAAACGTTTTACTTTAAGTGTGCCACCGGGTTTTGTAAAGGGTGATACATTCTGCTTCGCTTTTCCGTATATAGCGGTAATTACATCGTCAAAGCCATTTGTATGCCACCATTCCAATAGTTCGTCCGATTTCTCGGTTACTTCAGTGGTCAGCTGATTTTGAATCAACAAGGGCATTGCCTGATATAAATAGTTGTTAAATGCGATGATATTCTCCGTACTGCGATAATTCTCTTCAAGGTTATCGTCGAATACGTTCTCTGCTCCAATTTCGTGTTTTGCTTGTTGGTGTAGAATTTTCCAGTCGCCGTTACGCCACCGGTAAATAGACTGCTTTGTATCGCCAACAATCAAATTATCGATATGTTTCTGACTTGGTGAGGCAATGGCGTTTGATAAGATAGACCTAAAGCTTTTCCATTGATTAACAGAGGTGTCTTGAAATTCGTCGAACAGAAAATTACGATATTTATTTCCTACTTTTTCCCATATAAATGAGGGGTTATCGCCGGCATCGTCTGTAATTCCGGTAATGAGTTTTTGTGCATCACTAATCAGAAGGTTGTCGTTCTCGTTTCGATAAGCGGTTAACAAGATAGCTACTTCTTGCATCAGTCTTAAGTAATATAGGTTTTTATGAAAAGCAACGGCCAGACTATATACAGCCAGTTGTTCGCTATAAAACTGCTGTATAGTTTTAAGGATGGGATTTAACTCGTCAAATAGTGCTGTATTTTCTTGTTTAGGTTTAAACCAAGCTTCTGGATCATCTATCAATGCAAATATTTTTGCAGCACGCTCATAGTCCCTATTCTGCAGTACAGCAAGTTTGCTAATCCAATTTTTTGAGCCTCCTTTTAGTGTAGTCGTATCTACCTCATAGCTTTCGTAAACTTGTTGGGCTTGTTGGCCAAGTGTTACAAATCGCGTTTCAAAATTATTAATTTCTTCCTTAGTGAGTTGGATGTACTTTTTAAACAGCTCGTCTAAATTTTCTAAACCGAGTGTATTTATAGACTGCTCAAAAATCTCGTAACTATCTTTAAACACTTCACCGATTAGGTTAAGGAGTTCCATTTTGTAATTCCAGCTTTTGTTATCGCCAATGCGTTCTAAAGCTAAATCAATGATCCATTGTAAAAGCTGTTGATTATGGTTTAAGCTGTCATCCAATTTCTGTACGAGCTCGTCCTTTACCTTATCGTAGTTCATCTCTAAGGTATAATCGGCATTTAAACCGAGCTCGAAAGCGAAACCGCGGATAACTTTCTGTACAAAACCGTCGATGGTGCTTACAGAAAAGCGGCTGTAGTCGTGTAATATTTTGCGATAAATTATATCCGCTTTAATCCTTAAACTTTCAGCATTCAACTCAGAATGTGCCGCGAGTACTAAAATACGATAATCATCAACTTTCTTCGCTTGGTCGCCGGTTGCCAAGCCTAATAAAACCTCTAGAATTCGACTTTTCATCTCCTCTGTAGCCTTATTGGTAAAGGTTACGGCTAATATTTCACGGTATTTATTATCGCCACTAAATAGCAAAGTAAGGTAATGTGCTGTTAAGCTAAATGTTTTACCGGATCCAGCAGAGGCTTGAAGAATTTTGAGGGGTTTAAATTCCATTATGTGAAGTTAAAAGAATAAAAGGCGAATTGCTACTTTTTCTTCTTCTTCGCCAAGGTTTCATGACTGATCCTTAACGGCCTTTCGGCCATTTGAATAGGATAATTGAGTAGGTCGCGAATAACTACCGATGCACAGGTACCACCGAATGCGGCAGGTAAATAAGATACCGTTCCGTAAGCCGACCGCTTAAAATTGCTGCCATCTGTCATAATCAGCGAAGCTTTATCCATTGATTCTGTAGAAAATACAGCTTTTACTTTGTTGAGATTTGGTAGGTGGCGTAAGCGCTTGCGAATATAGCTTGCGAATACACATTGATAGGTATCGGGCATGAGGGTAATGCGCAATTGTGTGGGATCCATCTTTCCACCAGCACCCATTGAACTCACAATGGGGATGTTATTCTCCAGTGCAGCAGTCAACAGTGTAATTTTTGGAGTGATGCTATCAATACAATCCATTACATAATCATATGGATGCGCTAATAATTCTCGACACTTTTCTGGCGTAAGAAAGGAATTTACCACATGAAGCTTTAGCGCTGGATTGATGGCCAACAATCGCTCTTTCATAATTTCGGCTTTGCTAACGCCATGATTGGTGGATAGGGCAGGTAACTGCCGATTTCGATTACTTGGGTCTACCACATCCCCATCAACAATGGTCATTTCGCCAATGCCCGAGCGACAAATAAATTCTGCAGCAAACGAACCTACGCCCCCTAAGCCTACAACTAAAACATGTTTACGTTGTAGTTTTTCAATTCCTTCATCACCTAGTAACAGTGCAGAACGCGATAGCCAACTTATATCAGACATTTAAATTCATTAATTTTTCCCAATCTGTAAAAATACGTGCTTTTAGGGCTTCAATGCTACACTTTTTTAAATTAGCAACGTAAGCATAAATTTCTTCAATAGGTATTTCACTATTGTCAGTTTCTAAGAAGAAATGATCAGTTTTTTGAATAAGCTTAGCCGGTCCAGAATCCGATTTTAATACGCCCGCTCCAAAAGCGAGCAGAAAGCCTTTAGCTAAAAGTTGTTCGCCAAGTTCTTCATTTTTAGTAAAGCCATGAATAATCATCGGTACTTTAACCTTCAATTTGTCTTTTAAGGCAATAAGTTCCGAAAAAGACTTTACACAATGTAGAATTAATGGTTTGTTCAAGTTTTCGGCAAGTATAATCTGTTGGGTCAATATGTGTATTTGGTCTTCAATTTTCTCGCCTCTTAGTTTATCTAAACCACACTCGCCAATTAGCTTTACATTTGCCTGTCTTGCAATTACATTTAAATAGCGCAAATTAATGGTTAACTCCGATAGTTTTGCATACCATGGATGTAAGCCTACCGCAATTGGCTTGGTTTTAGGCATTGCTAAAAAGAGGTCGCTGGTTAATGTTAAGCTTTGAACACTAATTACTCCCTTTTTTTGCTTTGCGTGATGGGTATGTATATCTAGATAATTCATTATTTATGGCATAAATATAGTTTTTCTTGCAAACAAAAAAGCCTCATAGCCTATAGCTATGAAGCAGTTTTTTGTTTTTCAGTACCGGTAGTTTTTATTATTTTGCTTTAGTCCATTCTAGTTTTTCTTTGCTTGTAGTCTTTTCTCTTTTTAGGAAATTGGCTTTAGCAGTTTCGTATTTTTTCTTCTCTTCTGCTGTACTTGCCGTACTGATCAAGTCATCGCTCCAGCGAATAGGATATTTAAAAGCGGTGGCTTCATCACAGTACATCATGTATTGCGTAAGCATCATGTCTTTAAAGCTAGTGCCAGATTTGCCTTTAAGGATGTTAAATGCATAAATATTATCGATTTCTTGTCCGAGTTTATTCCAATCTTTATATTTATACTGCGCAGGTACTAGATAACATAACCATTCGCTGGCTTTTGGATGATCTGTTTTTTTAAGCGCATTTAAGATGATGGTATATTTCGGATCGTCGATAGGAGGTTTGTGTCCATACAGGTAAAAGATTGATTTTTCAGTGAACAATTTATTAATCTTTGCATCAACCTTGTCTTTTCCAAAGAGTGTGTAGAACTCTTCTTTATTTTCAAACATGTACATGACCTCTCTGCTAGCCAGATCTTGATTGTATTTATAAAAAACCTTCCACACCCCAGGGTCTTTGATTCGCTCAACTGGGCCTTCCAAATACTCCTTGGTAACGTTATTCATTACATCTGTTTCTATGGCTGCATACAAGGTTTCTAAATACTGTAGTATAAATTCAGGCTTTCTGTTGCCGGAAGCATACGTATTGGTAAGTGCAACAAAATTGTTTTTGGTGTCTAAACCTTGTTTAAATCGTTGCATAATTTGATTACCTTCCATTTTTCCGGCCATGCGATGCATCAATACGCCATTTTGATCCAGAATTAAAAGTACAGGCTCGCCCTCTACCTTATATAATTTTCGCAATCTATCTTTTTCTTTTCCCACATTATAATCAACACTTACAAAGCGTTCATTAATAAAATCGGCAACACTATCTAAGGTAAGTACTTCTTTTTTGATGTATAAACAAGGCTTGCAGGTTATCGATCCAAAATCAAGAAAAATATATTTTTTCTTTTCTTTCGCCATTTTCAATACTTCATCAAAAGGAAGATTTTCTTTCAAGTCTACTTTTCGGTTTTGGGCATTTGCAATCGTGCCAAAGCTTCCCACTAACACAAATAGTAGGACATTACTTAGAGTTAATAATTTTCGTAACATAATGATTATTTTTTAGTTTATATTTTCTTTAAATCGTATTCCGTCTAAACAGAAATAGTTGGGCGTATTCATTACCCCGGTGGTGGTTTTGTCGGTAGACTCTAGGTTGAATACAATTTTATCTACCTTTCCAAGAGCCGCCAGAGAAACAGGCATCCAGTCATTTATGGTAATTGTTCTGAGTAATGCATCTGATCTTCTATCTGCCAATAGATATTCGACAGTACCTGTTGCTGTGTTACCCAAAAAGCCCTTTACTATAATTTTTAAGTTATCCTTTCTAGCAACCGACATGATCACCGTTCCAGGAGCATAGGTATTCCCAACTGTAGCGTTTCCTGCACCGTACATAATGGTTTGATATACTTGAGTGGTATTAGCTACCAATATTTTATCAATTTCCATAGGTTTAGATAAGGTCATGAATGCATTATCTCCTTTAGGCCTCACCACTAGAAACTTTCCGCCAGCATTAGGCTGTAAAGTATATACGCTGTATTTTGTTGAGTCTACTCCTAGCGCTGTTTTTACGAAGTTACGGTGGTTTCTGCTAGAGATGGCAAAGCCACTCCAATCATTAGCTTCATTCTCAACATTAAAAGTAGCGATAGAACTGGTAAAATCTGCAGTAGGAATAACATGGCTGAAGCGGCCTACTTCAAGCTCTTCAAATAGTAAATCGGTAGGTAGAAAAATGGTTTCGTCTAAATCGATGTCTTTTTTACAAGATACACCAATAATAAATGCCAGAAAGAAGGCGATATATATTTTCTTCATCATCTAATAATTTAAATTTTCGTAGCTTGGATTTTGAACAATAAGTCTATTAAACTTCATCTCTGAGGTTGGAATTGGCCAAATAAATTTGTTTTGATCTAAGACAATTGCTATCCCTCTGAAATCTTGTAAGAGAAATGTGCCCGCACTGTTTTTTAGCCTTATCGATGCCATCCAGTCGGCCTCATTCTCTAAATTTAACTCATTCAATATTTCGCTAAATAGCGTTTTTTCAAAATCAACCTTATTGTTAACCGATAAAGCAGCTAAGCCAGACCTACTCCGAACTAAATTTATAGCCTCCATGGCTAGGGTAAGGCTTGCACCTGTTTTTTGCAGTAATTCTGCTTTCATCAGGTAAAGCTCTGTTAGCCGAAGGTGATAGGTGGTGTATTTATCGTTGTCGCCTCCAACCTGTCGGCCTAGTCTAGCTAGTTTTTTTGGCGCCCATTTAAGCGTATTGTTTCCTGCTATTGGCGATTTAATATTACCCCAGCCTTCGGCATGGCGTGGATCTGTGCTAATAATCGTACTGCCAGGTAAAGTGCTAATACCTAACATCGCATAATTATAGCCATACGTGAAATTGTAAGCCGTTACTATATCGTCTGTTTTTTCGCGATAACGGCAAAACAATAACTCTTTTGAATCCCAACTGTTAAGGTACAATTGTGTAAGTGTAGGTTCGAGCTTTGCGCCAAAACTTAAACTTTCTGTAATCGCCTCATTTACTAAAACTAATGCATCTGCATAGTCATTGCTCCAACCCCGATTTAATAATAATTTGGCTTTTAAGGCTTTGGCTAACTGCTTCGACACACGTTTATTATTGGTAAGGTTAGGTGCATTCGCAATGGCCTGGTCTAAATCAGCAATAATGCTCGAGTAACTATCTTTTACCGTTAATCGAGGCTGATAAACATTGCCCATCTCAGAAAGTTTATCGCGGTATATGATTCCAAATTTCGACTCTGGTTGGTCAAACCATCTTCCAAAATACCACATGGTGTATAAGTGTGAGAATGCTCTCAGTCCATACGCTTCACCAATCAATTGTTTCTTAACCTGTGCGGAAGAAAATTTATCATCAGTTAATGGGCTGATCCCTTCAATAGCAGCGTTAGCTCCATTTATGGCCACATAAAATGCTTTCCATAGGGCTTCATTGTCGCCAGTGGCCGCCATATTAAAAGTATAGGCACCGTTATTGTAATTAATTAGGCCGAGCATGGAGCTAAATCCCCCTGTAAATCGAGCCGTCCAATCGTTAGTACTTATGCCAGCATAGGCACCGTTCAATAAGCCTCTCGCCGAAGCTTCGTCGGTAACTGCAACTTCTGGAGTAAGTAAAAACTGCGGATCTTGAGTGATGAACTTTTCACAACCGCCTAACAAAATAGCTAGTGCTCCAATAAATATGTATAGTTTCGTTTTCATTGTATAAATTTTATCGTAATGAATATCTTATACTTAAGTTAAATGTCCTGATAGAAGGATAGGTTCCATGATCGGTGCCTGTTCCTGTAGCCCCACCAGCCAGTCTAAAATTGCCTTCTGGATCAATACCATTGTAATTGGTCAGGGTAAGCAGATTAGAAGCAGAGACAGAAAGATCTAAACCGCCATGGATTTTACTTTGGATCCATTTATCAGGAAATCTATAATTGAGGCGCACCAAAGACAGTCTTAAATAATCAGCTTTTGATAGCCAAAAATCGGAGAAAGTATTAGAGGATCCTTGTCCGTATGACATTCTAGGCCATTGAGAAGTTCGGTTGCTTGTACTCCAGCTATCCAATACATACTCTGGATAGTTTCGCATAAATAGACCTACACCGTACCAATTCTGTGAATTGGT
>Ga0247813_10003273_pt1 | contig 10478 bp, 11 predicted proteins | sample UWRJL169409C1_FD_180719 | JGI IMG/M metagenome (GOLD analysis project Ga0247813, IMG submission 180719) | Plant litter microbial communities from Arlington Agricultural Research Station in Wisconsin, United States - UWRJ-L169-409C-1 | ecosystem: Environmental > Terrestrial > Plant litter >... | reverse complement strand
AGCGCACAAGCTCGTGAATGTCAGCAGCCATGTTCTTCTTTCCATAGCCTGTCTCCGGCTTCGAGGAATTGCCGGCCCCTCGAAGGTCGGGCACGACCACCGTGTGCGACTTGGCCAAAAGTGGCATCAGCGGGTTCCACATGTGCCCGGTCTCGGCGTAGCCGTGCAGCAGCACCACGGTCGGCCCGCTGCCGCCGATACGGTAATGGAGTCGGGTGCCGTTCACCTCCGCGCTGCTCGAGCGGAAGCCCGGCACGATGTCAACGGCGGGTGCCGCGTGCGCAGCCCGACCCGTGGTCAGCGCGGCGCCCACCGCAACTGCGCCGCCAAGCAGGGCACGACGGGTGCGAGTGGTGGGGGTGAATTCGATCTCGGTCATGTTGACTTCCTTTGGTTTCTGGGTGACGCAAATTTATGATTCAGTTTCACTTCTAGAAAGAGCCCAAACATGGTTTACTCATTCAGCTTTTATGAATGATTGAGAGCGAGCCAATGGACCGTTTGCGAGCGTACGAGGTGTTTGTCACCGTGGTATCGCGGGGCAGCTTCACGAAGGCGGCCAACGCGCTGGACACCTCGCCGGCCAACGTAACGCGCTACATCAACGAGCTGGAAGCCCACCTGCGCACGCGGCTCATGAACCGCACATCGCGCCGCTTGTCGCTCACCGAAGGCGGCGAAGCGCTCTTCGACCGAGCTAAATTGATCCTCGAAGAGGTGGCGGAAACCGAGGCCCTCGCGACCACCGCGTCATTGCAGCCTCGGGGTCGTCTGCGCATCACTGCGCCTCTGAGCTTCGGCAGTCTCGTGCTGGCGCCGATGTGGCCGAAGTTCATGGCGGAATACCCCGACGTAGAGCTCGACATCGCGCTCATCGACCGCGTGGTCGACATCGTCGAAGAGGGCTACGACTTGGCCATCCGCATCTCGCGCGCCACGTCGGGCAACCATATCGCGCGCCGCCTGGGTCACTCGCAGAACCTGGTCTGTGCCTCGCCCGAGTACCTGGCGACACATGGCATGCCCAAGAAGCCTGCGGACCTCTCTCGGCATCCGTGCCTGGGTTACACCTACGGTGCAACCTCCGACGAGTGGCAGTTTGCCGGCCCGGACGGAACACTGGAATCCGTGCGCGTGCGCTGGGCGTTGCGCGCCAACAATGGCGACACCGCCCGCGCAGCGGCGCTCGCGGGTGCGGGTGTGATCTGGCAGCCGAGCTTTGTGATTGGCGACGATGTGCGGGCCGGTCGATTGGTCGAGGTCATTCCTGGTTATCACATGCCGCCCGTGGACATCTTGGCAATCTATGCAAGCCGACGACATCTCAGCGCGAAAGTGCGAGTGATGGTCGACTTCCTGGTCGAGGCGTTGCAAGACTCGCCCTTGGTGAAGGGCGCGGTGTCAGCGGTGCGCGATTGAAGCTCCGGCCATCTAGTGCTTCGCGTCGGCCCACTTGCGCTCGCTCGAAAGGCCGCAACCTTCGTTTCACGGTACGCTCGAACAGTCTTCCGGACGGCTCGAAGGTCTACCTCTGGACGCTATCGACGCCTGACAGCCGATAGGGCTGGAAAAACTCCCTCGAATGCTGGTCGTTGGCTCGCTGCTTGCATGTCCGAGCGCAACGAGCACCTATTCCCCGAGGCCATGCGCTGCACGAGAAACGATGCTGATTCCCGATCCCGCGCAGCCATGTCGCCAAGGCCCACACCGTGAAGCGCAGTGCGCGCTCTCGCTTCGCTAGATCGACTGCGAATCCTAGGCAAAGGACCGATGCGGCCAGGATTCAAGGCGAGCTTTCAGCACCATGGGCCAGGACCATGCATTCGCAGAGACCGCTCAATGACCGGGTCTCCTGCGAGCCCCGCGCAGTCTCAGCTACGATGGCTGGACTCGGCCATGACCGCCATCGCTTGGAGGTTTATAACTTGTATTCACAACTCGTCATTTCCCTGGAAGAGGCTGCATTCGAGGCGTTCCGCCGCATGGCGAAGGCACATGCAAGCGAGGGAATGTATTGCGCGGCGCTTTACACCAGCAGCGGCTACGACTACGTATGTGACACGGTCAATTCTGCGAAAGGCCTCGGCGACCTCGTCGATGCAAGCATCGCACAAGGCAGCGAGACCGACCCGAAGTCGGCCACAAATGCATACAAGTGGAGTCCATGCGATTGGCCGTATCACCTTGAGAATGAAGATCTTTTTCAGCGGCCGAACGAGTTACTCGACGACATCTGGGAGGCCATGGGTGCGGCGCCTGACGGCGAATCGGACCGCGCCTACATTGCAGTTCACGAAGTCTTCATCTCGGTGCTGAGGAAGATTAGAAGCTCCGGCATCGTTCCCGATGACTGTCTGGTAACTCTGCTGGCCGGCGACCAGAGTGATGAAGCGCGCGTTGCCAACGCCGAGGAAATCAACCCGCCCGAACTTGTCGCCGAGTTCCTCCCCGATTTTCGGCTGGATGCAGTTCGTCTTTCCCGGTTGCGGTCCCATCGGTGGGAGCAAGGCGAAAGCTTTGAGCCATAAAGAGGGGCCGAGAACAGCCAGGACCAGGGCCCTTCAGCACATGCCTCCCATGCACCAGCTTTCCGCGCATTTTCCCGACTTGATAGAGACCTTGCGCCTCAGGCTGCGCGCTCCGAAGCTTTCGGACGCCGAGGCAATGTTCGACTCCTATGCGCAGGACGCGGACGTTGCTCGGTACATGGTATGGCGCCCGCATTCGTCGCTGGATGAAACCCGTGACTTCGCTGCCGCCTGCGTCGCGCAGTGGAGCGTCGGCCCAGCACGCTCTTACGCCATCACCTTAGCGGCCGACGGTCAGTTCGTAGGGATGCTCGAAGCACGTCCAATGGGCCATATCGTCAATATTGGCTATCTGCTCGCCCGGAACCACTGGGGACAAGGGCTGATGGTCGAGGCCATTCAAGCATTTGCAGCCACTGCGCTTCAGCTCCCGGGCATCTTCCGTGTTGAAGCGACGTGCGACGTCGACAATCGGCCTTCCGCGCGAGCACTGGAGAAAAGCGGCTTCCTCCTGGAGGGACGACTTGCCCGCCACACCCTGCATCCGAACATCTCCGCCGAGCCGCGCGATTGCCTCATCTACGCAGTTTGTCGGTCCTGAGAAATAACAGAGCTCGGCCAGAACCGGACATTCTCCGCCTTTTCAGGATCGAGCAAGACCGAACCCGACCGACGCTGGCGCAATCCAAGGAACTCCCGCAAACGCTGCCAGTCAGTCTGACCGGCAGCGAACCGTCAGCCGCACGGCGCGAGCAACGGCCCAGCTTCTTCAGAGGCGGATACTACTCAAGATCAAAAGCGATTGACCAAGCTGAGCATTGCCGACCAAGCCAGTTCAAACAAAGCCCACGCGGAAAAGGCACCTCTCAACACAATGAACAATGCCCCAACAACAATGACTAGAACGATGAGGTGTAAAGCCTTAATACGATGAATTCCTCTGAAGGCGCACCGTGAATGCATGCCGCAAATCTGCGGGACAAGCTGGGCGTCGTCTGGAAGACCCAAGCCCAAGGCCGGCTAAAGCACCCAGACGTGCCGATGATCCGGTGGCTGGATTCGGGCAGAAGCAGTCCAAGCGGCGAGAGTTTCGCCTCCCACCTCAAGAGCATGAAAAATGTCCCTAGAAAACACATTTCGATCTTCAACGTTTGTACTTGCGGTCCCCGACCTGGACCGTAGCTCTGCCTACTTTCGCGATGCTTTGGGTTTCCGTCTTGAATGGCCAACCGGCATGGGTTGGCAACTCGCCGCCAGGGACGGTGTGCGCATCATGATAGGACACTGCCCGGACGTCATGCCGTCATCGGCGACTGGCGACCATAGCTATTTTGGCTATTTCCATGTCGACAACGCCGACTCAGTTCACGAAGAGTTGGTTCGCCGAGGGGCACTGATTCTTCAGCCTCCCGCCGATAAAGCCCATGGGATGCGGGAGTTCACGGTAGGAACGCCCGACGGGCATCGCATGATGATTGGTCAAGACCTTAGCACCAACAACTAGGCGGTGCTTCCAACGATCGTTCCAGAGCAAAGGAATGTCCGCCTTGCGGGTAACGTGACCATCTGCTTCGGGGCCGGCCCGAGCGACGATGGTGGCACACAACCAACAGCCGACATTCCCTGGAGCCTTCCGTGATCCTGCCTCCGAATTCACGTACAGGAGGAAAGTGGAAAGCTTGAGTTGTATGGCGACTAGAGATGCGCGACAGCAAGTTGCTGCAGCGGCAATACACGGAGAAATTCAAGGTCGAGGCGATCAGGTTGGCGGCGTCGAGCGGCTGCTGGCACCGCTGGGCCCGAAGTCGCGGAGAGCCCGGTTGCAGTGCCGACACCTTCCACGGCGTCCAGACAGATCAGACCATTCGGCTTTTTGTGCGCGCTATTCTGCCTTCTTGCGCGAGCGGAAGGCGGCAACCTTCATGCGATTTCCACACAAGGCCATGCTGCACCAGCGACGGCGATGCGACTTGGTGAGGTCATGAAAGAGCAACGTGCAATCCTCGCCCTCGCACTGTCTCACCAAATGAAGCTGCTCCCCTGTGAGCAGTTTCACCATGGCATCGGCGACGGGTTCGAGCAGGCCAAGCGCGTTGCTGGTGTCATGACGCTTGACCACCTTGAAGCTTGCGGTCTCGCCATCCCATCGCAGTTCTCGGGTCGGGTTGCCCAACTTCAACACCCGGTTCACTACATCAGCGTCCGCCCTTTGCCCGGCCTTTGCAGCCGTCACCATCGCCTTGCATGCCGCGCGCACCTCCAGGGCGAGCGCCAGCAGCCCCTCCGGGGCGTTCCCAGGCACCTCCGGCCACAGCCCAGCTTGCACGAACCAGTCGACCACACTCTCGTCATCGACCAAGCACTCGCAATGCTGGGCGCCTGCCCCGTACTCCGTATTGATGAAGTCGAGCGCGCAGTTCTCCGAAACAAAGAGCGGCCCAGGGGCATCAAGTCTGTTTGAGCTCATGGATCCAGTGTAACCTATAAAAATACTTTTTTAGGGTTACCGACTCCGATGTAACCTTTAACTCTTCTTTTAACGGTTACATCGGAGCTTGTCATGACTTCCAGCAAATTAATCGCCGCTGCCGGCCTTGCCACCGCACTGCTCGCCGGCGAAGCCGCCGCAGCAGACCCCTCTTCGCTGACGGCCTCGACCGCGATTCATCATCGATTCGAACAAGTCGGCGACGTGAAAGTCTTCTACCGCGAGGCGGGCAGCCGCGCTTTGCCGACAGTCCTGCTGCTGCACGGTTTCCCCGCGTCGTCATTCATGTACCGCAATCTGATCCCGATGCTGGCGGACCGGTACCACGTGATCGCGCCGGATCTGCCGGGCTTTGGCTTCACGGAAGCCCCAGAACGCGGTAAGTACGCCTACACGTTCGATCAGCTTGCCAAGACCATCGACCAGTTCACGGTCCAGCTCAAGCTCAATCGCTACGCGCTGCAGGTGTTTGACTACGGCGCGCCGGTTGGCTGGCGCCTGGCCGCAGCCCACCCCGATCGCATCAGCGCCATCGTTTCCCAAAACGGCAACGCTTACGAAGAAGGCCTGAGCGAAGGCTGGAACCCGATCCAAAAGTATTGGAAGGATCCGTCGAAGGCGAACCGCGATGCCCTGCGCGATTTCTTCAAGATCGACGCGATCAAGTGGCAGTACACGCATGGAACGCCCGACGACAGCCTGATTGCGCCAGAGGCGTACGCCCTCGACGCCGCGCTCATCTCGCGGCCGGGCAACGTCGAGATTCAACTCGATCTGTTCCTGGACTACGCGAACAACGTCGCGAAGTATCCGGAGTTCCAGACCTACTTCCGCAAGCACCAGCCGCCGCTGCTGGCAATCTGGGGCAAGAACGATCCGTTCTTTTTACCGGCGGGCGCAGAAGCCTGGAAGCGCGACATCCCGAAGGCTGAGATCCGCTTCGTCGACACGGGCCACTTCGCGCTTGAAACGAACGGCGTGGAGATCGGCACCGCCATCCGCGCGTTCCTCGACAAGAACGTCAAGTGAGCTTCGGTCGGCGCTGAGCGATCTACGATCACGCGTCGAAAGTGCCGGGCTTCATGTCGACGTTATTCACGTCGGCTGAAGGATCAACTCAGTGGAAACAAGACCATCACTGCAACCCTTGAGCAGATGTGTCCGATTTCAGACAGTGCCATCGCGGAGGCGATCTACCGGGGCCTCTGCACGCTCTCGCAGTTGCGACGGGGCGGCCTGCACTTCCGCTTTTGGAGCATTCTGAAGGTCGGCAACGGGCCCGACGCGGCCTCAGCCGCGACGACAGCACCCGGCCATAACCGGCCAGACGACCGCGACACAGCATCTGCGCAGAGGCCGACCTTCTTGCTTGCCCTTGCGAGGCGATCCTCGAGGATCGGCTGACTCGGCCTGGGCGTTGGGACAGGTTCCATGCGCCTCACTCGCAATCTCATCGAGCCGATGTCTGACAGCGCATCGGTCCGACCGTTCCTACACTTGCCACGCATTAAAAACGTGAGCTTGTTGCTCATCGATAACCTATACAAGAACTGGAAGCGACATGAGGAATGTGTTGAACTGGGCGGCTACGGCCGTAATTCTTTCTGCAGCCGGCTCGGCGCTGGCGGCAAACCAGTACGACCTGACCTGCAAGGGCACTGAGCAAAAGGAAACGGGAAAGCCTGCAGTCCCCTGGACAGAGACGTTTCGCATGGATCTCGATGCGAAGCGTTGGTGTCGGGGTGACTGCCGGATAGCGGCCCGTATTGACTCTATTACCGCAGACGAAATCTTGATCGCGGACAGCCGTGCCACTTCAGGCGGCCCCACCGGCACAGCCGTGTCTTTTTCTAGGACGACGGGCGACGTGCGTGAGTACATGGACGCAGGATGGTCGGGGTCGTCATTCGATATCGCTAAGGGCAAGTGCACGCGGGGCCTGTTCAGCGGACTACCGGGCGTGAAATTTTGATGCGCACGCGGTGATCTCCTCTGTGAAGAGCGTCTTGGATTCAGAACGAAAAAGACAGTGACTCACCCTGCGGACTCAGAGCATGGCGAAAACCTCCTTGACGGCGATTTCGACAGCTTCTGGAATGATTCCAGCTGCGCACTGGACCACTATGTCGAGCCGCCACCAAGCGACACCCTCGTCGCTTCTATCGAGGCGGAATTGGGCTACAAGTTGCCTCCGGCGTTCCTGGAACTTGCGCGCCGGCATAACGGCGGTGTGCCGAAACGGTCCTGCTTTCCGATGGACGAGCCTACTGGTTGGGCAGACGACCATATTGCGATCAGCGGCCTGTATGCCATCGGGCGCACGGCCACGTGCTCTCTGTGCGGCAAACTAGGCGCCACCTTCATGCAGCGCGAGTGGGGTTATCCCCCGATCGGCGTTGCCATTGCGGACACCCCCAGTGCCGGACATGAGTTGATCATGCTGGACTACCGGGCGTGCGGCCCTGCTGGGGAGCCACAAGTCGTCCATGTCGACCAAGAAGCAGACTATCGCATCACTTTCGTCGCACCGGACTTCGGCACTTTCATCCGGGGACTCGTCAGCGAGGCCGTGTTCGACACGTCCGGAGACGATCGTGCAGCAGCCATGGCCGCGGTGGAGCATGGCGCCTTCTCGCCCATCGTCATCCGCGCGCTGGCTGCCGCCGGCCCGCGCCTGCACAAGGGCGAGCGGGCGCTGCGTGCCCTTGGCTCGGCAAATCGTCCATGCCAAAGGTCATTTTTCGCTGCACTCCGACGACCTGTCGATCTTGATGTACGGGTCCATGTTCTGGCTCTACTCGCAGTTGGCGAATGCCAAGTCGTTCGAAGACTTCGCGTTGCGCGCTCCTGAGCAGAAGGACTACGAACGGCCGTGCCATGAACTCAGGGTCGTCTTCGGCTAAGTAGCGCAACCCTATGGCTTTAGAACGGGGGGGGGTGGGCCGAAGGCTTCGTACGCGCCTGGTGGGACGCATCGATCGCGCGCGGTGACCTCATCCAAAGCGCTCAGGGGTGGCAGCTTGCTGCACACGAAGAGCAAGAGATACTCCAGGCGATTGAACTGAAGCGCCCGTCCGAGGCCGAGGCCAAGGCAGCACTTGTCTCCGTCATGTTTCCAGGAGACATGCTCAAGAATGCCCAACTCGTCTTGGGCACTTGCGCTCCTGCCACCAACGCGCCAGCCAACGGTCGAATTAGCTGCTCAATCTTGTTGCGATCGCCGGGGGCGACCGTGGAGGGTCGAGTTGATTTCTACCGAAGGGGTAAGCGCTGGAGGGCCTCACAGGCTACGAGCGCGAGCGACCGGCTTTCATTTCCAGACCCGTTGTTGTCCAACGACGAGCGTCTGCTTCGGCGCACACCGAACTTCGGCTTGGTGCCTTTGCGGCGGAGGTCGGACCGGCTACGTGTGCATGGTCGTCTTCGCAAAGCTGGGCTTCCGCGCCTCGTCGACTGCCATGGAGCGCCCGCGACGACAGCGGCGGTGCTCAACCGAAATCAAGTCCTACAGGGCAGAGTGCGGGCAGAAACGGACGTTCTCCACGTTCTCAGGAGCGACCAAGACCGACCCCGACCGACGCAGGCGCCATAGAGGAACTCCCGCAAACGCGGTGAGCGCGTCGGGCTCCCCCTGCCCGCCTTCATGGCAGACTGCGGCTTTGCTTGAGGGAGGAGCGCTTTGCAGCTCATTTTTTCGGCCGGGTTGATCCTGGCCATCGTTTTATGGGGCATCGTCGCCCCGGCCCACCTGGGCGCCGTATTCGACGGGGCGCTGGCCATGATCACGCGCAACTTCGGCTGGGCTTACCTCTGGCTGGTGCTCGGCCTGGTGGTCATGGCCGTGGTGCTGGCCTGCAGCCGCTACGGCAATCTGAAGCTGGGCGCAGAGGACGAAGAGCCGGAGTTTTCAGTCGGCGCCTGGTTCTCGATGCTGTTCGCCGCAGGCATGGGCATCGGCCTGGTGTTCTGGGGTGTGGCCGAGCCGATCTCGCACTACGGCACGCCGCCCCCCGGCATCCTGCCGAACACGCCCGAAGCGGCCAATGCGGCCATGCGCTATAGCTTCTTCCACTGGGGCATGCACCCGTGGGCAGTCTACAGCGTGGTGGCGTTGGCGATCGCGTTCTTCCAGTTTCGCCGGGGCGGCTCGGCGCTGGTGAGCACGTCGGTGCTGTCGCTGCCGTGGGTGCCGCTGCGCCACATCGGGCCGCTGGTCAACGTGTTGGCCGTGATCGCCACAGCCTTCGGCGTGGCTGCTTCGCTGGGCATGGGTGCGCTACAGATCAACAGCGGTCTGAACGCCGTGCTCGGTGTACCCGTCAGCCAGACCTCGCAGCTCGCGATCATCGGCGTGACGACGTTGCTGTTCATCACCTCGGCTGTCAGCGGTGTGACCAAGGGCATCAAGTGGCTGTCCAGCTTCAATTTGATCGTCGCCGCGCTCCTCGCGCTGGCCGTGTTCATCCTGGGCCCCACGGTCGTCATCATCGACACGCTCACATCCACGTTGGGCACCTACGTCAGCGAGTTCATGCGCATGAGTCTGCGCATGACACCGTTCCGCGACAGCCAATGGGTCGGCGGCTGGACTATCTTCTATTGGGCCTGGTGGGTGAGCTGGTCGCCCTTCGTGGGGTTGTTCATCGCGCGTGTGTCGCGTGGGCGCACGGTGCGTGAGTTCATCCTGGGTACCGTGGCCGCACCGACCATCGCCGCCTTCGTGTGGTTCTCGGTGTTTGGCGGCACGGCGCTGCACATGGAAATCATGCAACACGTGCCCATCGCCGACGCCGTCAAGGCAGACGTGTCGACCGCATTGTTTGCCATGTTTGACCAATTGCCGATGGGCACGCTGATGTCGGGCATTGCCACTGTGCTGGTCGTTGTGTTCTTCGTGACCTCCGGCGACTCTGCCGTGCTGGTGCTGGGCATGATGAGCACCGGCGGCAACGAGAACCCCAGCGCGCGCGTGAAGATCGCCTGGGGCGTGCTGATCTCGGGCATCGCCATCAGCCTGCTGCTGGCCGGTGGGCTCAAGTCGGTGCAGACCGCGACCATCGTCTTCGCCTTGCCCTTTGTGGGTGTGATCGTGCTGATGGCCATCGCGCTGTGGCGCGGCCTGCGCGAAGATCACGCAGAAGAGCAGCGTCGCGAACGCGCGCTGCGCCGGCGCATGCGCGAGTTCGTCGATCACACGCCCTCCGCCTGACATAGGAACGCCGTGACACTTGAACTTCTGGGCGCCTTGGGCAAGAGCTTTCTCTTCGTCATTGCCGCGCTGCTGCCGATCCTGAATCCGGCCGCCACAGCGCCGATCTTCCTGGGCCTGACCGAGCGTGCATCCCCAGCCACGCGCGCACTGCTGGCGCGCCGCATCGCACGCAACATGTTCTGGCTGTTGCTGGGCGCGATGCTGATCGGCTCCTACGTGCTGGAGTTCTTTGGCATCTCACTGCCCATCG
>Ga0247813_10003269_pt1 | contig 10491 bp, 8 predicted proteins | sample UWRJL169409C1_FD_180719 | JGI IMG/M metagenome (GOLD analysis project Ga0247813, IMG submission 180719) | Plant litter microbial communities from Arlington Agricultural Research Station in Wisconsin, United States - UWRJ-L169-409C-1 | ecosystem: Environmental > Terrestrial > Plant litter >... | reverse complement strand
TAATAGCAAAACATATGAGGTCATTAAAATTTACCAAAGCACTTTACGGAACCATTATCATTCCCATGGTTCTTCTCACAACTTCATCCGTCCGGCAGGCATCTATAAAAGAAGATCCTGATCCCGACATTCAGAAAGAACTTGCTTCCTTCCAAGTCGCAGACGGGTTCGAAGTTACACTTTGGGCGGCAGAGCCACTTGTTGCCAAACCAATTCAGATGAACTGGGATGCAGACGGACGTTTATGGGTTGTAAGCAGCACCGCCTATCCGCATTTGAAAACGGGCGAAGAAGCCAACGACAAGATTTTTGTTATTGAAGACACTGACGGTGACGGCAAGGCGGACAAAACTACTGTTTTTGCAGAAGGCCTTCTTACTCCGACAGGAATTCTACCGGGAGACGGAGGAGTTTATGTCGCCAATTCCACGGAAATACTACACTTTTCTGATACAGACGGAGATGGTAAAGCTGATAAAAAACGTAGAATATTACATGGTTTCGGGACGGGTGATGCTCACCATTTGATCCATACGTTTCGCTGGGGACCAGAAGGAAGAATGTACTTCAATCAGTCTATATATATTTTCAGCCACGTAGAAACACCATTTGGTGTGAAACGTCTGGAAGCTGGCGGAGTCTGGAAACTAAACCCGAAATCACTTGAACTGGATGTCTATGCCAGGGGTGGCATCAACTTCTGGGGGTTACAATTTGACCGTTGGGGGCAGTCGTTTTTAACGGATGGAGCTGGCGGGGAAGGGATTAATTATGCTTTTCCGGGCGCTGCGTTTGCGGCAACCCAAGGTGCGGAAAGAATTATTCGTGGCCTCAATCCGGGGCAACCGAAACATAGTGGCCTGGACGTGGTATCGGGAAGCCATTTGCCGAAGGAATGGCAGGGAAGAATGATCACAAATGATTTCAGGGCGAATCGTATCAACAGTTTCAAGCTTGAAGAACAAGGAAGCGGTTATGCATCAAAACAAATGGAAGATTTGATGTGGACCGACAACGTCGCATTTCGTCCGGTTGATATCAATGTCGGCCCGGATGGCGCAATTTATGTTGCAGACTGGTACAACCCAATCATCCAGCATGGTGAAGTTGACTTTTTTGATCCAAGACGTGATCAGGAGCACGGTCGGATCTGGCGCGTAACCGCCAAAAAAAGTCCATTGACGAAGGTGCAGAAACTGAACAATGCTCCCCTATCTTCACTTTTTGAGGCGCTGAAAGCTTCTGAGGATTTGACCCGTTCCAATGCGAAGCAGGTACTCAAAGAGCGCGGAGCAAAGCAGGTCATTTCCGGCTTGCAACAGTGGGTTGACAATCTGGATAAGAAAGAGGCGAACTACGAGCACAATTTACTGGAAGCCCTATGGGTCTTTCAAGCACTTGACACGGTAAACGAACCGCTGTTGACCAGCCTTTTAAACGCTGAAAGTCATAATGCCCGTTCCTCTGCATTACGCACGCTCCAGGCCTGGAGTGAAAAAATTGCCAACGTTCCCGCAATACTTGAAAAAATGGTGAGCGACAAACATGCCCAGGTACGTCTGGAAGCTGTTATCGCACTTCGCAAATTGAAAACGGCCGAAGCCTCCCGTACAGCATTAAAGGCTCTTGACCTTCCGATGGACGAATTTCTGGACTTTGCCCTTTGGCAAACGGTTCGCGACCTGCAGCCGCAATGGATGGCAAGATTGAAAGCGGAACCCGATTTTTTTGCCGATGCGAAAAAATCCGTTTTTGCTTTAAAATCGGTCAGTACACCCGAAGCAGTTTCCTTGCTAATTAAAATTTATCAGAAACGCCTGGTTCCTTCGGAGTATCAAAAAGACGTTGTCAGCGCTATCGCCAAATCAGGCACTGTCGCAGATTTGAATATGCTATTGGATTTTGCAATCCAAAATAAAGATAAAAGTTTGATCTTGCAGTTGAACGCACTGGAAGACGCTGCCCGTCAACGAAAACTACAACCAGATAAAAATCCTGATCGCATTGCAACACTAATTGAGAATGAAGACGAGACCGTAAGTTTGGCAGCAATCCGCTTGATTGGCTTATGGAAACTCGAATCACTCAGTGAACGTCTCACAAATCTTATCAAAACAGGAAATATCGCTTCGAAAAAAACAGCACTGTCATCTTTGGCATCGATTGACCAGGCAAAGGCACTACAACTGGTTACCACTATGACTGGCCCAAAAAATACGCCGGAAGTAAGAGTCATTTCTACCGCACAATTGGCTGCTTTCAACCCTACGGAAGCTGCCCGTATCGGTACAGAACTGATGAGAACATTGCCTGTGGATGTAGATATGTCTGACATTTTCATTGCTCTAATTGGGAACAAAGCCGGAACAGAAGCCTTAACTGCGGCAATCAATTCTAAAAAGATCCCTGAAGTTATTGCAAAAAAAGGCCGGCAGCTTGTGCAGACCCGGGTAATGTGGACCCGACAAAGACAGACCGACGTGCTTGCGCTTAAAGAAGCGCTTGAAGAATCTGGTGGAGCAATGCCTGCGGCGAAGATGTCGCAGGAACTTAATGACCGCGATATTGCAGGTCTGGCGAAAGTAATCAGCGAAAAAGCAGATCCAGAAAAAGGCGAACTGATTTTTAGAAAAGCTGAGGTAAATTGTACCTCTTGTCATGCAATCGGTGGCGCAGGCGGGCGCATAGGCCCCGACCTTAGCAGCCTAGGGACAAGTTCACCTGCCGAAACGATTATTCGGTCGGTCCTTTATCCAAATTTATCTATTAAAGAGGGTTATGACCTTAAACGCGTATTGAAAAAAGACGGCAGTGAAATGCTGGGATATCTGGCCAGTGACGGAGCGTCAGAAATCGTGATCCGCGACGTTACGGGTAAAGAAATTTCAATACCCAAAAGCCAGGTTGAGCTGACGGAAAAAGTCCCAGGATCTTTAATGCCTCCTGGCTTGACCGCATCACTGGACCAGCAGGAATTTATTAACCTGATCGGATTTCTGTCAAAATTAGGAGAATCGGGAAATTTCCGTGTTCCGACTACGCGGTTTGTTCGTCGTTGGAGTACTGTCTCTTCAAACAAGGAACTCGTAAAAAAGCTTGCAGCGGAAGGCGTAAGTTACCTGGCGAAAGAAAGTTCAAAAGTTGTATTTGATCCAATTTACAGTAAGGTGGCCGGCGATTTACCCCTGAATGAAATTCCTGTCATTGAACTGAATGGAGGTAAAAAGTTTAGCTTCATTCGGTTTGAAATAGAAGTTGTAACCAAAGGCATTGTAAGTTTATCGTTCAACAACGGAACCGGAATTCAGGCATGGGTAGACGGGAAGGCCGGAAAACTCGGCGATAAAAGCCTGACGGCTGATCTTTCCCAGGGAATTCATGCAGTGACGCTGTCACTTGATCGAAATTTGGTAAAGCAATCCAACCTCAAAATTCAGTTAATTGATGCAGAAGGAGGCGGAGCGCAAACCAGACTGGTAATGGGCAAGTGATATTTCCATTGCATTGCCAAAGAATAACTGAGATTAAATAGCCCGATATGTAATTCCACAAGGGTACAGATCTCATTGAAATTAGTACATTGAAAATCGTTTATTAAATAAAACCTAATTTAAAGTAACATGCTTAAAAAATCACTGGCTCTTCTATTTGTCATTTTCACGGCAGCCTGCGCTAACGCCCAGCAGTTCAAAGTTTTACTTTTCACAAAAACCGCTGGGTTTCACCACCAGTCGATCCATGAGGGGGTTGATGGCGTAAGAAACCTTGCCGCTAGACATAACTTCACCGTCGACTGGCAGGAAAACGCTTCGGTTTTTAATGAGAAACAGCTGAAAGATTATGCTGCGGTAATTTTTTTAAACACAACCGGGGACATTCTTAATGAGGAGCAGCAAGCCGCCTTTGAGAAATTTATCCAATCCGGCAAAGGATGGGTTGGTATACATGCTGCGGCAGATACCGAATACGAATGGCCTTGGTATACAAAAATGGTTGGTATGATGTTCAAAATTCATCCTGCGCAGCAAACCGCCTTTCTGGATGTTGTCGATAGCAATTTCCCCGGACTTGAACGTTTCCCAAAAAGAATGTTGTGGACAGACGAGTGGTATGAATACCAAAAGCCTTATAAATCCAATGACCTTAAATTCCTTATCACACTGGATGAAAAAACGTATGATGCCAAAACCAAATGGGGTGAGAATGAAGGAAAAGGCATGGGAGATGTTCACCCGATGGCCTGGTATCATAAGTATGACGGAGGCCGTGCATTTTATACCGGCCTGGGGCATATTGGACTTGTATATTCCGACCAGTCATTTTTAGACCATCTTTACGGAGGTATTTACTGGGCAGCTACAGGCAAAGGAATAAAATAAAATTTCGGTATTTAAAACTTATTTCCTTTCGCCTCTCTTCCATTTGAAGGGAGGCGAAAAATTTTGCAGCATGATCATGAAAAATCTTCTGGCCATTTTTCACGTTTTTTTGATTTGTTATACGCCCGGTTTCGGACAGTCAGCGGGTACGTTGACCGAAGATGGCGCATGGTGCTGGTTCAGCGATCCGAGAGCCATTTATTCAAGTAAAAAAAATAGCCAGGTGATCACAGGCTGGGTTACAAGCTCGGGCGATATTATGGCGGCTTCTTTGGATATAAAAAATGGTAGAATCGAGAAGAAAAAATTATACACGAATCTGGAAAAGGACGACCATGATAATCCTGCATTTCTCGAGTTGCCCGACAGACGAATTCTTACCCAATATACCTGGCATGGAGGTAGCGCACAAGGGATGGGTGTTATCCAAAACGTAACAACCCAGGGACCAAAAGTCAGCACTTTTTCAGATTCAGTTGTTTTAAAACCTACGAATCAAAAGCTTCTGGACAGATTCAAACGGGAAACCTATACCTACGCGAATCCTTTTTTACTGAGTTCAGAAAATAACAAACTGTATAGTTTTGGCAGATGGATTGGCTTCAAACCTAATTTTGTTACTTCGACTGATAACGGCAAAACCTGGTCAGACCCGGTCGTTATCATTACCTCCAAAGAACTTAATACCAATAATCGTCCCTATGTAAAATATTTTTCCGATGGGAAATCGCGGATACATTTAATTTTTACTGACGGTCATCCCAATGCTGAACCGCTAAATTCGGTTTATTATTGTTTCTACGAAAATGGTGCTTTTTGGCGGGCTGACGGTTCAAAAATTGCAACGATTGAGCAATTGCCTTTTCATCCTTCTGACGCCACAATTGTTTATCAAGCAACCCCAACGACAGGAAAAGCATGGATTTTTGATATCGTTGTAGACAAAAAAGGAAACCTGGTTGTCGCATATACAAGGTACCCTACAAATGATAATCATCAATATTATTACGCGGTTTACGATGGAAAAAAATGGAATGACCACCACCTGATCGATTCCGGAAATTGGTTTCCGCAAACACCGGAAGGTAAAATGGAAAAAGAACAAAACTATTCGGGAGGTCTTACAATCGATACACTTGATCCCTCGATTGTTTACTTTTCACATGAGATCAACGGTGTGTTCGAAATTTCAAAAGGCCAGACAAGTGATATGGGAAATAGTTGGAAAATAACGCCGGTTACCAGAAACTCAAAACTTGACAATGTTCGCCCTACAATACCCAGATACAAAAAGCCTGGTGATAAATCAGTCCTATTGTGGATGGAAAATAAAAAATATGTACATTATACCGACTACGATAGCCGTATAAAATTTCACATTTCTGCGCCTTAGCAGCTTATCTAACAATGCATTTTGGCTTTTGTAAAGTATCTTCGCCTGTTGACAAAATTTTGATCCAATTTCAATGTCATGAAACAACACACCACCAATTATCAAAATACATTTATCGAAATTGCAGAAGATTCAACTGCAAACAAAGGAGAAATCCCCCCTGTGAAAGAGGATAAAAAAACGGTAGCGAATATCCAGTTCGACATGGTCAGCAAGCATCCTTACAAATTTACTTCTGACGATGTTCTGTTTCATGTTTATGCAGAACGAAAAGATCTCACAGAAAGTGAGCTGGAAGAAGCCCGAAAGGATTTCTTTTCCAAGGGCCAGGCCTGTCTACGAGCATCTCCGCTTACTAAAAGATATGGATGGGGCATTCACCATGATAAGGATGGAAAAATTGCAATGTATGCATTTGGGACCAGAGAGTATGAAAAATTCGTCAACAGCAAGGAAATAAAAGTTGTCAAGGCAATGAAGTCAGCAAAATGAAACCAATAGAGGTTTTCATCAGGACGGTATTATTTTATACTTTTGAGTCAGATACCACTCAAACTAACCGAATGAAAATTTTAGCTGCTTATTTATTCTTTACTTTTCTAACCTTTTACTCTTACGGCCAGACTGAAATTTCCGGACAAACCAGTAGCAAGCCTTTCATACTGGGCAGCATCGAGGAAATCCAATCCACCGTCTTGTCAGAAAAAAGAATAATCAATGTGTATCTTCCGGAAGGTTACAGTAAAAACGACACGACAAAATATCCAGTTGTTTATTTGCTCGATGGCGCAGCGGACGAAGACTTTATTCACATCACCGGCCTTTTTCAGTTTAATAGTTTTCCATGGATCAATCGCGTACCTAAATCCATTATTGTTGGCATCGCAAACGTTGACCGTAAACGGGATTTTACTTTCCCAACAACAGTAGATTCAGATAAAAAAAGATTTCCTAGCACAGGCCAATCCGAAAAATTTATCACATTTTTAGAGCAGGAATTAAGGCCTTATATAGAGAAAAAATTTAAAACAAACAGTTCCAGAACACTGATTGGACAATCGTTAGGCGGTCTGCTTGCTACGGAAATTTTACTAAAAAAGCCATTACTTTTCAACAAATATGTTATCGTAAGTCCAAGTCTTTGGTGGGATAATGGCTCGCTGCTAAAACAGTCGGCGGTGCTGTTGCAGGAAAACTTTAACACAAAAACAGACGTTTATATTGCCGTCGGGAAAGAAGGACTTGCCCCGAGTGATACACCTCATGTGATGGAAGTCGATGCAAATCTGCTGGCCGAGAAATTAAAAAAAGGTAAAAGTCCGCGTGTTAAGATCTATTTCGACTATCTCCCGCATGAAGATCACGCAACAGTAACGCACCAGGCCGTCTTTAACGCTTTAAGAGCTTTGTATCCTATAGCAGATGTTCAGAAAACGCAATAATCTGGCTTCGATTTTCTGTTCGATTCCCAAACCAAAGTTCTGTCACAAATAGCTATTTGTGACATTGTTCGAATTAATAAGGCTTCGGAAAGGCTAAACAACAAGATTCTGCACAGACGGTTCGGGTTCGGATATTTTATTTAGCAGCGAAAGCACGTGATCCACGACTGGACGACAGGTAAACAGATACTGGTGGTGGGTCATCAGAAAATGTCTGTTCCAAAAAGTGTCCAGTAGTGCCAGCCCCTCGTAGTTGGAATTCTCCCTAATGTCTTTAATTGCCCGTAGCCTGCTTTCGTCTTTGAGATTTTGAAATGGGTAGTATAATGGATCTGCGGCCATTTCCGTTTTAAGAAGGTCCTGTACATCAACAAAATTAAACCCATCTCCCGAGGTCAGACCTGAACCAGGCTTATCAAATAATGCTCTGCCATAGTTGCCCAGGTTGCGATAGTCGGTGGTAATACCCTTTGCGTCAGGTTTTGAATTAAAAATACCCATTGACTTATTACCATTGAATTTTTGCGTGCTCAGATATAGTAAATAATCAAGCTCGTTATAGAAAATATGAACTTTTGAAGCAAGTTTTGTTAATGGTGTAAAATTGTAAGTATAATGTTTCCCTTTTCTGGTTTTTTTAATATTCCTGAGTATAACGCCATCCTTTTGAACCGCAAGGTGGGTGATGTCGGGAGCCATCAAAAAGATGTGTTCAAAAATTCCTTCCGGAATGTTTTTGACATGATCCGCGCCTGGATTAATCATTCCATTTAATAACTGATGGCCAAAAGAATGTACAATTAGATTTAGACATTTACCCTCCGCCTTCAAAGCATCAGAAAGCTGTTTGAAATAATTGAAAAAGTTTTTTTTCGTAAAATGCTCCCCCGCTTGTATCGCTTTATCATCCGCCTTTGTTCGCCATCCTGTAGATGGCCATCCAAAATAGATGATCTTGGCTATCGAGTTTGCAGAATGGTTCATATAACTCTGAACGAAAGTTGACGGAAGATCCAGTTTGAGTCCAGGCTCCCAATCGAAACCATGGATATAAATAAACACATGTTTTCTTTCAGCCGATAACGGCTTCACAGCATTCATCACTGCGTTAACAAAGGTGTTTTCATCCCAATGATTTACCAGAAACCTACGGGAATCGCTTGGCGTGGTAATCTGTGCAAAATACAGTTGATTCGGCGCGGTTTCGTCATCCAGCGATGGATTATTATGCTCATCAAGATTTCTGTAACAGAGAAAAAACTGGATTTTATCCTGTTCCCCCAAGCCCGAATAAGGCTCGACTTCCACAAAATGGGAGTCAATCTGGATACCATTTTCGAGAACATACCATAACTTTTCGTTCTCCTCATATCTTGCGCTGGCAATATTTACAGCCTCCCCTTTTTTATAAAATCCGGAAAAAGACGAATTTACAAGGGGTCGTTGTGAGACGTGATCCAAATCAAATTTGATCAGAGCTTTTAACATTTCGTTATCTTTGAAAAAGGTGGTACGCCAAACCTATATCAAAAGAAAGAAGAAGTAATTAAAATTCCTGAAAAGTCGCACACTACTTATTTACCGTAAAATCAGCCAGTTAGCCTCAAAAATTTCCGATAAGCGAAGCAGCGTCTCAAACGTCTTAGTTTTATCTACTTTGTTTTGAGCTAACGGCAGGTTTGTCTTAATTCCCCCTAAAAAAGTCGTTTTATCCCCCCTCTTTTTTCGAAATAAGTCTATAAACTTGTATCAATAAGTATTTTAAACAAAATGAAAATGAATAATCAGATATATCCCTGTTTGTGGTACGACGGTAATGCAAAATCCGCAGCTGAGTTTTACTGCTCCGTTTTCAAAAATTCAAAAATACTTGACGACACGCCGATGGTAGTTACTTTTGAATTAAATGGAAACCGGGTGATGGGTCTGAATGGTGGACCGCACTTTAAATTCAGTGAGGCAGTATCCTTCGTTGTGAACTGTCAGGACCAAACGGAAATTGACTATTACTGGGAGGCTTTGACCGCAGATGGAGGTGAAGAAAGCATGTGCGGCTGGTTGAAAGACAAATTCGGGTTCTCGTGGCAAATTATTCCTGCCATACTTCCACAACTGATTTCAGATCCTGGGAAGGCGAAACGTGTCATGCAGCAGGTAATGGGGATGAAAAAACTCGACATCGAAAAGCTGAAAAATGCGTAAACGAATTGCTACAAATCTTCAAATAGTTTTTTTCCGTGGCAATCTCGCTCCGTATCGCAGTCTGCTGGCATGATTTTAGGACTTAATATAGATTATTGAGTAACCTAAAATCTATACTATGAAATCGATCGTCTTAATTTTCAGCGCAATTTGTTTTCTATTTGCCTGTAACAGCGGCTCTAACAAGGAGTCTGAAGCACTTGCAGCGAAACAGGCTACAATTGATTCAATGCAGGCAGTAATAGCTAAAAAGGCAGTTGTAGACTCTATGAACGCTGTGATGGCGGATAGGGAAGAAAAATTGAAAGCGCAAAATGAGGAAAAGGACAGACAAGTTGTTGCAAATAACAACGCTGCTCCCGTTGCTGCAAGGAAGAAAGGATGGAATCATACGGCAAAAGGTGCGGTTGTTGGAGCCGGAACAGGAGCTGTCACTGGCGCAATAATAAATAAGAACCGCGCCGAGGGCGCTATTGTTGGAAGTTTGATCGGCGCGGGTGTAGGAGCCGGGACAGGAGCCTTGGTTGACCGCTCGAAGAAAAAGAAAAACGGATCCAATTGATTGCTCCTCAAAAACAGATTTTATAACAGCAAGCGACCCGGCAAAATTTGCCGGGTCGCTTGCTGTTATAGGTTGGAAACACTTTATTTTTTGGTATTGGTTGTCACATCAGCTGCAACTTTCCTGAGATTTTCCGCAAAACGTTCTTCCACTTTTTCCGGAAGATATTTTAGTTTGGCGGGTGACTGATTGAAGAGAACTCCATACCAAACCAGGCCTCCTAAAAAGCACCCGGCATCATTGGCATGATTTGCATCGAAAGCAATTTTACCACTGTTATCCCACCTGTATCCTGCATGTAGCGAATTGGTTTGGTCTGGTAAGTCAGGCGATTTCGCTGCGTCAAAGTTAAAATTCACGTCAGGTTTGTAAGTTGTTTCAGGTTCCGAATTAATCTTCCAAAATGCATCTCCAACTGGAATTAACTCGATTCCCAGCGATTTTGCGACTGCGTGGTAGGCTGCCCGCGATTTTTTCCACATTTCTTCGGCACTGGAAGCATTTTGTTTATCT
>Ga0247813_10003267_pt1 | contig 10493 bp, 20 predicted proteins | sample UWRJL169409C1_FD_180719 | JGI IMG/M metagenome (GOLD analysis project Ga0247813, IMG submission 180719) | Plant litter microbial communities from Arlington Agricultural Research Station in Wisconsin, United States - UWRJ-L169-409C-1 | ecosystem: Environmental > Terrestrial > Plant litter >... | reverse complement strand
GTTAGGCTTCGATGAAGCTAAAGAGAAGAACACTACCATGCCTCTTAAAGGCCACTTTGCGAAAGCAAGCACAACTCCAAAACGTAAGTTAGTAGAATTTGAGCCATTTACAGAATCTCTTGCATTGGGAGATACCGTAACGGTTAGTATTTTTGCTGAAGGCGATTTTGTAGATGTAGTTGGTACTTCAAAAGGTAAAGGTTTCCAGGGTGTTGTAAAACGTCATGGTTTCGCTGGTGTAGGTGGACAAACTCACGGTCAGCATAACAGAATGCGTGCGCCAGGTTCATTGGGTGCTGCTTCGTATCCTGCTCGTGTATTTAAAGGTATGCGTATGGCGGGAAGAATGGGTGGTGACAGAGTAAAGATTCAAAACTTACAAGTTTTGAAAGTTTATGCTGATCAAAACCTTGTTGTAGTTAGTGGTTCCATTCCAGGAGCTAAGGGTTCTTACGTAATCTTAGATAAGTAAGCAGATGGAAGTTAAAGTATTAAACATTTCAGGAACAGAGACAGGTGCAACAGTGCAACTTCCTGAGTCAGTATTTGGCATTACGCCTGTTGACCACGCGATCTATTTAGATGTAAAGCAGTATTTGGCTAATCAACGTCAAGGTACACACAAGTCTAAACAACGTAACGAAATCGCTGGTTCAACCCGTAAGTTATATAAACAAAAAGGTACTGGTGGTGCTCGTGCCGGTAGTATTAAATCTCCATTGTTTAATGGTGGTGGTCGTGTGTTTGGTCCTCAACCACGTGATTATAGTTTCAAATTGAATAAAAAACTTAAAGTTTTAGCGCGTAAGTCTGCATTGGCTTACAAAGCACAAGACAACAATGTTGTTGTTTTAGAAGACTTTACTTTTGATTCAATCAAAACTAAAAACTACTTAAACCTGGTTAGTGCATTAAATCTAACTAGTGAAAAGACTTTGTTGGTTTTACCTTCACAAAATAACAATATCTATTTATCAAGCAGAAACATTCAGAAAGCGAAAGTGATCACTGCAGATCAGTTGAATACATATGATGTATTAAATTGTGGCAAGCTTTTGTTTACTGCGGATTCTCTTAAAACACTGGAGGAGGCATTTGCCAAATAATATGGAATTTTTAAAGAAACCAATATTAACCGAAAAAGCTTCTGCCTTAACCGAAAAGTCTAATCGCTTTACGTTTAGAGTAGAACACAAAGCAAATAAATTGCAGATTAAACTAGCGATAGAGAAGATGTACGGCGTTAACATTTTAGCAATCAATACGATGATTGTAAATGGTAAAGTTAAGTCCAGAAACACTAAAGGTGGATTAGTTACGGGTCGTAGCCCGAAATATAAAAAAGCGATTGTAACCCTGGCAGCAGGAGAGACAATTGATTATTACGCGAATATTTAATAAGAATTGAATAATTATAAACTATGGGCTTAAGAAAATTTAAACCAGTCACTCCGGGAACCCGCTTTAGAGTAGGTGCCAGCTTTTCGGAGATTACAGCAACCAAGCCCGAAAAATCATTGGTTGTATCTTCTAAGAAATCGGGAGGACGTAACAATACAGGAAAGATGACTATGCGCTACATGGGTGGTGGTCATAAGAAATCATATCGTTTAATTGATTTTAAACGTGATAAATTTGATATTCCTGCAACAGTAGCTACTGTTGAATACGATCCAAACCGTACCGCACGTATCGCATTATTGCATTATGTTGATGGCGAGAAGCGTTACATTATTGCACCGGAAGGATTGCAAGTAGGTCAAAAGGTTCTTTCGGGTGATACAGCTACTCCAGAAGTAGGAAACACATTGAAATTGTCAAACATACCTTTGGGTTCAATTGTACACAACGTGGAGATTCATCCAGGTAAAGGTGCACAGTTGGCACGTAGCGCAGGTGCTTATGCACAGTTAGCAGCTCGTGATGGTAAATATGCAACATTGAAAATGCCTTCAGGTGAGACAAGATTAATCTTGACTACATGTCTGGCTACAATCGGAGCAGTTTCCAATTCAGATCATGCAAATGAGGTGTTAGGTAAAGCAGGTCGTAAACGTTGGTTAGGACGTCGTCCAAGAACCCGTCCTGTTGCGATGAACCCTGTCGATCACCCAATGGGTGGTGGTGAAGGTCGTTCATCAGGTGGTCAGCCACGTTCAAGGAATGGTATGTATTCCAAAGGCTTCAAGACCCGTACACTGAAAAAATACTCAAATCGTTTCATCATAGAGAAAAGGAAGAAATAATGGCTCGTTCGATTAAAAAAGGACCTTATATTGACCATAACGTAGAGAAGAAAGTAGTATCTATGAATGATTCAGGCAAGAAGTCTGTCATCAAAACTTGGTCTCGCAGATCAATGATCTCACCAGATTTTGTGGGTCATACATTTGCGGTACATAACGGTAATAAATTTATACCGGTATACGTAACAGAAAACATGGTTGGTCACAAGCTGGGAGAGTTTGCTCCAACCAGAACATTTAGAGGTCACTCTGAAAAGAAAAAATAATTAAGAGATGGAAGCAATAGCGAAATTAAACAATTGTCCAACCTCACCTCGTAAGATGCGTCTGGTTGTAGATCTGATCAGAGGTGAGCGTGTTGAGAAAGCTTTACATATTTTAAAATTTACCAATAAAGAAGCAGCAATCAGAGTTGAGAAACTTTTATTGTCAGCGATCAAAAACTGGGAAACTAAAAATGAAGGTTCTCGCCCTGAAGAAAATCAGTTATTCGTGAAAACGATAATGGTAGGCGGTGGTCGTCAGTTAAAAAGATTAAGACCGGCACCTCAAGGCCGTGGTTACAGAATACGTAAGCGTTCAAATCACGTGACCATAGTAGTAGATAGTAAAAACGTTGAAACTCAAACTAATTTATAGAAATGGGACAAAAAGCACATCCAATAGGTAACAGGTTAGGAATCATCAAAGGTTGGGATTCTAACTGGTTCGGTGGCAACAACTATGCTGATAAATTAGTTGAGGACGAAAAAATAAGAAAATATCTATCAGTTCGTATTGCAAAAGGCGGAGTAGCCAAAGTAGTAATCGAACGTACGTTAAAACGAATCACTGTAACTATCCACACAGCCCGTCCGGGTATCGTGATTGGTAAAGCAGGTCAGGAAGTTGACAAGATTAAAGAAGAGTTGAAGAAATTGACTAAAAAGGAAATTCAAATCAACATTTTCGAAATCAAACGTCCTGAGTTAGATGCTCAATTAGTGGCAGAAGGCGTTGCAAAACAATTAGAGGCGAGAATCTCTTTCCGTAGAGCAATGAAATCTACCATCGCATCAACAATGCGTATGGGTGCTGAAGGTATCAAAATCATGACATCTGGTCGTTTAGGTGGTGCTGAAATGGCGCGTAGTGAGCAGTATAAAGAAGGAAGAATTCCTTTGCATACGTTCCGTGCAGACATTGATTATGCATTAGCTGAAGCATTAACTACTTATGGTAAAATAGGTGTTAAGGTTTGGATCTGCAAGGGAGAAGTTTACGGTAAACGTGATTTATCTCCAAACATTGGCGCAACAAGTAATGCTCCTGGTAAAGGTGGCAGACCAGAAGGTGCTTTTGGTGGTGGCAGAGAAAGAGACAGCCGTGGTGGCGGTGGCGACAGAAGAAACGATAACCGCGGTGGTGGTAATCGTGGAGGCGGCAGAGGCCCGGGTCAAGGTGGTCCAGGTCAAGGCGCACCAGGTGCAGGTAGAGATAATAGAGGCGGAAACACTCCTAACAGAGGTCCTCGTAAATAATAGTTAACAGATCGTTTAACGATAATATTAAAATAAGATGTTACAGCCAAAAAGAACGAAGTTCAGAAAGATGCAAAAAGGCAGAATGAAGGGTTTAGCTACACGTGGAGCTGAATTGTCATTCGGTTCTTTCGGGATCAAATCTTTAGAGTCGACCTGGATCACCAGTCGTCAGATAGAGGCAGCCCGTATTGCGGTAACTCGTTTCATGAAACGTGAAGGCCAGGTTTGGATTAGAATTTTCCCGGATAAACCGGTAACTAAGAAACCAGCGGAGGTACGTATGGGTAAAGGTAAGGGTGCACCTGAATATTGGGTTGCCGTTGTTAGACCAGGACGTATAATTTTTGAAGCTGAAGGAGTTCCTTTAGAAGTTGCTAAAGAAGCGATGAGATTAGCGGCACAAAAATTACCGATACAAACCAAATTTGTAGTACGTAGAGATTACGTAGAAGCATAATAAAGTTTAGGGTTGAATGTTGTAAGTAACTTGTTATTACAACCGCTAGGCCCGCGACATAAATAATAATAAAATGAAGAACTCAGAAATCACAGGGCTTTCACAAGAAGAACTAGTAGTCAGGATTGCAGAAGAAAAAGAAAACTTGGTTAAGTTGAAATTTGCACACACAATATCGGCTATTGAAAATCCTACCCGCATTAAAAAGGTAAGAAGAGATATCGCCCGATTAAATACTGAAGTGACTAAACGTAAAGTTGAGTCAACTAGTGAAACTAAATAACTTTAGAGTCGAAATGGAAAGACAATTAAGAAAAACAAGAAGCGGGTTAGTAGTAAGCAATAAGATGGATAAATCTATTGTTGTTGCAGTTGAACGTAAAGTAAAACACCCGATCTATGGTAAGTTCGTTAAGAAAACTACCAAATTTATGGCTCATGACGAGAAAAACGATTGCGGTATCGGTGATACGGTATTGATTATGGAAACTCGTCCGCTGAGTAAAAACAAAAACTGGAGATTAGTGGAAATTTTAGAGAGGGCTAAATAACATGGTACAACAGGAATCAAGATTAAATGTAGCCGACAATAGCGGCGCTAAAGAAGTATTGGTTATCCGTGTACTTGGTGGTACAGGCAAGAGATATGCTTCTATTGGTGACAAGATCGTTGTTACCGTTAAAAGTGCATTACCTTCCGGTAACATTAAAAAGGGCACAGTATCTAAAGCAGTGGTAGTAAGAACAAAGAAAGAGATCAGAAGGAAAGATGGTTCTTATATCCGTTTCGACGACAACGCTGCAGTTTTGTTAAATGCACAGGACGAGCCACGTGGTACACGTATTTTTGGCCCGGTAGCAAGAGAACTGCGTGAAAAACAATTCATGAAGATTGTATCATTAGCACCGGAGGTATTATAAAATGAAAAAATCAGAAACTACACCAAAATTTAAACTCCGCAAAGGAGATTTAGTTAAGGTAATTGCAGGAGATTCAAGAGGTCAGCAAGGAAAAGTGCTTTCGGTATTAACAACTAAAAGCAGAATACTTGTAGAAGGCGTTAACCTTGTGTCAAAACATACAAAACCAAACGCTGCTACACCAAACGGTGGAATCATTAAAAAAGAAGCTGCTCTTCATATTTCTAACGTTCAGTTAGTTGATCCAAAAACTGGTGAAACTACCCGCGTTGGCAGAAAGCTAAACGCTGATGGGAAATTAGTTAGGGTATCTAAAAAATCAGGAGAGGAGATCAAATAATGGCTTACGTACCAAGATTAAAAAGTAAATATAAAGAGGAAATCGTAGTTGCACTTAAAGATAAGTTCAATTATAAGAGCGTAATGCAGGTTCCTAAGTTAGAGAAGATTGCGATTAACCAGGGTGTTGGTCGTTTCTCTGTAACTGACAAGAAGATTATGGACAGTTCTATCTTAGAAATGAGCACAATCGCTGGTCAACAAGCAGTAGGTGCGAAGTCTAAAAAAGATATCTCAAACTTCAAGTTGCGTAAGGGTATGCCAGTAGGTGTACGTGTTACTTTACGTGATAACAATATGTATGAGTTTTTAGATCGTTTAATTTCCGTAGCTTTACCGCGTATTCGTGATTTCAAAGGTATCAACGATAAAGGATTTGATGGAAAAGGTAACTATACATTAGGAGTTACTGAACAAATCATCTTTCCAGAAATCAACATTGACAAAATCAGCAAGATTTTAGGAATGGATATTACCTTTGTAACTTCGGCGACTACAGATGTTGAAGCATTGGAATTATTAAAACAATTTGGATTACCTTTTAAGAATCAAACACCTAATACAGATCAATAATGGCAAAAGAAGGAGTAAAAGCTCGCGAAGTAAAGCGCCAAAAATTGGTAGCTAAATACGCAGACAAACGTGCAGAACTTAAAGCTGCAGGTGACTTTGAAGGTTTAGATAAGTTACCAAAAAATTCGTCGCCAGTAAGGTTACACAACCGTTGTAAATTAACTGGACGTCCACGTGGTTACATGCGTACGTTTGGTATCTCACGGGTAACGTTCCGTGAAATGGCACTTGCAGGAAAGATTCCTGGAGTTAGAAAAGCGAGCTGGTAATTACCAGACGCTAACCTATATTAAATATTAACCGATGGAAGGTCGCTCCGAAGGGTTCGGAAAGGAAACCACTATCACAACTATATCATAATGAATACAGATCCAATAGCAGATTACCTAACAAGGGTAAGAAATGCCATCAAGGCAAATCACAGAATTGTAGAAATTCCTGCGTCAAACCTTAAAAAGGAAATTACAAAAGTTCTTTTCGATAAAGGTTACATTGCTAATTACAAGTTTGAGGACACAACTGTACAAGGCGTTATCAAAATCGCTTTAAAGTACAATCCAATTACTAAAATCCCTGCGATCCGCACTTTGATGCGTATCAGTAAACCAGGTTTAAGACAATATGCTGGTGTTGATAACATGCCAAGAGTTTTAAATGGTTTGGGTATCGCGATTTTGTCTACTTCTAAAGGTGTTATGACTGATAAAGAAGCAGCAAGATTAAACATTGGTGGCGAAGTTTTGTGTCACGTTTATTAATTAAAGGAGGATAACAAAATGTCAAGAATAGGAAAAGCCCCAATTAGTATCCCAGCAGGAGTAACCATTACTGTATCTAACGAAAATTTAGTTACTGTAACTGGACCAAAAGGATCATTAACGCAAGCAGTAGATTCAGAAATCACTGTTAGCCAGGAAGAAGGTACTTTAACAGTACAACGTCCAACTGAACAAAAAAGACACAAAGCTTTGCACGGTTTATACCGTTCATTGATTAACAATATGGTTATTGGTGTTACAGAAGGTTATAAATTATCACAAGAATTAGTAGGTGTGGGTTACCGTGCTACTAATACAGGAAATACCCTGGATCTTGTTTTAGGATATTCTCACCATTATGTATTCCAGTTACCGGTAGAAATTAAAGTAACAACGACTTCAGAAAAAGGTCAAACGCCTAAAATTATTTTAGAAAGTATTGATAAGCAGTTGATCGGACAAGTAGCGGCAAAAATCCGTTCGTTACGTGCACCAGAGCCATATAAAGGTAAAGGTATTAAGTTTGTAGGCGAAGTGTTAAGAAGAAAAGCAGGTAAATCTGCTTCTAAAAAATAATCAAAATGGCAGGTAAAAAATTATCTCGTAGAGATCGTATAAAAAAAGGAATCAGAAAAAGACTTACCGGTTCTGAAAGCCGTCCACGTTTGTCGGTTTATAGAAGCAATAAAGGTATTTATGCTCAAATCATTAACGACGTAACTGGAAGCACAATTGTTTCGGCATCTTCTTTATCTAAAGACTTTGCTGGAAACGGTAACAAGTCTGAGCAATCGGTAGCGGTTGGTAAATTAATCGGAGAAAAAGCAATTGCAGCTGGATTAAAAGAAGTTGTTTTTGATAGAAACGGCTATTTATACCACGGTCGTGTTAAGTCATTGGCTGAAGGTGCACGTGAAGCTGGTCTAGTATTTTAATCTGAAAATAAGATAAGAATGTCAACTATTAATATAAAAAGAGTTAAGACTAGCGAAATCGAATTGAAAGATCGTTTAGTTAGCATACAACGTGTAGCCAAAGTAACCAAAGGTGGTCGTACTTTCAGCTTCTCAGCAATTGTTGTTGTTGGAGATGAAAACGGAGTTGTTGGTTACGGATTAGGTAAAGCGAAAGAAGTTACTGAGGCAATTGCCAAAGGTATCGATGATGCAAAGAAAAATCTTGTTAAAATACCATTGTTAAACGGAACAGTTCCTCACGAACAAATTGGTAAATTCTCAGGTGGTTTCGTACTTATTAAACCAGCTGCAGTTGGTACTGGCGTTATCGCTGGTGGTGCAATGCGTGCTGTGTTAGAAAGTGCTGGAGTTCATAATGTACTTGCAAAATCAAAAGGTTCATCAAATCCTCACAACGTGGTAAAAGCAACAGTAGATGCTTTGACTAAAATGAGAGATGCTTATACAGTAGCTCAACAACGTGGTGTAGATTTAAATAAAGTTTTTAACGGATAATATTATGGCTAAGATCAAAATAACCCAGGTAAAAAGCATTATCGATAGAAGCGAACGTCAAAAGAGAACAATGCAAGCGTTAGGTTTAACTAAATTAAACCAAAGTGTGGAAGTTGAAGCTAACCCTGCCATCATCGGGATGGTAAGGAAAGTTAATCACTTGATTGCTATAGAGAGTATATAATTTAAAGGTTGTAAATGCAGAAGAAAATTCTACATTTGCAACCTTTATCTATTTGTTTAACCGTTGACCCTGATTAGTGAAAGCGAAGGGCAACACAATAAGTTTCAAAAAATGAACTTAAGTAATCTTAAACCTGCAAAAGGTTCTACAAAAAACAGTAAACGTATTGGTCGTGGTACTGGTTCTGGTCGTGGTGGTACATCTACCCGCGGTCACAAAGGTGCTGGATCCCGTTCTGGACATTCAACCAAAATTGGATTTGAAGGTGGTCAAATGCCTTTACAACGTCGTGTACCTAAGGTAGGTTTCAAACCAATTAATCGTGTTGAATATGTAGGCGTTAATTTAGACGTTTTACAAGGTTTAGCAGAACGTTTTAGTTTAACATCTATCGACTTTGCTGCTTTACAAGAGCACGGTTTAGCTTCAAAAAATGACCTGGTTAAAATCCTTGGTCGTGGTGAAGTAAAATCTAAAATAGAAGTTAAAGCACATGCTTTTTCTGCTAGCGCACAAAAAGCTATTGAAGCTGTTGGTGGCTCAATTGAAAAATTGTAATTAATGAAGAAGCTGTTTACTACTCTAAGTAACATTTGGAAAATTCAAGAATTGAAAGAGCGTATTATGTTTACGCTCATCATTCTTTTGGTATATCGGTTTGTTTCGCATGTGGTTTTACCAGGTGTTGACGCAACTGCGCTAGGTGATAACGAAAAGTCAGGTCTGTTAGGTTTGTTAGATATGTTTGCCGGTGGTTCATTCTCCCGCGTATCCATTCTGGCCCTTGGAGTAATGCCATATATCTCTGCATCCATTGTGGTTCAGTTATTAGGTATTGCAGTTCCTTCTTTTCAAAAAATGCAAAAGGAGGGAGAAAGTGGCAGAAATAAACTTAATCAAATTACAAGATACTTAACTGTAGCAATTACTGCTGTACAAGCAGTTGGTTATGTTAAGACTCAGGTTCCACCAGAAGCGATTATTATTGATCATACCTTATTCTTTGTTTTATCAACATTTGTTCTTTCTGCAGGTACATTATTTGTAATGTGGCTTGGAGAAAAGATCACTGATAAGGGAATAGGAAACGGAATCTCATTAATCATTATGGTTGGGATCATTGCTCGTTTGCCGATCGCTTTACAACAAGAAATCAGTTCAAGATTTATTGGTGAAGGTGGTTTAATAGCGTTGGTTCTGGAGATCGTTGCTTTGTTCGCAGTGGTGATGTTTACCATCATGATTGTTCAGGGTGTACGTAAAGTTCCGGTTCAGTATGCAAAACGTATCGTTGGAAACAGACAATTCGGTGGTGTAAGACAGTATATACCTTTAAAGGTGAATGCTGCTGGTGTAATGCCAATCATCTTTGCTCAGGCATTGATGTTCATACCAACCTTACTAACACAGTTTGCTCCATCTTTGCAAACAACATGGTTGATTCAGTACAGTGATTATACTTCATTGGTTTATAGCTTAACATTTGCTTTTTTAATCATTGCATTTACGTTTTTCTATACTGCGATTACAGTTAATCCAACTCAAATGGCTGATGATATGAAAAAGAATGGTGGGTTTATTCCGAGTGTAAAACCGGGATTAGCAACTTCCTCTTTCATAGATGATGTTATTTCCAAAATCACTTTTCCAGGATCTATATTTTTAGCGATCATCGCGATACTACCTTCCATTGCAGTGAAATTTGGAATCAAATCTGAGTTTGCACATTTTTATGGTGGTACGTCATTATTGATTTTGGTAGGGGTTGTTTTAGACACCCTGCAACAAGTAGAAAGTTATTTGTTAATGCGTCATTATGATGGATTAATGAAAACGGGCAGAGTTACGGGCCGTACAGGAGTTCCTGCATCGACTGGTAGTAATGCCGTGATATAACACTTTGCATGTCTAAGATATATTACAAAACTGCTGAAGAGATTGAATTAATAAGAGAAAGTTCTTTACTTGTTTCCAGAACTCTTGCTGAGGTTGCGAAAGTGATCAAAGCAGGAGTTACCAC
>Ga0247813_10003265_pt1 | contig 10494 bp, 8 predicted proteins | sample UWRJL169409C1_FD_180719 | JGI IMG/M metagenome (GOLD analysis project Ga0247813, IMG submission 180719) | Plant litter microbial communities from Arlington Agricultural Research Station in Wisconsin, United States - UWRJ-L169-409C-1 | ecosystem: Environmental > Terrestrial > Plant litter >... | reverse complement strand
GTGTGCAGGTAGGCGGGCGAAGGCACGCCGAGTGCCCGCTGCAGCAGGATCTGGCGGGCCGTGTTGTCGCACAGGTCTTCTCCGCGAACGACGTCGGTGACGCCCTGGTCGGCGTCGTCGACCACCACGGCCAGCTGGTAGGCCCACGGTCCATCGGCACGCCGCAGCACGAAGTCGCCGACTTCGGCGGCGACGTCCTGCACCTGCGTGCCCAGCCGCCGGTCGTGCCAGCGCAGCGGTGGCGGCTGGCGTTCGTGCGTGAACCTGTCGGTGGCGAAGCGCCACGCCCGCGCGGCTCGGCCCTGCAAGCCGTGGCGACAGGTGCCGGGGTACACGCGTTCGCCGTGGCGCGCGTGCCCGATGCCGCGTGCGGCCAGTGCCAGGTCGATGTCCTTGCGGGAGCAGGCGCAGGGGTAGGCCAGCGCGTCGGCGGTCAGGCGCTCCAGCGCTTGCTGGTAGCGCGCGGTGCGCCCGGTCTGCCAGACCGGGGTTTCGTCGGGCAGCAGCCCGCACGCCGCAAGTTGGCCGAGGATGTGTTCACCCATGCCGGGCAGGCAACGCTCGGTGTCGGCGTCTTCGATGCGCACGAGCCAGCGGGCCTGCGGGCCCCGCGCGCGCACGTCCAGCCAGCTGGCCAGCGCGGCGACCAGCGAGCCGGCATGCAGGGGACCGGTGGGCGAGGGGGCGAAGCGGCCGACCGACGGCATCGCGACGTGTCAGTGCGTCAGAGCGCGTCAGAGCGCAGCGAGGGCGAGCGAGAGGCCCGACAGGAAGGCGTCTTCGACGCGGTGGCCGATGCACCAGTCGCCGGCCAGGCCGATGCGGGCCTTGGCGTCCCACAGATGGGGCTTGCCCAGCGGCACCTGGGTCTGCGCCTCGGTCCAGCAGCGCGCCTGGGCGTAGCTCGGCCGGGCGTGGATGCCGGTGATTTCGGAGAACGCGCGCAGCAGCTTGGCCTCGACGCGCGCAGCGTCGTCGCGCAGATGCTCCTGCGACCAGGTGGGGCTGGCCTGCAGCGTCCAGCGCTCGATCGGGTCGCGGCCGGGCTTGGACGACTCGCGCGCAAGCCAGGCGATGCGGTGGTGCGTGCTGCGTGCCACGTTCCACTGCGGGCCGAGGTGCGACATCGTCGGCTGGTTGGCCTGCGGGAAGGCGATCATCAGCGTCCAGCATGGCGCTGCGTGCACCTTGGCGATGCTGCGAGACAGGCTGGCCGACAGCTTGGTGCGGTCGAGCAACTGGCGGGCGGCGGCCGGGGGCACGGCCAGCAGCACGGCGTCGAAGCCGGTGTACACATGGCTGGCGCCGCCTGCGGCTTCGGTGCGCAATTGCCACTGCGTACGCTTGAGCGGGTCGGCCTCGATCTGCGTGACCTGCGTGCCGGTGATGAGGCTGTCGCCCAGCGGGGCCGCCCAATGCGCGACCAGCGCGTCCATGCCCGGCTGCGCGACCCAATGCGATTCGCGCGAAGGCAGGGCCGCCTCGGCCACGCGGCCGTGGGCGTCGAGCACCCGCACGAGGTTGGCGCTCCAGCGCTTGCACAGCGCGGGCGCCGTGCCGAGTGCGAGTTCGAAGCGCGGATCGCGCACGGTGAAGTACTGGGCGCCGCTGTCGAAACGACCGAACGGTGTGGTTTCGCTGGCCATGCGTCCGCCTGCCGAATCCGCGCTTTCGAACACCGTGGCGCGGTGACCGGCCTGCACCAGCGTGCGCGCGGCAGCGATGCCCGCCATGCCTGCGCCGATCACGGCGAAATGACGCGGCGTGGTGCGGCCGAGATTGTCGTCAGCGATAGACATTTTCATGACGGAGTTCTTTCTTCTGGATGACAAATGACAATGGGCTGACTCTAACCGCCTGAACGACGCTAACGCCCACGATGACGCTCGAGCAGCGCCTGCCGTGTGCCCTCGTGGTCGAACTGCGCGAGCCACCAGGCCAATGCGCGTCCGGGCGTGCCGGCGCGCCATGCGCAGTGCATCTGGCCGATGGGCAGCGGCCGTGCGAGATGCACCTGCACCAGGTGCCCGGCATCGAGGTAGGGCTGCGCCATCGGCATCGGCAGGTAGCCGCCGCCCACGCCATGCAGTTGTGCGGCCAGCTTGGCCTGCATGCTGGGCACGGTGAGCACGTCTTGCCCGCCCACCAGGTTGACGGTCATGCTCTGCGTCGCGCGTGCCGAATCCGCGGCGGCCACGGCGCGGTAGCGGCGCAGTACCTCGTCGGTGACCGGCCCGGGCTCCCGCGTGAGCGGATGGTGCGGCGCCACGGCATAGACGAAGCGCAGTTCGCCCAGCGGGCGACTGCGGATGCCGGCCGCAGTGAACGACAGGCTGGCCGCGTTCAGCACCGCACCGATGGCGATGTCGGCTTCGCCACTGGTGAGCGCCTCGATGGTTCCCATCAGCGTTTCATCGCGCAGCTTGAGCCGCGTCGGCGGCTCGAGCGCGTAGAAGGCACCGATAAGGTCGAACAGCGGGTCTCGCGCGATCACGCTGTCGACGGCAATGGTCAGCAGCGGTTCCCAGCCGGTGGCCACGCGCTTGACCCGGTTGGCCACGGCCTCGACGTCGGCCAGGAGGCGGGTGGCTTCGCGCATGAGTTCGGCGCCGGCCTCGGTGAGGCGGGCCTGGCGCGAGCTGCGGTCGAACAGCAGCACGTCGAGCGCATCTTCGATCTGCCGCACGCGGTAGCTGAGCGCGCTGGGCACCACGCCCAACGTGCGCGCGGCCGCCGCGAAGCTGCCGGTGCCGACCACCATCTGCAGCATCGACAGGGCTTCGGGCGTGAGGACATCGCGGGCGTTGGCCAAGGGCTGCTTTCGATCGATCAAATAATTTGAATGATGCCATCAAAACTGGAGCGCTTTGAAAGTGCACGGCGGGCCTAAAGTTCTCTACATCCGCTGCGCATACGGCGCGGCACCCGATGACCCACGAGGTCACAAGGAGTTCAACGATGTTGACGATTCGCAAATCCCAGGAACGTGGCTACGCCGATCACGGCTGGCTCAAGTCCTTTCACAGCTTTTCATTCGCCGGTTACTACGACCCTGCCCACATGGGCTTCGGCAACCTGCGCGTGATCAACGAAGACCGCGTGGCAGGCGGCGCGGGCTTCGGCACCCATGGCCACAAGGACATGGAAATCATCAGCTACGTGCTGTCTGGCGAGCTGGCGCACAAGGACAGCATGGGCAACGTCGAAAGCATTCCGCCCGGCGACGTCCAGCGCATGAGCGCGGGCCGGGGCGTCACGCACAGCGAGTTCAACCACAAGAAGGACGACACCACGCACTTTCTGCAGATCTGGATCCAGCCCAACGTGCACGGCATCGAACCCGGCTACGAGCAGAAGAACTTCAACGCCGCCGACAAGCGCGGCCGCCTGCGCCTGGTGGCATCGCCCGACGGCACCGATGGCTCGGTGACGGTGCACGCCGACGCCAGGCTGTACGCCGGGTTGCTCGATGGTGCTGAAACGGCCGAACTGGCGCTCGACCCGCAACGCAAGAGCTACGTGCACCTGGTGCGCGGTGAACTTGAAGTCAACGGCAACAGGCTGGCGACCGGAGACGCTGCGATGATCCAGGGCGAGTCGAAGCTGGCACTGGCCGGCGGCAAGGACGCCGAAGTGCTGGTGTTCGACCTGGCTGCCTGATCACTTTCCCCAAAGCCGCCTGACCAGGCGGCTTTTTCTCGTTCCTTGATTTTTCTTCAACCTCAGGAGTTTTCCATGGCCTCTTCCAACACACCTTCCTACGCTTCCACCGGCGTGACCACCACGTCGCTGCAAGACGTGATCGCCCTCGTCGGCCGCATCCTGATCGCCTACCTGTTCATCCCGGCGGGCTTCGGCAAGCTCATGGGCTTTGCAGGCACGGTCGGCTACATCACATCGGCCGGCCTGCCGCTGCCGCAGGTAGCCGCTGCCGTGGCGATCATCGTGGAACTGGGCTTTGGCATCGCGCTGCTGCTCGGCTTCAAGACGCGCATCACGGGCATCGTGCTGGCTGTGTTCACCATTGCCACCGCTGTGTTCTTCCACAAGTACTGGTCGGCACCGGACGCCATGAAGATGATGCAGACCATCAACTTCAACAAGAACATCGCCATCGCCGGCGGCCTGCTGGCGTTCGCTGCTTTCGGCCCTGGCCGCCTGAGCATCGACAAGAAGTAAATCGCTTCCCGTCATCTTTCACTCTTTCATTGCAGTCACCACCATGTCCAACATCGCAGTTGTCTACCATTCCGGCTACGGCCATACCCAGCGCGTGGCCCAGGCCGTGGCCGAAGGCGCCGGCGCGCAGTTGATCGCCATCGACGCCGAAGGCAACCTGCCCGAAGGTGCGTGGGAAACGCTGGCCGCGGCCGACGCCATCATCTTCGGCACGCCGACGTACATGGGCGGCCCGAGCTGGCAGTTCAAGAAGTTCGCCGATGCGTCGTCCAAGGTGTGGTTCACCCGCGGTTGGCAGGACAAGGTCTTTGGTGGCTTCACCAACAGCGCGAGCCTGAACGGCGACAAGCAGGTCACGCTGATCTACCTCCAGACGCTGGCGTCGCAGCACGGCGGTCTCTGGACCAGCCTGGGCCTGCCACCTGCGAACACCAAGGCAGCCACCCGCAACGACGTCAACAACCTGGGCGGTTCGGTCGGCCTGCTGGTGCAGTCGCCCTCGGACGCCAGCGCCGCCGAAATCCCGCAGGGTGACCTCGACACCGCCAAGGTCTACGGCAAGCGCGTGGCCGACATCGCTGCCAAACTGCGCGGCTGATCCGCCGTTTTTTTCGGACAATCGTTGCTGTCCACTGCCCAGGAACCCACCATGAACGATCTTCTCCTGTTGACGCCCCATGACAAGGACCTGGGTGGAGGCTTCAACGTGCGGCGCCTGCTGCCTTCCGCCCGGCGGCGGTCGGTGGGCCCCTTCGTTTTCTTCGACCATTTCGGCCCCGCCACCGAGCAACCGGGCAAGGCGCACGACGTGCGACCGCACCCGCACATCGGCCTGGCCACGGTCACCTACCTGTTCGAGGGCGCGATGATGCATCGCGACAGCCTGGGCAGTGTTCAGGAAATCCTGCCCGGCGCCATCAACTGGATGACGGCGGGCCGCGGCATCGTGCACTCGGAGCGAAAGCCCGAACGCCTGCTCGACGATGTCTACGTCAATCACGGCCTGCAGCTGTGGGCCGCCTTGCCGCAGGCCTTCGAGGAGGTCGAACCCAGCTTCACGCACACGGCGGCCAGCGCCATCCCCGAGCTCGAGGTGCAGGGCGTGCGCGTGCGCGTGCTCATCGGCAGCGCGTTCGGCGTGGCTTCGCCGGTCAAGACCTTTGCGCCGACGCTGTACCTCGACGTGGCGCTGGCGGCCGGCTCCCGCTTCATGCTGCCGCCCCTGGCTGCGGAACTGGCCCTGTATGCCGTCGATGGCGACATCGAGGTCGACGGTGCATCCGTGCCGGCGCATACCATGGCCTTGCTGCCGGAAGGCGTGGGTGCCGCGGTCACGGTCACGGCCACACGGGCCGTACGTCTCATGGTCGTGGGCGGCGCACCGCTGGACGGGCCGCGCTACATCACCTGGAACTTCGTTTCCAGCCGTCGCGAGCGGATTCTGCAAGCGGGTGCCGACTGGGCCGCGCAGCGCATGGGCCAGGTGCCCGGCGAAACCGAATTCATTCCGCTGCCGGGACATCCGTTCCAGGTGCAGTCGCCGACGCCCGACGAGGGCACGACGCCGGCCTGAGGCCTGGCGCTCAGCGCTTGATGGCGAAGTCCGGGTCTTCGGCGGCCCGGGCGCTCGCGTCGTTGGCGCTGGCGCTCAGGTCGGGCGCCAGCGTGCGGCGACCGTCGAACACGAAGCAGTCGCCGCGGTAGTGCGCGCCGCCGACCTGCTCGAAATACTTCAGGATGCCGCCTTCGAGCTGGAGCACGTTCTCCACGCCGGCCTCGCGCATCAGGATGGCCGCCTTTTCGCAGCGGATGCCGCCGGTGCAGAAGCTCACGACCGTCTTGCCGGTCAGTTGCTCGCGGTGGTCGAGCAGGGCCTGCGGAAACTGGGTGAATTTGGTGATGCGCCAGTCGATGGCGCCTTCGAAGGTGCCGTGGTCGACCTCGAAGTCGTTGCGCGTGTCGAGCAGGGCGATGGGCTGGCCCGCATCGTCGTGGCCCTGGTCGAGCCAGCGCTTGAGCGTGGGCGCATCGACACCGGGCGCGCGCCCGGAGGCGGGCTGGATGGCCGGATGGTCCATACGGATGATCTCGCGCTTGACCTTCACCAGCATGCGGCGGAAAGGCTGCGCGTCGGACCAGCTTTCCTTGGTTTCCAGCGTGGCGAAGCGGGGATCGGCGTGCAGTTCGGCCACGAAGCCGCGCACGTCGTCGGCTTGCCCGGCCAGGAAGAGGTTGATGCCCTCGGGCGCAAGCAGGATCGTGCCCTTGAGGTCGCGCGCCAGGGCGCTGGCGAGCAGCACGGGGCGCAGGGTCTGCGGGTCTTCGATGGCGCAGAAGAGATAAGCGGCGATGTTGAGGATCTGTGGCACCCGCCGATTGTAAAAGCCGGCCGGCGCTGCCCACCGGATCGGGCCGCCTAGCACAGACGGTCGACCCTGCGCCCCCGCTCCGGCGGCTGCGACTTTCTACAATGGCGCGATGTTTGTACACCTGCGCCTGCACACCGAATTCTCCGTCGTCGACGGCACCAACCGCATCGACGAGGTCGTCAAGGCCGCTGCCGCCGACCAGCAACCGGCGCTGGCCATCACCGACCTGAACAACCTGTTCGGCGCGGTCAAGTTCTACAAGGAAGCGCGCAGCAAGGGCGTCAAGCCGTTGCTCGGCGCCGAGGTGTTCCTGGAAGGCCTGGGCGCCGAAATCGGCGCGCTGACGCGCATCGTGCTGCTGGTGCAGAACACCGAAGGCTATCTGCACCTGTCGGAGCTGCTGGCCCGGGCCTGGACGCAGAACGTCGCACGCGGCCAGTCGCAGGCGGTCTGCAAGCTCGAATGGCTGCAGGAACTCAACGGCGGCCTCATTGCGCTGTCGGGTGCGCAGGCCGGGCCGCTGGGCGCTGCGTTGCTGCAGGGCCATGCCGAGCGTGCCACGCAGGTCGCGCTGCAGATGGCGGGGCTGTTTCCGCACCGCTTCTATGTCGAACTGCAGCGCGCGGGACGCCCCGAGGACGAACCGCACGTGATCGCTGCGGTGCAGCTTGCAGCCCGCCTGGGCTTGCCGGTGGTCGCCACGCACCCGGTGCAGTTCGCGGTGCCCGACGACTACGAGTCGCACGAGGCGCGCGTGTGCATTTCCGAAGGCGAGATATTGGGCAACCAGCGCCGCGTGCGCAAGTTCACGCGGGACCAGTACTTCAAGTCGGCCGCAGAGATGGAAGCGCTGTTCGCCGACGTGCCCAGCGCGATCGCCAACACGGTGGAAATCGCCAAGCGTTGCAGCCTGACCCTGGTGCTGGGCAAGCCGCAGCTGCCGAACTTCCCGACGCCCGACGGCATGCCGATCAACGACTACTTCCGGCTCGCATCGTTCGAGGGGCTGGAAGTGCGGCTGGCGCACCTGTACCCCGACCTGGCCAAGCGCGACGCCCAGCGTCCGCGCTACGTCGAGCGGCTGGAGTTCGAGATCAACACGATCCTGAACATGGGCTTTCCGGGCTACTTCCTGATCGTGGGCGACTTCATCAACTGGGCCAAGAAGAACGGTTGTCCGGTGGGGCCGGGCCGCGGTTCGGGTGCGGGCTCGCTGGTGGCCTATGCGCTGAAGATCACCGACCTGGACCCGCTCGAATACAACCTGCTGTTCGAACGTTTCCTGAACCCCGAACGCGTCTCGATGCCCGACTTCGACATCGACTTCTGCCAGGGCAACCGCGACCGCGTCATCGACTACGTGAAGGACAAGTACGGCCGCGAAGCCGTCAGCCAGATCGCCACCTTCGGCACCATGGCCGCGCGCGCGGCCATCCGCGACGTGGGCCGCGTGCTGGACATGAGCTACATGTTCTGCGACGGCATCAGCAAGCTGATCCCGAACAAGCCGGGCAAGCCGGTGACGATCCAGTACCCGCCGGCCAACCTGTCGGAGGCCGACAAGGAGAAGTACGCGATCGCAGCCGAACCGCTGCTGGCCGCGCGCATCGAGAAGGAAGAGGAAGTGCGCATGCTGGTCGAGCTGGCGCAGAAGCTCGAAGGCATGACGCGCAACATCGGCATGCACGCGGGTGGCGTGCTGATTGCACCGGGCAAGCTCACCGACTTCTGTCCGCTCTACCAGCAGCCGGGCAGCGATTCGGCCGTGAGCCAGTACGACAAGGACGACGTGGAGGCCGTGGGCCTGGTCAAGTTCGACTTCCTGGGCTTGGCCACGCTGACGATCCTGGAGATCGCGCGCGAATTCATCGCCAGGCGCCACAAGGGCCAGGAGGCTTTCGCATACGAGGACATCGTGCTCGACGATGCGCCGACCTATCGCCTCTTCTCCGACGGCAAGACCGAAGCCGTGTTCCAGTTCGAATCGCGCGGCATGCAGGGCATGCTGAAGGACGCACGGCCCACGCGGCTGGAAGACCTGATCGCGCTGAATGCGCTGTATCGGCCCGGCCCGATGGACCTGATTCCCAGCTTCGTGGCGCGCAAGCACGGCCGCGAAGACGTGGAGTATCCGCACCCCGCCGTGGCTGAGATGCTCAGCGAGACCTACGGGATCATGGTCTACCAGGAACAGGTGATGCAGACCGCGCAGATCCTGGGCGGCTACTCGCTCGGTGGCGCCGACCTGCTGCGCCGCGCCATGGGCAAGAAGAAGCTCGAGGAAATGGCCGAGCACCGCGAGAAGTTCCGCGCCGGCGCGCTCGCGACCCACGGCATCGTCCAGGAAAAGGCCGACGAGATCTTTGACCTGATGGAGAAGTTCGCGGGCTACGGCTTCAACAAGTCGCACGCGGCCGCGTATTCGCTGCTGGCCTATCACACGGGCTGGCTCAAGGTCCACTACACGGCCGAGTTCTACTGCGCGAACATGACCGTCGAAATGGACGACACCGACAAGCTCAAGGTGCTGTTCGAAGACGCGGTCAAGAACTTCGGCATGACCTTCGAGCCGCCGGACGTGAACCGCGGCAACTACCGCTTCGAGCCCGTCACCGACAAGGTGATCCGCTACGGGCTCGGCGCCGTCAAGGGCACCGGTCAACTCGCAGTGGAAGCCATCGTGCGCGCGCGGGAAGAGGGCGGGCCGTTCGGCAGCCTCTACGATTTTTGCGTGCGCATCGATCGCCAGCGCATCAACAAGCGCACGGTGGAGGCGCTCATCAAGGCCGGCGCCTTCGACGCCATCCAGCAGAACCGCGCGTCGCTGGTGGCATCGATCGACCGGGCCTTCGACTTCGCCAACGCCACGCAGGCCAACGCCTCGCAGGCCGACATCTTCGGCGACTGCGACCACGGGTCGGCCACGCAGGAACCCGAACTGGTCGCGGCCACGCCCTGGGGCGTCAAGGAGCGGCTGACCTACGAGAAGACTGCCGTCGGTTTCTACCTGTCGGGTCACCTGTTCGACGAAGTGGCGCACGAGGTGCGCCGGTTCTGCAAGCGCGAGGTCGGCGACCTGATGGACACGCGCGAGCAGCAGGTGATCGCGGGCATCGTGAGCGACATGCGCGTGATCAACGGGCAGCGCGGCCGGCTGGCGATCTTCAAGCTCGACGACAAGTCGGACACCATCGAGGCCACCGCCGACGAGGCCGTGATGAACGCCAACCGCAACACGCTCAAGGACGACGAACTGGTGATCGTGAGCGGGCGACTGCAGCCCGGCCGCGGCGGGTTCGAAGCGCGCTTCCAGGTGCAGCAGGTCTGGGACCTGGCCGCGGCGCGCTGCCGATTCGGCAAGTTCCTGCGCGTGGCGGTCAATGGCAAGTCACCCGACATCGCGCGGATGGTGAAAGACTTTCCGCCGCGCGTGGAAGTCAGCGAAGCAGGCGAGCTGCACACGGGCCTGCCCGTGCGGCTGGCCATGGCGCGCAACGGTGCGCAGGTCGAGCTTCAGCTGGGTGAGCGTGCCAAGTTCTTCCCGACCGACGCCGCGCTCGCCAGCTGGATGGCCCAGGCGGACGCGGGCAAGGCCGTGGTGGTTTACGACTGACCGGCGAAAGGGGCAGTCGCCGTTCAGGCGCCTGCGCAGGGCCGCTTTTGTCACACCTTGACAAAATTTCTGCCATGCAAATGCATACGATTCTTGTTCGCAGTTGCGCCACGTGCCGATCAGCCTGAAGCTGGTCGTCTTTCGTGCGTCCTGCGTCAACGCCCGGCAGGGCGGCGTGCGCGAACATCAAGCTGATTGAACGCTTTCCGGCCGGGCGGTTGCCATGCAATTCCACCCGCTCAGGAGAAGCTGTTCCATGTCGTCGTCGTCGTCCAAGAAAATGTTCCCGGTCAGGCCCTCGGTCCTTGCCATCGGTCTGGCCCTGAGTGCGTT
>Ga0247813_10003264_pt1 | contig 10495 bp, 9 predicted proteins | sample UWRJL169409C1_FD_180719 | JGI IMG/M metagenome (GOLD analysis project Ga0247813, IMG submission 180719) | Plant litter microbial communities from Arlington Agricultural Research Station in Wisconsin, United States - UWRJ-L169-409C-1 | ecosystem: Environmental > Terrestrial > Plant litter >... | reverse complement strand
TTTCAGAATTATTAAGCAGAATGCTAAAACTTCGTGGAATTAAACACAACGTCTTGAATGCAAAAATGCACCAAAAAGAGGCAGATATTGTAGCAGAAGCGGGTAAGCCTGGAACAGTGACCATTGCAACGAATATGGCAGGCCGTGGTACGGATATTAAATTAGGAGAGGGAGTGAAGGATGCTGGCGGTTTGGCCATTATCGGAACAGAGCGTCACGAATCTCGTCGTGTAGATAGACAGTTGCGTGGTCGTGCTGGTCGCCAGGGAGATCCAGGTACTTCGCAATTTTTTGTGTCGTTAGAAGATAACTTAATGCGTTTGTTCGGGTCGGAGCGAATTTCTAACATCATGGTAAAGATGGGCATTGAAGATGGAGAAGTAATTCAACATTCGATGATTACCAATTCGATTGAGCGTGCACAGAAAAAAGTGGAAGAGAATAACTTTGGTGTTCGTAAGCGGTTATTAGAATACGATGATGTGATGAACTCACAGCGAACGGTAATCTATTCAAAACGTAAAAATGCATTGTTTGGTGATCGCTTGGATGTAGACATGAACAACATGGTGTTCGACGTAGTGGAGGATGTAGTAACGGAATACAAAGAATTGTCGAATTATGAAGGCTTTAAGCTTGAGGTTATTCGTAACTTCTCATCCGATACCTCAATTACTGAAGAAGAATTTAACTCAAAGAACATTCATCATTTAACCGATCGTTTATTTGAAGAGGTAACTGATTTTTATGCCCGTAAATCGGACGGAATCATGAAGCAGGCGATACAAGTACTTAAACAGGTATTTGAAGAGCGTGGAGATCATATTGAGCAAGTAATTGTTCCGTTTACAGATGGTATGCGCCAGATCAATGTGCCGGTAGATTTGAAAAAGGCAATTGCTAATAATGGCCGCGAGGTAACAAAGGCTTTTGAGAAAACCATCATTTTAGCGCTGATAGACGATAGTTGGAAAGAGCATTTACGTGAAATGGATGAGTTAAAGCAATCCGTTCAAAATGCGGTTTATGAGCAGAAAGATCCATTAATTATTTATAAAATGGAGGCGTTCAACTTGTTTAAGAACATGTTGAATGTAATCAATAAAGAAGTTGTAGGTTTCTTATATAAAGGAGGAATCCCTATCCAGCAAGAGGCAGAGGATGTAAGAGAAGCAAGAGCTCCTAAACGTGAGCAAACTAAACTACGGACTACAAAACAAGAATATGGTCAGGAAGTGCCCATGGAAGATACCCGAGAATTAGTTCCTCAGCAACCTATCCGCAAAGAAGTAACAGTAGGCCGTAATGAGCCTTGTCCTTGTGGAAGTGGTAAAAAGTTTAAAAACTGCCACGGAGCGAACGGCTAATTACCTAGCGGCTCCACATCTCACACATTGACAAACTTTAAACGTTTGACAATGTGTGAGATTATTTGTAATCCCCATCAATTATATCGATTTTTGTAAGTAATGAGAAAAGTAATCCTGTTTACCTTAGTCGTACTTATGGGAAACCTATGTTTTGCCCAAAAAGGCAAAGTAACCATTATAAAAGATCCCTTAATCGATAGTTTGATTGCTAAACGGATCGAGTTAAATACAAAAAGACCAACTACAACTAATCCGACTACACCGGTCATCGTTTCTCAGATGGGTTACCGTGTTCAAATTTTTTACGGTTTAGATCGCCGGCAAACTTTTAGTGAGCAGGCAAAATTTAAAGCATTGTACCCTCGACTGCAAAGCTATATCACCTATAAAGAGCCCAATTATTATTTAAGGGTTGGCGATTTTAGGACACGTCTCGAAGCTCAAAATCTGCTCAATGAACTCCGGTCAAATTTCCCAACCTTGTTGATCTTCAGAGAAAAAATTAACGCGCCTAATTTAGATTTGGGCAATAAGTAGCTGATTGTTTGGGTTAACTGTTGAAATTAACCAAACATACGATTAACCGATTAACCAAAAAAAATGAAGCAAAAAATACAAGAGTTATCTGCTAAAATATTCACTGATGTAGTAGGTTATCGTCAGCATATCCATGCTCATCCAGAATTGTCTTTCAAAGAGTTTCAAACTTCGTTGTTCATTAAAGAAAAATTAGCAGCTTGGGGAATTGAATTTAAAGAAATGGCCAATACCGGAGTAGTTGGCTTAATTAAGGGTGATTTGCCTTCCGATCAGGTAATTGCCTTGCGTGCGGATATGGATGCATTACCAATTCATGAGGCCAATGATAAACCTTATAAATCGAAAAACCAAGGCGTGATGCATGCTTGTGGGCACGATGTGCATAGTTCATCTCTCTTAGGAACAGCCTACATTTTAAATGAATTAAAAGCTGAATTTGGTGGAACGATTAAGCTGGTTTTTCAACCTGCAGAAGAACTTCTTCCGGGTGGTGCCAGTATCATGATCAAAGAAGGGGTATTGGAAAACCCGAAGCCCCATACCATGGTTGGTCAGCACGTGATGCCGCTCATTGAAACCGGAAAAGTAGGTTTCCGTTCGGGAATTTACATGGCATCAACAGATGAGTTGTATGTTACGGTTCATGGTAAAGGAGGTCATGGTGCGCAACCTCATCAAAATATTGATCCTGTTTTAATTACAGCACACATTATTGTTGCATTGCAGCAAATTGTAAGTAGAAATGCAGATCCACGTTTACCTTCTGTTCTTTCTTTTGGAAAGGTCAATGCAAATGGAGCGACTAATATTATTCCAAATGAGGTGAAATTGGAAGGAACGTTCAGAACGCTGAATGAAGAATGGCGTAATGAAGCCCATCGGTTGATGAAAAAAATGGCAGAAGGCATTGCAGAAAGTATGGGTGGATCTTGTGATTTCAACATTATGCGTGGTTATCCATTTTTAATTAATGAGGAAAAACTAACTGCAAATGCGGTTGCGTATGCCCAAGATTACTTAGGCAAGGAAAACGTAATTGATTTAGATATCTGGATGGCGGCCGAAGATTTTGCCTATTACTCGCAAGTTACAGATGCTTGCTTTTATAGATTGGGTACCGGGAATGCTGCCAAAGATACGATGTACTCTGTTCATACCCCTAACTTCGATGTGGATGAAGAAGCGCTAAAAACATCGACCGGATTAATGGCCTATATTGCACTAAAACAATTAGGAAACTAATAAACAGGGCATAATTATTGCGCTATATCCCTCATGAAGAAGATACTTTTACTGCTAGCATTTGCTGTTTTTTGCAGTACTGCTAATAGCCAGGGAATTTCTCGGTTTAACCCTGATACCATCAAAACCATTACCCTAGATTCTGTAGTAAATATTAAAGGAAAAAAGTTTGGAATTGAAACATTTATTCAGGCAGTGATCAACGATACCAGTTTTTATCAGGCCTTCAGAAATATGAAGCGGTATAGCTTTATAGCTGAAAATAGGGTCTATACATACGATAAGCAGAACAAAGTTGATGGAAAGGTGTATCGTAAAATAAGGCACAACAACGACGGTCCCTATAAAATGGAGTATTTGATCAAGGAAGATAATGGAAAAATTTATAAAAAAAATGGGAAATATCAGCTATACACCGTTGAGATGTTCGATTATATTTTTATGAATGCCTATAATACGGATTTTGTACCCAATGCTCCTAAAAGTGATGGAAAAGGTGGGTCGAACGAAAGCTATAAGGATAAACTTAAAACGTTGATTTTTAATCCGGGCCGCCCAATTAAAGGCTTGCCATTTATAGGAGACAAAACTCAAATATTTACAGCCAATATGCGCCAGTATTATAATTATTCGTTTTACAGCGCAACCTATTTAGATTCCATTCCTGTTTATCGTTTTAAAGTAGCCGTAAAGCCAGATTTAAGTAGTTGGACAAAAGATGGTTTAATGATTAAGGAATTAGTGACCATTTTTGACAAGCGTAACTTTGAAATTTTAGGACGCTATGTGGATATGAAATACAGTAATATGCTATTTGATTTTGATGTACAAATGAATATAGAAATGAGTTATTTCGGGGAGGACAAGTTGCCCACCAAAATAACCTATCAAGGCAATTGGGATTATCCTTTAAAAAAGGAGGAACGCGCCAGTTTTTTAGTCGTTCATAAGGATTATAAGCTCGGTAAGGGCAAGTAATAATTAGTTTTTTGTATCTTCGATATTCAATTTTAAACGTAGTTATGAAAGTCCTTCTTCGCTTCGCGCTTCCTTTTCTTTGTACGGCATTAGTGTTCTCGGCCATACAGTCTAAGGCCCAAATTTTGACGGCAAAACAAATTGATAGTGTTGCAGAACAAACACTACGAACCTTTAATGTGCCCGGAATTGCGGTAGCTGTTATTAAAGACGGGAAAGTGGTTCACGCTAAAGGCTATGGTGTGCGCTCTATTAAAACCAATCAAAAAGTAGATGAGCATACCTTGTTCGGGGTAGCCTCCAATACCAAAGCTTTTACAGCGGCAGCATTAGGTATGTTGATCGATGCGAATAAATTATCTTGGGATACGAAAGTAATCGATATCATTCCAGAATTTAAATTGTACGACCCGTATGTAACCAGCGAATTTACCGTTCGTGATTTGTTAACGCACCGAAGTGGATTAGGTTTAGGTGCAGGTGACCTAATGATATGGCCGGATTCATCAACTGTCGATAAAAAACAATTGATCCATAATTTGAGATACCTGAAGCCGGTTTCTTCTTTTCGTACGAAATACGATTACGATAATTTATTGTACATAGTAGCAGGAGATGTTGTAGCTAGAGTGTCGGGGATCTCGTACGAAGATTTTATTGAAACTAAAATCATTAAACCTTTGGGAATGAATAAGACGGCCGCATCTTGGTATCGTTTAAAGGATAAGTCTAATGTAATTGATGGGCATGCGCCTTACCAAGGTAAACTGCTGCCTGTAGGTTTGAGCTTTGGAGAAATAGCCAATGCTGCTGGGGGCATGTATTCGAGTGTAACAGATATGAGCAAATGGGTAATGACGATGATTAATGGGGGCAAGTATGGAGATAATCTGGGACAAAATTTATTCAGCCCAGCCATACACCGCGAATTGTGGACGCCACAAACTATTATTGCCGGCAATAATCCAGCAAGTTTTAGCAGCTATGGCTTAGGTTGGTTTTTAAGTAATGTGAATGGTAATTTTCAGGCCACCCATACGGGAGGACTTTCTGGAATTGTAACTCAAGTAACCATTTTGCCTGATCTAAAGCTTGGAATTATTGTATTAACCAATCAGCAATCTGGAGCTGCATTTAATGCAATTACTAATTCGATAAAAGATGGATATTTAGGTATTAAAGGTCAAAATAGAATTAAGGTCTATAATGATAATCGATTGAAACGAGAGAAAGACGCAGATGAAATTGTAGCTAAAGTTTGGGCAGATATCAGTGCTGCACAAAAATTAGCTACAGCAACGCCGGTACTTAAAAATTATTTGGGCACGTTTAAAGATTCGTGGTTTGGCGAAGTAACCATTAGTGAAGTGAATGGAAAAATGCACTTTAGTGCTAAAAATTCGCCCAAACTTAGAGGCGATATGACTTACTATAAAGGCAATACATTCATAGTGAAGTGGTATGATCGAAGTTTAGATGCAGATGCTTTCGTAAATTTCACCCTGAGTACAGAAGCTAAAGCTGACGGCTTTAAAATTGCCGCTATTTCTCCATTAACAGATTTTAGTTTCGACTTTCAAGATCTTGACTTTAAATTACTTGATAAAAAATAACCAAATAAATAAAATGAAAAAATATATTAAATTAAGTCGCCTAGTAGTAGCACTCGTGATTTTAATCTTTTTTATGGCGATGAAACAAAAAGCCAAAAAAGTAATCTTCTTTGGGGATTCCATTACCCAGGCTGGCGTTCAACGCAATGGATATATTAGTCTGCTAAAGAGAAACCTAGATTCGACTAAGTATGATTTAATTGGTGCTGGAATTGGTGGTAACAAGGTATATGATCTCTATTTACGCATGGAAGACGATGTGCTGAATAAGAAACCCGACTTGGTGTTCATCTATGTGGGCATTAATGATGTTTGGCACAAACTGGGTGCAAAAACCGGAACAGACTATGATAAATATCTTAAATTTTATCAAGCGTTAATTAATAAAATACAAGCAAATGGCAGTAAAATAGTACTGTGTACCCCAACAGTTATTGGTGAAAAGAAAGATGGTACAAATGAGGTAGACGCCGACCTGAATAAATACGCTGCTGGTGTTAGAGAATTAGCACAGAAAAATAATCTTCCATTATGCGATCTAAGGAAGGCATTTACCGATTATGAAGCCGCAAATAACCCTGAAGATAAGGAAAAAGGTATTTTAACTACCGACAGAGTGCACCTTAACGACGTAGGCAATAAGTTAGTGGCAGATACGATGTTGCCATTTGTGAAGTAGGATAGCTAGAAATCCTAAATTCTGGTAATCTTACATCCTAAAATTCTATAAATGATTAACCGCGAAACGATAGACAAAATAATGGAAACTGCCCGAATTGAAGAGGTAGTAGGCGATTTTGTGCATCTAAAAAAACGCGGCACTAGCTTAATTGGAAATTGTCCTTTTCATGGCGAGAAAACTCCTTCATTTCACGTCTCCGTAAGTAAGGGTATCTATAAATGCTTTGGCTGTGGCAAAGGAGGAGATTCGGTTCGCTTTGTCATGGAGCATGAGAAATATTCTTATCCAGAGGCACTAAAATTTCTTGCCCAGAAATACAATATAGAGGTCGAAGAAACGGTAGAAACTGTTCAAGATGTAGAAGCGCAAAATGCCAGAGAAAGTTTATATATCGTATCGCAATTCGCTGCTAATTATTTCGAAGATCAACTATGGAATAGCGCCGAAGGAAAATCGATTGGTTTAAGCTATTTTAAGGAACGCGGTTTTAGAGAAGACATTCTTAAGAAGTTTAATTTAGGTTATTCGCCGGATGTGTGGGATGCCTTAACGCAAGATGCGATTAAGAACAAGCATACGGAAGAATTCCTAGAGAAAACAGGTTTAGCTATTCGAAATGATAAAGGAAAGTTATACGATCGGTTTAGAGGCCGTGTAATGTTTCCTATACATAACTTCACAGGTCGAGTAATCGGTTTTGGGGGCAGAACGTTAAAGACGGATAAGAATGTTCCGAAATATGTGAATTCGCCAGAAAGTGATATTTACCATAAGTCGAATGTTTTATACGGATTGTTTCATGCTAAGAAAGCCATTCGTGATACCGATAATTGTTATTTAGTAGAAGGATATGCAGATGTACTCTCTGTGCATCAAGCGCATATCGAAAATGTAGTAGCTTCTTCTGGAACTTCCTTAACCATTGAACAAATCCGTTTAATTGGCAGGTTTACGCAAAATGTAACCATCTTATACGACGGTGATGCCGCAGGCATTAAGGCCTCTCTGCGAGGGTTGGACATGATTTTGGAGGAAGGCTTAAATGTTAAGGTAGTCTCTTTTCCCGCTGGCGATGACCCCGATTCGTACATGCATAAAGTGGGTGCAGGTGCATTCAAAACATATATTGAAGACAATCGCCAAGATTTTATTTTATATAAAGCCAATATCTTGTTGGCCGAAGCTGGAAAAGACCCCATTAAACGTGCTGGCATTATACGGGACATTGTGGAAAGCATTGCGAAAATCCCCGATAACATTAAGGCTTCTGTTTTTATACGGGAATGTAGTCGATTGCTAGAAGTTGAAGAAAGAATTTTGCTTTCTGAGCTCAATACCATGCGCGCTGCTAAACTAAAAAAGAGCAGCAATACCTCTTCTGCTCGTCAGCCACAGCACCAAGATCTTCCACCCGATAATTTATTTGCAGACGATGCCCCAATAGTAGCCATTGAAACCGCAGCTAATGATGAGCTGCAAGAACAAGAAATTGTACGGCTTTTATTGGCATTTGGACATGAGCTCGTAAGTTGGGACAAGATTGATAACATGTATATCGGCTCTTTCATTATGCAAAACCTTACCGATGTAACTTTTGAGAATGCGCTTTGCAAAAGAATTATCGATCATTACCGGATAGAAATTGAGAGCGGTCAGTTGCCAACAGCCAATCATTTTATTAAAAGTGAAGATCGTGCAATTGCCGATTTAGCGATTACGCTTTCAACTTCTCCCTATACCTTAAGTGAAAATTGGTATAATAAACATAACATTTACGTGCGAGATGAAACCGTAAATTTGAAGGCAACAATTTTGGGCGGATTATACCATCTTAAAAAGCGTAAAGTGGATCGGATTTTATTGGATTTATTGCAGGAAATTAAGACTGAAAATGATGCTACCAACCAAGAAATATTGATGCAACGCTATGCCTTTATTAAAAATGTGGAGAAGGAGATATCAAAGTTTTTAGGTTCGGTAATTGTGAAATAATTCGCTAAAATGGCACTGCATAATGATTTAGGGAGAGATGGTGAGCGAATTGCAAAAGAATTATTGCTGCGAAAAGGATATGAAATATTAGACGAAAATTGGGTCTATGAGCGAGCAGAAGTAGATTTGATTGCCTATTTAGATCAGATTATTGTATTTGTTGAGGTAAAAACAAGAACTTCTACTGAATTTGGTTTGCCAGAAGATTTTGTAAATAGTGGCAAAAGAAAACGAATGGGAAATGCAGCAGATGAATATATTGAACTCATGAATCACGAAGGGGAAGTACGTTTTGACATTATATCCGTACTTTTTAAAAAGAATAATAGTTATACCATAAATCATATTGAAGATGCATTCTGGCCTATTTAGAAGAATAAAATTAGTATTTGTTGCACTGCTGCTTTTGCAGGCATGTAAAAATAGCGAACCAATTTCGTTAAGTTTCAAATCGCCAGAATCTGGTCAAACGCTTAAAGTCGGTGATGAACTTGAACTGCAAATTGATGTGCCGGCAGAAGTTTCGGTTCAATCTATCGATTACTTGTTAGATGGTGAGCCATTTGCTAAAATGAAAGGCACTAAACCTTTTAAGTTTTCTACAAAAGATTTAAAATTAGGTTATCGTTTAATCACCGCTATTGTGGCCTATAACGATCGCGTAGATACATTAACCACCAATATAGTTTTGAAATCGGATATAAAGCCTAAGCAGGTTAACTATACGGTAATCAAATCCTTCCCGCACGACACCAGTGCCTATACCGAGGGATTAAGTTATGTAGATGGTGAGATACTGGAAAGTACTGGAGAAAATGGTAAGTCCTTGCTGAAATGGGTAGAGCTAAATTCAGGAAAAACCTTAAAACAAACTAAGTTGGACGATCAATATTTTGGAGAGGGGAGTTTAAAAGTTGGAAATAAGATTATCATGCTCACCTGGCAAGAGAACATTGGTTTTATTTTCGATGCGAGCACCTTTAAACAATTGGGTACATTTCCTTATGGAGTTAGCAAAGAGGGCTGGGGCCTCGCTTTTGATGGCAAAAATATTCTACGAACAGATGGATCCAATCGTATTTGGCTAATGAATGCCGAAACTTACACAGAAGAAGGTTATATCGAAGTGTATGATGATGCTGGTGAAGTAAAGTACCTCAATGAAATCGAATATATTAATGGTAAAATCTATGCCAATGTGTATTTAACCAATAAGATTGTAATCATAGATCCGGTGTCGGGTAAAGTGGAAGCAAGCATTGACCTATCGGCATTGGTGCCGAAGAATTTCTTTAAATCCGCTAGAGAGGAAGAAAATAATGTACTCAATGGAATCGCATGGGATGAGGCAGGAAAACGTTTATTTGTAACTGGAAAGAAATGGCCTAAACTTTATCAAATTGAGTTAAAGAAGTAGTTAACGACTTTGATTCTTGTTTTTAGGTTCTGCTAGATAGCCATTGTAAGTAATCGATTGTTTGTTATTGCTACTAACTATCAATGTCGCATAACCATTTAACCCTACCGTTAAATTCATTCGAACACTCTCTTTGGTATCTTTTGGATTAATTGTAATCTGCCAACCTCCCTTTTTGCGAGCAACGCTTTCGTACACAAATTTGGTAGACGTAAACTTAAATCCGCTATCGTCGGAGTTTCCATAAGATGCATTAAAGGCTCTACCATAATAGGGAAGATAAGCTATTATACTATCGGGAGAAATGTTAATATCGTAATTTGCACCTGTCAAATTTATGGTCCCACCACCATTTGCACCAGGCATTCTACTTAAAATATTGTTTATTTCGGTGCTATTCATGGGAATGGCTGTAGAAGCAATAAATGTAAAATTTTTAGCTTCAACAATTCGTTGTGTAGTAGCTTTATCAGTTTGTGCACTTACAGTTAATGAAACAACTGCAAATAAGGCGAATAGTATCGTTTTCATGGTTTCAAGGTTCTTAACTATTAAACAATAGAAATGCCGAATAGTTTAATTATCAAACGCTTAATCCTAACTGATATTGTTTGAATGAGCTTCAACCCATTCGCATTAAGAAGAGTTAAAGGAGGAATTT
>Ga0247813_10003262_pt1 | contig 10497 bp, 9 predicted proteins | sample UWRJL169409C1_FD_180719 | JGI IMG/M metagenome (GOLD analysis project Ga0247813, IMG submission 180719) | Plant litter microbial communities from Arlington Agricultural Research Station in Wisconsin, United States - UWRJ-L169-409C-1 | ecosystem: Environmental > Terrestrial > Plant litter >... | reverse complement strand
ACCATTACGCGTAAATACATTGCGTTGGCTTGGGGCGACCTAGAAAAAGAAGGAAGAGTAGAAGGCTATATCGGTCGCAGTCTAAAAAATAGGATTGTAATGGACATGTACGATGACGAGGAAAAAGGAAAATGGTCGGTAACCAACTATAGTATTTTAGAGCGGTTAGGCTATGTGACGTTGATTAGCTGCCAACTGGAAACTGGTCGTACCCATCAAATTCGTGCCCACATGCAGCACATCGGTCACCCTCTATTCAGTGATGCGAACTATGGGGGTGATAAAATCTTAAAAGGAACAACCTTTACGAAATATAAACAATTTGTGAACAACTGTTTTGAGATTATGCCTCGCCAAGCTTTGCACGCCAAAACATTAGGTTTTATACACCCTACTACGAAAGAGTACATGGAGTTTGAGGCACCTATACCCGCAGACTTTGAAGCTGTATTAACCAAATGGAGAAATTATAGCCTACAGCCACATCAATAAGTATGTCGAATTTTATTTTAGTGAACGATGAGTTGGTAAGCGCTGATCAACCGGTTTTGAAGTCGGGCAATAGGGGCTTTAAATTTGGTGATGGTATTTTCGAATCGATGCGCATGTGCAATGGAAAATTACAATTTGCCGAACTTCATGCCGATCGGTTAAGAGCAGCCATGAAAGCCTTGAAATTTGATAGCTATACGTTATTTGATGACTATTTTTTAAGGCAAAAGACCACTGAGCTAGCGAGAAAAAATAAACTTAACGGAAATGTTCGGTATAGACTTTCTATTTACCGCGAAGGGGAAGGCCTTTATACACCTACAAGCAATAAACCAGGTTATATTCTTGAAGCTTCTGCTTTGCCTGATGGAGGCTATGAGCTGAATCAGAAGGGCCTTATTATAGATGTTTACGATGAGCTAACCAAACCCATCAATAAATTATCCAATTATAAGACTTCGAACGCACTACTGTACGTTTTGGCGGGATTATATCAAAAACAACATCGCTTGGACGAAGCGATCATTTTAAATCAAAATGGATTTTTATGTGAGAGTACCAGTTCAAATGTTTTTGTAGTTTACGAAAATCAAGTTTACACACCTGCGCTATCAGAAGGTTGCGTAGCCGGTGTGATGCGAAGTGTAGTACTAAGATTAGCAAAAATGAACGACATCGCACTGGTTGAGGCACAAATTAGTCCAGAAATATTAAAAGAGGCCGACGAGGTTTTTATCACCAATGCAAGCTCAGGAATTCGTTGGGTGATGGGCTATGGAAAGAAACGTTACTTTAACGAGATGGCAAAAACTATAACCTCATTCCTCGTAAAAACTCAGCAATAACCATCCGTTTTTTGCCCTCAAATTGTACATCTGTAACTTTTATGAATCCATCTTTCGTAGCAAATTTTAAATAGGTTTTACCGTCAGTTAAAAATGCTCCTGTCGATATCGCGGGTTCTTGATGGTCCATTTCTGCTGCAAAAATCTTTAAAGTCTTATCGTTTAAGGTGGTAAATGCGGTAGGGTAAGGGCTTAATCCTCTAATATGATTGTATACGGTTTGGTTAGTTTGGTTCCAGTCTATTTTGGTAAATTCTTTGAAGATTTTAGGTGCAGCCTTTAGATCATCGCTTTGAGGCTGAGGTACTTCATGGTATTCATTTGCGGCAATTGCCTGAATGGTCTTGACCAACAGGTTGGCACCAACGATCATCAATTTGTCGTGCAGGCTCCCTGCTGTTTCTTCATCTTCGATGGCTATGGTATCAGAAAAAATAACATCGCCGGTATCAATCTCTTGCTTTAAGAAAAAGGTAGTTACCCCGGTTTCTTTTTCTCCATTAATGATTACGTGATTGATTGGGGCAGCACCCCTGTATTGTGGTAATAGAGATCCATGTAGGTTTATCGTTCCTTTTTTCGGCATTTGCCAAACTATTTCAGGTAACATTCTAAAGGCAACTACGGCAAATAAATCGGCTTCCAGCGCTTTTAATTCTTCAATAAACGCAGGGTCTTTCAATTTTACAGGCTGAAGCACTTTTAATCCATTGGCTACTGCATATTTTTTAACGGCACTTTCATTTAGTTTTTGACCACGTCCGGCAGGTTTATCTGCAGCCGTAACCACGCCAACGATATTTAATCCTGCTTGTTGTAAAGCACTTAATGAAGCTACTGCAAAATCGGGCGTACCCATAAAAACTATATTCATTCTTTCTTGTTATTGTTTCCGCTGAGGATAGCAAAATAACTAAAAATAAAATTAATATGGTTCCAACTTCCGAGATTATTAACTCAAGCCATCTCATCTTCGTTAATCCTACGATGCCCGGGATTTATAGAAAAGGCAATCCGGGTAAATTTTACTATGTTGACAAGAATGGAGACCGCATTAAAAATGAGACGGATTTAGAACGGATTAAGAAATTGGTGCTGCCGCCTGCCTGGACGGAGGTGTGGATTTCGCCTAAGAAAAATGGTTATCTTCAAGCCATAGGGCTAGACGTTGCAGGAAGAAAGCAATACCGTTACCATCCAGACTGGACATCGCGTAGATCTGCTCATAAATATTTCCGACTTTTAGAGTTCGGACTGGCATTGCCTAACGCACGAAAACAGATTGCGAAAGATTTGCGGAGGAAGGATTTCGACGAAAGAAAGGTATTGGCCATTTGCACCGAAGTGATGCAAAAAACGTTAATCCGGATTGGTAATGAAAGCTATAAAAAGACTTACGGAAGTTATGGATTAAGCACTTTAAAAGATCAGCATTTTAAGCAAGATGGATCGAAGGCCATGCTGAGTTTTGTCGGAAAAAAAGGTGTAAAGCAAGAGGTGGAGCTTAACGATAGGCATTTAATCAAGCTAATTAAGCAGTGCAAAGATATACCCGGACAAGAGTTGTTTCAATTTTATACCGAAGGCAAGTCGCACAAAGCAATCGATTCAGGAAAGGTAAATAGTTACATCCGAGAAATCACTAGCTGCGATTTTACGGCAAAAGATTTTAGAACTTGGGGCGGAACTTTAGAAGCCTTGCGGCAACTCGCTTGTTTTACAGAGCAATACCCAGAAATGTCGAAAAAGAAAGTTATCGTCGAAGTGTTAGATGAAGTTGCACGTAAATTAGGAAATACGAGAGCAGTCTGTAAAAGTTCGTATGTATATCCGGTTCTGTTAGATGCTTATGAAAAAGATGGCTTAACTAAATATCTGAAAAAAGTAAACACCAAAAAGGCGGCTAGCCTAGTTGCTTTGCAGAACGATGAAAAGATATTACTTAAATTTTTAAAACAGGCTGCGATCAAGACTTAATAATCGGATGTACCGGTTGTTCACTATTTTCTTTCTGCTTGGCTGGGTTTTTAGCTTTCGCCATTGCAGATTCTTTTTTATACACCTTATCTTCGGGCTTTTTAACGGCCTTTTCTCCTTTATCTACTTTGCCTTTTGGCTGAGGTTCTTGATAATTACTCGATTTTTCGCTTTTTTTATTTTCTTCCTTATTCATAGTCATCCATTTTATGGATAAAGCAAATACTTTTTACGCATTTGTTTGTATTGGCTCAATCCGGGTTCCCAAGTGGCACGGATTTCTTTTTCAGATTTTCCGTCAATAACTTGTTGTCTAAAGTCGCTTACACCGATTAATTTTTCAATAGTGCCCATTTGTTTGCTCAAACTTGACTTAAAAAAATTCTCCTTCTGTGGCGATGCTTTGTACAACTCTATAACCCACGCAATATTAATTTGTTTCGTTTTCCTAAAAATAGACGTATCGTAATTTCTTAAATCTAAGCCATAACACACCTCATTCATAAATAACGGTGTTTCGGCCATGCCTTTTATGCCTATGGGGGTGTAAGAAAAGCTATATTTTCCTTTTAAATAAGGAGCGCCTAAAACGGTAAAAGGAAATTGTGTTCCACGCCCATGGTTAAGGTAAATGCCTTCGAAAAGGCAGGTAGATGGATACAACAAAATTGATTGTGGTGTATTGAGGTTTGGCGAAGGCTTAACGGGTAAAACATAGGGCATTTCGTGCGTGTAGTTAGCGTTTTTAATGACCGTAATTTTGCATTTTACTTTATCTTTTAACCAACCTTCGCCATTTAACATTTGGGCATATTCTCCAACAGTTAAGCCATGTACGATTGGAATGGGTTGTACACCGATGCCCGATTTGTGTTTAGGATCCAAGATTGGCCCATCAATATAAAAACCGTTCGGATTTGGGCGGTCGAAAATCATTACTTCTTTGTTATTCACCGCACAGGCTTCCATTAAATGTTGCAATGAATTGATATAGGTATAAAAACGAACGCCAACGTCCTGCACATCAAAAATAACCACATCCACGTCCGAAAGCTCCTCATTGGTAGGCGTGTTGTGTTTTCCATATAAAGAAATGGCTTTAATTCCAGTTTTTTGATCAATATCGTCGTTTACATGCACTCCTGCGCTGGCATTACCCCGAAAACCATGCTCTGGACCAAAAATTTTCACGAAATTTACACCTCTTTTCAATAAGCTATCCACAGTCGTTTCGTTCCCAATCATGGAAGTTTGATTAGCTAAAATCGCCACACGTTTTCCTTTTAATAAAGGCAAATAGATTTCGGTTTGCTCAGCACCCGTTTTAAATGTGCTAGCGATTGATTGGCTAGCAGTTGATTTTTGTGGGGCTTTAGGCGACTGTGCGCAGGCTGCAAAGTTGATCAGTGTGCATGCAAAAGCAAAAAGAAAGGTTATTTTGTTCATAGTTATGGGTATATTTCTACTTGTTCTCCGTATGCTGTGGTTGTTTTTTAAAGTATTATGTGCGAAATCGAAATCGAATCATCACTTTTGCTAAGTTACAAATTATTACAAAGTTTGAATATAGAATATTTCATATCGAGGCGCATTGCCGTCAAATCTGAACGCAGGTTTTCCAAACTAATTGTGCGTATTGCCATTGCTGGCGTTATGCTTAGCCTTGCCGTGATGATTTTGTCTGTAGCGATTATTACGGGATTTAAAACTGAAATTCAAGATAAGGTAAGGGGATTTATTGGTGATGTACAGGTGTATCGCTTTGATTTAAATGGCTCGTTTGAAAAGGCTCCTTTTGTACCTAACGATACGACGTTACAGCATTTAAAAAATAATCCGAACATTGAGCATTTTTATCCGTTTGCCACTAAAACTGCAATTATTGCAGCAAATAAAGAGGTTGAGGGCATCAACTTTAAGGGAATAGATGAAACCTACGATTGGAATTTCATTAAAAAACACCTAGTTAGCGGTACCATTATCAATTTTGCAGACCAATCTAAAAATCAGATTTTGATTTCGTCTTATACCGCGAACCGACTGAAGCTAAAAGTGGGAGATAGTTTTGTGATGCACTTTGTGAATAATCCACCCAAACCAAGAAAATTCTCAATCGTAGGTATTTATACTATCGGGATAGAGAATATTGATAAAAGTTTTGCCGTTGGCGATATCAAAATTATCAGAGGGGTAAATAATTGGGGCCCTAAGCAAATAGGCGGAATTGAGGTGAGGATTAAAGATTTTAGTCAGTTAAAGCCTGTGGCGGATAACATCTATGCCAATTTAGAACTGAAGCTCAAATCACGTTCTGTAGAAGAGAGTACACCAGAGATTTTTTCATGGTTGTCTTTACTGGATGTAAACACCAAAGTATTGCTCATTTTGATGATGATTGTTGGGGTGATTAACATGGTTACTGCGCTCTTGATTATGATTTTAGAGCGTACTACGATGATTGGATTGCTAAAGGCACTAGGTATTTCTAATGCTGGCATCATGAAGATCTTTCTCTACAATGCGATTTATTTAGTTGGTTTTGGATTGATATTAGGTAATGTGGTGGGCTTGGGGCTGGCATTTTTGCAACAGTATACGAAGCTGTTCAAACTCGATCAAACGAATTATTATCTTTCGCATGTGCCCATAGAAGTCCATTTTATGGATGTACTATTGCTCAATTTAGCAACCTTGCTTATTTGTTCTTTGGTGTTGATTGTACCCTCCATGTTGGTAAGCAGAATAAGTCCAGTAAAAGCCATACGATTTAAATAATGTAAATAGTCAAGCAAACTATACCTTAAGCCAATCCTTTTGTTGCAGTCCACAAAATTCTGTTCTTGTAGGTAAATCTAAATATGGATAGGTAACTTTCGATAAATACAATCCAGTAGGATGTGCAGGTTCTAAGAGTTTAGGGGTCTCTTTTGTAATGAGTAAATGTTCTAGTTCGTCTACACTCATGTTCCCCATCCCAATTTTTAAGAGCTTTCCGGTAATAATTCGAATCATTTTGCCTAAAAATCGATTAGAAGCGATATGAAATCGGAGTTGTTTTCCGTCTGCCGAAGTATACAAACTTGCTTCTTTTACATAGCAAAGGGTATGTTCATTTTTATCTGGTGTAGTGCAGAGTGCTCTATAATCGGTATATCTTGGAAAAAGCGCTGCGGCTTTAGCCATTTCGTCTAAGTTTAAGTTAGGGAGGAGGTAGTAAGAACTCAGCCGACTTAAGAACGGGTCTTTTTCGGTGTGAATGTAATAATCATATTCACGTTGCACGGCGTCGAACCGGGCGTGTGGCTTTCCATCCATCGGAATGATATCGAAAATGGCGATGTTGTGCGGCAGGAGTTTATTTAAACGAAAAATTAGATCAAAATCCCATGGAGTGGCTATATCGACATGGAAAAAATACTGACTCGCATGTACTTGAGAATCGGTTCTTCCACACCCATTTATGGTTAGCGGCGTTTTAAAAGCCTCGCTTAACTTCGTCTCGATAACTTCTTGAATGCTAATGGCCTGTGACTGCTTTTGCCAGCCATTATAGCCATGTCCATTATAGGCAATATGAAAGAAATACCTCAAACTAGGAAACCAATCGCTTTAGGCCTAAACTACATCCATAATGCAAACCATCGTGAGAAACAATGAAAGTTAGGGCATCATTTACATTTTCTAGCCTGAACCCAGCATAGGTTGAAACCGCATAAGGTGTATAGTTCTCGAATGTACCACGCTGTAAGTCGATGGCTAACTGATCTATCGTACTCAGCATATAGTTCTTTAACAGATCGATTTCTTCTTCACTAATATAACTTTCTGGCTTTGAACCATTTTTATAGCGATCTATTAATGCTTCATCGATGACGAATTTTTGTCCAGCTAAGCGATAACATAAAATTTGTTGACTGACGATGACGTGCCCAAATTGCCAGGCCAAATTATTGTTAAAACCAGGAGGAATTTGGTTTAACTGATCGATAGTTAGCTCGTTGAGCAGGGCTAACCATTTGGTACGACAAGCTTTGATTACTTCAATTGTTTTTTGCATTCTTAGCGCATTTTGGTATGAAAATCAAACTTAGATAAATTGCCTTTTATATGCAAGTTCCCAACCATATCAAACTACTCAAAATCATTTTATTCTGGCTGTCACTTCCAAAAGTAGACGATAGCGAGGTCGTAGTTTTACCATATTTATGTTCGTAATCCATATCGTTATGCCCCATATTGATATAAACCATTTTATAGTTTTTATTAGTCCAAACGACAGGGTAATACCCACTATGCCATATTTCGTGTGCTTTCGGACCAGTTCCTAATGGAAAACTACTCGAATCGATCGCCAATAAGATGTCGATATTGGGGTTGTTGCGCAAGTCTTTTTCCCAACGATACCATTCATTGGGTTGCGCTATAAACGTTGTGGGTAGCTTTTTAGTAATGGGATGCTTTTTGTTCACAATTTTCAGCACGGCTGATGTGGGGCGCCAGGTATTGCTGCCGTATTGTCCAGCGCCTAAAAATTCGTTGTGATACCAGTCCCAATTTTGGCTGTAGCTCGACGGGGTTAAGGCAAATGCCGAAAAATGAAAACCCAACCAAGCTCCACCATTTCGCATGTAATGTTCAAACGCTTTACGTTGTGGAGGAGATTCTGGCCGAGTATCCAAAAATACGACCACTGCATATTTTTTCAGAAATTCTGCGTTTAAGTTTTCCCAATTGTCGGTAGCCTCGTAGCAAAATCCATGCTTTTTGGCCATTTTAGGGAACCAGGCATTTGCTTCTTGCACAAAACTAACATGCGCTTGATCGTTCTTACCCGTATAGAATGCGATTACGTTAAACTTTGATTTATGGGCATAGGTGGTCGTTAGGGTGAATACTAAACCTATTAAAAAGAGCAATTTTTTCATTTCCAATATATAAAGCGATAAAATGCTGGTAAACCACAAAGGCACAAAGATCACAAAGAGATGTTACTTTGTGTTCTTGGTGCCTTTATGGTTAATTTTTTTGTCTTTACTTGGCTAAAGTTGTTTTAGGGTTCTTAACGTAAGTATCTAACCAGGTATTGATTTCCCACAACTGGTGTAAGATATTCTCTTTCGCCCTATAGCCATGCGCTTCGTAAGGAAGGTATACGAAGCGAGTTACACCCCCATGCCCTTTAACGGCATTAAATAAACGCTCGCTATTAATTGGGAAAGTACCTTGGTTATCGTCCATTTCTCCGTGAATAAGTAAAATTGGCGTTTTAATTTTATCAGCATAGCTAAACGGACTCATTTCATAATACAATTGAGGCGCTTGCCAGTAGGTACGATCTTCGTTTTGGAAACCAAACGGGGTAAGTGTTCTGTTATAGGCTCCACTGCGTGCAATTCCTGCCTTGAATAGGTTGGTGTGAGCTAATAAGTTGGCGGTCATAAATGCACCATAGCTATGTCCACCTACGGCCATTCTATTTCTATCACCAACACCCATTTCAGAAAGCTTGTTGATTGCTGCTTCTGCATTTAATTTGAGTTGCTCTACAAAGGTATCGTTTGGTCTTTTACCGTCTTTCGCTACAATCGGCATCTCTGCATTATCCAATACGGCATACCCTTGAGTAACAAAGAATAATGGTCCGCCAGAACTAATGGTGGTAAATTTATCTTGCGAGCCTCTAATTTGTGCCGCATCTGCGGCCGAGTTAAATTCGCGTGGATAAGCCCATATTAATACAGGTAGAGGTCCGTCTTTCGCCTTGTCGTACCCTTTTGGTAAATATAAATCGCCCGTTAAATCGATTCCATCCGCCCGTTTATAAGAGATTTTTTCTTTTTTAACACCCTCCATTTGTGGATAAGGGTTAGTAAAGTTCGTAATCGGCTGGTCGGCTATTCTTAACATCAAATTTTTGATGTAATAATTTGGCACGTCTTTCTGGCTTTCTTTGCGAGTTAGCAAAACCAGTTTCTGTGGATCCAATACATCGGTTACCATTTCGAATGTACCCGGTTGTGCTCTCCATAATATTTCTGATTTTTTGGTAGCAAGATCAAACTTGGCTAAAAAAGGTAAATCACCTTTAGCCGAAGCACCAGTGGTGTTGTTTAAAAGTAATTTGGTGCCATTATCGGTCGTCAAAATTACTTGGCGGCCAAACTTGTTTTTCTCTGTTACTGGACTTCCTGGATTGTTATACGCATCCGTAGTATTTAATTCATATAACATTTCGGTAGCACCTGTAGATGGGTTAAAACGACTCAATTTAGAGGTTTGTTTGCTTCTAGAGCTTTCTCTAAATAAGGCGAAGGTGGCATTGCCCCAGCTAATTCCGCCAAAGCGCATCTTTGTTTTTAAAATCTCTTTAGGCGTTCCTGTAAAAGGGGCAGATAATGCGAGAACGGCATCATGATATTCTACATTTTTTTTAATCAATCCACTGTCTAACGCAACGGTCCAAGTAATAGTTGCCGCTTCGTCATCTCTCCAATCGAAACCACGCGGTACATTTTGGACATTGTCATTGCCGGATGGTCTAACCTCAGTTGATGGTAAATCGGCCAATAACTTAACTACTTTACCCATTCTGTCGGTAATATTTACCGTTGATGGAAAACCACCTGCGGAAACCAGGTACGAAAATGGTTTTTTAATCGTGCGCATCATCAAGTAGTTTTTATCTGGTGATAAACTTATACTGCTATAAATGGCTGGCTTACCTATTGGCGTTTCAATTCCTCCTTTATTTTGTATCAGTTGCGACGTGGCAAAAAATTCAAATAATTGTTCATCGTAAGGAGACTTGATTAAATCTTGCAAAGTGGCGCTCGGAGCGGCTTTACCCAGACTTTGTTGAATAGTTGGCCCTTTTGGCGCTAAAGGACGAGCAGGCGCTGCGCTTGCAGGTTTCGTAGCCACACGATAAAGAAGGGTATTTTCATCAACCCAAGTTGCTCCGCCGCCCATAATCCCATTTAGAGGTTGTTTGTTGGTCTTTACGGCTTTACCGGTAGCCACATCAATAATGTACAAATCTACCCTGTTTTGAGAAGTATGAGTAATGGCAATTTTGGTTTGGTTAGGGCTCCAATTTCCACCGCCAGCATATAAGGGGCTAGGTAAACCAGTCACTGGTACTGTTTTTCCGGTTTTAATATTCTTTAAACTAAAGCTGTTGATG
>Ga0247813_10003261_pt1 | contig 10498 bp, 10 predicted proteins | sample UWRJL169409C1_FD_180719 | JGI IMG/M metagenome (GOLD analysis project Ga0247813, IMG submission 180719) | Plant litter microbial communities from Arlington Agricultural Research Station in Wisconsin, United States - UWRJ-L169-409C-1 | ecosystem: Environmental > Terrestrial > Plant litter >... | reverse complement strand
GCCTTTCAATGCGGAGGGGTTTGGCCCTGGGCCGTCCAAGAACGGCGTGACCACCCGGCACGCCCGGTTCATTTGCGAACCGGAGGAGAACCGCCTTTCACGCAGCCCCGGGGATTTTGCGCGCGTTTCGCCAAACCATCCGGGCACCGGCCCCACCTCGCCGGCAACGCAAACCGGTGTATCCGTGGTGGGACGGGAAGAAGTATGGCACGGGTTTTCAGGGCGGGGATTTGCGGGGATGATTTTTTTTACGTCCGGTTGATCGAGACGCCGCCATCGACGAGCATGGCGGTGCCGGTTGTGAAGCTTGACGCATCCGAGGCGAGGTAGAGCACGGAGCGGGCGATCTCCTCCGGTTTGGCCATGCGCTTCAGGGCATGCAAGCCTTCGACGAAGGCAAGAACCTCCGGTCCGGCTCCGGGCGCGTTGGTAAAGCTCATCGGCGTATCGGTGCCACCCGGCAGGATCGCGTTGACCCGGATGCCCTTCTGCCCCAGTTCCGCGGCAAGGCTCTGGGTGAGGCCGATCAATCCGGCCTTTGCGGCGGCATAGGCGCTGGTGTTCGGCATGCCTGCGGTATGCCCGACGAAGCTGGAGGTGAAGATCAAGGAGCCGGCACCTCGCGCTGCCATGGCCGGGACCTGATATTTGGCGCCGAAGAAGGCACTTGTCAGGTTGGTGTCGATGGTGTCCTGCCAACCGACGGTCGAAAGGTCGGAGATCGGGGCCATCTCGCCGGTGGTGCCGGCATTGTTGAAGGCGATGTCGAGACCGCCGAATGTTTCCGTTGCAGCATCGACCAGAGCGCGGGCATGAGCCTCGTCGCGGACGTCACCGTCGATGGCGACAGCCTTTCCGCCTTCGGCCTCGATCTCCGCGACGAGTTCGTCAAGGGCAGTCCGGCGGCGGCCCGAGACGATCAGGCTTGCACCTTCGCGGGCAAACAGTTTGGCCGTTGCCCGGCCAATGCCGGAACTGGCGCCGGTGATGATGGCGACCTTGTTGGAAAGCGTGGACATGATCGAAACTCCTCTTGGTTGCTGGAGGTTCAATCGCAGCAAGGGCGGAGGGCTGCCACCCGTTTCCTGCGCGGAGGGACATTGCGCAGCCGGCGGGAGGACGTTTCAGAGCTTCATCTTGTCCATGCGGAGCGTCGTTGCCGAAGACAGCCGGTGTGCCAGCGCAGAGGATTGAGATCCGGAAAACTGAATGAGCGGAATGAGGACGATCACCAGGATGAGCATGACGATATAGATCAATCCAAATGGTATCCGGCGCGCTTTCAAACAGCAATCTCCAATGTCTGCGGCCAGCTTGCGGGGCAAAGCTGACAGGAGCCTGAATGCACAGGCAAAACAGCGTTTCTCCTGCATCGGATGGACAGTGCCCGGCGTGCGGGGATTTCCCTGTTATTCCCCGTTCAGGTTCCTGTCAGAAAACCGGCGCAGGTATCCGGTATGGGGACGACGGCGGACGCTGCTGCAGCGGCTGTGGCTGACAGTCCGGGTTTGTGCGTCCATGGTCCGCCGCCGTCTCCATCCGTTCGATATTTGCCGTTCGATATTCCGCAGGAGACCACCGGTGTCATTGGATACTTTTTCGACGACCGTTCCCCGTCTGAAGCGTCCCGTCATCGGCAGCGCATCGCTGAGCGTGATCGTGGCATTTTATCTCGTCTTCCTGACGAACCGGACCTTCTGGGCCAAGGCGATCGACTATCTCGGTGCGCCGAGCTTTGCGCTGGTTCTGCTCGCTATCGGGCTTTTTGCGCTGTTTTCGGCGATCTGTATTTCGGTATCGGTGAAATATCTCACCAAGCCGCTGTTTATTCTGCTCATCATGAGCGCGGCGGCAGCGTCCCGGTTCATGGATTATTTCGGCGTGATCATCGATGTCGATATGATCCGCAATGCCGCCGAGACGACTGGTTCGGAGGCCGGGCATCTGCTGACGGCAGGCTTTATCACCCATATGCTGGTGTTCGGCGTTGTCCCTTCGCTGCTGATCGCGCTGGTGCGGGTCGAGCACCGGCCGTTCTTTCAGAAGTTCAAGTGGAACCTTGCGCTGGTTCTCTCGTGCCTGGCGGTGTTCACGTCGGTCAGCCTTGCCAATGTGCGCACCTTCACGGCGGCGATCCGCGGGCACCGCGATCTTGTTGCGACACTGAATCCGGTGACGCCGATTGTCAGCGCGCTCAGCTATATCCTTGCGAGCGGGGAGGGAAAAGCACTGGCCGTGCAGCCGCTGGGAACCGACGCGCATGTCGTCGCGCCAGCCGCATCCGGTAAGCCGCGCGTGACGATCATTGTCGCGGGCGAAACGGCGCGGGCGGAGAATTTTTCGTTGAATGGCTATGATCGTCCCACCAACCCGAAGCTCGCCACCCAGGATATCAGCTATTTCACCGATACGTCGAGCTGCGGAACCGCGACGGCGGTTTCGCTGCCCTGCATGTTTTCGGTCTATACCCGCAGCAGCTACACGCATACCAAGGGCCTTGCGACCGAAAACGTCCTCGACGTCATGGCGCATGCGGGCATCACATCGGAATGGTGGGATAACAATACCGGCAGCAAGGGCATTGCCAGCCGCATCGGCTACACGTCGTTTTCCGACATCAACGATCCGCGTTTCTGCGTCAACCACGAATGCCAGGACGACGTTCACCTCGACCGGCTCGGGGCATGGCTCGATGCTGCCAAGGGCGACAGCGTGCTGGTGCTGCACCAGATCGGCAGTCATGGGCCGGCCTATTTCCAGCGTTATCCCGAGGCCTTCCGCCGCTTCACGCCGGATTGCCGGACCCCAGAGCTGGGCAATTGCTCACGCGAGGAAATCGTCAACGCCTACGATAATACCGTCCTCTACACCGACTACATGCTGTCTGCTGTCATCGACATGCTGAAGGTCCGCGAGGAGAAGATGGCGGGCTCGATGATCTACATGTCCGACCATGGCGAATCGTTGGGAGAACATGGGCTCTACCTGCACGGCGCACCTTATTTCATCGCGCCCTCGCAGCAGACCCATGTTCCCTTCGTGCTCTGGCTGGGCAAGCAGGCGAAGGCCGGCATCGACCAGGCCCTGTCTTGCCAAGGAGGCGAGCGAGCCGAAGTCGCACGACAACCTGTTCCATACGGTGCTCGGCCTGATGAATGTCGCCACCTCGGTTTATGATCCATCGCTCGACGTCCTGTCGGGCTGCCGGGCGAACGCCGCTTCCTGAAGCGGCCGGATGCGTGCTGTGAATTTTACGCCTGCTGCCGCTCGCCGGGAGCGGGCCTGTTGCCGTGGCATCAAAGCCGTTTGACGGCGCAGTGCAAAGAGGGAATAAGAATGCGAAGAAAGCTGACCGTGAAAAGGACCAGCGGCTTGCGCGTTCTGCTCGTCGAGGACAATGAGATACTGGGAGAGGCCGTTCGCGATCATATCGCCGCCGCCGATCATGCAGTCGACTGGATGAAGACGCTTGACGATGCGCGCGCATCCCTTCGAGCCGTGAGCTATGGGCTTATCCTGCTCGATCTTCGCCTGCCGGATGGCAGTGGCATCACGCTTCTGAAAGAGTTGCGGATTGCCGGCAACGCGACCCCGGTGATCATCCTCACGGCGCACGACCAGATATCCGACCGGATCGAGGGCTTGAACAGCGGCGCCGACGATTATCTCGTCAAGCCGTTCGACCTTGGTGAACTGACCGCGCGCATGCTTGCCGTCATCCGCCGCTATGGCGGCAATATTGCACCGGTGATCCGCTTGGGTGACCTGAAGATCAGCCCGGTCGACCGGCGGGTGTTTGCCGGCGAGGCGGAAGTCGGCCTTTCGGGCCGCGAATGGGCGGTGCTCGACACGCTTTTGTCGCGGCCGGGGGCGATCATTTCCAAGGCGCAGATCGAGGAGGCGCTCTATGCCTTCGGCTCGGAAATCGAGAGCAACACCGTGGAGGTCTATGTCAGCCGGTTGCGCAAGAAGCTTGGCCGGGATCATGTCGTGACCGTACGCGGTGTTGGCTACAAGATCGGGGCGCCGGCATGAGGCGGGCAAAGCCTGCCGGGCAAAGCATGACGCGGCGGCTGATCCTGTGGCTGACGGGGGCTGCCACGGCCTTCTGGCTGATAGCCGCCGGACTTGGCGTTTCGGTCATGCATGACGAGTTCGGGGAAATCTTCGACGGATCGCTGCAGGAAACCGCCGAGCGTCTTGTGCCCTTGGTGGTGGGCGATCTCGATCTGCGGGCTGGGTCTGCCTATCCGCACCAGCTGCGTGAGGGCGCCGATGACGGCGACGAGGAATATCTGGTCTACCAGGTGCGCAACGCGGCAGGCGACGTTCTCTTCCGGTCTCACGATGCACCCGAGGCACCTTTCGATGCGCCGCTGAAGCGGGGATTCTGGACGGATAACAGCTACCGTTTTTTCACGGCGACGACGGCCGACAATACGATCTTCGTGCAAGTGGCCGATGCGCTGGCGAACCGGTCGGAGGCGCTGACGGAAGGCGGCATGGCGCTGTTTTTGCCGGTGCTCGTGCTGATCCCGGTCAGCGTGCTTCTGATCTGGCTGATCGTGCGCCGGACGCTGGCGCCGGTTGACGATCTGCGCAAGGCGATCGAGGAAAAGGACGGCGGCAACATGGCGCCGGTCCCAGCCGGAATGCTGCCGAGGGAGCTTCGGCCGATTGCCCGTTCCGTCAATCATCTGCTGTTGCGGCTGCAATCGGCCTTCGACGCCGAACGCGAATTCACTGCCAACAGCGCTCACGAACTGCGCACCCCGATTGCCGGGGCGTTGGCGCAGACGCAGATGCTGATCGCCGAACTGGACGGCCCGAAAAAGCGGCGGGCGCAGCAGATCGAAACTTCGCTGATCAACCTTGGCCATACGGCTGAAAAGCTGCTGCAGCTGGCACGGGCCGAAGCCGGGATCGGCAGTGGCGCCGGTTTTGTCGATCTTGTCCCGGTTCTGCAGCTGGTCGTCACCGATTTCGAGCGCCGCGACCCGGCCGCCGGGCGGCTGCGCTTTCAGCGCGAGGCAGGGGCGGTGCTTGAAGGGAACTACAGCCAGGATGCCTTTGCCATCGTGTTGCGCAACCTGATCGAGAATGCGCTTTTGCACGGTGACCGGGACGAGCCGGTGGACATCCGGCTGGAGACGGGCGGCGTTGTCCGTATCGTCAATGGTGCTGCGGTGCTTTCGCCGGATGAACTGGCGGGAATCCGCAAGCGCTTCGGGCGCGGGGCGACGACATCGCCGGGCTCGGGGCTTGGCCTGTCGATCGCCGAGCGGTTGCTGCAGCAGATGAAGGCCGGTTTCGAGGTGCTTTCGCCCGCGACGGGCCGGGCTGACGGGTTCGAGGTGGTGCTGCGGTTCCAGTCCGTGGACGCTTCTGGATGATCGGGGCGGCGCCCTTCCTCTTCTCCCCGCAGGTGAGAAGGTGGCCCGAAGGGCCGGATGAGGGGGCGGTACGCTCCGGGTTTGCGGAAAGACCCCTCATCGCCTCGCATGCGCTCGGCACTTCTCCCCGTGGGGGAGAAGAGGGCGCCGTCGGCTCCTCAATCCCTGTCCGGCGCTCCCAGCGGAAAGAATGAACGATAGGGGCGGCCTTCGTCGACGGCGCGGGCGAACGAGGGGCGGGCGAGAAGGCGGGCGCGGTAGGCGCGGACGTTCGCAAGTGTCTCTGGGATCGGGTGCACCCAGTCGGCGTAGAACAGCGACGGGCAGGCGGCGCAATCGGCAAGGCTGAACGTATCGCCGGCGGCCCATTCGGTTTTGGCGACGACGCCGTCAAGCCAGCCATAGGCATCGTCCAGCATGGCCTTTGCTTCAGTGACGCCATAGGGATCGCGCTCAGTCTCCGGGCGGATCTGGTTGAACACCACCTTCTGCATCGGCGTCATGACGTAATTGTCGAAGAAGCGGTCCATCATCCGGGTGCGGAGTGCCGCCTGCGGATCGTTCGGGATCAGGCGGACGCTGCCGGGATAATTCAGCATCAGATATTCGATGATGATAGTCGCCTCCATCACCACGTTTTCACCGTCCTTCAGCACTGGAAAACGCTTTATCGGCCAGATAGACTGCCACTCCTCGACAGTGCCTGCCTCCTCCGGGCTCAGCATGCGATAGTCGAATGCCGTGCCGTTTTCGTAGATCGCCACGAGCACCTTCTGGCAATAGGATGAGAAGGGATGGGCAAAGAGCTGCGGTTTCATCATATCCTCCAATAACTGATTTCAATTTGCAACTGGTTGTGTGATAAAGTAACTACTCCTATATTGCAAGCAGTTTTGACAGGGGGCGGGCCGTGGATACTGCGCAGCGATCGGGATGTCCGATCAATCTTACACTGGAAATGCTCGGCGATCGCTGGAGCCTGATCATCATCCGAGATTTGATGTTCGGCAACCGCCGGCATTTTCGCGAGCTTTTGACCCATTCGGAAGAGGGGATCGCCTCGAATATCCTGGCCGACCGGCTGAAGCGGCTGACCGAAAGCGGGCTGCTCTCGCGCCGCGACGACCCGAGCCACAAGCAGAAGGGCATCTACAGCCTGACCGAACCGTCGATCCAGCTGGTGCCGCTCCTGGCGCAGATGGGCGCCTGGGGCAGGCGGCACACGCGGGCATCGGAGGAGCTTTCTATCCGCGCCGAGCTGCTGGAGGAGGGCGGGCCAGCGATGTGGGCTGATTTTATGGTGGAGTTGCGGGCGCTGCATCTGAATGCGCCGGTGCCGCAGCGATCGGTGTTTGCGGAACTGCAGGCGGCGTATCTGGCGGTGGTGGCGAAGAATTCGGGTGTTGTGGTTTGAGGGAGGTGGGCTGACACGGCCCCTGGGTTGGTTTCTCGCGATTTGTTCCTCTCCGTCATCCTCGCCCTTGTGGCGGGGATCCAGCCGCCGCGCGTCGGCGCGGCGAGAGAACGGCTTCTCCTTTGGTGTGAAGAGTCTTTTGACCCGACGGACGTCGGGTCACTGGATCCCCGCCACAAGGGCGAGGATGACGGGAGGTGAATGGCGATGCCCCGGAACAAAGACAGGGTCTTCAAGCCGTAAGCCAATAGGCTTCACCCAGCCCATTCCACCGGGTGATCTTCTGCCAATCAATACACTTCCGGCACGTACAGTTCCGGTGGAACCGGGTGGCGTTGGTAGTCGTCGTTGCGGACGCGTTCGGGCAGGACGAGTTCTGGTTTCGGCACGTCTTCGTAAGGGATCTGGGCCAAGAGGTGGGCGATGCAGTTGAGGCGGGCCTTTTTCTTATCGACCGCCTGGACGACCCACCACGGGGCTTCCTCGATGTGGGTTTTCGCCAGCATCTCTTCCTTGGCCTTGGTGTAATCTTCCCAGTGGACGCGGCTTTCCATGTCCATCGGCGACAGTTTCCACTGCTTCAGCGGATCGTGGATGCGCATCTGGAAGCGGAACTCCTGCTCCTCGTTGGTGATCGAAAACCAGTATTTGATCAGGATGATGCCGGAGCGCACCAGCATGCGCTCGAATTCCGGAACCGTGCGGAAGAATTCGTCGAGCTCTTCCGGCGTGCAGAAGCCCATGACGCGCTCGACGCCGGCGCGGTTGTACCAGGAGCGGTCGAATAGCACCATTTCGCCCGCTGTCGGCAGGTGCGGCACATAACGCTGGAAATACCATTGGTTCTTCTCGCGCTCGGTCGGCGCGGGCAGGGCGACGACGCGGCAGACGCGCGGATTGAGCCGCTGGGTGACGCGCTTGATGGCGCCGCCCTTGCCGGCGCTGTCGCGGCCTTCGAACAGCACGACGACCTTGAGCTTCTTGTACTGCACCCAGTCCTGCAGGCGCACCAACTCATGTTGCAGCCGGAACAGTTCGCGGAAATAGGTCTTGCGTTCGAGCGTCGGTTCGGCCGGTCCTGACATGCCCTCGGCGACCAGCTCGTCGAGCCGGTCCTCCTCCATCTGCATTTCCAGCTCTTCGTCAAAGCTGTCGGCGATTTCCGCCTTGATGCGGTCGAGTTGGTCGATCATTGGTCACACATCCCCGTTGGTCGTCGGCACAGGAGCAGGGTTTGATGACAGGTATGTGACAGGAGGTGGCATCCAAGCAAAAGGCCCGCCGACGCTGGCGGGTGTCAGGCTGCCGCCAAAGTCATTTTCGCGGCATTTTGCAGGTCATTTGGGAATTATGCGATTGCCAAACGCTTCGTCATTCCTGTGCCTGTCACAGGAATCCAGCCAGCTCAAGTCCTTGATCTCAAAGAGTCTTTTGACCCGACAGACGTCGGGTCACTGGATCTCCGCCACGAGGGCGAGGACGACGGAGAGTGGAGTTCCGCTCCCGTCAAGTCGCCGAATTTCAGGTTTTTCAATCATGTTAGGCCCGCCATCGCTGGCGGGCCGTTGGGGTTTCGTGGGTGCCGGCCGGACAGAGTGTCAGGCTGCAGCCAGTGCTTTTTCGATATCCTGGATCGAGTGGCCGGTCAGGTCCTTGTCCAGCTCGCCGACGAGAATGTCGGACAGGGATTTGTGGTAGCTCTTGCGCATCTCGCCCAACGTGCGGGGTGCTGCGATAATGACCAGGCTCTTGATCTTGCCGTCGAGCACCTGCTTGTTGAGCATATTCGCGACGCCGTTGCCAAAGCCGTCTTCTTCCTGCTGGCTGTCATCCGGATTGGCGGCGCTGCTGGAATGGCGGCCGCCGGAGGAGATTTTCGAGGCGTCGATATCTTCCGCCGGCATCGCCTTCAGCTTCACATTGGCCGCATCGCCCTCGTTTTGAAACAGGCTCAGCTTTTCGCCATCGGCCACGGCAATAATCGTATTCTGGGGAAGGTTCATATCTGGTCTCCATGCTGCGCAATGCGTGTTCCACCGGTGGGCGGCAATGCTTGTTTCCAAGCTAGAGTAACCCCCTGAGCTGGGGATCGTTCCATGACACAATGCCTGCGCACCAAAAGCCCCGTCCGCCGCCATTGCACGTCGCCAGGACACCGAGGACCGCGCCAGCCCAGCGCAGGCGCCGGTATTTTCGAACCGCCATGATATTTCCTCCGATTCGTACCAGTATGGGAGCTTGCCAACTGATTGGGCGAGACTGCGGATTACGTCCTTCAGGTTGTATGAGAAGCAAGCCGGAGGCGCATGCGGGGGAGGGACCGTTCAAATACGGTTTCATCGGCCATGGCGCGTGCCAGCACCAGGGCACCCTGAATGCCGGCGACGGCGTCTTCGGCCAGCTGTTTGGCGCGATCCGCGGGGGCGCCGTCGCGTATCAGCGCGGCTTCGAGCGCATTTGTCCAGCGCTCGAAATAGGACCGGATCGGCCTTGCGAACCGGTCGCGGGTTTCATCCAGCGCAAACGCGCCGATCAGGCAGATGCGTTTGCCGGAGCGGAAATAATCGTCCACCGCCGTCCACATCTGCGCGATTGCCGCGCGCGGTTCGGCCGTTTCCAGCGGCACGAAGATTTCCCGCGCGAACCAGGCATCGACATGGGCGAGCACCTCGGCCGCCATCTCTTCCTTCCCGCCCGGAAAGAAATGATAGAGGCTGCCCTTGGACAGCCGGGTGCGCGCGGTGATCGTGCTCATCGATGCGCCTTCATAGCCGCACTCGCGAAACACTTCGGCGACCAGCGCGATGGCATCGGTTTTTTCAAAAACGGTTCGCATTCGGCTCAGAGGCCGAGATCGGAAAGGCCGGGATGATCGTCCGGCCGCCGGCCGAGCGGCCAGTGGAACTTGCGATCGCTCTCGGCAATCGGCAGGTCGTTGATCGAGGCGAAGCGGCGCTGCATCAGGCCATCGGCGGCAAAATCCCAGTTTTCGTTGCCATAACTGCGATACCATTGGCCGCTGTCATCGTGCCATTCATAGGCAAAGCGCACGGCGATGCGGTTTGCCTCGAAGGCCCAGATTTCCTTGATCAGGCGATAATCGAGTTCGCGCTGCCATTTCCGCGTCAGGAACTCGACGATCTGCGAACGGCCGACCGGAAATTCGGCGCGGTTCCGCCAGCGGCAATCCTCGGTATAGACCTTGGAAACGCGGACGGGATCGCGGCTGTTCCAGCCGTCTTCGGCCAGCCGCACCTTGGCGACGGCGGTTTCATGCGTGAAAGGGGGTAGTAAGGCGGTCATTGCAGGCTCCTTCTAAAACGGTAGGTATTTTGTAGACCGATCGGTTTAGAAAGGCAAGCCGGATGTGAAAATCAGGACCTGTGCCGTGGAAGCCCGCAGCGTGCCAAGCATCCGTCATGGATGTCGCAAATGCGGCAGGCGCGGCCATTGCACGCGGGCCGCAATTTCGCTAAGAGACCGGCGACTTGAGACGACACGGGCGCGGGTTTGCGCGCAGCATTTTCGACCGGTAGAGGCACATGGCACGCATCGTGATGAAATTCGGCGGCACGTCCGTCGCAGATATGGATCGCATCAGGAATGTGGCCCGCCATGTGAAACGTGAAGTCGATGCCGGCCACGAGGTTGCGGTGGTGGTTTCGGCAATGTCCGGCAAGACCAATGAACT
>Ga0247813_10003260_pt1 | contig 10498 bp, 9 predicted proteins | sample UWRJL169409C1_FD_180719 | JGI IMG/M metagenome (GOLD analysis project Ga0247813, IMG submission 180719) | Plant litter microbial communities from Arlington Agricultural Research Station in Wisconsin, United States - UWRJ-L169-409C-1 | ecosystem: Environmental > Terrestrial > Plant litter >... | reverse complement strand
CGGCTGACCACTTCACCACGGAAGCCGTTGGCCGGCGCATCGAACACCGGCTGGGCGAACACGGTCGGGCTGGCCAGCGACAGCGCAAGGGCCAGGGTGGCGACGCGCGGGAGGGTTTTCAGGGTGTACATCAGCAGACTCCTTCTGTTGGGGGCGCGCCGGTTGGCGCGTTGTCACAGTGCTTGCCTTGGCGTGGCCGCGGTCCGTTGCGGCGGTGGCACAGGGCCACGGAACTGCCTGGGTAACGAAAAATCAGGGGGCCGGCGCGGGCGTGCCGCTGCGATCGGCGATGCCATACAACTGGCTCAGCGTCGCCTTGAGCGATGCCGGCAGCATCGGCCCATGGCCAAGGCCGGGGAATTCGCGGTACTGCACGGTCAGGCCCGGCACCTTCGCCAGGCGCGTGGCCAGCTGCTGCGCGGCATCGGGAGTGGCGCCACCAATGCGGCGCAGATGCGCGACCACACGCGGATTGGTCATGTCACGCACGCCCCGGTTGCCGGTGCGCTCGTCGCCACCGAGCATCACCGTGACCTGTGCCGGCTGGCCCTGGGCGTTGGCGATGAACTGGCGCTCCATGTCACCCAGCGGGGCGCCCTGACTCCACCACAGTGACGGGCTCGCCGACACGTAATGCTGGAACGCGGCCGGCCGGGTATACAGCGTGCTGACCACGAACAGGCCGCCGAGCGAATGGCCCCACAGCGACTGCTGCTGAAGATCGATGCTGGCGCGGCGCTGCACTTCCGGCTTGATCCGGCGCTCGATCAGATCCAGGAACGCATACGCCCCCCCGCCGCTGGACTGCGACGTGCCGTTTTCGTCATCAGCGGTATCGATCCACGCGGTGTAGTCGAGCGTGCGCGCCGGGGAATCGATGCGCAGGTCGTTGTCGTAGCCGATGAACACCAGCACCGGCGCGGCATGCGCAGCAAGATCGGCGAGCATGGGCTGGTCGAGCACCATCGCCGCAGCGTTGCCATCCAGCATGTACAGCACCGGTGCCGGCGTGGCCGAGGCCTTGGCCGGCACGCCGATGTTCACCCGCCAGCGGCGCGCCTTGTCGGGGCTGTCGAGCACGAAGTGTTCGAAACGATAGCTCTGCGCCGGCTGATCCAGCACCGTCTCGCCGACCTTCTGTTCGGGATTGCGCTGCTGCGCCGAGGCAGGCGACAACGCCGCCATGCCGATGGCGGTCGCCACGCCCAGCGTGCGCAACCACGGCGATACGGAAGAGATCAGCGACGACGAAACAATCATGACTACCCGGAGCGAGGGACGGTGCTATCGCGCCAGTGTAACTCAAATGAGAATGGGTATCACTGACGTTGCGCCACCAGGTTCAGCGCGCGCAATCGCCCGACGCCTTGCGCGCCGCGCCTACCGTCGCGCCACCCTTGCCACTGGCGGACATCCAGCCCTTCAAGGACATGTCGTCCGGCACGGACGCCCCCATCGGCGATGAGGCGATCACCAGCTCGCGCGCGGTGCCGACCGGCTCAAGCTCGGCCAGGCGCGCGGCCTTGTCACCGTCGGTGCTGACGATGTCATCCGGCCCCGACGATGGGGTCCTCGTGGTGTTTCCCGTCTTGGCCACCCTGATCCGCAGCTCGCCGTCGACGCCGTTGTTCACCGTCACCGCGTACTGCTCCTTGCCATAGGCCCAGGAAGTCTCGCGCTGCACCGTGGAGGCCTGCCCTTCGGCCGGCAGCTCCAGCGTGTCGCCCGCGATGCCCTGCGCCATCGCCATGCCGCCCATCACCGCCATGTACAGGCCGTACGCACGCATCTGCTTCTCTTCCTGCGTCTTCGCCGCGGGCGCGCCGGGCCAGCTCGCGTCGAGATTCATATGTGCCTTGCCATTGCACAGCGTCAGCACCAGTGGCTCACCCCCACCCTCGCCGAGGCGGACCAGGCTGTCGCCATTGCGGAACTGCTGCACACGCCCGACCAGTGATGCGCCGCTCGCCGGCACCTGGTTGACCTGCACACTCGAGGCCGCCTCAAGGCGCGCATTCAACGAAACCGTCGCAGCGGTCGCAGGCAACGCCACACCGATCGCGGCGGCAAGTGCAAGAACAGGCAGGCAAACGCGCATGGCATCCAGTCCAACAGGGCGGGACATCATACGCGCCTGATCCTCCGCGGCGCCGAGCATGACACTGCCAAACAGACGTAGAGCGCTCAGCCGCGCGCAACCATCGCAACGATCGTCGCCGCCAGTTCGCGCACGGCCTGCTCAGGGCTGATGTCGCCCGTCGTCGCCGCATATGAGAGCCCTTCGGCCGCGCCCAACATGCCCCATAGGCCTGCCAAGGGCAGCGCGCCCGCCGGCGCGAACGGTGAGAGCAGCGCGCGGCACTGTTCGAGGAACACCACGTCGTACTCGCGCTTGATGCGCGCCAGCTCGGGCGAACCGGCCAGCGCGGCGATCACGCCGGGAATCTCACGCCCCTGCTTCATCACACAGGCCACGTAGGCATCGGCGATGACCTGCGCTTTCTCCGCAAGCGTCGAACCGCTGTCGGCAAACCGCGCGCCCATCACCACGCCCTGGCGCGCATCGAAATCCTGGTACAGCGCCACCAACAGGCCGGCGCGGGTACCGAAATGGTCATACACCACCGGCTTGGTCACCCCGGCCTGCTCGGCAAGGCGCCCCAGCGTCAGCGCGTCAGTACCCTCCTCGCGAATCAGCCGCCATGCCACTTCCAGCAACTGGCGCAGGCGGTCGTCGCGGCTCATCCGGCGGCGAGGGGCGGCAGACGCAGTTGGAGCGTGTGGACTTGACATGGCTATATACCAATCGTAACTTACGGGCCGTAACTTACCAAAAGTATACAACCTCCCCCGCCTCCTGGAATCCCATGCATACCCTGATCGTCACCTCCCATCCCGATCCTGGCGCACTGACCCATGCCGTCGCCCGCCGCATTGCCGACGGCATCGCTGGAACCTCCGGCGCGACGATCGAAATGGCCGACCTCGCCGCAGAGCGCTTTGACCCCCGCTTCACCCAGGACGACCTGAAGGGCCATCATCGCCAGGCACCCTTTCCCGCCGATGTTCTCGCCGAACAGGCCCGCCTGGACCGCGCTGACGCGCTGGTCCTCGTGTTTCCGGTCTACTGGTGGAGCATGCCGGCGCTGATGAAGGGGTGGATCGACCGGGTCTTTACCGGTGGCTGGGCCTACGACGACAGCAGCGGCCAGGGCGTCCTCAAGAAACTCGGGCACCTGCCTGTCCACCTGGTCGGCCTGGGTGGCGCCGACGAACGCACGTGGCAGAAGCGTGGCTATACCGAGGCGATGAAGACCCAGATCGACACCGGCATCTTCGACTACTGCGGCGCGCCGGTGCTGTCCTCCACGCTGTTGCTGGAGACGGATACAGGCGATGCGCATGTCCACCTGCACAGTGCCCATGCGCTGGGCCAGCAGATTGCCAGCACGATGACCGCATCGACCGGCGCGAAGGTTCCGCTGTAACGACGGCGCCGTGGCAGACGTTGCCCACGACGAGAAAGCTCCGCCATGCGGGGCTTCTCCTTCTGCACTCAATGTCAACGAAGCGCCGGCATCCGATAGCGCGGACTGATCGTGACGCAACGTCAACGCGCTGAAGCGCCTCAACGCATGCTGGATGAATCGCGACTGCGCCTTGCGCGCAACTGTGACCCACAGCAGAGGCAAGCGCCGCCTTGCGCATTACGCTGCCGCAACTGATCGGCACTGCACGCCACATCCGCCAAGGTTCTGCATGAAGTACTTACTCGTTCTGTTGCTGCTGTTCCCCGCAACGCAGGCGCAAGCGCTGACGTTGACCAACGCGCACTGGCGCGTCGAGATCGATCCCGCAACGCTGGCGGCCTCCATCACCGCTGCCGACGGCACCACGACCCACGTTTCCTCCGCAGGCGATGTCGGCACGGTGTCAGCGCTGACGCAGACCCGTGACACCGGCCGTTGGCAATGGGGTGCGGCGACCGACGTGCGCGCTGCACTGGTGGGCGATACGCTGCAGATGACGTTCCAGCGGAGCACCATCGGCAGCATCCACTGGCCACGACTGCCCGCTGGCCCGCACGCCTTGCTGCTGCCACTGCACGAGGGTTACTACCTTCCTGCCAACGACACTGCCTGGCGCGATGAGCTTCTCGATGCCTACGGCGAAATCAACACCACGGAAGACCTCACCCTGCCCGTGATCGGCCTGGCATGGCCGGATCGCGTGCTGTCGATCCTGTTCGCCACACCGTTCAACAATACCGTGCGCTTCAGCCCAGACGGGCCGGGTGTCGCGGTGGCTGCCGAGCATCACGTCAATGCCCTCAACCAGGCCGACCCGTATACCGTCATCGTCAGCCTGGATGCGCCGGATTGGCTCGCCCCGGCCAAACGCTACCGGCACTGGCTCCAGGCGCAGGGCAGCTTCGTACCACTGAAGGACAAACTCGCCCGGCTGCCCGACGGTCACAAGCTGATCGGTGCCAGTCACCTTTACCTGTGGGGCGATCGGCTGCTGGTCGAACAGGACGTGCGTGACTGGGCCGCTCTGAAATCACTGCTGCCGCGGGCATGGATCACCAAGGACGCCGAAGCGCTGCAGGCGCTCACCGCCGAATACAGCGGCCCGTATGTGCAGCAGGTGTTGGTGGCCGCCATCAATGCCGCGCTGGCGGAACAGTTTCCCGGTGACACGGCAGAGACCCTGCAGCAGCGCAGGCAACAGTTGGACGCAACGCTGGGCAAGGCGCTAAAGCCCGACGCGCTTCGGGGCGACAGCGCATCGCCGCGGATGATCCATGCCCTGCAGGCTGCCGGCCTGCCACGCCTATGGCTCGGGCTGCCGGACTGGACTGCCGGTTGGGCAAGCCCTGACGCCGTGGACGCCGCCGCGAAGGCCGGGTATCTGGTGGCGCCTTACGACTCCTATGACACGGCCCTGCCCGACGGCAACGACAACCCATCCTGGCTTTCCGCACAACTGGGACAGGACGCGTTCGAACGCTGCGGGATCATGAAGCCCGACGGCCAGCGCATCAAAGGCTTCCAGGGCAACGGGGTGTACACCAACGCGGCCTGCATCCGCCCGCTGATGGAGCGCCGCGTACGCGCCCTGCGCGCTGATACTCCCTACAACAGCTGGTTCCTCGATGTCGCTGCCACCGGCATGGTGTTCGATGACGTGGATCCGGCCAAACCGACCTCACAGGCCCAGGACGCCAGCACCCGGAACGCGGCGCTGGCCTGGCTGGCTGAGAGCCAGAAACTGGTGGTCGGCTCTGAAGTGGGCTCGGCCGTCGTCAACCGTCATATCGTGTTCGCCCACGGCGCACAGACCTCCGGCTTCGGCTGGACCGATCCGCAGATGCGCCGTCAGCGTGCCTCACCCTACTACCTCGGCGCCTGGGCGCCAGAGCACCAGCCCGCCTTTTTCTTCAGGCAGAGCCAGCTCAAACCGCGCTACCAGCAGCTCTATTTCAACCCGGCCCGCCGCCTGCCATTACTGCAGGCCGCCTTCCACGACAGCGTGGTCAGCACCCATCACTGGACCCTGGACAGCCTCAAGTTCCGCGAGAGCCGCAGCACCACCGAGCTGCTGCAGCAGCTGTACAACGTGCCACCCCTGCTCAATCTCAGCGTGGATACCGCTACGCGGCGGATTGCCTACCTGCGCCAGCTGGATGCCTTCTTCCGGCCACTGCATGAGGCCCTGTTTGACCAGGCACTGGTGGACTTCCGCTGGCGCGATGCCAATGGCCAGGTGCAGCAGACTACGTTCACCGACGGCAGCGTTATCGTGGCCAACTTCTCCGATCAACCGCAGCAGGTCGATACGCACACGCTGCCCCCGCACAGCGCGACCGCGCGCCTTGCCGACGGCCGCACCTTCAACTTCACCTCGCCGACATTGCCGTAGCCCGGCTCATTGTCCAGACCGGTGCGCGCCCACCGCACCGGTGAGCGCGCTCCCCTCCATTACTCTTTCGTTTCTTCCGCCTTCCACGCCGCGACCTTCGCCCGGGTCTGGGCCAGCAGCGCATCCAGCGCTTTGCGGTCATACCCTTGGCCGCGCAGCACCACGTACTGGATGCCACGCGTGGCCTCGATGTCCTTTAGCGGATTGCGCTCCAGCAACACCAGATCGGCGGCCTTGCCTGGCGCGACCGCGCCGTAGCGATCCAGCGTGCCGAACCAGGCCGGGCCTGCGCGGGTGGCCGCCGAGAGTGCCTGCGCCGGGCTCAGCCCTTCCTTGACGAACAGTGACAGTTCGTCATGCAGGCCGATGCCCGGATAGTTGAACGAGTTGAGGAAGCCCGCATCGGTACCGGCCATGATCGTGACCCCGGCCTGCTGCAGCATCGGAAGTACTGCGGCGACCTGGTGGTATTCCTGATGGCGGGCCTGGATCTGCGCCGGGGTTGCCTTGGCCGCGCGCTCCACACGCCAGGCGTAGGTGGCCTGGAGTTTCGGGCCGATGTAGGCCAGGTAAGGATCGTCGTGGTGATCATCCTGATCCAGGAAGTCCAGGATGCGGCCGCCATTGAGCGTGGGCGTCACGAACACCCCCTTCGCTGCGAAGCCACGGTAGGCCAGCATGGCGGTGTCGCGATCAAATCCAGCATCCAGCCGTGCGTTGGCCTGGGCACGATCAATCCGCTTGGCCGCGAAGTCCGCCGCGATGGCCGCCTCATCCTTGACCCCGGCTTTGTAGGCGTAGTCCAGGTGTTCGATCGAGCTGATACCGGCATCGACGGCCTGCTGCACGGTCAACGCCATCGGGATGTGGCCGGAGGCACGCAGCCCATTGGCGCGCGCCCCGCGCACGGCAGCCAGGAACAACTCAGGCGTCAGCGTGCTGTCGGTGATCTTGACGAAATCCACGCGGTCGCGCTTGAGGCGCACGAACGCCGCATCCAGATCCGCCTGCGAGCCCACTTCAATGGTGCCCTTCCAGACCGGCTTGATGCCTTCGATCTTGGCGCCCGAGGTGAACAGCTGCGGGCCGGCCAACTGGCCGCTGGCGATCTCACCGCGCCACTGCAGCACCTGCTCGGGCAGATCGCCGGACGCATCACGGATGGTGGTGATGCCATGGGCGATGTACAGCGGCAGCAGCGCCTTGTTTTCTTCGATGAGCGCCGGCCCGCCGCCGAAGTGCACATGCATGTCCCACAGCCCGGGGATGAGGTAGCGCCCCTTGCCATCGACGTCCTGCCTGGCCCGCCATGCCTTGCGCATCGCCCGGTCATTGCCGACGGCGACGATGTCCTGACCACGGACCACGACCGTCTGGTCGGCCACCGTCGTGGCGTGCTCGACGTCGACCACGGTGGCATGCCGGATCATCAGATCCGCCTGCTCGGCCGCGAACGCGGAAGGGGTCAGTGCAAGCAGCACCGGGATCGCAAGACGCAAAGACATGAAGTGCACACCAGAGAGAGAACCGGGCCACCTTACGGTCAGGCCCGGCACATTCACCAGTTAAATTTCAGCATGACGCACATGCATGATTGCGATGCTGCGTGCTGCCGGATACGGCTGCGTCAATTCCCGCCCTGCATCGCCGGGCGGGCCTGCACCCGCTGCAGCCAGGCTGCCACTGCCGGATGTGCATCCACCACCGCGCCCAGATGGGTGCCGTAGCCCACCACCTGGCCTACCACCAGATCCACCAGCGAGTAAGCCTCGCCAAGCATCCACGGCTGCTGCGACAGGCGCGCTTCCAGCAGATCCAGCAGTTCATTGGCGGCACGGATACCCGCCGCAGCATGCTCGTCGCTGCGCAGCGCATCGTCCACCGTCGCCAGCCATACCCGCCCGAGCACCGCAGCGTAGGTGACGTACGCCCATGTGGACCAGGACATCGCCTCCAGTCGAGCCGGGGTCCCCGCCTCCGGCCACAGGCCCTGGTCCACCCCGTACTGCTCGCCCAACCACAGGTGGATGGCCAGGCTTTCAAACAGGGGCGTGCCGTCCACCACCAGGCACGGCACCTTACCGTTCGGGTTGATCGCCAGGTACGCCGGCGTGCGCTGTTCGCCGCTGCGGATGTCGATCTTGACCCGATCGTGCGGGACCGACAGTTCGGCCAGGGCGCAGGCGACTGGGGAGGCACTGGACATCGGGTGCCAATAGAAAACGAGGGACATCGAAGAACTCCTTGAGAGGGGTGGAAAGGTGCGGCGGAACCGGTGCTGCACCGTGCGCTCAAGACTAGGCCGCATTGCGGACAGAATCGGCCCGCAATGACTGCTACGCTGCCGCGCATGCTGACCGCCTCCGCCCGCCTGTTGAGCCTGCTTTCGCTGCTGCAATCCCGCCCGCATTGGGCCGGCGGCGAGCTGGCCGAGCGCATGGCGATCCATCCGCGCACGCTCCGGCGTGACATCGATCGCCTGCGCCAGCTCGGCTACCCCGTCCACGCCAGCACCGGCATCGCCGGCGGCTATGCGTTCCGCCCGGGGCGTGCATTGCCGCCGCTGTTACTGGATGACGAGGAAGCGCTGGCGGCGGCGGTTGCGCTGCGCACGGCCGTGACCGGCACCATCAGCGGCATCGAGCAGACCGCGATCACGGCGCTGGTGAAGATTGAACAGGCCATGCCACCGCGACTGCGCCCCCGGTTGGCCGCGCTGCGCTCGGCGCTTCTGCCCGCCAACCCGATCGGCCCGCAGGTGGATGCCGGGCGGCTGACCACCCTGGCCTGTGCCTGCCGCGACCAGGTACAACTCCGTTTCGACTACACCGACCGTGAGGGCGTCTCCAGCGCACGCCAGGTCGAGCCACAGGGCGTGGTGCATGCCGATCGCCGCTGGTATCTGGTCGCCTGGGACACCAGGCGCAACGACTGGCGCACCTTCCGCATCGACCGTATCGCCAGCGCACCGGTGGCAGGTGCGCACTTCGCGCCGCGCGCAGGGCCCGGCGAGGGCGATCTGCGCCAGTGGGTCGCCCGTGCGCTCTCGCTGGGCCAGCACCACGAGCCGGCACGGATCATCCTGCACGCACCGCTGTCGGTGATGCGCCAGCAGATCCCGGCATCGGCCGGAGAACTTGAGGCGGTCGATGACCGGCGCTGCCTGTTGCGCTGCGCTGCCAACCCCTTGGGCACGGTGGTGTATTGGTTATTGGCGCTGGGTCTGGATTTCGAGGTACTGGGACCCCCTGCACTGCATCAGGCCATGCGCGAGGCGGGCGAGCGGATCGGCCGCAGCCTGGCCCGTAGCGAACCGTCGGAGGCTTAGAGGGGTTCCAACACCCCCTGGCCGCATGCGCGTCGGCATTGGCGCAGACAGCCATTGCGATTCAGAATGGCGGCATGACCGCAAGTGAAAAACCGAATCGCACCCTGTTCGACCTGGATCTCCTGCGCGCCATGGTGATGGTGGCCGATTGCGCCAGCTTCACCACGGCCGCCGCGCGCCTGCACTCCACGCAATCCACCATCAGCCAGAAGATCCGTCGGCTGGAGGACATGGCCGGCCATCCACTTCTGGTGCGGGGCAACCGTGATGTGCATCCCACCGATGCCGGCCAGCTCGTGCTCGGCCATGCCCGCCAATTGCTGGCACTCAACGACCAGCTGCTCGAAGCGCTGGCCGGCACCACGGTGGCCGTCACCGTCCGGCTGGGGGTGCCGGAAGACTTCGTCAGCGCCGCGACCACCCAGCTGCTTGGCGCCTTCAACCGGGAGCATCCGCAGGTGAAGCTCGAAGTCACCAGCGGCCTCAGTCGTGACCTGGCCAATGGCTACGATCACGGCGAACTCGACCTGATCCTGGTCAAGCAGCGCCGCAACAGCCGCGCCGCCGTGGCCTGCTGGCCGGAGACCATGGTCTGGATCGACAGCGCCCGCAACGGCTGCATCGACCTCGACCCGGTGCCGCTCGTCACCTTCCCGCCGCGCGGGCTGTACCGCGACGACATCATCGACGCGATCGAAGCCCTTGGCCGCCGCTGGCGGATCAGTTTCACCAGCTCCAGCCTGAGTGGCATCCAGGGCGCGGTCGCCGATGGCATGGGCATCAGCCTGCTGCCGGCGCGCGCCTTGAGTCGCGAGCACACGGTGCTGGGTGCGCAGCAGGGCCTGCCACCGATCGACACATTCGAGATCGCCCTGCTCCACCGCACCACCGCCGACCCGCTGGTCAAAGCCCTGGCAGTGCGCCTGACTGGCCTGCTCGATCAGGAACGGACCGGCGCGCTCACTTGAGCTGCAACGGGTAGCGCTGCCACAGCACGTGCACCAGGAAGCCGGTCAGCTCCGGGTCCTTGCTGGTGATCGAGGCACGGATCTTGTCCAACAGCACCATGTCGCTGCAGTTGCGCACATCGGCGTGGCCGGCCTGTCCGGCGCGGCGCGCACGGTAGCGGGCCGCACGCTGTGCATCGGTCATCGCGTAGCCGAACGTGGGCGGACGGCCGCGCTTGCGCGGCAGCGTCAGTTCCAGTGTTCCGGGGTCTTGTTCATCGCGCATGACGGACGAGGATGC
>Ga0247813_10003259_pt1 | contig 10501 bp, 6 predicted proteins | sample UWRJL169409C1_FD_180719 | JGI IMG/M metagenome (GOLD analysis project Ga0247813, IMG submission 180719) | Plant litter microbial communities from Arlington Agricultural Research Station in Wisconsin, United States - UWRJ-L169-409C-1 | ecosystem: Environmental > Terrestrial > Plant litter >... | reverse complement strand
CTTTGATTATCTGAGGTAAAACATTCACAAATGAAAATCTTCTACGTACAGCGTAATCAATATGACCGACACTTCGGTCGGCGGTATTCATTGTACCAATAACATAAAGGTTTGGAGGTAAAATCAATGTGTTAGTTCCATCAACTTCATACATTGATTCTATTTTCTCTCCACGGTATTCTAAACCGAAAATAAGCTCCCCCAAAACCGAAGGGAGATTAGCGCGATTGATCTCATCAATAATCAGCACGTAATTGTTTAAAGAATTGATCTTTTTTTCTACTACAACTCTTTTCTGTTCAAAGCTTCTAAATAGTTCATTGAATTTCTGATAGTAAGATGCATGCTGTCTCGTCAAAGCGTTTAATGAAGTTTCCTTATTAATTTTCTGCCTTGTGTCTAAATTAAGATTGATAATTTTCATCAATTCAGAAAAGTTCATGTTCAAACCATTAGGATGTGCAGTCCAGTTGTCACCTTTATATTTGAAGCGTCTTTCATCAACGTAAAAAATGTAAACATTCTCAGACAACATGAACTTTTCATGTTGATCAATCACCTCGATTATATGATTATAAAAATCATTAAAGTTGGGATTCGATGAGGTTGTTTCAATATGATTTTGGTTTAACTGATAATTTTCAAGCGCAATTTTTGATAATTTACCTATAATCTTGTCTTCTGCTTCATAAGTTATTTGTTGACTTTCAGGATCAATCTTTGAGGTAATTCCTCTGACAAAGTCTTCATAAGTATAAGAAGGATGAAATTGTATAATTTTAATATATTCTTCCTTATTGTAGTCTGATATCAGTTCAAACTGTTGATGGATATATTTAGCTACAGCGGCACTATAAGAATCATTCCCACCTTTTAATTGGCCTTCTGTCTGCCAAGATTTATTCTTATACATAGTAGCGATTTCATCAAATTTCGGAACATATGGTGTACCTTTCGAGCTTTCAACTTTTACGCCAATAGTTTCAAGACCCAAAATTCTGTAATTGATCCCATCGCGAGAACTCTTAATATTTATTGGATTAGAGCAGTATTCTTTAATAATACTTTCATCTATTGTAATAGGTATTTGTCGGCTTAAGATTTTATTGCCTGAACATAATCCTTCAGCAATCTTTTTTGCAAGACGAGTTTTCCCCGTTCCGGGAGGCCCTTGCAAAATTATTTGATGTTTATATTTCAATAAATTTATTTCAGCGGCATATAGACCATTCATATCTATATCGATGCCTTCACTCATATCATTAATCACAAAATGTTCGAGACCTTCCAGAAGTAATAAATAGATTTGCCATGGGCATGTGACAAATTCATAAGGATCCCCAATATCAAGATTAGCTTTGTAATACTGCTGGACATTGAAACTATTTTCAAACCAATCCGATCCTATATTAAGATTACATTGATCAATATTTTCATTCATTAGAGACATTAAATGCGTCAATTTTGATTCATTCACAACTGTACACAACAATTTTGGCTGGAGACTTGCTATAAGCCTATTAGTAGCTGCAATTCTATTCACAGCAGTATGTTTTCTAATGATGCTTTTAATTGTGCGATAAACCTTATATAGCGGCTTATCTTGATTATCTGCAATTATTTTTAAATGTGGTGCGAGCTCATGCCAATTCGCTTTTATAAGTTCTCGTTCCCCATATGAAAAATATCCTTGTTGCAATGAAGAAACGCAGTGGTTATTAGATTTCTCAAAAAATTCCGAAAAGATTTCTTGATCCCATTGTTCTACTGTGTTTTTGGTAGATGCTTCTTTAATGAAGTCAGGAACATGTTTTTGATATCTTATCTTCCATGAATCCCAAACAGTAATTTTATCTTTTAAATCTTGAAGCGTCATTTATTGTATTGTATGTTATGTTTATTTTTGAATTTATTAGCTATTAGTATACCGATGAACTTATTTTATCTCTCAGATCAAAATGGACCATACTTTGCCACAAGTATAACGAAATTAACTTTTAATTAGGCATTGATATTACAGCAGTAACTTATGTAAATTGTTTTATCTTAAATTCCCCTAATAACTTAGGGAGCAACGACGTAAGCTAATTCACATTTATAACCAATTAAGCCTAAAGTATTAGTAACAGTATCCCGGAATGTAACTTTGCTAAAAAACGGAATATCCTTTTTCTGTTTTTTTCCAATAACAAGCGCGAAGATGATTTTATACTCATCGGGTGAATATGGTTCTTTGATTATATCGGCTTTTTGTCCTAAATCTACTAGGTGTTTAACAAATTCTCGGCGCATATCTTCATCCAGTTTTAATATATGACCACTGAATGCACCCTGCCTAAATAAGTGGCTCAAAGTTGAAGAACTTTTTCCCATTTTAACATGGATAAAAGTTTTAGTCAGAGTGTCATAAACATCGCAGACCTCATTACGAGCTGTCCCAATAAATCTGAGTTTTGCATCTGTATGACCGAGGTCAAAAAGTAACCTCCCTTTCTTTTTACAAATCTCATTATTGTACTCGCTCTCTTCAATCTTACTTTTAGTAGGCGTTGGTAAGTCGTGAGGGTCAAGAATCCTCTCCAGGTAAAATTTATTTACTGACGTATAAAAATCTGGAGCAACTAAATACCAGCTACCTTCAGACAGAATGTATTTACTGTGATTGAGTTCAGTCTCCCAAGCTAAACAGCGCTGAAGAGGCCAATCTCTGTCCTTATTGTCTTCTGTACTCATCAAGTTGACCTTAAAGCTATCAATATTTTCCTCCTTCAGTTCCTTTCTGGATTCACCAACTGATTTCTTCCAATCCAACATATCTGGCATTTCATAAGAATCCTTTTTATTTAAGTGAGTGCCGTCGCCAGATGAGAATACAAAACCTTTATAATCAAAAATCATTTCGTAATAAACAGGAGGTGAGAAAAACATGTTTTCGAATTGAGCTTGTTTCAGCTTCTTGGCTAAGAGTTTAGTTAATGCAGCAATTAAAGACTTGTCACGAACTAAAGCAATATTATCTATCCATGCATAATCCTTTTTATATTCATCAGATAAATGATATTTTAGAGCTTGTTCGCATGTTGCTTTAAGCTTTTCAAGTCCCTGAATATTTTTCCCTAATCGTAAGCTATCCTTACCATCCATCGATTCTCCTAAAATATGATCTTTAGGAAGCTTGCCAGTCATACCTCTTAAAATATCCTTATCTTTATTAATTCCAAACTCTTCCGGAGTTGAGTCAATTGCTGCTTGTTTTTTGGTTTTCTGCGAATTAATTTCAGGAGTTGTGGTGTCAATTTGTCTTATTTGCCCCTTAGGTATACAATTCAATGCAGTTCGAAGGCCAAAATTGTATTCTGTCTTCATCATATCCATCAGATGGATTCCCGAACCAAGAGGAATTGCCATTAGTCTATCATCAACTTTAACTATTATAACTGCTTTTGAAGATGAATTCTTGAAAGGCTTTGTAGTTACGTCGAAATTGTCCTCTACATAATTTGCCCAGTCTGGTATGTTCGGTTTACTACCAGTATAAAAAAGTGTAAAATCACCTTCTGTTTTGGATTGGAGTCTTAGACCTTTTTTGAAGATATCTTTAGCTTCCGAGACATTGCCTTTAATAAGGTATATGGTGGGCTTAATAGAATTCATGATACTTGATTATGATTAATAAGAAAAATTATTGTGTCAGGTGATTACTTATAGTGCCTTTGTAGGGACGTCCGGTCCTATGATATTTTTCTTCGGATAATTAAAAATCATCGAACTCACCACGGGAACAATAAAAACAGCCACCGTGAAAATTGAAACAAACAAATCCGTCTGCTCTCCTTCTATCGCATGAGAAACCGCTGATTCAGGATAGAAATGAGTAAACAATGATGAAGTCAGTTTAATCCCCAATACTCCTATCACCACAAACGCAACTGTCTCCAAAAAGCTAAACTTCTCCATCAGCTTCACGAAAGCCTGGGCTACAAAACGCATCGCAAGAATTCCTATAAATACCCCGATATAGATTAACCAGATGTTATCTGTAAATGCTACAGCAGCAAATACGTTATCTATAGAAAAAGCTAAATCCATTACCTCCACCAATGCAACGGTCGCCCAAAATGTGCCTACCATTCCTACGGTAGACTTATATATCCAACTTTTACTTTTATCTACCTCCTCTTGTTCGCCTTCACCATTTTTATTCTTCTTCAAAAAATAGTCTACAGCCAGGTAAAGCAGATACAATCCACCCAAAGGCTTCAACCACCAAATCTTAACTAACCAAGCAGCAAGAAATAAACATATCCCACGGAACACGTAAGCTCCTATAATACCATATTTCAAAGCTTTGTCTCTTTGGTCCTTTGGCAGATCCATGACCATGGTCGCCAAAACCGCAGCGTTGTCCACAGAGAGCAAGCTTTCTATCACCACCAGGTTTAATACTACGAGTAATCCAGCCTGGATGTCATCTCCTAAAATAGTGTGTAAAAAATCCATCATATCCTATAATTTTAAGGTGTTATTTATTGTCTGTTTAGGTTATATCTTTCTCAAAACCGTCCTTAATACGGAGAGCAGCAAAAGGATAAAAAAGGCAATCAGTACCGGAGCAAAAACTTCAAACCAGCCTATGCTACCGGCAATGATTTTGATCAGAAAGAGTATCATACTGAACAGTATTCCCAGTGAGATTACAGCTTTTTTAAGACCTGTTTGATGAGCCGTAGTTTTCTTAGTTCTTCTCTTCGCCACGATGCGTATTTCTTTAAAAATTTATGGAAACGTAATTTCAACTCTTCTGTTCTTTTTTCTGCCAGCATTAGTATCATTTGATGCGATTGGATTTTCTATTCCTTTCCCTGTTGCTAATACCCTGTTTTCATCAATGCTTTTTGACACGAGGTATTGTTTAAAAGCATCGGCTCTGGCTTGTGAAATGGTTTGATTAATACCTATTGGTCCATCGCTACTGGCATATCCATTTACCTGAATGGATGATGCTGGATTTTTACTCAGGTAAGACGTGATTTGTTTGATCAATGATTGATCTATGCGACTAAATGAAGCAGAACCCTGTGCAAAGGTTGCAGGGACTTTATTGTTTAATCGCTTAATAACTGCAGTGGCATTACTAGACACTTCTTCTGGTTGTGCAGGAACTGTTTCAGCACTTTCAGTAACAGTTGTTGCTATTGTTGGCTCAGTGGTTGCAGAAGGACTTTCGGGTCTGGGTTTGGTACTGGCAATGCCAGCGCCTAGTTTGGCCTGTGCTTCAGCTACATTAGTAGAACTAGTATCTTTCAAAACTAATTCCTGTGATGCACGAACAGGCTCGCCCAACTTTGCTGAGCGGGTAGAATAATACGAGATTCCACCGCCAATGATTAAGATACCTGCCAGGGCAATGATCCAGTTTTTTGAACTGGACGAATTTCCTGGTACTGTTGTGCCAGCAGTCTCTCCTTTGGTTAAATCAAATTTAGAGGTGCCTGGTGTTTTATTGGATGTTTCTTTAGCGGATCCATCGTTTTTGTTTAAATCGAATGCCATAATTTCTATCAGATTAGGTATACATATCTACTAATGTTTGCAGGCTGCCGGTATGTGCTCTGCCCATAGCTTCGAATTCCCAGGTGTCACCAACGCGGAACAAACGACCGAATTCTACAGCGTCTTCGTTAGTGTATTGGTCTCTCAGATCATAGCGCATAATCTCTTCGCCGTTACTTTCATCAACGATTCGGATATAACAATCATTCACCTGCCCAAAGTTCAGGTCTAGTGTTCTGCGGTCTTTTTTGTTGTCATGAGGGTATTTACAGATGGTACAGCAGATAATGATCTGTTCAATCTTGTGACTAACTTTAGAGAGGTCGATAAACATATCTTCATCATCGTCGCCATCGCTCCTTTTCCCATCGGGATCATCGATGGCGCCAAGGATTGCACCATCTTCGGTAAGGGGTCTGAACAAACCTTTCTCTATTTTATCTTCGATCTGGTTACCCATACGTAGCTGACCATAAAAGGTAAAGTAGGAATCTGAGGGGATCTTGAAGTTGCTGCCGATAGAGAACGCGGACACGTCCAAATCAAACTCCGGTCCTCCGGGTTCATCGTTAGGATCCCATCCCATGCCTATTTTCACAACTGATAGTCCGGGCGCTGCCTTGGACAGGGAGAACCGATCTCCCTTGCTTAAATTAAAACTGCTCATATGTTTCTTATTGATATAATTCTATTAGTGTATTTAATCCGCCTGAGAAAGCCTGACCGAGTGCTTCTACATTCCATTCGCCTCCATTTCTGGAAATAGCAGCAATGATCAGGGAGTCTTCAGTAGTAAAGTTTTCCTGTAGCTTGTACTGGCACAGCATGGAATTGTCTGCCGCATTTCTGATATTGATATAAGAATTCTGCACATGACCGAAATGATGGCCTCTTTCTTCGCATTGATCTATGGTGACCGCAAAATAGAGGAACTCAACCCTGGGGTCTATTTTAGCAAGGTCAATATGGATCACTTCATCATCGCCCTCACCTTCACCACCCCTGCTGTCGCCGGGATAACGGGTAGAACCATCCGGACTTGTTTCATTGTTATAGAAGATGAAGAATTCATCTGCAACCAGTTTCCCATCTGTACCTAACATGAATAAGGACAGATCCAAATCTACTGGATGACCGTTTACGGTGGCAGGATCCCAACCTAAACCGGCTATAATATTGTTTAGCCCTGGTTGTTCTTTGGTAATTGATACTGGTTTTCTTTTTTCTACTTGTATAGCCATAACATTTTTATATTAAATTGATCTTCGGTCGTTATCCTTTTTTAGGAGGGATAGGTGGAAGTTTTACTGGATTCACTTTTGCGGGAACAGGAGGTTTAACTTCTGGTAACCGGGGCCTACTGATTGGGGGTGGCGCAGCGGCACTGTCAACATTTTTTGGTGGCAAAGGAGGCGGCAGTTTGGGTATTGGTAGTGCAGGCCTTGCAGGTACTGGTGCTGGAGCTGGTGCCTGCGACTTTGTCTGAACTGATGCCTTTGCGGGCGCAGCATAGTTAGCGGCAGAGATTCCGGCGAAAACGGCTTTCATCGTGTCGCTTACATCTGCCGGTTTCACTTCTTTTACATACTGGTATTTCTTGAGGAGTTTACCGGAGAAATAGGAAGTACTGATGGCTGCTGTACCTAAAAGAATGACTACGTTTTCTACTACAGCACCGGCCGACTTTAACAGGTCATCTATCGCAGCATAAATCATGCTGTCGTTAGAATAATACTGAAGCCTGTCATTGAGGTTATTGGCGTTGATCTTAAACCAATATTTATTTCCATCTGACAGCTCCGCGTCTCCTTTGATGATGGGGTTTGTACTTTCAAGCAGACTGGCACAAAATGGAAGTAATACCGCAATCTCTGTATCCTTATCGATTGATAAATAGGAATTCTGGAGAATGATGTATTCTACAATCATATCTGCCAGAATTCTTACTCTCGGGTCTGCACCCTGACCTTCGAGTTTGAAAGTCCCTATCGCTTCGGCGTTGATGTCTTTGTACAATTTTGCATAGAGCACATCATCAACTCCGCTGAGTAGCAGAACTGCTTTTTGTGAAGGCAAAATCCCTTTATCAGCTAGTACCCTAAAAAGTGTTCTGTTGTACAATACACGATCTAAATTGAAATATCCGGCTTCCTGAAACAAGTGTTCTATGAGCGATTTTTCCTGATCTTCTATATCGGTATCAAACAAAAAGCGCAATGGAAAATGCTGACGATACGATTCTATTGATTCTGCTTTATATAAAACCGTGTTCAGGAAATGGGATAGATATTGTTCTATCCCATAGTAAAACAGCTGTTTTACTGGTTTTTTGTTGCCATAAATGGTAAAATGTTTACTGGGGTCTTTGATGATTTCAAAGTAATTCCCGTAGCTATTAGGATCATGTCTGTTGAAGCGCTCTCTTGCTGCACTACCAAAAATAAAGTCATTACCATTCACATAGAAGTACAGAGGAATCTCGTTTGATTCCTTAATAGTTAATGGCGCATAGGGATTACTTTCTGATTGATACCAGAAAGTAACCATACGTTTGGATATTTTTGCTAAAACACAGAATCTCATGGCATTTATTGTTTTTGGATTCCTTTAAGCAGATGTTTTTCAAAGAACTTCATGCCTTCTAAAATGATGATTGGAGCTACATAATCGAACTCCTTCTGATCGTCGTGCTTACGCTTCTGCGCTTTGATAAAACCGGGTTCTCCTTTGATATAATTTTCGATATTCATATCCTGAAAGCCAGCCATAAAATCTGCGTTATTCATTTTTAAGCCGAACATGCTGGAGGATACTTTATAGAACAGATCTGCGAAGTCCATAAATCTCGGACAGTGAGCTTTGCCATCTGGCGGCAGACAAATAAAGTGGTTGCCAATGTGTTCCAACATCTCTGGAGTGATCGAATTAGTGGATTCCAGGTATTTGAATTCGCCTGCAGGCGTAACCACACAGAAATTATCTTCCCCGAGTATTTCTATGGCTTGTTTATTGGTAGGCACAAGGATACTAGTGATATGGGTAGGAATTGCCAGACCTTTGGATACTTCATATTTAACATCGGCATTGTCAGTTCCGCGCTGTGAATTGATATCGATAATTTTTAAGGGATTGGTATGAATTGGTGTGATGGTCTGCCTTGCTACAGCTTCTCCGCCCATCCCCCTGATAAACATCTGGGTATAATAATCATCGGCTGCTGCCGGGTTTACGGCAGTGAACCAATCAAATATCCTGGAACCCTTTCCTGCAAAAGCAATCTTAATTTTAGGAGGAATAGCTTTAACTGCTGCCGGTGCATCTTCAGATTTAACAATCTCTGTTCTTAATTTATAGGCTAGCTGACCGGCATAGAACATGATCAGACCAGTAACATAGAGGTTAATGCTCATCATCTCTTTGCATTCTGCAGCAATCAATAGGTAAAAGGTTTCAAAGTCTGAGGCCTCTAACCTGTCTACTACCTGCTCAAAGTAATAAGGTGCAGTGTTTTCAGAAAACTTATTGGTCCCCTTATTTAATCCCTGGATGGAAATATTTTTCTTTTCGCACATCCTTAACAGGACGTTCTTGAAATTGGGCGAATATTTAGTGGCCTGTGCAATTCTTTCTGCTGCAAAGCGGATAGAGTTCTGTTTGATCATTGCCTTGCCACCTTCCATCTGGCATAGGGCGGTGATATCGGTAGTACTGCCACCAATGTCAAAACAAAGTACCAGCTCGCCAGGATTAATGGAATAACCTCCGTTTGGTCGCACTAAATAATTGGCTACAGCACAGGCTTCAGAAAGCGACTCTTCATTACTCAATTTTTTGAAGTCGAATTTCACCGGGCCAGTTTCGGTAGCAATATTAACCGCAGCTACAGCTTTGTTTGCCGTCTCGCTTCCCCAGCCAGCAGTAGCGGCAGGAGCTTTAGTTTCATTTCCCCAGCCTGTACTGGTTTCGGCAGCTCCCCATCCTGAGTTAGATACCGGTGCTGCCGCAGCGCCACTGCCCCAACTGCCTTCAGCAGCGGGTGTACTCCAAGCACTTCCACCTGATGTATCGCCTAGATCTGAAAGATCAGAAGGAGGATAAGTTTTCAATTTAACGTTACCCACAATCGGAGAAATCTCTTTTAAGGAATCCCAGATTGCCCGGTATTCACTTAACAATTCCTTGCCCATAGAAGAGGGATAAGACCATTTTAGCGTATGAGGCTCATGATTCTCTATAAATAGCTGTGCGTAAACGTGCAGCAATAGTGAGCTTAGATAAGCAGTTTTATAACTCTTATCAATGGGCTGGGTAGACCATTTCATGTTATACACCAATTCTGCCCTCCCTACTCTATTATAACTCAATATATAACGGTTATCTTCTGCCGTTTCTATCGGCAGATTCTTTTCAAAGCAGGGAAAACCACCTTTAATAGCTTGCGCCATTAATGAATCATTCTGTATGTTATTTTCATTGATTACCCTTCTGGAATCGTGAATGGTAAGCACAGATTTAATGGCATTGGTCAGAATTTCATCGTTCTGAAAAAAGAAGATTTCATCCTCTACAGCCGGGCGCTCATCGTTGTTTTTCGCATCGGTAGATAAAAGGGAAACCCTTTTGTTGCTCAGTTTCAGGCTTTCGCATACTTCATTCCGGTGATCGGAAAAATAGGCGATGGAAGAGTTGGTACTGCCGAAATCAACTCCCAAATAAGCTTTGGATAAAGATTTGGGAGAATTGAGCATATTTACGGGCAGGGATTGTGTATTTCCTGATCCGTCATATCGTATAATTCCAAAACCACAGTCAATGCCTGCATGGGCAAATTTTACGCCTTTAAAAGGTCTGTTGCTTTCATAGATTTCATACTTGTATTTGTTATCCGCAACCGCATTATTTGAGGTAATATGTAACTGTGCTTTTAAATCGCCGTACTTTTCGGGAA
>Ga0247813_10003258_pt1 | contig 10503 bp, 9 predicted proteins | sample UWRJL169409C1_FD_180719 | JGI IMG/M metagenome (GOLD analysis project Ga0247813, IMG submission 180719) | Plant litter microbial communities from Arlington Agricultural Research Station in Wisconsin, United States - UWRJ-L169-409C-1 | ecosystem: Environmental > Terrestrial > Plant litter >... | reverse complement strand
AAGGGCGCGGCTGGCAAGGAAGCCGTCACGCCCGCCGGGTCGTCAGGGCTGTACGCGAACCGGTTTGCTGCGTCCAAGGATGACGCTGGCCGCCAGCATGGCCGCGATCAGGGCGAGCGCGGTATTAACGCCCCAGGCGGCGGGGTCGGCGTAGGCCGCGCCGTGCCGGGCGATATGGACGACAATGAGCGTCAGGATCACGCCCGCCGTTCCCAGTCTCAAGGCCGCCGACAACCGCTTCGGCTCAAACATCAGAGAGCCGGCGATGACGGCAACCGTCACCAGACCCCAGAGGGCGAGGGGCGCGACGGAGGCAGGCTCCCCAAGGGCGACGACCAGCAGGGCCGAAGCAACGAAGGCGAGCGGCTGGCTCCAGACCGTGCCGATCCAGATCCGCTCCCAGCGTGGGGCGGGGCGACCCTTGTCGCGTCGACGGGCCAGCCAGATGGCGACGCCGCTTGCTGTGACCGAGGTCAGGGCCAGCCCCAGCAGCCCATAGGCGAACTTCAGCAGGATGCCGCCGTACCAGCCAAAATGCAGCGGTCCCAAGGATCCCAGAATCTTCTCACCCAGATTGCTCTCGACCGTCTGCGACTTGTCCAGCAGCTCGCCCTTGCCGTCGAAATAGAAAGAGTCGGCGGCGATCAGCCGGCCGGGCCGGGACGCATTGATCAGCACGGCCTGACCCATCTCGGTCGGATGCTCCAGACCCACGAAGGTCGGGATCGAGCCGGGCGACAGCCGCTGCGTCGCCTCCAGCGCGGGGATCAGGTTGGGCAGGGACGGGGCCGGGCGGGGGTCGTCGACGATGGGCGGCAGGAACAGGGCGTATGCCTTGGCCGTGTCGCCCTGGAACATCGCCATGGCCAGGACGCCGACGATGATGGTGGTCAGACCCAGCAGGGCGCCGGTCAGCGAGACGATGACATGGAAGGGCAGGGCCCAGACGCCCAGCCTGTTGTGCAGATCGGCCTCCTGCAACCGCTTGGAGCCGCCCCAGCGCAGGTGGAAAGCGTCCTTAAACACCCGCGGGTGGGCCAGCACGCCCGAGATCAGCGAGGACAGCAGGGCGACGCCGGTCAGGCCGACGACGAACATGCCCCAGGTCTGGGGCAGGTGCAGGTTAATGTGCAGCCGGGTCATGAACTCGGTCCACACCGGCTCGCCCGCGCCCGTTAGCGCACCGGATGCGTCGCCCAGGAAGGTGCGGTGCTTGCCATGGGCGTCGGTCAACACAGTCAGGCGGGGCAGGTCCGGCGACGGCGGGGTGATGTAGACGTGTTCGATGCCCTCGCCGACAGTGCGCACGGCCTGTTCCATCGCGGTCTGGATGGCGGTCGGGGCTGCAGTGGTCAGGACCGGGACGTCGGCCTGCTCCCAGCGCTGGAACTCGCGCGCGAAGACCGCGACCGAGCCTGAGAAGCAGACGAGATAGATCAGGGCCGCGAACGCAAGGCCCAGCGCCGAATGGCCCGCCAGGACGGAGCGGACGAAGCCGGCCGGGACCTTGGGCCAGATCGGCTTGCCGGCCTTTTTCGCCAGCTTCGGGGTTGCTTCCGTGGTCATGCGAAACCCTTCAGGACGGCGGCGGTGAAGGTGACGACGCTGACGCCGACCAGGACGGCGGTGGCCCTTAGTATGCGATCGTCCGCCAGGGTCCAGGCCATGGCCCCGCCCCAGAGGACGGGAACCATCAGCCCGCCGATGACCAGCCGGGTCTGGGCCGCGCCCGGACAGAAGGCGGCGAAGGCTATGGCGACGCCCATGGCGGCGATCATGCCCAGCGGACCGGCGAGCAAGCCTCGCAGCCAGCCGCGCCAGGCTTTTGAAACCCGGTCGGACGGTTCAGGCGCAAGGCTCTTGTCGCTCCGGACCTTCCCCTCGCGCATCTGGATATTGGCCGCGACCACCGCAACGGCGGCCACCGAGACGATGGTGAAGGCGATAAACGGTCCCCGCCCCGACCCCAGTGTCAGGCCGCCGACGACAATCAGAACGGCGATGGCGGCCCAGCCTGCCGCGATCCACCACGGCCGCGAGACGGTCCGATCGCCCCACGACCGGCGCAGCAGCCAGGCCGCACCGGTCGCTCCCGCCAGTAGCAGGACCGTCCAGCCGGCCGTAACCGCCGCGTCACTCACCAGCGGGCCTGCAGGATCACGCCCGCGACGCGCGGGTCGCCGAGCATTCCCTGGAAGGTGTCGTCACGGACATAGGTCAGGTACTCCTCGTCGAGGATGTTCTTGCCATACAGATAGGCGCCCCAGCGATCCGTCTCATAGCCGACCTTCGCGTTGACCAGTGTTCGGCCGGGAACCTCGCTGCCGGGCTGGAAGGCGCCCGCCGCACTGAAGACGCTGGTCCGGTAGTTGGCGTTCAGATTGGCAATGAAACCCGAGCCCCAACGATAGTTGCCGCCCGCCGCAAGGGTCCACTCAGGGGCGAAAGCGAACTCCGTGCCGCTGAGGTCGTCGGAGACGCCCGCGATGCTGGTGGTGAACTCGTCAAATTTGGTCTTCGAATAGCCGACGGAACCGTACCAGTCGAACGCTGGGCTCAGACGATGGTTGGCCTCGACCTCAAAGCCGTACAGGTGCGACTTGCCGGCGTTGACGGTGTTGTTGTCGAAGGAATTCAGACCGAAATTGACGTTCACCTGCTGGTCGGTCCAGTCGACGTAATAGACGTTGGCGTTGACCGTAAGCGACCCGTCCAGCCACAGCGACCGGACAGAACCCTCGTAGTTCCAGGTGTATTCCGGCTCGTAGGCGAACACTGCGGAGCGCGCGATGTTCGAGCTCGACCCGCCCGAACGATAGCCGCGCTGGACGACGAAGGCCGTCGAGAGATCGTCCGTCCATTCGTAACGCAGGCCCAGCTTGGGGAGGAAGGCTTCGAACGTCCGCTCGGCCTCGGGCGTCGAGGCGCCGGCCTGGGCGACGAGGCCGGCGACGCCCGCGTTGATGCCAGTAATCGCCGGCGCCAGCATTGGCCCGAACGCTGCGGGGTCGGGATAGGTCCCGACAAAGACGGCTGTCTGTCGCACCGTGGTGGTGTTCTTCTCGTAGTCCCACCGGAAGCCGCCGATCAGCGACAGCCTGTCGGTGATGTCCCAGCCGCCGTCAGCGAACAAGGCATAGGTCGTGACCTCGTTCGGGATGTTGGACGTGTAGTCGACGGGGATCACTGGCAGGGCCGTGGCGTAGAGATTGGCGATGAACCCTGCGGTCGCGGCGTCAAGTCCGCCGCCTTGAAGCAGGGCCGTGATCGTATTGACCGGCGTAGTCACATTTGTGCGGCTGGCGGACGTCCCCAGCGTGTCGCGATTGTAGTAGAAGGCCCCGAGCAGGCCGTGCCACCGGTCGCCCGCATAGTTCACACGAAGCTCCTCGGTCAGGGTGTCGTAGTCGTTCACCGAGCCGCCGTAGGAGATGTTCTGCGGACCGCCGTCGCCGTCGTACTGCGAGGCGTGTGTGACGCTGTTCCACGAGGTCGCGCTGGTGACCGTCAGGCTGTCGGACAGGTCGTAGGCCAGTTCCAGCGTCGCCAGGTCTGCGTCGACCTTGGCGGTATTGGCGGTGTTCTGGGCCGTCTCGCGTGCGCTGTAGGATCCGGAGGCGTCGCGGTCGCTATAGCTGAACTCGTAGCCGCCATCGCTTTCGAAGCGCGTGTAACCCAGCCGCGCCTGAAAGTCGGGCGCGCTGGATGGTGTCCATAGAATCTTGGCGCGCACCGTCAGGGTGTCGACCGGATCCTCAGGCGCGTTTCGGATGGTATTGTGGATGAAGCCGTCACTGTCGCGTTTTTCGACCGAGACGCGGAACGCCAGTTCGTCCTGGATGATCGGGCCGCCGCCGGCGAAGGCGAAGGCGGTCTCGTCAGGATCGGCGACCACGGCGCGGACCCGGGCGTCCCAGGTCATGGTCGGATCGTTGGACCGCATGACCACGGCGCCGGCCAGGGCGTTCAACCCCTGCAGCGTCGATTGCGGACCGCGGAAGATCTCGACCTGACGCATGTCCCAGGCGTCGGTGGGGCCGCTGAAGGCGATGCCCGAGGGCAGGGGGGCGCCGTCGACATAGATGGTCGTCAAGGCGGCGTTGCCGCCGCCAGAGACGCCCTGGTTGTTGACGCCGCGGATGGTGAAGCCTTGGTGGCCATAGGTCTCGGACACGTTGGCCGTGCGCTGGAACACCTCCGCCAGGGTCTGGATGGCTTCCTGCTCGACCCGACGTGCGGTGACGACGCCGACGCTGGCGGGCGTGTCCTGCAGGGACCGGTCGGTCTTCTCACCAGTGACGATGACGTCTTCGAGGGCCGTAGGATCGCCGGGGTCGCTCTGGATGGCTGCGGTCGCCGACGGCTCGGCTCCGGCGTGGGCGACGCCTGAGAGGAGGGCGAGGACGCCAGCAGCGGTCGAGACGAGAAGTCGGTTGCGTAACATGAAAGTCCCCAAGGCAAAGCTGCCCGGCGGTTAGTGAGAACCATAATGCAAGTCAATCGCAATAAGAACGATGTGCGGCGGGCCGTTTGCCTGTGTCACTTTGCGGACACGACAGCCGGCGCTGCTGATTGCTTGGGTCTTACGAGCCTTCCGACGCCCGCGCTTGCCCTCGGGGAATGATCGTCCTACCCCTCCGCGCCTGATTCAATGGCTGACGGACCCGTCCATGACCCTCGCCCTCCTGTTTCCCGGACAAGGCAGTCAGAGCCTCGGCATGGGCGTGGCCCTGGCCGACGCTTTCGACAGCGCCCGCGCCGTCTTCGCCGAGGTCGACGAAGCCTTGGGCCAGAACCTGTCGCAGCTGATGCGCGAGGGCCCCGAGGACCAGCTAACCCTGACCGAGAACGCCCAGCCGGCCCTGATGGCCGTTTCGGTCGCGGCGGCCCGTGTGCTGAAGGCCGAATTCGGCGTGGACGTGAGCCGCGCCGCCTTTGTCTCCGGCCACTCGCTAGGTGAATACTCAGCCCTATGCGCGGCGGGCTCCCTGACGCTGGCGGATACGGCGCGGCTGCTGAAGCTGCGCGGTCAGGCCATGCAGCGCGCCGTACCGGTCGGACGTGGAGCCATGGCCTCCTTGATCGGTCCCAAGACGGACCTGGCTCTTGCGGAAGAGGCGGCGAGGGCCGGTTCGGCCGTCGGCGTCTGCGTGGTCGCCAACGACAACAACGCCGGCAATATCGTCATCTCGGGCGACAAGGCCGCGGTCGATCTGGCGATCGAGAAGGCCAAGGAGCTGGGCGCGCGGGCGATCCCGCTGAACGTTTCGGCGCCCTTCCATTGCCCGCTAATGCAGCCCGCCGCCGACGAGATGGCGACGGCTCTGGCGACCGCCGCGATCCTGGCCCCGGCCGTTCCTGTCGTCGCCAATGTCACGGCCTCGCCCGAAGTCGATCCCGAGGTCATCCGCCGCCTGCTGGTCGAGCAGGTCACCGGCCGCGTCCGCTGGCGCGAAAGCATGACCTGGATGGCTGGAGAAGGCGGCGTGACCCGTTTCGCCGAGATCGGCTCGGGCAAGGTCCTGACCGGCATGGCCAAGCGTATCGCCCCCGACGCCGAGGCCGTGTCGTTGAATACGCCCGAGGATCTCGAAGCGTTCGCGAAGAGTTTGTGATCGTCCGCTCATCTCCGCGAAGGCGGGGACCCAGCCTTCTGGCTGATGCGGGCGACATTGCGGGGCGGGGCCGATGCCGGCCATTGTGCCTTATGGAAGTACTGGGTCCCCGCCTTCGCGGGGATGAGCGGAGAGTGAAATGTTCAACCTGACCGGCAAAACCGCCCTCGTCACCGGCGCCACCGGCGGCATCGGCGGGGCGATCGCCCGGGCCCTGCATGCGCAAGGGGCGGCCGTCGTCCTGTCCGGCACCCGCGAGGCGGTGTTGCAGGACCTGGCCAAGGAACTCGGCGAGCGCGCGTTCGCCGCCGCCGCGAACCTGTCCGATCCCGAATCGGTCGACGGCCTGATCGCGCGTGCCGAGGAAGCCGCCGGCGCGCCGCTGGACATCGTCGTCGCCAACGCCGGCATCACCAAGGACGGCCTGCTGATGCGGATGAAGGACGAGGACTTCCAGTCCGTCCTGACCGTAAATCTGGAAAGCTATTTCCGCCTGTCGCGCGCCGCGATGAAGGGGATGATGAAGCGCCGGGCCGGCCGGATCATCGGCGTCACCTCGGTGGTTGGCGTCACCGGCAACCCGGGCCAGACCAACTATGCGGCGTCCAAGGCCGGCATGATCGGCTTCTCCAAGTCCCTGGCCCAGGAGGTCGGCTCGCGCGGCATCACCGTCAACTGCATCGCGCCCGGCTTCATCGCCTCGCCCATGACCGACGTTCTGAACGACGCGCAGCGTGAGACCATTCTGAAGAATATCCCCACGGGCCGCCTCGGCACGGGCGACGAGATCGCCGCCGCCGCCGTCTATCTGGCCTCCGACGAGGCCGCCTACGTCACTGGCCAGACCCTGCACGTAAACGGCGGTATGGCCATGATCTGAGGCCCTGACGGCTGACTTGCGGAAAATTGTGGCGATCACGGATCGCTACAGCCTCTTTCTTCCCCGAAAGGCTGTGCTAAAGGCCTCGCAACCGCCTGCAGCCTGACCCGTTAGGGTCTTGCACAAGCGTCGCCGTCGTGAGACGGCAGGACTGACAAAACAGCCGCCCCGGCGGCCCTATAAGGCAGAGACACCCATGTCCGACACCCTGGAACGCGTCCGCAAGATCGTCATCGACCACCTGGACGCCGATCCGGACAAGGTCACCGAAAAGGCCAGCTTCATCGACGACCTGGGCGCTGACTCGCTCGACAACGTGGAGCTGGTCATGGCCTTCGAGGAAGAATTCGACATCGAGATCCCCGATGACGCCGCCGAGCACATTCAAACCGTCGGCGACGCGGTGAAGTTCATCAGCGAAAAGACGGCCGCCTGATTTCAGGCAGCCTCACCGGCTGACATGATGGCCGCCCGGCGCTCCTAGCGGAGACGCCCGGCGGCCATTACTGTTTGTCGCTTACGATTCTGGGTTGGAGCGCGAAGCATGCGCCGCGTCGTCATTACGGGTCTTGGTCTGGTCACCCCCCTGGGTTGGGGTGTCGAGCACAGCTGGAAGGGCATCCTCGAGGGACGATCGGGCATTGGCCCGATCACGTCATTCGATACCGAGGGCTATGGCTGCACCATCGCAGGCGAAGTCCCCAGCGTGAACGGCCGCGGTCAGGGCGGTCCGGACGTCCCCGGCAGCTTCGATCCCGATCTGGTCATGTCGGCCAAGGACCGCAAACGCGTCGACGATTTCATTCTGTTCGGCATCGCCGCCGCCGACGAGGCGCTTAACGACGCGGGCTGGCATCCCGAATCCGACGAGGACAAGGAACGCACCGGCGTCATGATGGGCTCGGGCATCGGCGGCCTCGGCCCCATCGCCGAAACCGCCCTGATTCTCGACAAACAGGGTCCGCGACGGGTCAGCCCCTTCTTCATCCCCTCGGCCCTGATCAACCTGACCAGCGGCCAGATCTCGATCCGTCACGGGCTGAAGGGCCCGAACCACGCAGTGGTGACGGCCTGCGCTTCGGGCGTCCACGCTATCGGCGATGCGGCCCGGATGATCGCCTTCGACGACGCCGACGTCATGGTGGCGGGCGGGGCCGAGAGCTCCATAGTTCCCATCGGCATCGCCGGATTCCTGGCCTGCAAGGCCCTGTGCACCGCCTATAACGACACGCCGGAGAAGGCGTCGCGCCCCTATGATCGGGGCCATGCCGGCTTCGTCATGGGCGAGGGCGCCGGCGTCGTAATCCTCGAGGAATACGAACACGCCAAGGCGCGCGGCGCGAAGATCTACGCCGAAGTCATCGGCTATGGCATGTCGGGCGACGCCTATCACATCACCGCCCCGTCCGAGGATGGCGACGGCGCCTATCGGGCCATGAAGGCGGCCGTGAAGCGGTCCGGCATCGCCATCGAGGACATCGACTACGTCAATGCCCACGGCACCTCGACCATGGCCGACTGGATCGAGCTGCGGGCCGTCGAGAAGCTGGTCGGCGACCATGCGAAGAACATGGCCATGTCGTCCACCAAGTCGATGACCGGCCACCTTCTGGGCGCCGCCGGGGCCATCGAGGCCGTGTTCAGTGTTTTGGCTATCCGTGACCAGATCGCCCCGCCGACGATCAACCTCGACGATCCCGAGTTCGAGACTGCTATCGACCTGGTCCCTCACAAGGGCAAGCCGATGGAGATCGACGTCGCCATGTCGAACAGCTTCGGCTTCGGCGGCACCAACGCCTCGATCATCTTCCGCAAGGTGGCCTAGGTGGCGCGCGGCTCCGGCGGTCCCATCAGGGGGCCTCGCCCTGCCGGCAAAGGCAAGCGATCCGGGACCGTCGCCGCCCTCTTGGCCGCTTCGGCGACCTTCAGCCTGTTCCTGATCGCGGCCCTGGCCTGGGGCTGGAGCGTCTATTACGCCCCCGGTCCGTCGGCGCGGAATGGCGAGGCGACAGTGGTGACCCTGCCGGCCGGCTCGGGCGTCTCGGCCATCGCCGCCACCCTGCGCAGCGCGGGCGTCATCCGCTCCACCGACATGTTCAAGGCCGCCGCCACCTTCACCGGCGCCGACCGCCGCCTGCGCGCCGGCGAATATCAGGTGCCGACGAAGACCTCGCTGCGTGGCGTGCTGCGCCTGCTGACCGATGGCCGCGTCGTGCGCCATTTTGTGACCATCCCTGAGGGATGGTCCTCGGCCCAGGCGGTCGACATCCTGAACAAGGAAGCCGTGCTGACCGGGACGATCGACGAAACCCCCGCAGAGGGCTCCTTGTGGCCCGAAACCTATGAGGTCGCGCGCGGAGAGACCAAGGCCTCGGTCATCGCCCGCATGCAGCGGGCCCAGACCGACAATCTCGCCCGCCTGTGGGCCGCCCGCTCGCCCGGCACAGTGGTCCGTTCGCCGGAAGAGGCCGTGATCCTGGCCTCGATCGTCGAGAAAGAGACCGGTCTGGCCGCCGAACGCCCGCGGGTCGCCGCCGTGTTCTCGAACCGCCTGCGTCAGGGCATGCGGCTGGAGAGCGATCCGACCATCGTCTATGGCATCACCCAGGGCCGGCCATTGGGCCGTGGCATCCGCCTGTCGGAACTGCAACGCGACACGGGCTTCAACACTTATCTGATCGACGGTCTGCCGCCGACGCCGATCGCCAATCCGGGCAAGGACGCCATCGCGGCTGTGCTGAATCCGCCGCGCTCGCAGGACCTGTTCTTCGTCGCCGACGGCACCGGGGGCCACGTCTTCGCTCCGACCTACGAACAGCATCTGCAGAACGTCGCCCGGTGGCGTGAGATCGAACGCCGCAAGGCGGGCCTGCCGCCCGGCGCGACGCCGCCCGCAACCCCGGGCGCCGTGGTCCCCGGCGTGGTTCCCGGCGTTCCCGTCGAGGGCGCGCCGACCGGTCAGGCGGTCATCACCATGCAGGCGCCGGGCGAGGTCACCCCGTCCCGCGTTCTTCGGCCCGCGACGCCGGCCACGACCCCCGCGCCGAAACAATGAGCGCCATCTCCGGCATGACCGGCTTCGGCCGGGCCGACGGGGCCGCTGACGGCTGGACCTGGTCGGTCGAGGCCCGCTCGGTCAACGGCCGCAACCTCGATGTCCGCTTTCGCGGTCCCAACGGCTTCGACACTCTGGAGCGGCTGACCAAGGCGGCGGCGCAGGAGCGTTTGAACCGGGGTCAAGTCACCGTGGGGGTTCAGGCCCGGCGCGCCGAGGCTGCTGCGAGTGGGCTCAAGGTCAATCAGGCCGTGCTTCAGCACTATCTGGCCCTCGCCAACCAACTGGCTGAGGAGGGGGCGACCCCGCCATCCGCCGACGGCCTTCTGGGCCTGCGCGGGGTTCTCGACGTGGCCGAGGACGAGGAGGACGTCGAGGGCCGGGCCGCCCTCGAAACCGCCATCGCCGCCACCATCGCCGAAGCCCTGGATGCGCTGAAGATCTCGCGCGACCGCGAGGGATCGCAACTGTCGCCGGTCATCGTCGACTTCATTGACCGGATCGAGGCCCTGACGGCTGCTGCAGAGGGCGAGGCCTCGGCCCAGACCAATCACATCCGCGAGCGTTTCGCGCGCCGCATGACCGAACTGGCGCCCGACGCCCCGGGGCTGGAAGATCGCATCTTCCTGGAGGCCGCGGCGCTGGCGACGAAGGCCGACGTGCGCGAAGAACTCGATCGGTTGAATGCCCACGTCGCCTCGGCCCGCACCCTGTTGCAGCAACCACCCGCCGGCCGGAAACTCGACTTCCTGATGCAGGAGTTCATGCGCGAGGCGAACACCCTGTGCTCGAAATCGGCTACGACCCCGCTGACCGCCATCGGACTCGATCTGAAGGCGGTCATCGAGCAGCTTCGCGAACAGGTCCAGAATGTCGAATGAACGCACGCCCCGCCGGGGCGTCCTCCTGATCGTCGCCAGCCCCTCGGGCGCCGGCAAGACGTCGCTGTGTCG
>Ga0247813_10003255_pt1 | contig 10510 bp, 10 predicted proteins | sample UWRJL169409C1_FD_180719 | JGI IMG/M metagenome (GOLD analysis project Ga0247813, IMG submission 180719) | Plant litter microbial communities from Arlington Agricultural Research Station in Wisconsin, United States - UWRJ-L169-409C-1 | ecosystem: Environmental > Terrestrial > Plant litter >... | reverse complement strand
AGCACGACGATATCGCCGCTCGCCAGCTTGAACGACAGCGTTCCACCACCGCGCGCGGTGCCGCCGACACGAAACAGGCAGCTGTCTCCCAGCGAAATCGACACAACCGGCGTTTCCAGGTCCTTTTCGTCGCGATCCTGATGCAGCGCCATGCGGGCATCGTCGGCATAGAAATTGACGAGGCAGGCCTCCGGTTCCTTTGGAGTTCCAGAAACGGTGCGCCAGATTTCCAGCAGTGCATCGGGCATCGCCGGCCATGATTTGCCGGTCACCGGATGCTGCGGCTGGTAACGGTAGCCGCGTTCCTTGTCAGTCACCCAGCCGAGCGATCCGCAATTGGTCATGCGCACGGACATCGGCTTGCCGGTGCGCGGCATGGCAGGGACGTAGAGTGGGGCATTTGCCACGACAGCACGGATGCTCTCGACGAGAGCCTCCTGCTTGGGCCGATCGAGAAAGCCTGGGATATGCCGGATGCCCTTTGGCAGAACCTGCATGGGAGAGCCTATTCCAGTCCGAGCAGGGCTGCGGGAACGCCGTAGCGCTGCTGCCAGACGGCATAACCGACATCCGTCGGCCCGACCATGTGATCGATCAGGTTCCAGCGGCCTGCCTGAAAGCCCATCAGGCCATAGACGGTCAATCCATCCATCATATCGGTGTCGCCGGCAAAACCGGTCTGCTCGGGATCGATCACGCCGCCGCCCGGCCGTTGCGGCTCGACCTGCACGAAGGCCCAGTTGGGCGTGACGCGAATGGTGGTGACCACGAACTCGACCGGACCGCGCATCTCCGCCTCGACGGCGGGGCGCAGGGTATGCATGATGGCTGCCCGCTCCGCCGAGCCCTTGGCGGGCTCGCGAAACGTCAGGGCCAGCGCAGGCCCGCTGATCGCCATCATCACGACGGCAACGGCAATCGACAGAACTGCGCCGGCTGTTTTCATGATCAGGCCTGATCCAGGGCCGGAATACGCAGAACCTGGCCGGGATAGATCTTGTCCGGATGGGTCAGCATCGGCTTGTTGGCTTCGAAGATGACGGTGTTTTTCGCGCCCTTGCCCTTGCCGTATTGCGATTCGGCGATCTTCCAGAGGTTGTCGCCCTTCTTTACCGTATAGAAAACCGGCTCCTTGGCGGGCGCGGGCGCCGCCGCACCATCGGCGACCTTCAGTTCTGCTGCTTCGACCTTCGAAATCCCGAGCGTGTTGCCGACGGCAACCACGGCCTTTTCAAAGGCGGACTGGTCCTTCACCACGCCGCTGAGCACGATCTTGTCGCCCTCAACCGCGACATTGACCTTGTCGGTGCCGAGATCGTGGGACGCCAGTTCCTTCTTTACCGCTTCGACATCCGGCGCATCGTCATCGCCACCGATGCCGAGTTTCTTGCCGGCATTCTTGATAAAGCTGAACAGACCCATGGCGCATCTCCTTTTGCGGGTTTCTTCAACCCTAACAGAGTGCAGTGATGGGAAAAAAACAAGGCCTGGATGAAAATTGCGCGATCAATCGTTTCCCGGGCGGCCGCGCATCTTCTTGACTTCGCCGCGCCCGGTCTTTGCCTTCAGGCGTCGTTCGATCGAGCCCTTTGTCGGTTTGGTTTTCCGGCGCGGCGGCGGCGGCGGTTCGGCGGCCTTGAGGATCAGCTCTTTCAGCCGTTCGCGCGCATCCTCGCGGTTGCGTTCCTGGCTGCGAAATCGACTGGCCTCAATCATCAGCACGCCGTCCTTGGAGACCTTGCGGCCAGCCAGCTTGATGGCATTGTCGCGGACCCGCTCCGGCAGGGCTGGCGAGGCGGCGATGCCATAGAACAGCTGCACCGCGGTCGAGACCTTGTTGACGTTCTGTCCGCCCGGGCCACCGGCCAGCACGAATTGCTCCGTCAGCTCCCAGCCGGCGATGACGATGCGGTCGTTGATGTAGAGCGGATCGCTGGCCATGTCGTTTCATCCTTCCATCGCTCTATCTCACAGGATGGCAGACTTGAAAACGCGCGAACCCGCCGGCAACGCAAAAAAACCCGCCACTTTCGCGCCGGGTTTCACGTGAATCATCGTCTGCAACCCTCTGCGAGGGCTGATTTATTCGGCTGCGAGCTTCACGCCCGGTGCTGCATCGCGGACGCTGCCATCAACATGGCTTTCGAACTTGGCGAAGTTGGCAACGAACATGTCGACCAGCTTGCGGGCCTGCGCGTCATAGGCAACGCCATCGCTCCAGGTCGAGCGCGGATCGAGGATGCTGCTGTCAACGCCTGGCACTGCGACCGGCACGGCAAAGCCGAAATTGCTGTCCGTTCGGAATTCGGCCGAGGCCAGCGAGCCATCAAGCGCTGCAGCGAGCAGCGCCCGCGTCGCCTTGATCGGCATGCGATTGCCCACGCCATAAGCGCCACCGGTCCAGCCGGTATTGACCAGCCAGCAATTGACGCCGTGTTCGGCGATCAGCGCCTTGAGCAGATTGCCGTATTCCGACGGATGCCGTGGCATGAACGGGGCGCCAAAGCAGGTCGAGAACGTCGCTTCCGGCTCGGTTACGCCCTTTTCGGTGCCGGCGACCTTGGCGGTGTAGCCGGACAGGAAGTGGTACATGGCCTGATCGGGCGTTAGGCGGGCGATCGGCGGCATAACGCCGAAGGCATCGGCCGTCAGCATGATGATCGTGCCCGGATGCCCTGCCGTTCCCGACTTGCTGGCATTCGGGATGAAATCCAGCGGATAGGCGCAGCGGGTATTCTCCGTCAGCGAGCCGTCGTTGAAGTCCGGCTTGCGGTTTTCATCGAGTACGACGTTTTCGAGTACGGTGCCGAAGCGGCGGGTGGTCGCGAAGATTTCCGGCTCAGCTTCCGCCGAAAGCCGGATGGTCTTGGCATAGCAGCCACCTTCGAAATTGAAAATGCCGTGTTCGCCCCAGCCATGTTCGTCATCGCCGATCAGCGTGCGCTTCGGATCGGCCGACAGCGTCGTCTTGCCGGTGCCCGAAAGCCCGAAGAACACGGCGGCGTCACCATCCGGGCCGACATTGGCGGAGCAATGCATCGGCATGACGCGCCTGGCCGGCAGCAGGTAGTTGAGCATGGTGAAGACGGCCTTCTTCATCTCGCCGGCATAGGACGTGCCGCCGATCAGAATGATGCCCTTGGTGAAATTGCAGGCGATTACCGTTTCCGTACGGCAGCCGTGACGGGCCGGATCGGCCTTGAAATCCGGCAGGTCGATGATCGTCAGCTTCGGCGTGAAGGCGGCGAGTGCTGCCTTGTCCGGGCGGATCAGGAGATTGCGGATGAACAGCGAATGCCAGGCAAATTCGGTGACGACACGGGTCGGCAGGGCATTTCCGGCATCGGCACCACCGATCAGATCCTGCGCATAGAGCGACTTGCCCTTGGCATGATCGAGCATGTCCTGATGCAGCACCGCGAAATGCTCCGGCGACATCGCATTGTTGTTGTCCCACCAGATTTCGCCCGTGGTGTTTTCGTCGCGAACAACGAACTTGTCCTTCGGCGAGCGGCCGGTGTGCTGGCCGGTCAGGGCGCGCACGGCACCATCGGCCGTCAGCTGCGCTTCGCTGCGGCGCAGGATTTCCTCATAGAGTTCAGCGGTGCCAAAGTTGTAGCGAACCACGTCCAGGTTGTTAAAGCCGATTGATTCCAGCCCAAGGGATGGGTTGTGAATGCCGAGTTCCTGCATGGTCCAGCTTTCCTCCGTGGTTTGCCGACAGAACGTTGAATGTTAGCGACCATAGAAGGATGAAGGGGAAAAGACAAGATTGCTGTCGTAAAAAATATAATGATTTCAGTATATTAATCGATTTAAAAGAAAATATCGCTTTTTTAATCGGTTGAATCGAGCGTTTTCAGACGCCGATTTTTGGGCGGAAACGCCCTTCCGGCCTCATGCTCATTGCTTTTGCATTTTACTTCGCCACAATTTGTTCCACCTTTATACTCATGAAACGCGTCTTACCGCAGCAGAGCCCCGGACAACCGGGGTCGGCCTCGGAGGCGCAGCGAAATGGTGGAGCCCTATACGATGCAGACGATTGCACTTGTCGATGACGACCGGAATATCCTGACCTCGGTGTCGATTGCACTGGAGGCGGAAGGCTACAAGGTCGAAACCTATACCGACGGTGCCTCGGCTCTCGACGGTCTGCTTGCCCGACCGCCGCAACTGGCGATCTTCGATATCAAGATGCCGCGCATGGACGGCATGGAGCTTTTGCGCCGGTTGCGCCAGAAATCCGATATCCCGGTGATCTTCCTCACATCCAAGGATGAGGAAATCGACGAATTGTTCGGCCTGAAGATGGGCGCCGACGATTTCATCACCAAGCCTTTCTCGCAACGGCTGCTGGTCGAGCGCGTCAAGGCGATCCTGCGCCGCTCAGCCAACCGTGAAGCGGCGGCGGCTGCAAGCACTGGCAGCGGTGCGGCCAAGAGTGCTGCCGATATCCAGGCACGCTCGCTGGAGCGCGGCCAGCTTTCGATGGACCAGGAGCGCCACACCTGCACCTGGAAGAACGAGCCGGTGACCCTGACGGTGACCGAGTTCCTTATCCTGCATTCGCTGGCCCAGCGCCCGGGCGTGGTGAAGAGCCGCGATTCGCTGATGGACGCTGCCTATGACGAACAGGTCTATGTCGACGACCGCACCATCGACAGCCACATCAAGCGGCTGCGCAAGAAGTTCAAGATGGTCGACAATGACTTCGACATGATCGAAACGCTTTACGGCGTCGGCTACCGCTTCCGCGAATCGGCCTGAGGCCGGATCTTATCTCCTCGCCACGCCGGGCATCGCCGCAAGGTGCAATTCTGGCGTGGTCAAGGACGGAGCTGTATGATACGGCTCCGCGAAAGAGAGACGCAAAGGCGTAATCTCCATTCCGCCCTCGGGCGGACGGCAGCCAGGTCTGCCTTTGGAGCGGTAGCGAAGCCGCACTTGATATACAGGGGCCGCGAAAGCGGGAGATGAAGGCTTGGTCGAAGTCTTGCGAAACATCGATATGGATGAGGGCGAAACACGGGCGGCTTCCGGCCGGACGTGGGCGCATCCCTTCACGTTGATTCGCCGCATCTTCGGCAACGCCGTCTTTTCCAGCCTGACGCGCCGTATCCTGTTCTTCAATCTCGTCGCGCTTGTCGTCCTCGTCGGCGGCATCATGTATCTGAACCAGTTCCGCGAAGGGCTGATTGATGCCCGCGTCGAAAGCCTTTTGACGCAAGGGGAAATCATCGCCGGCGCGATCGCGGCCTCCGCCTCCGTCGATACCAACTCGATCACCATCGATCCGGAAAAGCTGCTGGAACTGCAGGCCGGCCAAAGCATCACGCCGCTGCCGAGCGACGAGGATCTCGAATTCCCGATCAACCAGGAGCGTGTGGCACCGGTCCTTAGGCGGCTGATATCGCCGACCCGGACCCGCGCCCGCCTGTTTGATGCCGATGCCGATCTTCTGCTGGATTCCCGTCACCTCTATACCGGCGGTCAGGTGCTGCGTTTCGACCTGCCACCGATCGAGCCGGAGGCCGTGACATGGTCGGAACGGCTCAACTCCTGGTTCAATCGTGTGCTGCAGCCGGGTAACCTGCCGCTCTATAAGGAACCGCCGGGCGGTAACGGCGCGATCTATCCGGAAGTCATGAATGCGCTGACCGGTGTTCGCGGCGCCGTTGTGCGCGTCACCGAAAAGGGCGAACTGATCGTCTCCGTTGCCGTACCCGTTCAGCGGTTTCGCGCGGTTCTCGGCGTGCTGCTTTTATCGACGCAGGCGGGCGATATCGACAAGATCGTCCATGCCGAACGGCTGGCCATTATCCGCGTGTTTGGGGTCGCAGCGCTCGTCAACGTCATTCTGTCGCTGCTGCTATCGAGCACGATCGCCAATCCGCTGCGGCGCCTGTCAGCCGCCGCCATCCGCGTGCGGCGTGGCGGCGCCAAGGAGCGGGAGGAAATCCCGGATTTCTCCTCCCGCCAGGATGAGATCGGCAACCTGTCCGTTGCACTGCGCGAAATGACCACGGCGCTCTATGACCGTATTGCCGCGATCGAGAATTTTGCCGCCGATGTCAGCCACGAACTGAAGAACCCGCTGACCTCGCTGCGCAGCGCCGTCGAAACGCTGCCGCTCGCCCGCACCGACGATTCCAAGAAGCGGCTGATGGACGTCATCCAGCATGATGTGCGCCGTCTCGACCGGTTGATCAGCGATATCTCCGATGCCTCGAGACTCGATGCGGAACTTGCCCGCAGCGATGCGAAGGCTGTCGATCTGGAAAAACTGCTCGGTGGCCTTGTCGATCTCTCCCGGCAGATCCGCAGCGGCAAGAAGGTCGTCGAACTGAGCTTCGTCGTCGAGCGCAAAGACAATCCGAAGGCGCGCTTCGATGTGGGCGGTTACGAATTGCGTATCGGCCAGATCATCACCAATCTGATCGAAAATGCCCGGTCGTTTGTTCCCGACCATGGCGGACGCATCGTCCTGCGCCTGACCCGGACCCGCAGCCGCTGCATCATCTATGTCGAGGACAATGGACCGGGCATTCAGGCCGAAGACATCGACCGCATCTTCGAACGCTTCTACACCGACCGGCCGGAGGCTGAGGATTTCGGCCAGAATTCGGGTCTCGGTCTCTCCATCTCCCGCCAGATCGCCGAGGCCCATGGCGGCTCGCTGAAGGCTGAGAACATGCTGGATGCGAGCGGCAAGATTACCGGCGCCCGTTTCATCCTGTCGCTTCCGATCGAGAACCATTCGTGACGAACCCGGCGGTCAATATTCACGCGACCGCCGTGGTGCTCGGAACCCGGGGCTTCTTGTTTGTCGGCCCCTCCGGTGTCGGCAAGACAATGCTGGCACTCTCCTGCCTCACGGCAGCAAGGAATTGCGGGCTGTTTGCGGCGCTCGTCTCGGATGATCAGGTGCTGATTTCGGTCCGCAACGGTCGCATCATCGCTGGCCGCCCGGCCTCGATTGCCGGGCTCGCCGAGGTCCGTGGCGCTGGGATCGTTGCTCTCGAGACGATACCGGCCGCCGTGATCGATTTTGCCATTCTGCCAGTCAAACCGCCGTTTGAGCCGCGTTTACCCCCGGAAAATGAGAGGTTTTGTTTGCCTTCTGGTGATTTTTTGCCTTTGCATCGCCTTCCCTTGGCTGAAGGCTTGAATTCCTTTGAAATTTTGCGGCTTATTTTACCTCAAAATGCCGATTTTCAAGGACATTGATGCCTTTTAAAGCAGCAATTCCGGATTTTTAACTTGCCATTCGCCTTTTCCTTGCCAAGATGGCCGCCCTAAAGGTGGACGAAATTGCTGCATTGCGATATCTGACCCTCCTTATAGATTTGCAGATGCAGTTGGAGCGAAGACACCATGATCGGACTTGTGCTTGTCACACACGGCAAGCTGGCTGAAGAGTTTCGTCATGCGCTGGAGCATGTCGTTGGTCCGCAAAAGTCAATCGAGACTGTCTGCATCGGCCCCGAAGATGACATGGACCAGCGCCGGCAGGATATTCTGCACGCGGTTCTGGCGGCCGACGAAGGCAATGGCGTTATCATCCTCACCGACATGTTTGGCGGCACGCCGTCCAATCTGGCAATCTCGGTGATGCAGAGCGGCACCGTCGAAGTCATTGCCGGCGTCAACCTTCCCATGCTGATCAAACTGGCCGGCGTCCGTGGCGAAAGCGATATGGACAAGGCACTCATCGAAGCGTCCGAAGCAGGCAGGAAATACATCAATGTCGCAAGCCGCGTCCTCAGTGGAAAATAACGGGACGGCGGTCATGCCCCTCTCCCGCGACCTTCTGATCGTCAACAAGCGCGGACTGCATGCCCGCGCCTCGGCCAAGTTCGTCCAGACGGTCGAGGGCTACGATGCCGAGATTCACGTCTCGAAGGACGGCATGACCGTCGGCGGCACCTCGATCATGGGCCTGATGATGCTGGCCGCCAGCACCGGCTGTTCGGTCTCCGTCACCTCCAGCGGCCGTCAGGCACAAGAGGCGCTCGACGCTCTCGATGCGCTGGTTGCCGACAAGTTCGGCGAAGAAATCTAACCTGGGCCAGATCGGACACATAAAGATATAAAGACCTCTTTATGTCCTGTTGCTCCTTTTCGCGTTTCCTGATAATTGAGGAACAAACTTGCTGCAGACTGCAGGAAGTGCCGAATTCTAGTGCGCCCTGCCCGGTCCTGCCAAAACGTCAGGTCTTCGTGCACGGCACCAGCCCGGAGACTTTCATGAGCACGAAAAACGACTATCTGGTTGCGGATATCGGCCTTGCCGATTTCGGCCGCAAGGAAATCACCATCGCCGAGACCGAAATGCCGGGCCTGATCGCCTGCCGCGAGGAATTCGGCACTGCCAAGCCCCTGAAGGGCGCGCGCATCACCGGCTCGCTGCACATGACCATCCAGACGGCCGTCCTGATCGAGACGCTGGTTGCTCTCGGCGCCGACGTGCGCTGGGCATCCTGCAACATCTTCTCGACGCAGGACCACGCCGCAGCGGCCATCGCTGCCACCGGCGTTCCGGTCTTTGCGGTCAAGGGCGAAAGCCTTGAAGAATACTGGACCTACACGGACCAGATCTTCCAGTGGGCCGACGGCGGCGTTTCCAACATGATCCTTGATGACGGTGGCGACGCCACCATGTACATCCTGCTCGGCGCCCGCGCCGAAGCCGGCGAGGACGTTCTGTCGAAGCCTGAATCCGAGGAAGAAGAAATCCTCGTCGCCCAGATCAAGAAGCGCCTTGCCGCTTCGCCGGGCTGGTTCACCAAACAGCGCGACGCCATCAAGGGCGTGACGGAAGAAACCACCACAGGTGTCAACCGTCTCTACCAGCTGCATGCCAAGGGCCTTTTGCCCTTCCCGGCCATCAACGTTAACGATTCGGTTACCAAGTCGAAGTTCGACAACAAGTATGGCTGCAAGGAATCGCTCGTCGACGGCATCCGCCGCGGCACCGACGTGATGATGGCCGGCAAGGTTGCCGTCGTCTGCGGCTACGGCGACGTCGGCAAGGGTTCTGCCGCTTCGCTCGCCGGCGCCGGCGCCCGCGTCAAGGTCACGGAAGTCGATCCGATCTGCGCCCTGCAGGCCGCCATGGACGGTTTTGAAGTCGTTCTGCTCGAAGACGTTGTGTCCTCCGCCGATATCTTCATCACCACGACCGGCAACAAGGACGTCATTCGCATGGACCACATGCGCGAGATGAAGGACATGGCGATTGTCGGCAATATCGGCCACTTCGACAACGAGATCCAGGTTTCCGCGCTGCGCAACATGAAGTGGACCAACATCAAGCCGCAGGTCGACTTGATCGAGTTCCCCAAGGGCAACCGCATGATCCTGCTGTCGGAAGGCCGCCTGCTCAACCTCGGCAACGCCACCGGTCACCCGTCCTTCGTGATGTCGGCCTCGTTCTCCAACCAGGTGCTGGCCCAGATCGAACTGTTCACCAAGGGTGCGCAGTACGACAAGGGTGTCCACATCCTGCCGAAGCACCTCGACGAGAAGGTCGCTCGCCTTCATCTGGCCAAGCTCGGCGCCAAGCTGACGGAACTTTCGGAAGAGCAGGCTGGCTATATCGGCGTGACGCCGAAGGGGCCATTCAAGTCTGAACACTACCGCTACTAGTCCTTACCCGGATAATCCACAACATATAGAGGCCGCGATCTTGACAGGAGATCGCGGCCTCTTTTTTTGCTCCGCCCTTCCCGAGGATTCCCCGAAGGCGTATGTTTTTGGCACAATGATTCGTGACGAAGATGCGGAACAGACGCGTCGCGGATGGGATGTCTTGTCGTTGAGGCGGCAAACAGACGAAGACATGCCGGACTGCAATCGGAATTGAACGAGGCCCGCTTTAGCGGGATTTCGATTTAACACTGCTTGGCGATTTGCAACCGGACAAAATGACTTTGAACGGACCCGGCCGAAAGGCCGGGGCACGCTTCAAGGTGTTGAATACACAGCTGATCGCGTGATTCGGGTTTTCCGGCGCATCGATCATATGTGGTGCAAACGGGGAAGCACGCCATGGAAACAGGTCCTTTGAAACGCGCTGGCGGCCGGATTCCGTCTCTGTTGCGCCGGTTCATGGCAAGCTCGACGCTCGTGGCTTTCGCTTGCCCTGCTTTTGCAGCGGCTGAAGGCGTGGCGACAGCCAACCTCTTCGGCTCGTCCGAAGTCGTGACCTTTTCCGTGCTGATCGGCGTCATTTCTGCAGCAATGCTGTCGGCCATCTGGCTGATCCGCCAGCGCGGCAATATGGAGACCGACAATCGCGAGCTGAACACGGCGCTGGCCGATGCCAACCACCGGATTTCGCGGTTCCAGGCACTGATTGCCGACAAGAACCGCCGCATCGTCGTTTGGGAAGGCCAGTCGAACAAGCCTGAATTTCTTGGCCAGCTGCCGGCTGAGACCGGCGCACCGCAGGACGACCGCGACTTCCTCGCTTTTGGCCGCTGGATTAAATCGCAATCGGCATCCG
>Ga0247813_10003254_pt1 | contig 10511 bp, 8 predicted proteins | sample UWRJL169409C1_FD_180719 | JGI IMG/M metagenome (GOLD analysis project Ga0247813, IMG submission 180719) | Plant litter microbial communities from Arlington Agricultural Research Station in Wisconsin, United States - UWRJ-L169-409C-1 | ecosystem: Environmental > Terrestrial > Plant litter >... | reverse complement strand
TCATGTCCGCGGTCTTGACCAGATAGTCCACGGCCTGGCGCTTGCTCCAGCCCTGCGCGTGCACGCCGGTGTCGGCGGACATGCGCGCGGCACGGGTCAGCGCGGCCTGCAGGTAGCCGATCCGCTCGTAGGGATCCTGATAGACGCCCAGTTGCTCGCCCAGCGACTCGGCATACAGGCCCCAGCCTTCCACGAAGGCGATATCGCCGCCCAGACGACGGAAGCGCGGCAACTTGTCCAGCTCCTGCTGCAGGCCCAGCTGCACGTGATGGCCCGGAATGCCCTCGTGCAGGAACTGCATCGGTGCGGACCAGCGGCGGCGGCTCGGCAGATCGCCGGTGTTGATGTACAGCACGCCCGGGCGCATGCCGTCCGGCAACGGCTGCTGATAGCTCACCGCGCCGGCGGTGGCCGTGCGTTCGGGCTCGACCGCGCGGATTTCCATCGGCGCCTTGGGCAGCGTGCCGAGCAGCGTGGGCAGGCGTGCGTTGACCTGGCTCTGCAGCTGCTTGTAGCGGTTGATCAGTGCATCGGCGCTGGCGTACTGGAAATCGCGGTCGGTGCGCATGGTGCGCAGCAGCTTCTGCTGCGAGCCGCGGATCTTGTTCTCTTTCATGATCGCGGCGATCTGCGCCTGCAGGGTGGCCACGCGTTGTTCGGCCAGCGCATGGATCTGTTCGGGCGTCAGCGTGGACGCGGTGCTTTGCACGATGGTCTGCGCATACCAGGCCTTGCCGCCGGGCAGGCCCGCCAGGCCATCGGTGCTGCGTGCGGCGGGCAGGTACTCGGTGGCGATGAAGCCGCGCAGGGCGCGGTAGGACGGCATGATGCGCAACTCGATCATGCGCTTGTATTCGGCGGTGATACGGGCCTTGTCGGCGGCCGGGAAATCCTCCGGCAGATTACGTATCGGCGCCCAGAAGATGCTCTCTTCGGCGGTCGGCTTGATCACCGCATCCAGCTGCGGCAGTACTTTTTCCATCAGATCGCGTGGCTGTACCACACCGGCGGCCATGCCCTGGCGCATGTTGGCGATGGCCTGTTCGAACAGGGCGGGAATGCCCAGCGAACGGCGTGACCAGCCATCGTAATCCTGCACCGTGTTGAAGGGCTGCGCACCGGAGCCGGAGCCGAGAATGGCCATGATGCTGCCAAGGTTGTAGTACTGGCTCACCGGCAGCATCCAGCCGGGGAACTGCTCGGCGGCCAGCGACATGCGCGCATCGCGCACGAAGATCTCGTAGCTGAGCAGGTCTTGGCCGGTCAGGCCGTCCGGGCCGATCTTCTCGACCTTGCCCAGCCACTCCACGGTGAAGTCATGCGACTGCTGGCGGTAGGCGGCGGAGAGGATGTTGGGCAGCTGATCGTTGTGGCGGCTGTCGCCCTGGAAGGTGGCCTGCAGCGGATTGAGCCGCATCGAGGCATCCCAGTACTCATCGTAGATCCGGTCCAGCTGCGCGGCCTTGGTCTGCTGGCGCACCAGCGGCTGGCGGGCAGGGGCGGCGGCCGGGCGTGCACGCGGCTTGGCTTTGGGCTTGGCAGCGGGCCGGGACTGTGTCGCGGCGGGCCGGGTGGCCTTCTTCTTGGCAGCTTCGGCCGGGGCGGCGGCGCTGAAGGCCATCAGGACGGCGATGGCAAGCGCCAGGGCGCGGGCGGGGTGGGGCATCGGCTGTTTCCGTAAACGCACAGACACGGGAGCTTGCCCGATTCGCCTGCGTACGGCCAGCACCGGTCCCCGGTCAGCTTTGTCACGTACGGCGCTCAGTCAGCTGCGGCAGCGCGGGGCTGCCGCGAGGTTCAGCGATCGCCGGCGCGGGTGAACGGCACGCTTTCCGGGGCGACCGCGCCGCCGGAGATGATGAAGCTCATTGCCTGGTCCACGGTCCAGTCGGTGGGCGTGAGCAGTTCCACCGGCACGATTTCCAGATAGCCAGAGGTCGGGTTGGGTGTGGTGGGTACGTACACCGCCGCCAGTTCGCGGCCGGTGCCCTGTTCCTTGATCACCCGGGTGACCAGGCCGACCGACTTCATGTCCCGGTGGGGGAAATCGATCAGCACCACGCGCTGGGTACTGCCCGGCTCGGTCTGCAGCATGTCCAGCAGCTTCTTGGCGCTGTCGTAGATGATGCTGGCCAGCGGAATGCGTTTGATCACCGCGCCGAACCAGCGCAGCAGGCGCTGGCCGATCACGCGGCGGCTGAGTACGCCCACCGAGAGGATCACCAGCAGCGTGGCGGCCAGGGCGATGATGTCCTGCATCCACTCGACCTTGATCCAGCCCAGGTAATGCGGGAATGAGGCGGCGATCTGCTCGGAGAGCGGCACCACCAGCGGGCTGGAAATGCCCGAGAGCAGCACGAACACGAATTTGACCACCACCCAGGTCAGCCAGATCGGCAGCAGGGTCAGCAGGCCGGTCAGGAACAGGCGCTGCAGGGAGGGACGCGGAACGAGTTGGGGGGCTTCGGGCGACATCCGCGCATTGTAGCGGTGGCGATGCCCGGTTTACGCTGCGGCTCCCTGCAGGATGCGGGGTCTGGGAGAACGCTGTGTTGAAGACAGGTCTGAAATGGGTGGGCATCTCGATCCTGAGCCTGGGAGTGGCGGTCGTCGTGCTCTGGGCGGCTTCGCGGTTCTGGCCGTTGCCAGTTGAACAGCGCGACGCGATGCGGCTGCTGCAGGCGCCCTTGCCCATGCGTGGCGAGAACGGCTTCACCGCGCTGTGGACCCTGCGTTACGACGGGCTGGAGGGCGCCGGCGGTGACGCCGTCATGGCGCAGGACGTCAAGCGGTGGCGCACCGGTTCACCCGGCCAGCGACCGGTCTCGTCCAGTGCGGAAGGCCGCTTCCCCGCAACGCCGCTGTCCGCCCCGGCAGGCTGCGGCCGGCGGGGTATCGGGTGTCTGGCGGCGGTGCGCGCCGACCCGGACGGTGTCGAGGCTGCGCATGCCGGACACGACGCGCTTCACCAGCGCGTGGCCGCGCTTGCCGGCTACGGTCACTTCACCTCGCCGTTCAAGCCGTTCGACACGGATCCGATGGTCCCGCTGCCGGTCTTTCAGCCGGTGCTCGATCCTGTCTCCGCGCACGCGCTCGCCCATGTGCGTGGCGACAGTGGCACCGCACTCGCCGGTGCATGCGCGGACATCCTCAGCGGTCGGCGGATGACCGGGCAGGGCGATACCCTGATCACCAGCATGATCGGTGCGGCGATGGTGGAGAGCAACGCGCGGCTGCTGGCCGACATCCTGGTTGAACTGCCTGCTGATATCGCGCTGCCTGCCATCTGCGGCGCCGCACTGGCGCCGATGACGGCCGACGAGCAGAGCCTGTGCACGGCGATGCGCGGTGAGTTCGGGCTGGCCGGGGCGGGAGTGCGCCTGGCGACCGGGACCCCGGCGGCGCAGCACCTGCTGTTGGATGTGCCGCGCACCCAGGCACGCATGGCGCCGCGCTATGCGTGGGCATGCGCCGCCAGTGCTGAACTGGTGGCCACCCGGGATGCGCCCACCCCGATTCCCGGGCCCGCACAGGATCGCTTTGCCTGCATCGCCAATCCGCTGGGATGCGCCTTGTCCAACATCACCGGTCCGGACATGCGGCAGTACGCAGGCCGCCCGCAGGACGCGGCCGCGATGCTGCGCCTGGTTGCGGCGCAGCGCTGGTTGCGGCAGCAGCCCACCCCCGCGTCCGTGGCCCTGCAGCGCCTGCCAGAAGCGCTACGCTCGCCCACCCGCACACCCGTGCTCAGCGACGATGGCCATTGGCTGCAGGTGGAGCGGCGCGCGGTGATGAGCGATGTCGGACCGACGCTGCGGGTGCCGATGCGCGCACCTGCGCACTAGCAAACGCGCCGGGATGCCGTGGCTCAGCGATCCTGTGCCGATGCCAGCGGCTCGAACGCGCTGCCGTCGCCGACGGTCTCCAGGGTCCAGCGCTGCGGCGAGCTCAGGGTCTCCCAGCGCACGCTGTCCTCGTCCGATTCCATGCTGCCTTCGGCATGACGCACGCGTCGGGTCGAGTAATTGATGCTCAGGCTTTCGGTCTGCCCGGAGTTGCGCATCATCGAACTGCGGTCGTAGCCGATCAACGCGAAGGCACCCTCCTGCCAGCGGAAGGTGTAGCTGGCCGAGCCGGTCGACCAGCTGCCGGCGTTGGAGAAGAAGAACAGCGTGGTCTGCAGCGTGCCGCGCACGATCGAAACGCCGGCGCCCTCCTCGAAGACATCGGACAGGTTCGGCGCCTCGTGGCGGGTGATCAGCGTGTGGTTCTGCGCAGCGAGCGAGTAGCCGGTCGGCGTGGCCCAGGCGATGGCGAGCATGCGTGGATTGCTGTCCAGCGGGCTGATGCCGAAGCCATCGTGTTCGACGATGTTGCGCGGGTCCTGCTGGCGCAGCACGAGAACGAGATCCTCGCGCTTGTCGCCGTTGAGATCGCCGCGAAGCTGCTGCTCGATGCGCCATCCTGACGGCACGAAACCTTCGGCCCGGGTGGCGTGGGCGGGCAATACCGGATAGTCGACCGGTGGGATCCGCAGTTCCTGCGCGAACGCGGGCAGGGCAGTGAGCAGCAGGGCAGCAAGCAGGGGCAGGCGCATGGTCGTCCGTGGGGTGAAGCCGGCGCGCGAGCATAGCAAGCGCGCGAGGGCTCATCCCGCGCGCTGGCGTGCCTCGGGCTTGAGGCGCAGGTAGACCTGCTTGCGCACGCGGGCGATGACCTCGCCTTTCGCATCGACAATGTCATTGCTGAACCAGTGCAGGTACTTTTCCCCGCTGGCAGTGGCGGCACGCAGTTGATCCAGCAGCGCCTCGTCCAGCCTGAACTCGGCGGCCACCGTGCCGCGGCCCGGCTTGAGGAATTCGATTTCCCCGGCGCGGTCCCAGACGTAGTAATCGCGGCCCAGGTTCTGCATCACGGTGAGCATCCAGAACGGATCGGTCATCGCGAACAGGCTGCCACCGAAATGGGTGCCCACGTAATTGCGGTTCCAGGGGCGCATGCGCAACTCGACGCGCACATGGCGGTAGTCGGCGCTGACCTCGGTGACATGGATGCCCGTGAACAGGAACGGCGGCCACAGGTTGAGGCCAAGGCGGAAGACGGAGGCCTTCATTCGGATCGCATCTCAGTGGAGAGGTGATCGGAGTCTACCATTCGCTTGCGTATGGAGTGGCGGCGCCTCAGCCCGGCCCGCCGTCGTCCACCGCATACCCATTCCGGCCGGCCGCCTTGGCCTGGTACAGCGCTGCATCGGCACCTTCGAAGAAATGCCGCGGCTCGGTGTTCGCAGTCGGCACGCGCGTGAACACGCCGACGGTCACGGTGATATGCGTGGTCGCGCCGCGCCCGGCGGGGATCTCCAGCGCCTGTGCGCGTGCGACCAGATCCTGCACCACCTGGAGGGCGCCTTCCGGCGTGGTGTCGGGCAGGATCAGCGCGAACTCGTCGCCGCCGAAGCGCGCGGCCATGTCACGGGGGCGGCGGGCATGCGCGTGGAGTTCCTGCGCGATCCGGCGCAGCACGTTGTCGCCGGCCTGGTGGCCGAACTCATCGTTGTGGCGCTTGAAGTGGTCCACATCGATCAGCACCAACGTCAACGGCCGTCCGGAACGGCGCCCCGCGTCATGCTCGGCCTGCAGGGTCTGTTCGAAGCGCAGCCGGTTGCCCAGCCCGGTGAGGGCATCGCTGTTGGCCTGGCGCCGCCAGGCACTGACCCGCCACAGCGCCCAGGCCAGGATCACCGCCAGCATGCCGGTCAACGCAGATGCCGGGGCGAACCACAGGTTGCCCGCGCGCAGCAGCACGAAGCTCAGCAGCAGCGTCGACGGCAGCGCCAACATCCCGCTCAACCAGGCGCGCGGCAGCGTCAGCATCAGGCAGCACAGTGCGACCAGTACCCCGGTGAGCGCGCTCTGCCACGCCGGAGGCAGCGGTGCGATGACCTTGTCGTCCAGCAACATCGAGGCGACATTGGCCTGGTACTCGCTGCCGCTCATCCAGCGTTCGCGGGTAGTCGGGGTGAGCAGGCGCGGGGCAATGCCGCTGGCGGTCATGCCGACCAGGATCAGCCGGCCGCGCAGCACGTCCGGGTCCACCTCGCCCTGCAGCACATCCACGTAGGAGACCTGCGGGAAGCGTTCGGGCGGCCCGGCATAGCGCACGCGCACGTAGTGGTCGCGTCGCCACTGGTAGGGCGAATCGAGGCCCGGACGATCATCGCGCAGCCCGGGCAGCGGACCCGGGGGATTGGCCAGCGCCAGGCCGAGCGCTGGCCAGTGCGGGGAACCGATGCCGGCGGTGAGAAACAGCCCGCGGGCGACCCCGTCGCTGTCCACCTCGATGTCGGTGTGGCCGAGGCTGGCCGCGTTGGCGGCGATCAGCGGGATCGGCAGCAGCTCCTCGGCCATGCGCGGGCCACTGGCCGGTGCGGCCACCACCGGAAGCACGACATGGCCGTTGCGGCGGATCGCTGCGGCCAGCTCGGCATCCTGGCTGCTGTCCTGGCGGTCGGCTTCGGACAACACCAGGTCCAGTACCACGCGCTCGGCGCGGGCATCGGTGAGCCGATCCAGCAGGCGGGCATGGGTGCCGCGTGGCCACGGCCACTGACCCAGCTGCTGCAGGCTGTTGTCGTCGATCGCGACGATCAGCAGGCGCGCGTCGGGCGTGTATTCCCAACCGCCCACGTAGGCGTCGTACACCGCTTCATCCTGCTTCCAGAACCATTGCCAGTGGCTGGCGGCAACCGCAGATGCGCCGACCAGTGCGGCCAGCAGCACACGGTGTGGCCAGGGCAGATGCAGCGGCGTCACAACAGCAGCCACAGCAGCAGGGCGCCACCGCCGGCGCCGTAACAGGTGCGGCACGGCAGGGCGATCTGTTGTGTCGGCGAGAACGGACCGGCGTAGCCGTCTTCGTCGATGTACTGCACGCGGACATGCAACGTGCCGCGCCAGGGGCGCTTGAGTGTCACCTCGGGTTGCTCGAGCTCGCGGTCCAGCAATGGCGTGGCGAAGTCGCCGCGCCGATCCAGCTGCACGCGATAGCGCTGACCCGCTTCACCGGCCTGCCACCGCAGCGTCAACTGGCCCTTGGCGGCCTCCGGCGGCTGCAGCGCCGGATCGATCGGCAGATCGGTGATGGTGAGCGGCAAGGGCTGGCTGTACCGACCCCGGTGTCCATTGCCGTCGACCGAGGCGATGCGCCAGACATAGTCGCCCGGGGCCAGGTCCTGGCCGGGGCGCAGGTGCGTGGCGCGGGTGTCCTGTTCGAGCAGCGGATCCAGGAACTGCGGGTCGCGGGCGATCTGCAGGACGGTCCGCGCGGCGTCGGCGACCCGTGTCCATTCAAACCGCGGGCGCGCGCTGTTGACCGTCTGGCCATGCAGCGGGCGTACGGTCAGCGGGGCGGGCGGCTGGTCACGCACCTGGAAATCCTGTTCAGCATCCAGGCCTTCAACGTGCTCCGCACTGACCGCCCGCACCAGCAGGCGCAGATCGCCCGGCGGCAGGTCGGGCAGGGTGAGCGCCGTGGTGTCGGTATCGCGGGCGAACAGCAGCACCTCCGGTTGGTCGGCGCGGACCACTTCGACGCGGTAGCCAACGGCATCCGGCACCGGCTGCCAGGCCAGCGCAGCGGGCAGGGTGGCCAGCCGCTGGGGATCGGTCGTCAACACGGGTGCTGGCAGCAGCGCTTCCAGATCGGCCGGGCGCGCGTCGCGCGACGGGCTGCGCGTGGCCTGGCCGTGGGTGACCAGGCGCTGGCCGCGGCGGTTGCCGACCTGCACGCGGCCTTCCAGTACCTCGGTGGCCGCGCCACGGCCGTCCCGGCCGGCGCTGACCCGGAAGACGGTGCCGCGTACGCTGCTGGTCGCCGTGGGCGCATCGATGATGTAGCGCGACGCCGGACCATTGGCAGGCGTGACGCGGTTGCTGGCACGGCCCTGTTCCAGGCGCAGGCGGGTATCGACCATGCCGGTGCGCCCATAGCGGCTGAGCTGGTCGAAGCGCAGCCGGGACTGCTCGCGCAGCTGCAGGCGTGAATCATCGGCGAAGACCACGGTGACGCTGGCATCGTCGCCGGTGAACAGTTCCTGGCCGATCCGCAGCAGATCGCCTTCGGCCACCTCGCGACGGGGCTGGCCGTCGGTCTGGCTGTGCACCGGGCCCCGCACGGCGAGTACGCGCGCCGGTGCAGGCTGGACCTGCAGCCAGGCCACGGGGAAACGGAGTTGGCTGCCGGGCGGCAGCCGGTAGGGATCGGCGATGCCGTTGTGCGACTGCAGCTGTTCCCAGGCGATGGACGGTTTCAGATAGCGGGCGCTGAGGTCCCAGATCGTGTCGCCGGGGCGCACCCGATAGGTCCAGTCCTGAGCCAGCAACGGCGCGGCGGACAGCAGCAGCACCACCAGCGCGAGCGCGCGGACGGCCAGGGGGAGACGAAGCAAACGGGTCACTCTCACGGTCATTACGGCCCTGCAAGGCGGGGCGCAGCCACGGGGCCAGCATGGCCCAGACCTCATCCTCCCCGATGGATCGCGGCCTCCAGTGTGCCGCGGCGGCATTATTGCCCGGCGGCTGTGCAGGGTTTCTGAACGTGATTCACGTTCGGCCAGAGCCCGGCAAGGCTCTGGCCCGCATAGACCCGATCATCCCGGTGAGAGCTGGCCGATCAGAACAGCAGTGAGGCCATCCGGCGGCGGTACTGGCCGACCAGGTCTTCATCCTCGATCACCTTGAAGGCATCGATCAGCAGTTTGCGCGGGCGGCCCTCGTCGTAGGTGCGGTCCCGGCGCAGCATGTCCAGGAACTGCTCCAGCGCGGCGGCGTCCTGTCCGGACAGCAGCAGCTGCACGCCACGCAGATGGCGTGCCTGCAGGTCATCGCCATTGACCGCGATGCGGGCGTCCAGCACCTCGGGAGCCGGGGCGTCCTGCAGGGCGCTGGCGAATTCCAGGCGGGCGCGGGCGCGCACGGCGCGGTCATCGGTGGAGAGGTTGGCCGGCAGGGCGTCGATCAGGGCCGTGGCTTCGGCGGTGGCGCCGGTCTGCAGCAGCGCCAGGGCCAGGTCGAGCTTGAGCTCTTCCTTGTCCGGCTCGGCGGCGATGGCCGCGCGCAGCACGTCGACCTGGGCCTGCGGGTCGAGCGGCGGCGCTTCGACGGCTTCCGCTTCGTCCGGGGCCGCTTCAAGCGGGACCACGCCGTGCTGGGTCAGGAACTCACGCAGCTGACCTTCCGGCACCGCACCCGGGAAGCCATCGACAATCTGTCCGCCCTTGACCAGGAACACGGTCGGGACCGAGCGGATCTGGAAGGCGGCGGCGATCTGCTGTTCTTTGTCGACGTCGACCTTGGCCAGCTCGAAGGCGCCATGGTATTCGCCGGCCAGCTTTTCCAGCATCGGGCCCAGGGTCTTGCAGGGGCCGCACCAGGTGGCCCAGAAATCGACCAGCACGGGGGTCTGCAGGGACTTCTGCAGCACCTCGGTCTCGAAGGTCTCGGTGGTGGCGTCAAACACGTGGGGCAGATCGCTCATGGTTTCAGATCAACGGGAAACTGGAGAGGAAGTGTATGGTGCCGGCTGCTGCCGGACGCAACCCCATCGGGCGGAATCGGCGCGGAACGGCGACAATGCAGGCCTTGTGAACAGGCCGGGTGCGAGATGTCGGGAATCCATCGTTGGGAAGGCGCGTTCGGCATTGCCGCCGCTGTCGCGTTCGTGGGCGCGGTGCTGGGCTTCGGCGCGGCGCTGCCGTTGTTCGATCCGATCGGCCACCCGGTCGCGCTGCTGGGTGCGCTGGGCGTACCGCATGCGCTGGCCTTCAATCTGCTCGGCTTTGCACTGCCCGGCCTGCTGGCCAGCCTCGTCGCGCTGCGCCTGCTGCTGCGGGTGCCGCGCACCGCGCCATGGTCGATGCGGGTCGGCGCGCAGTTGCTGATGCTGGCCGGGGTCGGCTTCGCCGCAATGGGCGTGCTGCCGCTGGATACCAGCGATCTGGACAATCCCGCCAGCCAATACCACGCCAGTGCCTGGATGATCTGGGTGCTGGCCTTCGTGCCGGGCGCGGTGATGTCCGGGATCGGCGCGCTGCGGTTGCCGGCGTGGCGTGCCGTGGGCGCCCTGCATCTGGCGTGCGGGGTGGGCGTGCTGCTGGCCGCGTTCGCGCTGCAGGCCCTGCTGCCGGCCCCGCTGGCCCAGCGCGTGGCCTTCGGGGTGTGGCTGGTCTGGCTGGTGGCGGTGCTGCCGCTGGCCCCGGCGGCGCGGCGGGGCTGAGCGCGGGCGGGTCGTTGCTGCGCCCCGGTACGCCGCGTGGCGCGGGGCAGGGGCAGAGCGTGTTCTGCCAATCCCCTGTCAATTCAATGAGATGACAGGTTTGGCCGCGGCAGTGGGCAACGTCGATTGGAGCCCTTTGCCGCACTGCGGTACCCTGTGCCGCTTTGCCGCCGCACTAGCGTTTTTATGACCAGCGTCGAACCCAACGTTTACGATCCGCAGCAGGTTGAATCCGCCGC
>Ga0247813_10003253_pt1 | contig 10513 bp, 8 predicted proteins | sample UWRJL169409C1_FD_180719 | JGI IMG/M metagenome (GOLD analysis project Ga0247813, IMG submission 180719) | Plant litter microbial communities from Arlington Agricultural Research Station in Wisconsin, United States - UWRJ-L169-409C-1 | ecosystem: Environmental > Terrestrial > Plant litter >... | reverse complement strand
TAAATAGCTTAGGGGAACGTCGTAGCCGCCCGCCGGTTATCCTCGCAAAGCGAGGAAATCCCTGTGAAAGCCATCATACTCAACTGCACCCTGAAGCCGTCGCCCCAGACATCCAGCACCGAGGCCCTGGCCAAGGTGGTCATCGCCGAACTGAAGATGGGCGGGGCCGAGATCGAGCTGATCCGGCTGGTCGATCTGAACATCAAGCCGGGCGTCACCGGCGACGAGGGCGAGGACGACGACTGGCCCTCAGTCGATGAAAAGCTGAAGGCAGCCGACATCGTGGTGTTCGCCACGCCGACCTGGCTGGGCCAGATGTCCAGCGAGTGCATGCGCGCCCTGGAACGGATGGACGCCTGGTTCGAGGAAACCGACGACAGCGGCCGGCCCGTGGCCTTTGGCAAGGTCGCGGGCATCGTCATCACCGGCAACGAGGACGGCGCACACCATATCGTGGCGACGATCTCGCAGGGGCTGATCGACATGGGCTTCACCATGCCGGCGCAGAGCTGGACCTACTGGCACCTGGGGCCCGGGCCGGGTCCGGACTACGTCGAGACCGAGCAGGGGCATAACTACTCCGACCGCGTGGGTCGCAACGCGGCGCGGAATCTGCTGGCGCTGGCCAAGGTGATCTCCAAGGACACCTATCCCGTTCCGGAAAGCGGCGAATAGGGGCGGTTGGCGCCCCCGCGACATGCCCCTATGAAGGACGTGTACAAACCGGGAACCGCCGATGTCGCTGCTTGCTCTCTCCCTCGCCCTTGCGCTTCAGGCGTCATCCGGTCCCGCCGAGGCCGAAACCGAGGTTGGCGCGATCCTGGATCAACTGCATGCCGCCGCGTCGGCGGCCGAGGGCGAAGCCTATTTCGCCCTGTTCACGCCGGACGCGCGCTTCATTGGTACAGACGTGGCCGAGCGTTGGACGGTGGAACAGTTCAAGGCTTACGCCATGCCCTACTTCAGCCAGGGCAAGGGCTGGAGCTATACGCCGCGCACCCGGACGGTGACGATCACCACGGACCCCTGCGCCTGTCAGGCCTGGTTCGACGAGGTGCTGGACAGCCAGTCCTATGGCACGGCGCGAGGGTCGGGCGTGCTGACCCGCACGGCCCGCGGCTGGAAGGTGGCGCAGTATGTCCTCAGCTTCCCCGTGCCCAACGACATCGCCGGGGACGTGACGGACCAGATCAAGGCGTTCGAGGCCGCTCATTGACGGAATTCCACGAAGAAGCCTTCGTCCTGTCGGCACGATCACATGGCGATACGGGCGTGGTCGTCGACCTTCTGACCGAAACCAATGGCCGCCACGCCGCCTATGTCGCCGGAGGGGCGTCGCGCAAGATGAAGCCTTTTCTGCAGGCGGGAGCGCGGGTGATCGCGGATTATCGGGCCCGGACCAGCGACCATTTGGGTTCCGCGCGGCTGGAGGCGGTGGGCGAGGGGCCTAGCGCCCTGTTCGACGATCCGCTGGCCCTGACCGGACTGGCCGCCGCCGCGGCTGTGGCGCAGGGCGCCCTGCCGGAGCGTGAGCCCCATCCGGGGGCGTTTCTGGCCTTCGAGGCCCTGATGGGGGCCTTCATCATCCCGGAGGTCTGGCCGGCCATCTTCGTGCGGTTCGAGGCGGGCCTGCTGGAGGATCTGGGGTTTGGTCTCGACCTGTCTCGATGCGCCGCGACGGGAACGATGGACGACCTGATCTATGTCAGTCCCCGCACCGGCCGGGCCGTCAGCCGAGAGGCCGGCGCGCCATATGCCGACAAGATGCTGGCCCTGCCGCCCTTCATGCTGGGGGCGCAGGCCGGGCTGGGCGAGGGCGACGTCGGGGCCGGGCTGGAGCTGACCGGCCATTTTCTGGAGCAGTTCGTCTTCCACCCCCAGAACCGCCCGATCCCGCCCGCGCGGGTCTGGATGGTCGACAAGCTGAGAGAGCAGGGACGGCTGTAGGCGTTGTCAGACGCCCCTCCGCGAATGCGCCGGGAGGAGTCTGAAAACACGTCGCACACGGACCAAGCGTAGCCTTAAGGCAACGCCGTCGGCCGAAACGGCGTCCGACCGGGGTCTTCATCAAACTGGCGCACGGGCGTCGCCGGCCCGTCTTTCGCCCGACATATGCCCGCCTTCACGGACAGCAGGTGCTGTTCGATCGGGGGCTACAATGACCAATCACCGTCTTCTGGCGGGCGTATCCACGCTCGCCCTCGCTATGACCGCCGTCCTGCTGACGCCAGCGCCATCCGCCGCCCAGGACATGGTCGCGGCGCCGAACGAGCCGTCGTCCAGCGTCGAGGACATCGTCGTCTTCGGCCGCGACGCCAGCCGCCAACAGGCCTCGATCACCGAAGGGGCGATCGCCATCGAAGCTCCGGGCACCAGCCCGCTGAAGGCCATCGAACGCCTGCCCGGCGTCAGCTTCCAGTCGGCCGACGCCTTCGGCAACTATGAATGGTCGGCGCGGGTGACCCTGCGCGGCTTCAACCAGACCCAGCTGGGCTTCACCCTGGACGGCGTGCCGCTGGGCGACATGAGCTATGGCAACCACAACGGTCTGCACGTCTCGCGCGCCATCATCTCCGAGAACGTCGGCCGCGTGGACGTGGCTCAGGGCTCGGGTGCGCTGGGCACCGCCTCCAGCAGCAATCTGGGCGGCACCATCCAGTTCGTGACACGCCGTCCGACCGAGGATTTCGGCATCGACGTCGCCGGAACCTTCGGCAGCGAGGACACGATGCGCGGTTTCATTCGCCTCGACTCCGGCGCCTTCGGCCCGGCCGGAACCCGCTTCTCGCTCTCCTATGCGGACCATCAGGCCGACAAGTGGAAGGGCGTGGGCGAACAGAACCAGGAGCAGATCAACGCCAGCTTCGTCCAGCCGATCGGCGCGGGCGAACTGACCGGCTTCATCAACCACTCCGAACGCCGCGAGAACGACTATCAGGATATGTCGCTCGAGCAGATCGGCCGTCTGGGGCGCGACTGGGACAACAACTCCGGCTCCTATGCCGACGCGGTCACCAATGCGGCCCTCTATCAAGCCAATCCGGCCGGTGATTGTCCGCAGATCGGCGGCGGCAACGGTTCGAACGCCTATGTCGGCGGGGCGGACTGTATCGACGACGCCTATTTCGACGCGGCGGGCCTGCGTGACGACACCATCGGCGCCCTGACCCTGAACTATCCGCTCACCGACGCCTTCTCGGTTTCGCTGACGGGCTATGGCCACAAGAACGAGGGCCAGGGCCTGTGGTACACGCCCTATACCCCGACGCCGGCCGGCGCGCCGGGCCCCGACGGCGCCGTGATCGCCAATCCCGGCCCGATCGCCATCCGCACGACCGAATACGACATCGACCGCAAGGGCGCCTTCGGTTCGGCCGAGCTGGTGCTGGGCGATCACACGATCGAGGCCGGCTTCTGGTTCGAGAACAACGACTTCAACCAGGCGCGCCGCTTCTATGGTCTGCCTGTCAACGCCATGACCCGGCCGTCGCTGGAGTTCCAGTCCAACCCGTTCTTCACCCAGTGGGCCTATGCCTACGAGACCGAGACCCGCCAGTACTATGTCCAGGACACATGGGCCGTTACCGACGCCCTGACGGTGAACGCCGGCTTCAAATCGCTATCGGTCGAGAACAGCGCCCAGACGGTGACCGGCGACAACAAGACCGGCACGATCAAGGCCGAGGACAACTTCCTGCCGCAGGTCGGGATCGCCTGGGACCTGAATGACGACCACCAGTTGTTCGCCTCCTATGCGGAGAACATCCGGGCGTTCGAATCCTCGAACACCGGCGGCCCGTTCTCGGCCACGGCGGTCGGCTTCGCGGCCATTCGCGACAGCCTGCAGCCGGAGAGCTCGAAGACCTTCGAGGGCGGCTGGCGCTTCCGCTTCGACGGTGGGCTGCAGGGCTCGATTGCGGTCTATGACGTGACGTTCGAGGATCGCTTGCTGGCGGTCGCTCTCGGCGCCCCGATTCTGGGCCTCGGCAACGGCATCCAGAACGTCGGTTCGGTGAAGAGCCGCGGGTTCGAGGCCGCCGCCCTGTGGGCCTTCGCGCCCGACTGGTCGGCCTTTGGATCCTACAGCTACAACGACTCGACCTACGACGATGACGTTGTCGACGGTTCGGGGACCCTGGTCGCCGCCACCGCCGGAAAGCGCACCGTCGACACACCGGAAAACCTGTTCCGGGCCGAACTGTCCTACGACAACGGCGCCGCCTTCGCGACCCTGGCCGCAGCCTATACGGGCGAGCGTTTCTCCAGCTATCTCAATGACGAGAACGCGGACTCGTTCACGCTGCTGGAACTGACGGCCGGCTATCGCTTCGTCGATACGGGCAGTCTGTTGGACGGGACCGAGATCCAGCTGAACGCCACCAACCTGACCGACGAGGACTATATCTCGACCGTCGGGTCGGGCGGTTTCCAGAACGGCGCGGGTCGCCAGACCTTCCTGCCGGGCGCACCGCGTCAGGTGTTCGTCAGCCTGCGCCACCGCTTCTAGGCGTAGCGAAACAGGTCAGGGAGGGGCGCGTCCGCGAGGGCGCGCCCCTTTCGATTCCGGTCAGCCGAAGGTGAAGGCGAAGGCCTGTGCTCCGGGGTCCAGGAACTCGATCTCGAAGGTCCGTTCGCGCGAACCGCCAGTCTGGCGCACCAGTTGATACAGGCGCTGCTCGCGGATGACCCCCATGCCCCGGGCGTCGATGTCGACGCCGGCGTCAGCGCCGGGAGCCTGGCCGTCGATGGTTACACGGAAGCGGACGGGTTTCGCCGGGGCGGCGGTCCCCAGCACCAGATGCAGGTCGCGGGCCTGGAAGCGGAAGGCCAGACGGCCGCCGGCGCGGGCCAGATCGGCATGCTCGGCCCGGACGGTCCACGCGCCTGTCAGGCTCCAGCCGTTCAGCATCAGGGGCGCGCCGCTATAGGTCTGGACCGCGTCGCGCAGCACCGGTTCGGGCGAGCGGAAGTTGGCGGCGCGGGCATAGCCGACATAGGTCTCGGGCGACTTGACCCCGGCCATGACGGGTGCGGCCTCGGCGCCCTTGCCGGCGATGTTGACCAGATCGGTCGGGACGTTCGCGACCCCGGCTTCTTTCAACAGCTGCTGGATTACGCGTTCGGAGTGGTCGTAGTCGCCCTCGCCGAAATGGTGGAAGCGGATGTCGCCTTTCGCGTCGATGAAATAGTGGGCGGGCCAGTATTTGTTGTCGAAGGCGCGCCAGACGGCGAAGTCGTTGTCCATGGCCACCGGGTAGCTGACGCCGAAGCGGCCGATGGCGGCGCGCACGTTGGACGATGACTTTTCGAAAGCGAACTCGGGCGTGTGCACGCCGATGACCACGAGGCCGTAGGGGCGGTATTTCTCCGCCCAGGCCCGGACATAGGGCAGGGTGCGCACACAGTTGATGCAGGAATAGGTCCAGAAATCAACGACCACGACCTTGCCGCGCAAGGCTTCGGGCGTCAGCGGGGCGGAGTTGATCCATTCCGTCGCCCCGGTCAGGGCGGGCATGGGCCCCTCGACCGGCAGGGCGTCCACGGGCGCCCGTTCAGAGTTCGTCGGCTGGCCCGCGCCGAAGCGGCTGAGCAGGCCTTGCTCGATATGGCTTACCGATCCCGTCGACAGCCGGGTCAGCAGGCCGGTGTCGAGACCCAGGGCGATGGCGGCGACGCCGATCAGCACCAGGACGCCCAGACCCTTTCGCACCCATTCGCCGACGCCCAGCGACCGTTTCATCGTCTGGAACACCTTGCCGCCGACCAGCAGGGCGAGCGCCAGGGAGGTCGCCGCCCCGGCGGCGTAGGCGGCCAGCAGGAAGGTGGTGCCGACGCTGGCGCCCTGGAGCGCGGCGCCCGTCAGGATCAGGCCCAGGATCGGCCCGGCGCATGGCGCCCACAGAAGGCCGGTCGCCACGCCCAGCAGGAAGGACGGCCAGACGCTGGATCCGCCCGCGCGGTCCTGTTCGCTGGCCCGCTCGGTCAGGCGCGAGCCCAGAGCCACCAGCGGCCGGGTCAGCCGATCGGCCAGCGACGGGAAGACCAGGGTCAGCCCCAGCACCGCCATGACGATCAGGGCGATCCAGCGCCCGACCTGGTTGGCCTGCACCGCCCAGCCGCCGCCCACGGCCGCCAGCGTCGCCACGGCGGCGAAGGTCAGGGCCATCCCGATCAGCAGGGGCAGGCCGCTGCGGATGAAGGGCTGGCCCGCTCGCGCGAAGACGAACGGCAGGACCGGCAGGATGCAGGGGCTGACGATGGTCAGGGCGCCGGCGAGGTAGGACAGCAGGATCAGGATCATGGAGCCTTATACGCTCGCGGCCGCGTCACGGATTACCGGAAACTTGAAGCGCCCCGAAATCCGATGGCGACGCTAGACTTCGCGATCTCCCTGAGTGATTCGATCCCGCATGACCATCCACACTCCACCGCCCGAAGGCGGCCGTATCGTCGACGAGCCGATGAGCGAGGCGCTGAGCCGTCGCTATCTGGCCTATGCCCTGTCGACGATCACCAACCGGGCGCTGCCGGACGTGCGCGACGGCTTCAAGCCCGTGCACCGGCGCATCCTGTACGCAATGCACCAGATGCGGCTGAACCCGCAGGCGGCGGCGCGGAAATGCGCCAAGGTCGTCGGCGAGGTCATGGGCGGCTATCACCCCCACGGCGACGCGTCGATCTATGACGCCCTGGTGCGGCTGGCGCAGGATTTCTCGCAGCGGTATCCGCTGGTCGACGGTCAGGGCAACTTCGGCAATATCGACGGCGATAACGCCGCGGCCATGCGCTACACCGAGTGCAAGCTGACCGCCGCCGCCGTCCTGCTGATGGAGGGCATCGACCAGGATGCGGTCGATTTCCGCCCCACCTATGACGATCAGGACGAGGAGCCGACGGTTCTGCCGGCCGGCTTTCCGAACCTGCTGGCCAACGGGTCGTCGGGCATCGCCGTGGGCATGGCGACCTCGATCCCGCCGCACAATGTCGGCGAGCTGATCGACGCCTGTCACCTGCTGCTGGAGCGGCCCGACGCGACGACGGCGGAACTGGCCGAGATCGTGCCGGGGCCGGACTTCCCGACCGGCGGCGTCGCCGTGGAAGGCCACGCCTCGATCCTGGACGCCTATGAGACGGGCCGGGGCGGGGTGCGGCTACGGGCGCGGTGGGAGACCGAAGACCTGGGCCGCGGCGTCTGGCGCATCGTCATCACCGAAATGCCCTATCAGGTGCAGAAGTCGCGCCTGATCGAGAGTCTGGCCGAGTTGATCGAACAGAAGAAGGCGCCGCTGCTGGGCGACGTGCGCGACGAGTCCGCCGAGGACATCCGCTTGATCATCGAGCCCAAGAACCGGACCATCGAGCCCGAGGTCCTGATGGAAAGCCTGTTCAAACTGTCCGATCTGGAGGTCCGCTTCCCGGTCAACATGAACGTGCTGGACGCCACGGGCACGCCGCGGGTCATGGGGCTGAAGGCCTGTCTGCAGGCCTTCCTCGATCACCGGCGCGACGTCCTGATCCGGCGTTCGCAATGGCGGATCGAACGGGTCGAGAAGCGGCTGCACCTGTTGGAAGGCCTGAGGATCGTCTTCCTCAATCTGGACGAGGTCATCCGCATCGTCCGCGAGGAGGAGCAGCCCAAGGCCGTCCTGATCGCCCGCTTCGGCCTGACTGAGCTGCAGGCCGACTACATCCTCGACACCCGCCTGCGTCAGCTGGCGCGGATCGAGGAGATGGCGATTGAGAACGAATACAAAGCCTTGGCAGAGGAACTGGCCATGCTGCAGGCCCTGTCGACCTCGCCCGCCAAACAGTGGAAGAAGATCGGCCAGGATCTGGCGGCGACGCGCAAGGCGCTGGTCTCGCCGCGCCGGACGACGATCGCCGAGGCGGTCGACACCTCGGCGTTTGCTTCGCCCGAAGCCTATATCCCGCGCGAGGCAATCACCGTGATCCTGTCGGAACGCGGCTGGATCCGCGCCGCCAAGGGCAAGGTCGAAGACCCGTCTGAGCTGAAGTTCAAGGAAGGCGACGCGCTGGCCTATCTCGTGCCTGCCTTCACGACGGACAAGATTCTGGTCGCGGCCTCGGACGGGCGGGTCTTCACGATCGGCGCGGACAAGCTGGCGTCAGGACGCGGCCACGGCGAGCCGCTGCGCCTGATGATCGAACTGGACGAGAAGGCCGATATCATCGCCGTTCTGGCGCATCAGCCGGGGTCGAAGCTGCTGGTGGCGTCAAAGGCCGGTTACGGCTTCATCGCGCCCGAAGACGACATGCTGGCCCAGAAGCGGGGCGGCAAACAGGTGCTGAACGGCGACCTGCTGGCCCTGCTGCGCTTGACTGGCGACCACGTCGCGGCAATCGGCGAGAACCTGAAGACCCTGATCTTCCGCGCCGAGGAACTGCCCGAGATGGGCCGGGGCAAGGGGGTCAAGCTTCAGTCGTTCAAACAGGGCGGGCTGCAGGACATCGCCGTCTTCAACGGCGAGGTCGGGCCTGAGTGGGTCGACGGCGGCGGACGTCGTCGCAACTGGCCCGACTGGAAGGACTGGCTGGGCAAACGCGCCGGCTCCGGCCGGATGGGGCCGAGAGGACTGCGCAAGTTCCGTTAGGGGATGACGCGGATTTCACTATCCGCCGTCCCGTCGCCGCGCGATAATCCGTCTATCGGCTGGAGGAAATCATGACCGCCCTGATCGTCATCGTCGTCATCATCGCCGTGATCGGTTTTCTGGTCGTCGGCAGCTACAACAAGCTTGTCGCACTGGATCAGAAGGCGGACCAGTCGTTCGCCGACATCGACGTGCAACTGAAGCAACGCAACGATCTGATCCCCAATCTGGTCGAGACGGTGAAGGGCTACGCCAGCCACGAGGCCGGTACCCTGGCCGCCGTCACCCAGGCCCGGGCCGCGGCGGCCGGCGCGACCACGGTCAACGAGAAGGTTCATGCCGACAATATGCTTACCGGGGCTCTGGGCCGACTGTTCGCTGTGGCCGAGGCCTATCCGGACCTGAAGGCCAACACCAACTTCCTGGAACTGCAGCGCGAGCTGTCGGACATCGAGAACAAGCTGGCCGCCGCGCGCCGCTTCTTCAACAACACCGTGGCCGAGTTCAACGCCGTGCGCCGCCAGTTCCCGACCATCCTGTTCGCCGGCCTGTTCGGCTTCGGCGCCGACAAGCCCTTCTTCGAGGTGGACGCCGCCGAACGCATCGCCATGAACGCCGCACCCCCGACGGTGAAGTTCTAACGCGCCATGGGCGTCGTCGGCCTTCAGACCCATATCTGGGCGAACAACACCCGCTCCATCATCCTGCTGGCCGGGTTCCCGGTCCTGCTGGTCCTGATCCTGTACGGGCTGCAACTGGTGCTGATGGGTTTCGGCCTGATCCAGGGCACGGGGCGCGGGCTCGAGGACGATCTGGTGCTGGCCGGGTCGATGCTGGGCACGACCGTGCCCCTGGCCCTGATCATCGCCGCCGTCTGGTTCGTCATCGCCTATGTTGGCAATCAGGCGATGATCGACGCCATGACCGGCGCCCGCAAGGTCGAGCGCAAGGACGAGCCGGGCCTCTACAACCTGCTGGAAAATCTGGCGATCTCGCGCGGCATGGGGACGCCAACGTTGCGGATCATCGAGGTCCCCGAATTGAACGCCTACGCCTCGGGCCTGCATGAGGGGCGTTACAGCATCACCGTGACACGCGGGCTGATTGGGACGCTGGACCGGGACGAGATGGAAGCCGTGCTGGCGCACGAGCTGACCCATGTGATCAACAAGGACGTCCGCACCATGGTGATCGCCTCAATCTTCGCGGGCGTCATCAGCGTGCTGGCGGAACTACTGTTCCGGGGTCTGTTCTATGTCCGGCCGACGGGCGGCAAGAACAAGAACGGCGGGCCGCTGATCCTGATCGGTCTGGCCATCGCCGGCATCGGCGCCTTTCTGGCCGTGGTGATCCGCCTGATGCTGTCGCGGACACGGGAATATGTCGCCGACGCGGGTTCGGTCGAGCTGACCAGGAACCCGGACGCCATGATCTCGGCCCTGCGCAAGGTGTCGGGCCATTCGCGGCTGAAGGCGCCTGACGAGGTACAGGGCATGTTCCTGGACAACCAGCCGGATGGCGGGGGCGTCGACTCCCTGTTCGCGACCCATCCGTCGATCGAGAGCCGGATACAGGCGCTGGTGAAATATGCAGGCGGGCGGGATCTGGGGGCTGCGGTGGCGGCGATCCCGGCGACTGGGTTCGCGACGGCCGTGCCACGGACCACGACCACGTCGGTTCCGGCCGGGGGCTCCTAGTCCAGCCGCATCCAGCCCAGCGGCCGCAGCACTTCCATCGGGCGGAAGTTGGCCTTGTAGTCCATCTTGGTCGAGCCCTGGACCCAGTAGCCGAGATAGACGAAGGGCAGGCGCACCGTCGCGGCCTGACGGACATGGTCCAGGATGGCGAAGACGCCGAGGGACCGTTTCTCCATCGCAGGGTCAAAGAAGCTGTAGACCATC
>Ga0247813_10003252_pt1 | contig 10517 bp, 13 predicted proteins | sample UWRJL169409C1_FD_180719 | JGI IMG/M metagenome (GOLD analysis project Ga0247813, IMG submission 180719) | Plant litter microbial communities from Arlington Agricultural Research Station in Wisconsin, United States - UWRJ-L169-409C-1 | ecosystem: Environmental > Terrestrial > Plant litter >... | reverse complement strand
AGTAGTGCTCCCTCACTGCTGTGAGCGTCGGGCAGGGCGTCGTCCACTGAGCACGCAGTTGTTCTAGCGTGTTCATGCGCACTCCTCGAACCCCTCCTGTTCAATCCAGAGCTTCGCGCGAAGATTCTCAACGAGGTGTTCCTTGCTTGATCCGGTCGCGGCCGCGCAGACCTCTCCATCGTCATTGGTGACAACGGCGCCATAGGGGAGCCTAGGGTTGGTGGTATTGATGACGTAGGCGATCTGGCCAGCTTGGATCACCTCGTCCACCGACTCCTGCGCTTCGATCAGGGCGATAGCTTCTTCTGATAGAGATCCCGAATCGGCTCGGCCATTGGCCAAGTCCTGCAGGAAGTCACGTAAGGACTGATATTTGGTCGATGGATCGCGGGCCAGTGTGATCGAGCTGGCAAGGGGCCCGAGGCTCACCTTGATGTGATGGGTCTCCTCGTCGTTTTCCACACTGATGTTGGCTTCTAAGCATGTCTCGGGTCGGCGGAGTTGGCAGCTGACCGTACCGCCATGTTCGAGGGTGTTCTGAAGCAGCATCACCTGACGGAGTGAAATGTTGTAGTCGCTCATACCGCACCCCCGGAGCAGGGAATGGCATGTGCTTTTCCTGTGTTGGAGACGACAACCTGCAGGCCGGTGTTCTGCTGAAACGCCTGGATCTTGGTCAGACTGCTGCAGGTCGTGGGGTGGATCAAGACCACTCCCGGCTCTTTGTACTGTGCTGATTTCATGTTCCGTGTCCTTTGAGTGAGAGGGTGACACGGGGTTAAATTAGCAAAAGCTAATTACTTGATCAATAGCAAATGCTAATTCATTTGGGCGTGGCTGTTCCCCAGCCAGAGCCGGTAGATCACAGCGCGAAGGGGATTACAGCTTCTTGGCGTTCCAGGCGAGCAGAACCCGCGCTTGAATGTGCATACGATCGATCATCGACTCATCAATGACAATTGGCGGGTAAATGGGGTTGTCCGAGATCATTCGAAGCTGGCCGCCAGTCAGTCGCTGGAGGCGTTTGATGTACAGATCACCGTCCAATGTGAAGACGTAGATCGCGTCTGTCTTGACTTCGGTAATCCCGCGATCCACCAGCAGCGCATCACCATCCGCGAATGTCGCCGACATGCTATCGCCGTCACCGGTAATGATCGCGAGGTTATCGAGCTTGGAAAACGTCAGGCCCTGCAACCTGAGCCAGTCGAGATGAACCGTCATGTCGCGGATGACTTCAATGTACATGCTGGGGGCTACCTTGCCTGACCCCATTGACGCCGCAATGTCGAGATGCGGAATCAACACGTAATTCTTGTCCTTGGCCAATCGGGTTGGCAGGCGAACCACGTTGTCTGGGGCTTTAGTTGAGGACTCCTCCGAGGGAGGAGATGTCAGCGTCCCTGCTGGGAGCCCGATCTTGAGCTCCAGATTCAACGCAGCCTTTTCCCCCAGCTTCCGATGGCCGTTCAACAGTTGTGATAGGTACGACGCGTCCAGGTCATGCGCCTCGGCGAATTCCTTTTGGCTCAAGACACCCATGATCTTGCGGAGGGAGGCGATACGCCTTTGGTTGATATCCATCCGGTGATGATTGCTTTCCGTTAGCAAACAGTAAATTACAAGGTGCTATTGCGTTGATAATTAGCAATTGCTAATCTCGCCGCCATTGGAGGTGTCTATGACGCTTAGCGAATGCTTGAAAACGATGAACAAGGAGGGGCTAGAGGCTTTCGCGCATCGCTGTGGAACGTCGGTTGGCCAGCTGAAACAGGTGGCTTACGGCAACCGACGCGCTAGCGCAGGTCTTGCTGTTTGTCTGGATCGAGAAACGGGAGGGGTGATTCGTTGTGAAGCGCTTCGACCAGACATCGACTGGGCGTATTTGAGACAAGGGAAACAATAGGTGCTGGACTAGGGCCTCTCACCTCCCCAGTCCAGCTACGACGACGCACAGCACAGTACGGTCGTGGTTGTAGGATAGGTCTTACCCTGTCCCGTGACTACACCGTTAATCGAGGTTTAACGGTTTATGAGTCGCATCGACACTTTACCGGACTCAGGTCCGGCCCTTTCCCTGCGCCATGCGCTTTATCGCGCAGGGCGCGAATACAGAGGCGGCATCACCACTCTGGCGTTTGACATGGGCATGGACTTAGATGCCCTTCAAAAGAAGCTTAAGCATGATGAAGAGCGACGCTGGTTGAATCCAGACGAGCTTGAGGAAGTGCTGCAGTGGACATCGGACAAGCGTGTGCTGGATGCATTGGGCAGGGCGGCAGGGGTGGTCTGGTACCGCCCGCAGCCGGTGCCTGCGACCAACGAACAGCTCAAGGCGGTTGCTCATCTTCTCGAGGAAGCCGCTCAGTTTGTCAGCAGCATGCACGAAGGCGCAGCGGATAACGTATGGGAGCTGTACGAAGTCCAGAGGCTGGAAGCGTGTGGCCTGGACGTGATCCGGCAGGTACTTGCTATCACTGCCGGTGCCCGCAACGCGATGGAGGATCAGGTCAATGGCTAACGTTCCTGATCCGCTCGACATGGCCGCTGAGCAGGCCGAGTACTTCCTGCAGATGGCTCTGCAGCGCCATACCCAACGCCCGGTTAAAGCCAGCGCTCAGTTCTGCGAGGACTGCGACGACGCTATCCCGCTGCTGCGTCAGCAACTCGTCCAAGGCTGCGAAACCTGTATCAGCTGCCAAGAGCTGCGGGAGCGGCGCAGATGACTGACCGCCCTACACCAACAATGGCCGAGTGGGCGCGGCGCTATGTAGACGCTTTCGGTCTCTCGCTGGTACCTATTGAACCGGGCGAGAAGGCACCCAAGGGCAACGGTTGGAACAAGCCGGGTGGCTACTTCACTGACGCCGCCGAGGCCGAGGGCTTCTGGCAGCAGCACCCGAGTCATAACCTGGGCGTTGTGCTGGGGCCGAGCCGGGTCTGTTCGCTGGATGTTGATGATGTCCCGCTGACTCGGTTGGCCCTGCAGCAGACGCTGGGTCTGGACGTTGACGCCCTCGCGGCTGCGTATCCGACGGCAGTGGGCAACCCTCTGCGTTTCCGCATCCTGTTCAGGGTGCCGGCAGGCGTTGAGCTGAGTCGCCACTCGTTGGTGTGGCCTAACCAGAATGACCCTGACGGCAAGATCTACAAAGGTTTGATGGCCCAGGTCAAAGCAGCTAAAGATGATGGTGATGCCGCCCGAGAGGCGGCGTTTCGCATGGCGGCAGAGCCGTTCAAGAAAATCACCGTCTTCGAGCTGCGCGGCGGTCTGGTGCAGGACGTCCTACCACCTTCGATTCACCCCGACACTGGCAAACCTTACACCTGGCGCAATCCACCCTCAGCTGAAGGCCTACCGGAGTTGCCCTCTGAGCTTCTGGCCATCTGGCAGGGGTGGAATGCGTTCAAGCAACAGGCCGACGCGGTTTGCCCGTGGCAGCCGCAACCAGTCGTGGCAGCAGCTCGCGCACCTGAGCGCTCGAAACCTACGCTGGTCCGATCCGGTCAGCCGTTGCCCGAGGTCATCCCGGAATTCAATCGCCGGCACGACATTGCCACATTGATCGAGGCGCATGGGTACCAGCGGATCGATGGTAAGTGGCTCTGCCCGCAGAGCAGCAGTGGCCTGCCTGGCGTCACCATCAGCGATGGCAAGTTGTACTCGCACCACAGCTCTGATCCGCTGGGCAACGGCCACAAGAATGACGCATTCGACGTCTACTGCATCTTGGTGCATGACGGTGATCGCCGGGTGGCTACCCGAGAAGCGGCGCGGATTCTTGGCATCGATGCGAAGTCGCGGCCACCCACACCGCCGCCGCAAGGTGAGCTTCCCCATGCCCCATCAATCGATGAGCCAGCAGACGCGGCGACGGACCCGACTGGGGAGGTCGATGAGCTTTCCCGTACCCCATCGGGCGAAGCAGCGGCCAGCTCGGCCAGCTCCTCGGCCTCAGGGGGTGAGGGGGCGGATGGTTTGGTATTGAAGGCTGCACTGCGGCGGTACGCGTTGGTGGAAGGCTCGACCAACGTGTGGGATCTCGACAAGTCGCAGTCGATGAAGCGGGCTGGCTTTGAAGCGTTGGTGGGCAAGCCTCTGGCGAAACAGTGGATTGATCGTACTGACAAGAAGCTGGTTTCTCTCGACCAGGTCAAAGAGCTGGAGCAGGTAAAGCGCCTGGCCGCGAAAAAGGGCGGGGCGCTCAAGTTGGACCCCATTGAGCGGTACGTCTACATCGACGGCACCAAGGATGTGTGGGATCGGGAAAAGAAGCGGCGTATCCCGGAGGGCGCGGTGAAGATGGCCTTGGGCGATGAGTACAAGTGGTGGTTGAACAGCCAGGACCGGCGTGTGGTGGATGTCGACCATATCGTCTTCGACCCGACCATGACCAAAGACCCAGCCGTGTACATCAACACGTTTGAGGGCTTGCCGCTCGAGCCTGTTCGCAACGACGCCGCGTGCGAAAACCTGCGCTGGCTGATCAGCTTTTTGTGCAACCACGACGCCGAGGCGCTGGACTGGCTGATCAAGTGGCTGGCCTACCCGCTGCAGAACATGGGCGCGAAGATGGATACCGCTGTGCTGTTCCATTCCACGATGGAAGGCTCGGGCAAAAGCCTGATGTTTGCCGATGTGATGGGCGAACTCTACGGCCAGTACGGCGCTACGGTGGGGCAGACGCAGCTTGAGGGCAACTTCAACGCCTGGCAGAGCAGGAAGCTATGGGCGGTCTTTGAGGAAGTGGTCAGTCGCGACCAGCGCTACAACCAGGTGGGCAAAATCAAGCACATGATCACCGGCAAGACGGTGCGCATGGAGTCGAAGTTCATCAACGGCTGGGAAGAATCCAACCACATGAACTCGGCGTTCCTCAGCAACGAGATCATGCCCTGGCCGATTAGCGAGGACGACCGCCGCATGCTGGTCATGTGGCCCTTGGAGACGCTTCCGACTGACCGGCAGAAGGCGATTAGCAGAGAGCTGGCCGATGGCGGAGTCGCGGCGCTGTATGGCTGGTTGCTGGAAGTCGACCTGGGCGAGTTCAACCAGCGCACCCGACCACCCCGGACAGACGCACGGCAACGACTGGTGGAGCTGAGCCGCACAGCCTGGCAGACCTTCTTCTACCTGTGGCGCGCTGGCGAGCTTGGCAACGGCCTGTGGGGCTGCGCCCTGACCACGGACATCTACGCGATGTTCATCGAGTGGTGCTCGCACAATCGGGAGAACGCTATGAGCCAAACAAAATTCTCGTTGATGGTGAGTGCCAAGGTTGAGAAGACGCGGGCCATCCCGTGGACTGATGGCAATCAAAGGCGGTTCGCTGCGTTCTTTTTTCCGAGCGATGGCGATCCTTCCCTGCCCCCATCCATGAAGTCGGCCGAGCTGGGCAAGAACGTCGTCGAGTGGCGCGCCAGGGCAAAGCTGGCTGGGTGGAACGTGGATGGCTGGGACCATGTGAAAAGGGTGCTTGCAGCATGACTACATCAATAAGTGTGTTGGGTGTGTTGGGTGTGTTGGGTTTGTGTCGGGTTCAGTTTGCCAACTCAACACAGGCAGAAGCCCCGGAATCATTGGTTTGGCGGCAATGTGTGTTGGGTGTGTTGGGTTTTTTCGTGCGCGCGCGCATGCGCGTGATTTCTCAACCCTGCATCACTGCCAGAAAAAAACTCTGTGCGAGGACTGAAATACCCAACAAACCCAACACACCCAACACACCTTTTATTAATACATTGATTTCATTGGTTTTTAAGTGTGTTGGGTCTGTGTTGGGTTGGCTGAATGCGTGTTGGGTTGCGGCTTGCGGGGTATTTCACTCATGAAAAAGGATGTTGATGACCTCATGCGCCATTGGGCCGAGCAGCGGGCACGCTTTGGCCTGGAGGCCGGCGTGGGTAGCCAGATGGGCACGATCATGCAGTGGAAGGGCGCAGCCCCTCGCGGCGGTGCTACCGGGTCCAGTATCCCGGCAGGTGGTTTAGGCATGGATCGCGCCGCCGCCGAAGTCGACGCTGCGGTTGCTGAGCTGGAGCGCCGTGATGATCGGGGTGAGGTATTGGCACGGTTGGCCAGATTTCGTTACCTGTATGGTGCTCCCATCCGCGAGCAGATGAGGGAAGTGGGCTTGGCAGAAGATGCTGAGCGCACCTATTGGAACTGGCTCGATGCGCTGCACCTGCAGGTGGTCAGGATCATCATTGCGCGCTCCGGGCCGTATCGCAGCAATACCGTTCGTCGGATTGGAATGCGCCGTGGCTGCGCCGAGAGTGCGCCGAAGTAGCGTCAAGGCGGCGAACCGAAAATAGCCTCTGTTCGGTTTTGCAGTTAGCCGGTAAAAAGGCGCCACGATATGAAAAGTGCGCTTAGGCGCTTCCCCTACAAGCACCGTGCTGTGCAACCCGCCCCGAGCTTTCGGTGCACTGAGAACCCTGCCATCTGGCGGGGTTTTCTGTTTCTGGCGCCGTGCTTTGCCAACGAGGCTTACATGAACAGCGAGCAACAAGCGTTAGCCGAGATACCGATCTGGATGGTGATCGTTCTGTCTCTGGTCGGCGGTGTATCGGGCGAGATGTGGCGGGCCGACAAGGCCGGGGTCAGCGGTTGGAGTTTAATCCGGCGCCTGGTGCTGCGGTCCGGCGCCTGCGTCACCTGCGGTGTGGCGACTAACATGTTGCTGTATGCCCTCGGTGTTTCGGTGTGGGCATCGGCGGCGGTAGGTTGCTTAACCGCGATGGCCGGCGCCGACGTTGCGATTAACTTGTATGAGCGCTGGGCCGCTAAAAGACTTGGCCTCGGTCAGCCACCGGCCGAAGCGGGGCATTGATCTATAAAGGCATAGGCATCTGCCGAAATTTGGTGCCTCCTTCGCCAGCGCGCTTTACATAGCTACTCAGGTCGCGATGAACTGCCAAGTTAGCAATACCTTTTTGTCTGTATCTCAACCTTTTTTATCGGGTTGCAAACATACGTATTTAAAGTGAGCGGTAGGTGGGGTGATTTTTATGAGGTGTAAGGTGCATGGTTTTCCAAAGGAATTGATGAATTTGTGATTTCCGATATTAAGTGAGATGCTTTCATTGTTGATATTTCCGGAGATCCAATCGTCATATACACCGGATACGCCTAACGTGACTGTGTTTTTTGCAAGCTCGGCGCTAGTTCCCCGGCTGAGCGTAAATTCCTGCGGGGGAGCGAGAGCTTGGCTTAGCTGGTCCTGTGCTACGGTCAGCTCCGCCATCAGTGATGATATCTGCTCTTTTTGGTCAGCGCTTTCACGAGTCAGCTCGGAATTTTTGTCTAAAAGTATACGATGCTTCTCTAAGAGTCTGTTGTTGTCCTCTTGGCTGGTGAGCTGAGAATCAAGTTTTTTACTGATGGAATTTAATTGCTTAAGCGTGTCCGGAAGCTTCCAAGAGTTAGACTGATTCAATGTGGTGATCTGGTTTTTTAGATCGTCCACATAGTCCTTCCTGATCTCCCACGTTACATAGCAGATAGTTCCCGCAATGAGTAATATTGAAGAAATCGCTTTAAGTATGTTCGCTAGAGTTACTTCGATTTCAAGGATTTTTGGGACTTGTGGCATGAGGATGGCTGGCTCGATACGGAAGGTGTTAGAGGATTCAGAGAAATATACTATTTGCTTAGAAAAAAAACCTCCCTGTTTGAGACTCCCCCGTATGGGGCGGGCGGGGACCCTAGGGAATTACCGCGAGCACGGGACTGGGAACCCGCGCTTCTGTGTTAGCGGCTGGTTCACCAGCTTAGTGAACTGCGGTGAACTGGTTAACCCCCTGAAATCATTGGGTAAACTGGAAAAATCGACATGCTTTACTTGACCAAGTCGGAGTTCGCCGCCCGCAACGGATGGTCGAAATCCTACGTTTCCAAGCTAACTAAACAGGACCGCCTTGTACTCACCGTCGACGGCAAGGTGGATGTGAAAGCCACAGAGGCGCTGCTAGCTGAATCGGCTGATCCGAGCAAAGCGGCCGTCGCAGCACGGCACGAAGAAAACCGAATTGATCGGGATGTCCGTAGCCAGTTCCAACCAACGGCCGACACATCTGCGGTGCAGCAACCGGATCTGGCTCCGAGCAGTGGTTTCAACTTTCAGCGATCCAAGGCCCATCGCGAGTACTACCTGGCTCAGTTAGCCGAGTCTGAATTCCACAAGACTCAAGGCAATTTGGTGGACCGTAAGTCCGTTGAGGACGCGGCCTATTCCGCAGGCCGGATGGTCAGAGACCTGATGTTTGGTCTTGCCCCCCAGCTCGCCGCCGAGTTGGCCGCGATGACCGATCCTTGGCAGATAGAAAAACATCTCACTGGCGCCTTCCGGCGTGTCTTTGAAGACGCGATCCGATTGAACGGTGCCGACCTTGAGCAAGCCATGACACAGAGCTGAGCCTATGCCCACCGGATACGCAGACGGTGCGAAGGTGTACCGCGCTGGGTATTGCCGTGGGCTACAGCCCGACCCGGAGTTGTGGGTGGATGAGTGGGCTGACGAGTACATGCGGATCCCGCGTGACACCGGTGCAGCCGAGCCAGGTCAATACCGCACCGCGCGGACCCCATACGCCCGTGAACCCATGCGCTGCCTGTCGCCTGCCCATCCGTGCAAACGGGTGGTGACGATGGTTGCATCGCAGCTAATGAAAACGCAGATCGCGCTCAACTGGATCGGCGCGCTGATCCACATGTCGCCATCCAACATCCTGACACTGCTGCCGAGCCTTACCCTGGCCAAGCGTGTTTCTGGTCGGATGGGCAAAACCATTGCCGCGACCCCAGTGCTGCGCGAACGTGTCGCCACGTCCCGCTCGCGGGATGCGCGCAATACCATGGATACCAAGGAGTTCGAGGGCGGTACGCTCTACGCGACCACGGCTGGCTCGGCCTCCAACCTGGCAGAGCTGTCTGCGCGCTACGTCTATGGCGACGAGGTGGATCGTTGGGACGTCGACGTGGACGAGGAGGGCGACCCAATCGAGCTGGCGGAAACCCGTGGCAGTACCTTCGGCCGCAACGCCAAGTTTTACTTCTCCAGCTCGCCGACCATCAAGGGTGCGTCCCGGATCGATGACCTGTTCCAGGCCAGCGATCAGCGACACTTCTACGTGCCGTGTCCGTCCTGCGGGCACATGCAAACGCTGGAGTGGGAGAGCCTGCTGTATTCGGCTGACTTCACTACGGTCCACTACCAGTGCGCCGGTCCTGAATGCGACGTGCTGATCGAAGAGCACCGCAAGGGTGAAATGCTGGCCAAGGGCGAGTGGCGTAGCCACGCCCAAGGCGACGGCGAAACGGTCGGCTTTCACCTCAACGCTTTGTATGCGCCGTTGGGCTGGACCTCCTGGTCGGCGCTGGCCAAGCAGTTTCAGAAAGCCAAGCGGGCGCAGGATCGGGGGGATCTCGAACCCATGCAGGTGTTCTACAACACCCGCTTGGCCAAGGTCTGGGACAGTGCGGTCGAGCAGACCAAGGCCGATGTACTGCAAGCCCGCGCGCTTCAGGAGAACTATGTCCTCGGTTCGTTGACCGTTGGCGTGCTGGTACTGACTGCCGCTGTCGATGTGCAGGCCAACCGCCTCGAGCTGATGGTGATCGGCTGGGGCGTGGGGATGGAACGGTGGGTGGTCGATCACCAGGTCATCCCCGGCGACCCGGCCGACGACCGCACCTGGGCTTTGCTCGATGAGCGGCTCAAGGTGCGGTACCGCCATCCCTGCGGCGTTGGCCTCGGCATTCTGGCAGCGGGCATCGACTCTGGTGGTCACCACACCCATGAGGTCTACCAGTTCTGCCGAGTCCGACGTTGGCGCAACATTTTCGCCATCAAAGGCGCGAGCAAGCCGGGGCGACCGGTCATTGCCCAGCGTCCCTCGCTGGTGGATGTGACCTGGAAAGGTCAGACCGAACGCCACGGCGCCGAGCTGTGGATGATCGGCACCGACACCGCCAAGGATTGGATCTACAACCGCTACAGCTTCGAGACTGGACCAGGTGCGGTGCACTTTGCCAAGGACCTGCCTGATGAGTTCTTCCAGCAGTGCGTCGCCGAGCGCAAGGTTGCTCGCTACGTCAAAGGCTACAAGCGGATTGAGTGGGTGAAGGGCAAGGCAGACCGAAACGAAGCGCTTGACCTGCAGGTGTACAACCTCGCCATGGCCTATTACCTCAACTTGCACCGCTACGGCGAGCACGACTGGGACAAGCTTCGGCAAGCCCTGGCACAGGCTGGATTGTTCGATGAACCGGTGGCTGTGCAGCCGCCAGTCACCGAGGCAGATGACCATGACGATGACGATGATCCATCCGACTCGGCCACTCTTCGTGACACCACGCCGCCGCAAGCCCGGCCTGCTTCGCCGCCTCCACTGCCGCCGCGACCGGCACCGAAACCAATGCAACGCCGCAGCTCGAGCAGCGGCTACCTGAAGAGACGCTGACATGGCATACACACAAGCACACCTCGCCGCTGTCGAGCGTGCGATTGCGCGCGGCG
>Ga0247813_10003250_pt1 | contig 10519 bp, 10 predicted proteins | sample UWRJL169409C1_FD_180719 | JGI IMG/M metagenome (GOLD analysis project Ga0247813, IMG submission 180719) | Plant litter microbial communities from Arlington Agricultural Research Station in Wisconsin, United States - UWRJ-L169-409C-1 | ecosystem: Environmental > Terrestrial > Plant litter >... | reverse complement strand
CCCAACCTGAAATTGATCTATGCACCTTATGCGTTAGAACATTTACAGGAAAAAGACCTGGTGATAGCAGCTACCTGCCTTAGAGAGTTGAACAAACAAGTCTGGTCGGATGCGAAACTCAATAAGATTTTGGTGAATGTGGCGGATACACCGGACTTGTGTGATTTTTACCTTTCCTCTATTGTAAGAAAAGGAAACTTGAAAATCGCAATTTCCACCAACGGCAAATCCCCGACCATGGCCAAGCGTATACGGGAAGTACTCGAAGGCGCTTTGCCCGAAGAGATCGATGACGTGCTGGATAAGCTGCACGAACTGAGAGAAAAATTGAGAGGTGATTTTGATTATAAAGTAAAAAAAATGAACGACATTACGTCGTCAATGAAATTGAATCCGGGAGAACCGAAAGACGAATAAAGATCCACTTATTGAAATCCATTACATAGCATGAAAGAAGTTACTGTAGAAGAATTGAAAAAAATGATCGATGGCAAAGAAGATTTTCAACTCATCGATGTAAGAGAGCCGTCAGAATTTGCTGCCGCCAACTTAAAAGGAGAATTAATTCCTTTGTCTTCAGTGCCACAGAATGTAGATAAAATAGCTAAAAACAAAAAAGTCATCGTGCATTGCAGAAGCGGTAAGAGAAGCGCGAATGCGATCACTTTCCTGGAGAACAATCACGGTTATGATAATCTATACAACTTGAAAGGCGGTATTCTAGCCTGGAAAGAGGAAATAGATCCAAGCATGCCAGCTTCATAGTCATTAGCGGTTAGTCGTTAGACGTTAGTAGCATAATAAAAGCCTTGGAGATCCTCCAAGGCTTTTTTATTTGTTCTTTTACTAACGACTAACCACTAATGTCTAACGACTATCTAAAACCTTAACCTTACCAATCCTATCGCCGCCGAATACAACGGACTTGATTGACCGATCAAATAAGTTGAAATATCTCGGGTAGAAACTCCCATTTCAAATCCTCCATCTTCTCCCAAGACAATGCCTATTCCAAAAGGAATAGCTAACCTTGTACTGTATCCTTGCGATACACTGGCGATGTTACCGCCTACTGTAGTCCCGGTAGAAAGTCTTAACCAACGCAGGACGAAGAAGTCTCCTCCCAGAGCCCATACTGCGGTATTGTAATTACCTGCTGCTTTGTTTAAAGGCTGCACATAGTCAATTCCGACTTGTATGCGTTTATCCAATAGCATAGCACTTGCGCCTAATCTTAATTGCGTGGCCAATGGTACTACAACACTTTCTCTTCTCTCCCATTTTACAATATTTTCAAAACCTGCCAGGAAATCACTGTTATAATCTACTGTTGTGAACACCGTATCAGAAACATTGTATACGTTATCGCGGTAAGTGATGGATCCTATATTGACCACAGATGCTCCTATACGAATATCGTGAAATACTTCTGCTGTGACACCGACATCAAAACCTAAACCTTGTCCTACGGGCTTGTAATAACTATTTGCCTGTTCTACGGTTTTAATGTTCAGCACCGAATCGAGTTGTGTCAGACTGGGCATATAAGAAGCGACGCCACTGATGCGGCCATTTTTAGCGGAGATGTCTACGTAACCAAAGCCCTGTACGTATTTCACTGCTACGCCGGCGTATAAGGCATGCTGTTCATCCAGGCTCACCAGTTTTCTTCCGTAACCCAAAGCATATTCCGTGGTCCAGTGTAATTTATAACTGGAGTTATTCAGGATGGTTCCAAGTGAAATCCCATTGGCATTATAACCGGCTTTGATACCGCCCTTGTTATCCATGTAATTCTGGTATTGATTCGGATCGTTGGCTACAACAGAACCATCGCCTGTAATTAACTGAGGAAACAAGTTCAACGCTGTGGCACCGCTGAATGCGTATTGAGTAAAGTTCAGATTGAAATCCATGAAGTAACGGAAAGACGTTTTCACGTTAAAGGCAAAGGATCCGATTTTGTCGTTGTTGTAAGCAAAACCAATAGGCATCACATCTACATTGGCTCCAAAAGCTTTACCGGAAAATTTTTGAGCGCCCTCTATCCGTTGAAAATAACTGAGGGAATCGGAATTGCTGCCGGATTGTATGAATGCATTAACATCAGATGTTTTCACTCCTTGTAAAAACAAGTTGCCTGTGCCTTCAAATAAGCCGAGAGTAAAGTTTTTAGTTTCTGCATGGCGAATGCCGATGTTCGCAGGATTTACTCCTATGGCCTGATAATCTGTCAGCATGGTTGTTCCCACACCCGCACGGCCAGTCGCATTGTATGCTGCGTTTTCAATCTGAGCAAAAAGTGTCGTGTTTAAAAACAAAAAGAAACACAGACCTGAACTAAATAAGGTAAAACGTTTTTTCATAAAAGATGATTTTTGCAGGACTAAGATAATACTTTTGACTTTGAAAAACTGCGTTTCAGGGTATATAAAATACCCGCCACAGAAAGGACAAATAAGCCAATGATAAAGGGCGTATAGGATTCAGGTAATTGGTAATTAGTTAAGGATCCTTGCTGTTCCCGGATATAAAGACCGCACCATATCGCCAGTAAAGTACGTGGAATCATCCCTAAGGTAGAGGCTGCCAGGTACTGAAGTATATTTAAACGAATGAAAGAACACAAAGCGGTCAATTGTCCGAATGAAATGACAGGTGATAAGCGTAAAAATAATACACTTGAAAAGGGGTAAAGTTCTAAAAAAGATAAAGCTTTTTTTAATCGTTGAGAATGTTCCAGCAACTGCATGGTTTTTCCTCTGTCAATGAAAGAGATGATTTGGTAACCGATATAAGAAGAGGCTGCGTAACAGGGCAGGTAAAAATAAAGGCTTTCCCAACCCAAAAAATAGCCTGCCATCAGGGCCAGCAAAGTGGAGGATAATATACCCAATGAAAGCAAAGGTACTGCAAGTGCAAAGGTTATGATCCAAAATCCCATGGATTGCTCGCCCGTATGAGAGACAAGCCATTGTTGAATGACTACTAAGAATGTTAAATGAAAAAGTGCCATTAAAACCAATTGAACGGAAAAGGTTGCAAGTACAACTTTGTAGGGTTTAATGGCACTGATGAAGCTCATGAGAATAGAAGTGGTAAGTTGTAAGTGGAAAGTTGTAAGTGGATTCAAACAAGTATAGGATGACTTTTACTTATTACTTACAACTTTCCACTTACCACTCATTACTTATTAAGAAGTTTAAATAACTCATCTAATTTAGGACTCACAATGATTTCCGTACGACGGTTCAAGCGACGAGCTTCTACTGATTTGCCATCTGCTACCGGCAAGAATTCGCCGTGTCCCGCAGGCATGATGTTGACAGGGGAGAAGCCATTGTTTACTAAAATCTTTGTGATGGAAGTTGCTCTGAGTACGCTCAGTTCCCAGTTGTCTTCAAAGTTTGCGCCTTTGCTTACGGGCACATCATCGGTATGACCTTCTACTGTAATGTTGAGTGTTTTGTCGTCTCTGATGGCTTCCGCTAGTTTTTTCAACGCGTCCACACCTTTGTCATCTACTTTGATACTGCCTGATTTAAACAGCAATTGTTCGGATAGGGAAACATATACTTTTCCGTCTTTTACTTTTACAGTAATATCCTTATCCTTGAAACCCAATAACGATTTTGTTAGTTTGTCTTTGATAGCATTCACAGCACTGTCTTTGCGGGCAAGCACTTGTTCCAGTTCCCGGACTCTTCTTTCCCTTTCATGAAGATCATTCTCCAGCGTGTTGATTTTTAATTCACGCTCCGAAAGATCTTTGCTTAGTTTAGAAAGCTCGGATTGATTGCTACTGACAATCTTGTTATGCGTTTTCAATAATTTTTGATACGTATCGTTGAGTGATTCGTAATTGGCTTGAGCGACGCGTAACTCCGCACCAAGTTCAGTGGTGTCTTTAAGCAATGAATCGTTCAGAGACATGAACTTGTCTAACTCTGCTTGTTTGGCTTTCAGGCTTTCTTCGCAATCCGCTTTTTCCGCTTCCAGCGCCGACTTTCTTCGGCTCAGTTCATCAAATTTTTTCTTACTTACAATGCAAGAGGAGAGTCCGCAAGTTGCAAGTACAACAACGAATAAAAGTTTTTTCATCATCGTGACCGTAGAGATTTATTTTATACTAAATTTAAATGAAGATAAGCAGATAAAACCAATATGGAAACATATACACAAGGAATGTTAAGAGCAGATGCGCTGCAAGGAAAACGCATCATGGTCACAGGCGGTGCAACAGGTCTGGGTAAATCCATGGCCAAGTATTTTTTAGAGCTGGGTGCCAAGGTAATGATCGTGAGTCGTAAGGAAGAAGTGCTGCAACAAACGGTAAAAGAACTGTCCGAAGCCACAGGTGGAGAGATGCTCTATAAAGTGGTGGATGTAAGGCAATATGATCAAATAGAAAGTTCGTTTGAACTGGCTATAGAAAAGTGGGGTGGAATTGATATCGTGGTGAATAATGCGGCCGGAAATTTTATCAGTCCTACCGAACGATTGAGTCACAAGGCATTTGATATTGTAGTGGACATCGTATTGAAAGGCACCTATTATACGTCTTTGGCAGCCGGTAAGTATTGGATCGCCAATAAAATAAAAGGAACGTTCCTGAATATAGTTACGACCTATTCTTTCACCGGTTCTGGTTATGTGGTTCCTTCCGCTACAGCGAAAGCAGGTGTATTGGCGCTGACCCGTTCGTTAGCGGTAGAATGGGCGAAGTACGGTATCCGTTCCAACGCCATTGCACCGGGACCTTTCCCAACGGACGGTGCCTTTAGCCGTTTGTTTCCGGAGAAAGTGCAACAGATCGCTACACCTGAAGAACGTATCCCCTTAAAAAGAAATGGTCATCATCAGGAACTCGCAAACCTGGCCGCTTATTTAGTTTCTGATTTCTCTGCTTACATGAATGGAGAAGTGGTGGTCATAGACGGTGGAGAATGGCTCAAAGGAGCAGGGGAGTTTAACTTCCTGGATCAACTGGACGCGAGTGACTGGGACGAAGTCGAAAAACAAGTGCGGGGCGCCAATAAGAAGTAAAGAGGGAAGAGCCAGGAGGGATGAAGGATTTAAATTTTACAATGAAATTATTTAATCCTTCCTGCCTTTATTGAAGCACATTATCCACTAAACAAAATAAACACATGAAAAGAATTGCTTCGATTATTTTCGCTACTATTTTTTTAGTCACCGCATTTTATGTGTCATCGTGCAGAAAGAAAAAAGAAGACGCTACACCAAACGATGGGGTAACAACGGAATCCAACGAAGCGCAAAACCAATGGGATGATGTATTAAAGATCTCAGAAGATGCTATCAATGGACAAGGCGAATCGTCTCGTACTTCTGCTAATCCTGCGATAACGAAAACAACAATTTCAGAAGGCAACTTCATTGGTAAAATCACCATAGATTTTGGTGCCAGTACAGTAGGTAACGACGGCAGAACACGTTCGGGTCAAATCATTGTCAAATACACCGGTAAATACAGAACTACTGGAACGATCGTTCAGTCCACCACACAAAATTATTTCGTAAATGGTAAGCAGATTGTTGGCTGCAGAACAGTGAAGAACACCAATGGCACTGTATTTAGCGTGCTGGATAGCGCCTTACCTGACAGTACAGGTTTTGCTGAAATTATTTATCCAAACGGAGAAGGAACGACCACTTGGAAATCAACACGCACCAGAACCTGGACAGCAGGAGCTGCAACTATTGGTACTTTATCAGATGATGTGTACAGCGTTTCCGGCTCAGCTTCAGGTGTGTCAAAAGAAGGTAAAGCCTATACGACGACCATTACTAATTTGATTATCAAATTGGAGTGCTTCTTTACCTATTATATCTACATGCCATCCGGCGGAACAGTTGATATCGTGACTACAGAGGGTACCCGATCTGTTAACTATGGAAATGGTGTAAGCTGCGATAGAAATGTTACGTTTACTGCGATTGATGGCAAGATGTACGAATTGAGCCTTTAGTGAGGGACGAGCGAGGAGGTACGAGGTACGATAATAAAGGCGAGTATACTCTTCGCCTTTATTATTAGAGTAATACCCGCGTGAGGGATAGCAGCGAAAAGCCCACAGCGAGCAATAGAATTACTAGGTTGAAGGAAGATTGTTTCGAGCGAGGACTTGAAGCGGATAGCCCGACCCCGCTCCGTATAAGATGGTTAATGCACAAAGATTTCCGCGGGGACACGCCCAGAATCTAAAACAGACCATATTAACGATCACATCAATACCACTTTAATTACTCTTTTTAATAAACCGTTCAATTGTGGACAAAACAACGATTTTTCTCCAAATAATTTAGAAAACCCATTTGTATAAACAGATTTTTGATTTATCTTTGCACTCGCTATTCCCAGGAATGGTGATTTAAAGGCTAGTATTGACCGATGGTGTAACTGGCAACACGTCTGGTTTTGGTCCAGAAGAGTCCAGGTTCGAGCCCTGGTCGGTCAACAAAAACGAAAGCGTTCCCGGACTCCGGGAACCTTTCTTTTTTTATAACAAAGTGACTATAAACTCCCCAAACGTAATGTCTTACGTAAAAATCTTTTCCGGAACCAACTCGCGGTATTTAGCTGAGAAAATCGCTAAGTCTTATGGAAAAGAGTTAGGGGCAGTGACCATCAGCCGCTTCAGCGATGGGGAACAATCTGTCAGTTATGACGAATCGATCAGAGGTTGCGATGTATACATCATCCAGTCTACTTTTCCTTCGGCCGATAACTTAATGGAATTGTTATTATTAGTGGATGCAGCGAAAAGAGCTTCAGCGAAAAGTGTGACCGCGGTGATTCCTTATTTCGGATATGCCCGTCAGGACAGAAAAGATAAACCACGTGTACCGATTGCGGCGAAATTAGTGGCCAATATCTTGCAGGCTTCCGGCGTAAACCGCTTGATGACTTGTGACTTACACGCCGGACAGATACAAGGATTCTTCGATATTCCAGTAGATCACTTAGACGGTGCTGCTATTTTTATTCCGGAATTGAGACAAATCAACAAAGATACTTTACTGATCGCTTCACCGGATGTGGGGGGCGTAAAGAGAGCAAGAGATTTCGCTAAGTTTTTACATGTTGATTTAGTGGTTTGCGATAAATACCGTAAACGTGCCAACGAAGTGGCTTCGATGCAATTGATCGGGGATGTAGAAGGTGCTGATGTGGTATTGATTGATGACTTGATCGATACAGGAGGTACCATCACCAAGGCTGCTCAAATCATTTTGGAAAAAGGTGCGAAGAGCGTGCGTGCGGTTTGTACACACGGTATCTTATCCGGTAATGCTTACGATAACATTGAGAAATCCGTGTTGACAGAGCTTTGGGTAACTGATACCATTCCTTTGAAGAAAGAATCTTCGAAGATTAAAATCTTTACGGTAGCAGACTTGTTTGCTAAAGCGATCCGTAAAATCCAGGACAATGAGTCGATCAGCTCTTTGTTCGTTGACTAGTAACCAATTTAAATTATAATAATATGAAACAAGTAGAGATTATAGGGTATAAAAGAGCAAATCTCGGTAAGAAGGAATCTGCTCAATTGAGAGCAGAAGCACAAGTTCCTTGCGTACTGTATGGTGGTACTGAAGTAGTTCACTTCTCCACTCCAATGTTTTTGTTCAAAGACATCATTTACACTGGCGATGCGGTTCAAGCGTTGATCCACGTAGAAGGTAAAAAATACACAGCGATTTTGCAGGATGCTCAATTTCACCCGGTAAGTGAAATGATCCTTCATGCGGATTTCTTGGAGTTGGTTCCAGGTAAAATCGTGAAAATGGATATTCCGGTTACATTCGAAGGTACCTCTCCAGGTGTTTTGAAAGGTGGTCGTTTTAACCAAAAAATGAAAAAACTGACAGTAAAAGCTACTCCAGATAAATTGCCAAGTTCAATCACTGTAAACATCTCTACATTGGAACTAGCGAAATCAGTAAAAGTAGGAGATGTAGTAGCTGACGGATATGTGATTCTGAACGCGAAGAGCAACCCAATCGCTACGATTGAAGTGACTCGTTCATTGAAACAAGAAGCAAACGAAACAGCGAAGAAGTAATTTCTGTTTTGTCAAGATAAGAATCCTACTTTCCTTACGGAGGGTAGGATTTTTTTATTGGGTTAAAGGAGTAATTTTTTTAGTTTAAGAGGATTTGGGGTTTAATAAAGGAATAAGAGAGTACGATTATTTAGGGCGTGTCCCTTCGGGTCGGGCTATCCGCTACAAGTCCTCGCTCGGATCTGACTTATGAGCATAATCAGAATTTATGGCTCGCTGTGGGCTTTCCGCTGCTATCCCTCACGCAGCTCATCGATAATTTTGAATCCCATTTTTTTAGAATGATGAAGAGATTAAATGAATCGTATTGTCTTTCATGTAGAATCTCGGTTTATTTGCACCATGAAGTTTCTGATTTGCGGCTTGGGAAATGTGGGCAGCGAGTATAAAAATACCCGCCACAACATCGGCTTTATGGTCTTGGATCGACTGGCGGAAAAAGCAGGCGTGAAATTCGACGTAGGCCGTCAGGCTTATGTGGCGGAGATGAAAAGCAAAGGCCGGACCCTGATTTTGGTGAAACCCACTACCTTTATGAACTTAAGTGGTAAGGCATACAGTTATTGGTTGAAAGCGGAAAGTCTTTCCGTTGAACAATCCATCGTCATTACCGATGATTTAGCTTTACCTTTTGGTAAGATTCGTATCAAAGCCAAAGGTTCCAACGGAGGACACAACGGCTTGGGCAATATACAGGAAGTTCTGGGCTCCGACGTTTACCCGCGCATGCGCATGGGCATAGGCGACACCTTTTCTAAAGGGCACCAAGTAGATTTTGTGTTAGGAGAATTTTCCAAAGAGGAACAAAAAGACCTGGATGCTTACATTGATCGCGCGGCGGAGGCGGTGTTGTCTTTTGTTTCAATAGGATTGGAACGTACTATGAATACCTTTAATACAAAGTAGTCAGTGGTCAGTAGTCAGTGGTCAGTTAATTGATCAGTTGACTTCGATACTGACAACTGATCACTGACAACTGACCACTTTACTATGAATAATCATCCCATCGGCATATTCGACAGCGGCATCGGCGGACTTACTGTTGCGCATGCGGTCAACACGCTGTTGCCTCAGGAGAGCATCATCTACTTTGGTGATACGGCCCATTTGCCTTATGGCGATAAGTCTACCGCGGCGATACAATCGTACACCATCAAGATTGCGGATGTGTTGTTGAAGAACAATTGTAAAGTCATCCTCATTGCCTGTAACTCTGCGTCTGCTGCGGCTTACCAGTTGGTGAAAGAGTATGTCGGAAGTCGTGCGAAAGTATTGAATGTGATAGATCCGGCGGTGCAGTATGTCGCTAAGAAATACCAGGGAAAAACCATTGGTTTGATCGGTACAAAGAAGACCGTTTCATCGAATGTATACCGCAAACGGTTGGATAAAACGAACTCAGACATCGAACTCAAAGCCCTGGCTACGCCTTTGTTGGTACCTATGATTGAAGAGGGTTTTTTTAACAGCAACATCAGTCACAGCATCATTGAAAACTACCTGAAAGACCCATCTTTGCAGGGGATTGAAGCTTTGATTCTTGGCTGTACGCACTTTCCGTTGATCAAAAAAGAAATCGAATCATTTTATGGAAAGCGTGTCGAAGTGATCGACAGTTCGATGATTGTCGCGGAGCATCTTAAAGAATATTTGCGGAAGCATGAGTTGTTCAGTTCAGGAGAATCGGTGAAACATACCTTTTACGTGTCAGATTATACCAAATCTTTTGCGGAATCGACACGTATCTTTTTTAAAGAGGAAGTAAATCTCGAACATTACCCCCTCTGGGAGTAAAGGAGAGCGAGAAACAGAGCAGAGAGCGAAGATTGTTTAAGGCGTTAGGGATCGAGTGGAAAGCCCGAAGCGCGAGGGCTTTTTTGCGGGAAGGCGGACTTGGAGCGAGAGCCCGGCCCCGCGATCGAAATTATTTTTACTACAATCTATGAAGGCGGGGAAACGCCCTAATACCACATCCTAAGATCTGTCTATTCCTCTAAAGATCTACCTTATAAAATACCTTTTTCTCCTGTTGAAAACCACCCTCTATTTCCTTAGAAAATCACGGGCTTTATTATAACTTTGACTCAGGATGTTTATCTGGTCTTTCATAGTAACGCTTGTTGTCATTTTGACCTATGCCATATTCGTGGTGTATGCCGAGAGGAAAGCTGCGGCCTTTGTCCAGGACCGTCTGGGGCCGATGGAAGTAGGACCTAAAGGCTTGCTTCAAACGGTGGCCGATTTGATCAAATTACTACAAAAGGAAGATATCGTTCCAACTGCTGCTGATAAAATACTTTTCCGTTTGGCACCATGGCTTATTTTTACCGCCATTTTCTGGGGCTTTACCGCTTTACCCTGGGTTCCGGGATTGATCGGTTCGGATTTGCCTTCAGGTATTTTTATGATTTTTGCCGTGATTTCTTTAG
>Ga0247813_10003249_pt1 | contig 10519 bp, 5 predicted proteins | sample UWRJL169409C1_FD_180719 | JGI IMG/M metagenome (GOLD analysis project Ga0247813, IMG submission 180719) | Plant litter microbial communities from Arlington Agricultural Research Station in Wisconsin, United States - UWRJ-L169-409C-1 | ecosystem: Environmental > Terrestrial > Plant litter >... | reverse complement strand
GTTCGTGGTGGTGCTTCGCTGAACGCAAGTAACGATCCTTTGATCGTTATTGATGGAGTACCGCTTAGTGGTAACGCAATTGGTAATGCCTCTAATCCATTGGCGTTAATCAATCCAAACGATATTGAAACTTTTACTGTTTTAAAAGATGCAAATGCTACTGCTATCTATGGTTCAAGAGCTTCTAATGGTGTCGTTTTAATTACGACAAAAAAAGGTGGTTCTGGTGCGCCGGTAATCAACTTTGTGACGAACAATGCTGTTCAAACCGTTGCCAAGAAAGTAAATTTATTGTCTGCTGATCAAATTCGTACCTATGTTAATACAAACGGAACGGCCGCACAAATTGCTTTATTGGGTAATGCAAATACAGATTGGCAAGATGAAATTTATCAAAATGGTTTCTCTACAGATAACAACTTAAGCATCGCTGGAGCATTTCATGGTGTTCCTTACCGTATTTCTGGAGGATATCTGGATCAGGCAGGTTTAATTATCACTGATAAATTAAAACGTGCAACTGGTGCGATCACCATCTCTCCAAAATTCTTTGGTGATCATTTGAAAGTTGATTTAAACTTAAAAGGAACATTAACAGATACGCATTTTGCAAATGATGGAGCAGTTGCTGCAGCCATCCAGTTTGATCCTACACAATCTGTTTATGCAGATAATAATTATGGAGGTTATTATGAGTGGTTAGCTGGTGCGGTTCCAAATCCTAATGCACCACGTAACCCAGTTGCGTTAATTAGACTACAGGATAACAATGGTAAAGCTGCCAGAAGTATTGGTAATCTGAGAGCTGATTATTCTTTCCATTTTTTACCTGAATTACATGCTAATTTAAACCTGGCCTATGATATTTCTAAAGGCTACGGAGCGATACAAATTCCTGCTTACGCTGCGCAAGCAAATGGAACTTTAGGTAGTAACAGTCAGTCTATGACGACAGAGTCTACCAAGATTTCAGAATTCTACTTGAATTATGCAAAAACTATTGGAAGCAGTCGTATAGATGCAACCGCTGGTTATGGTTACTATGATATTTCCGGAACAACGTTTAATTTCTCGAATTACCGTGCAGATGGTACTTTAATTACTGCTCCGGTATTTCCATTCTCTGTAGAACGGAATAAATTATTGTCTTATTACGGAAGATTGGTTTACACGCTGGCAGATAAATATATTTTATCTGGTACTATGCGTGCAGATGGTTCATCAAGGTTTGCAGAAGATAACCGTTGGGGATATTTTCCTTCTGTTGGTTTAACCTGGAGAGTTGTTGGTGAGAATTTCTTAAAAGACAGTAAAGTAATTTCTGACTTGAAACTTAGATTAAGTTATGGTCAAACTGGAAATAAAGATGGGACTGATATCGGTAATTACAATTACATTCCTAGATATTACGGAAACAGTAATACAGGACAATATCAAGTTGGTGGTGTTTGGTACGATTACTATACACCTGCTGCATACGATCCTGATCTAAGATGGGAAACTACGACTACCTACAATGCTGGTATCGACTATGGTTTCTTTAATGGAAGAATCTATGGTAGTGTTGATGCGTACTATAAAGAAACGAAAGATTTGTTAAGTCAGATCAACATTCCTGTCGGAACGAACTTTAATAACCTTTTAACAACAAATGTTGGTAACATGGAAGTTAAAGGTCTGGAAGCAAGTATTAATTTCGGAGCTATAAAGACTGACAATGTAAGCTGGGATTTCGGTTTTAACTTAGCCTACAATAAAAGAAAAATCACCAATCTAACACTGAATCCTGATCCAGGATCAAGAGTAGGCGCTGGAGACATCATTGGTGGTACAGGTGTAACACTTAAATACAACGCCGTTAACCAAATGCCAGGATCATATTTTGTTTATAAACAAGTTTATGACGAAAACGGCAGACCACTGGAAGGTATTTATGATGATTTAAATGGCGACGGTACCATCACTCCTGCTGATCAATATTTTTACAAAGCACCAGATCCAAATATTAATGTTGGTTTTACAACCTCTTTTACTTACAAAAAATGGACAGCATCTACCGTGTTGAGAGCAAACTTTGGTAATTATGTATACGACAATATAGGGTCCAACTTTGGCACCAGGTCTAATATCCTAAGTCCGGCTTCTGTACTCAATAATGCCCCTGTTGAATTCTTAAGTTCAGGATTTCAAAACAATCAATTTCTAAGTGATTACTGGATTAGAAATGCTTCTTTCCTGAAAATGGACAACGTTGGTCTTTCTTATGATGTAGGTACGTTCGGTAGAAATAAAGCAACCTCTCTAAGAATTTCGGCAAACTGTCAGAATGTATTCGTCGTAAGTGATTACAAAGGAATAGATCCTGAATTGGCAAGCGGTCTGGATTTCAATTTATATCCTAGACCAAGGACATACACATTAGGTTTAAATGTTGGTTTTTAATATCAAATAGAATGAAAAATATATATAAAATAGTTCTGGCATCAGGTTTATTGGTCCTGTCGCTTTACTCTTGTAAAAAAGAGGACTTAAATTTAGTACCAACCAATGATGTTACCGCTGATATCGTTTACGCGACTCCGGCAGGATACAAGCAATCACTTGTGAAATTATATTCTGGTTATGCATTGACTAGCTCAACCGGATCTGATAATAGTGATATCGGTGGCCTGAATTCAGGTTTCGCAGATTTTTTAAGGCTGTTCTGGACTTCTCAGGAGCTGACAACAGACGAAGCGATTTGTGCGTGGGGTGATACAGGAATTCCTGAATTAAACTTTGGCACCTGGTCGGCCGACAATCAATTTTTACGTGGCTTGTACTCCAGAAGTATCTTGCAAATTACTTTGGTTAATGAATTTATTCGTGAAAGTACTCCAGAGAAATTAGCTTCAAGAAACATCACAGGAAGTGATGCAACAGATATTTTAAGATACCGTGCAGAAGCCCGTTTTTTAAGAGCTTTTCAATATTGGGTATTAATGGATGGTTTTGGTAATCCTCCATTTGTAACAGAGAACGATCAAATTGGTAAGGTACCACCTCAACAAACTACAAGAGCAGCTTTATTTGCTTATGTTGAATCTGAATTAAAAGCGATCGAACCAGATCTTGCGGCTCCACGTACAAATGAATATGGAAGAGCAGATCAAGGTGCGGATTGGGCTTTATTAGCTAGATTATATCTAAATGCTCAGGTGTATGTTGGTACAGAGCACAATACAGATGCCATTACGTATTCTAGTAAAGTTATTAATGGTGGTTACGCTTTAAAGGCAAATTATAACGACTTATTTAGAACAGATAACAACGCTAACAATCCTGAAACCATTTTGTCTATTAACTATGACGGTGTAAGAGGAACAAACTACGGTGGAACAACATTTTTAATCAATGCTGCAATCAATGCAGAAATGGTTCCTGCTACTTTTGGGGTACCAAATGGTGGATGGGGTGGAAACAGAACCCGTCAAAATCTACCAGCACTGTTCCCGGATGCAAATGGAACTTTGGACAAAAGAGGTGTATTTTTTGGAACCAAAGCGGCGACGGATGATCCTGCTGTGTTTACAGATGGTTTAAGAGTTACAAAATTTAAAAACATCAGTTCAGCTGGTGTTACTCCACCTTCCTTAAACGGAACATTCAGCTCACTTGATTTTCCATTGTTCCGTCTTGCGGAGCAATACTTGATCTATGGAGAAGCAGTACTGCGTGGTGGTTCAGGTGGTTCTGTTGCACAAGCACTTACTTATGTAAATGCACTTCGTGTTAGAGCTTATGGTAACACTTCCGGTAACGTTGCAACCTTAACAACAGATTTCTTTTTGAATGAAGCTGGAAGAGAATTGTATTGGGAAGGACATCGTCGTACAGATTTAGTAAGGTTTGGTAAATTTACTGAAGGATCCTATTTATGGCCTTTCAAGGGAGGAACAAGAGCAGGTGCTGCAATTGCTTCTTTCCGTAATATTTTCCCAATTCCAACAGCAGATAGAATTGCGAATCCGAATCTTGTTCAAAATCCAGGTTATTAATCGCTCATCATTTTAGATATGAAAACTACACTTTTAAAATATTTATTCCTGGGTTCGATGATTATCGGACTAGGATCTTGTAAGAAGGATGAAACACAAACTGTTTCAACCGTTACTCCTGCTGGGGCACTTACGGCTTCTGCTACTACGGTTAATTTGGTACAGGTTAATGGACCATTGCCTGCATTAACACTTTCCTTTCCTCAGGCAACGGTAACAGGTTATCAAACTCCGGTAACTGCTGCACTTCAGTTTGGCCTGAAGGGTAGTAATTTTAAAACGCCTATTGAAGTTGCGGTAACTACAACTTCTTACACGCCGACAGTTAGTGAATTAAACACCATGCTTTTGGCTCAGGGACTTCCGGTAGGAACGAGTGGTGAGTTGGAGGTACGGTTAAGATCTGGTGCTGCAGCAAATGCAATGACCTATTCTAATGTCGTAAGTGTAACGGGGACGCCATATCTTGCTTCGGCATGGATCTATCTTCCTGGCGCATATCAAAACTGGACTCCGGCTACAGCTGATAGTTTGGTGTCTTTAACCAGTAATAAAATTTATACAGGTGTTATTTTATTCCCAGCCGGTAGTTTAGGTTTTAAAATGACTCCTGCAAAAACTTGGGATGTTGCTTATGGTGATGCTGGATCAGGAAAATTCAGTACGACTGGTGGTGATTTTAACGCTTTAACTTCAGGTTTAAAGTGGATTACCTTCAATTTAAACGACAATAGTTATAAAATCGAAGATTTTAAAGGTTGGGCAGTTATTGGTGATGCTACACCTACTGGTTGGGAAGGTGATACAGACCTCAAGTACATCAATGATGGAAAAGGCTCGTGGAAAGGAACAGTTAACTTAAAAGTTGGTGAATTAAAATTTAGGGAAGACAAAAAGTGGGATAATAACTACGGTTTGAAAGACGGGGCCTTTACTAATGTAGATGCTGGAAATATTAAGGTTACAGCTGCAGGCAGTTACACCATAACTTTCACACCACTTTTCATTATTGAATCCGGCATAAAAAAATACAGCGGTGGATCTTATTCAATCGTAAAAAACTAATATTTAAACCCTCCTGCGAGAACATCTCAGGAGGGTTATCTTTATCATATCTCCATTTTCTCTCTTCATTCCGATCCTTTAATTTTTAAACAATTTCAATATGAGAAAGCTTTTCTTTGTATTCATCTCCATCTTGTTCAGTAATTGGGCTCAGGCTCAAAAAATTGAACGCGTAGAACCTTCCTTTTGGTGGGTTGGGATGAGTAACCATAAACTTCAATTACTCGTTCATGGCAGCAACATCGCCACATTAACACCTCAATTTACATACCCTGGTGTTAAGTTAGTCGAAGTACATAAGGTTGAAAACCCAAACTACTTGTTTTTGGATCTTGAGATATCGGCGGAAGCCAAAGCAGGGAAGTTCCCGATAAATTTTACTGCGGGGAATAAAAAACAACAATACCTATACGAACTAAAAAACAGGGATACTACACCAAACAGAATCACTGGTGTTACCAACAAAGACCTAATCTATTTACTAATGCCAGATCGGTTCTCTAATGGAGACGCGAAAAACGACATTGTAAAAACTTTATCAGAAAAGACATTAAACCGGGACTCTATGTATTCCAGACATGGAGGAGACATCCAGGGTGTCATGAATCATTTAGATTATCTAAAAGATTTAGGCATCACTACGGTATGGATGACGCCCGAAATTGAAAATGACATGCCTCATGCCTCTTATCATGGGTATGCAGTAACGGATCATTATAAGATTGATGCCCGTTATGGAACCAATGAACTTTATAAATCCTATGTTGCATTGGCACATAAAAAAGGATTAAAAGTCATAAAAGATATTGTTCACAACCACATTGGAACAGGGCATTATTTCTTCAAGGATATGCCAATGAAAGACTGGGTTAATCAATGGCCGGCCTACACCCAGACCAGTTACCGCGATCAACCGGTAATGGACATTCATGCTTCGGCGTCCGATAGGAAGCAAATGCTTGATGGCTGGTTTGTAAAAAGCATGCCTGATTTAAACCAACGCAATCCTTATGTACAGAATTACTTAACTCAAAATCACATCTGGTGGATAGAATATGCGGGAATAGATGGTTTGAGACTAGATACCTACCCATACAATGATGCCGCTTATATGGCTGATTGGGCACAGAAAGTCAAAGCTGAATTTCCGACTCTTTCCATTTTTGGCGAAACGTTGGTAAATGCTGTTGCAAGTCAGGCTTTTTTCACCGGAGGCAATACCATTAACCGTGGCTTCGATACCCATTTGCCGGGAATCACAGATGCTGTTATAAAGGATGCCATCTATGAAGCACTGAACGGTAAAGCGGGCTGGACCGATGGAATATTCAGATTATACGCAACGCTTGCTCAGGATTTCTTATATCAGAATGCAGACCGCAACGTCATTTTCCTTGACAATCATGACATGAGTAGATTCTATTCTGTGGTGAACGAAGATTTTGATAAATATAAAGCTGGACTTGCCTTACTTTTTACCATGAGGGGAATTCCTCAGGTTTATTATGGTACGGAGATATTAATGGCTGGTTATTCCAATCCGGATGGACTTGTGCGTTCTGATTTCAGCGGCGGATGGAAAGGCGATAAGAGCGATAAGTTCGTTGCCAAAGGCAGAACGGCTAAAGAAAATGAAGCTTACAATTACTTTCGCAAGCTTGCGAACTTTCGCAAAAATAGTGTTGCATTGCAGACAGGGAAAATGATGCAGTATGTGCCGCAGGATGGTCTCTATGTATATTTTAGATATGCTGATTCTACAAGTAGTGCGAAAACGGTGATGGTTATTACCAATACAGAAGATAAAGCTAAGTCGCTCGTTACAGATAGATTTAAGGAAAGAGTCCAAACTGCTGGTTCAGCAGTAAACGTAATAACAGGGGAGAAGTTAAGTCAGGTTAAAACGATTAATGTTCCCGCAAAACAAACCATCATTTTAGAATTAAATTAAAAATGCAAAACACGACAGAAAATACAAATACAAACGTTGCTTGCCTGTTTGACCTGGATGGTGTACTGGTTGACACCGCCGTTTATCATTTCAAAGCCTGGTTACAATTGGCAAATTCATTAGGTTTCGACTTTACTCAGGAACAGAATGAGCAATTAAAAGGAATTAACAGAATGCAATCTCTTGACAAGATCCTGGCTTGGGGTGGTGTGGAGAAATCAGCGGAAGAGAAAGACGCCCTTGCGGCTCAAAAAAACGGCTGGTATGTTGCCATGATCAATAAAATGTCTGCCGAAGAAGTTTTACCTGGATCTATTGATCTGCTGGAAAGCTTAAAAACACATGGAATTAAAATAGCACTGGGTTCAGCAAGTAAAAACTCTGCGGTAATTTTAGAACGTTGCAACCTGACGCATTATTTTGATGCAATTGTAGACGGCAATGTTGTTTCAACTTCAAAACCACATCCGGAAGTGTTTTTAAAAGGTGCAGAATTGCTAGGGGTAACGCCTGCAGCAAGTTTAGTATTTGAAGATGCGCAGGCAGGTATAGACGCTGCTTTAGCGGGTAATATGAAAGTAGTGGGTGTAGGAGAAGAACATAATTTGAAAGGTGCACATTTTTATGTCAAGGATTTAGCTGGGATTACTGTTAACCAGATTTTAGAATTACTAGGCGTCCCAGCCGCTTAAGATCAATTTCAACAATATCATTACACAGCAACAATAAGATGAAAAATTACATCATAGCAGACGAGTGGAATATTATAGAAGAGGGCTTTGATCCTCATTTAAATAAGATCTCTGAAAGCATCTTTAGCATTGGAAACGGCCGGATGGGCCAGCGTGCTAATTTTGAAGAACAATATACGGGCGAAACCCTACTTGGTAACTATATAGCCGGAGTTTACTATCCAGATAAAACGAGAGTTGGCTGGTGGAAGAATGGGTATCCGGAGTATTTTGCAAAGGTGTTAAATGCAACCAATTGGATTGGAATAGACCTGAAACTAGACGGAGAATCATTAGACCTTAATGTTTGTAAAACAACAGGTTTCAGACGTTTGCTGAACATGAAAGAAGGTTATCTGGAAAGATCATTTACCGTTGAGTTGAGTACCGGAAAGAAATTACAGATCTGCTCAAAACGTTTTTGCAGTATTGCAGATGACGAACTTGCGGCAATTGAATATAAAATTACTTCAGTGGATTTTGAAGGGACAATCAGCGTATCTGCTTATGTAGATGGTGATGTGAAAAATCAGGATTCAAACTATGATGAAAAGTTCTGGGATGAAGTAAATAAGGTTTATGAAGGCAACACGGCTTATTTGACGTTAAGGACTAAGAAAACAGAATTTGAAGTTTGTACAGCTGCAAGCAATACCATCTTTAAAAACAAAGAAGCATTAACTTTTACCGCTGCCACACAATCCAGAGAAAAGTGCGCGGTTTTTAATGCAGATACCTCAGTAGTTTCCGGAGATGAAGTAACCGTATATAAATTAGCTTCTAACCTGTCTTCCTTAAACTATGAGAAATCTGAATTACTTGATGCAAGCAGAAAAGCAATTGCACGTGCTTCAGAAAGTGGTTTTGATGCCTTACTTAAGGATCAGGCCAAAGCCTGGAATGCAAAATGGATAGAAAGTGACATTATCATTGAAGGGGATGTTGCTGCTCAACAAGCAATCAGATTCAATATCTTCCAGCTAAACCAAACCTATACAGGAAAAGATGCCCGTTTAAATATTGGTCCTAAAGGATTTACTGGTGAAAAATATGGAGGTTCTACCTACTGGGATACAGAGGCTTATTGTATTCCTTTTTACCTGGCAACTGCAACACCTGAAGTTTCAAGAAATTTGCTTGTTTACCGATATAAACACCTTCAAAAAGCAATTGAAAATGCAGAGAAGTTAGGATTTAATAAAGGTGCTGCCCTATATCCAATGGTGACCATCAATGGCGAAGAATGTCACAATGAGTGGGAGATCACTTTTGAGGAAATTCACAGAAATGGTGCAATTGCTTTCGCGATCTTCAACTACATCCGTTATACGGGTGATGAGGCTTATTTGAAAGAATTCGGTTTGGAAGTACTTATTGGAATAGCACGTTTTTGGAAACAAAGGGTTAACTGGAGTGGCGATAAGAATATGTTTGTAATGCTTGGTGTTACAGGTCCAAATGAATATGAGAACAACATTAACAATAATTACTATACCAACAAACTTGCTGCATGGTGTTTAACATATGCAATGGAAGCGGCTCGAATTGTTAAAGAATCCGACGAGCAGGCCTACAAATCAATTGTTGAAAAAGTAAATATACAAGAGGAACAAGAGTTCAAGGACTGGAAAAACATAGCAGAAAATATGTACTTCCCATATGATGATAAAGCACAGGTTTTTCTTCAGCAGGATGGTTACATGGATAAGGAACAGACTTTGGTCAGCGAACTTGCAGAACAAGATAAGCCACTTAATCAGAAATGGAGCTGGGACCGCATCTTAAGATCTTGTTTCATTAAACAGGCAGATGTATTGCAATGCATGTATTTCTTCGAAGACGAGTATGATCTGGAGACCCTTCGTCGCAATTTCTTATTTTATGAATCAAGAACGGTTCATGAAAGTTCCCTATCGCCATGTGTTCACAGTATTTTAGCTTCAAAGCTTAACGATGGAGCAAAAGCATATGAGTTCTATTTGCGTACCGCACGACTGGATTTAGATGATTATAACAATGATACAGAAGATGGTTTGCACATTACTTCAATGGCGGGTACATGGATGAGTATTGTAGAAGGTTTTGCAGGAATGCGGGTAGTGGATGGCAAATTAAAGTTTAGTCCATTTTTACCGGAACAATGGAAATCTTTCTCTTTCACCATCAATTTCAGGTCTGCAAACTTGAAAGTTACGATCACAGATAATTTAATTAAAGTGAAGAACAATTCCGGCACGAGCTTACAGATCCTGGTTAATGACCAGTCGTACGAAGTTTCAGCGGAGGAGACCAGTATTTCTTATTAATTATGCATTTAAAGGGTTTCTATAAAACATTATTTGTTATTCTGATCTTATGCTGCAATAGGGTTGCTCCGGGTTTTTCCCAAAAGAAAAGCAAGGATATCAAACACATTGAAAGTATGGCTGAAGATAAAAAACTAGTGATTTACCAAATGTTACCACGTTTATTTGGAAACAAACTTACTGCCAACGTCCCTTATGGAACCATCAAGGAAAACGGAAGTGGAAAGTTCAATGACGTAAATGAACAGGCGCTTGATTCTATTAAGGGCCTGGGGGTAAACTATATTTGGTACACGGGAATTATAGCCCATGCAAGTTTAACAGACTATAGTTTTTATAGCATTAAACCTGATGATGCAGATGTTGTTAAAGGTCGCGCCGGATCTCCTTACGCAGTAAGAGATTATTATGATGTAGACCCAGACCTGG
>Ga0247813_10003248_pt1 | contig 10526 bp, 10 predicted proteins | sample UWRJL169409C1_FD_180719 | JGI IMG/M metagenome (GOLD analysis project Ga0247813, IMG submission 180719) | Plant litter microbial communities from Arlington Agricultural Research Station in Wisconsin, United States - UWRJ-L169-409C-1 | ecosystem: Environmental > Terrestrial > Plant litter >... | reverse complement strand
ACGCAGCCCAAGTTGAACCGCTACCTTCTGATCCGATTTACCGCCGGTTTTCTCCTGAAGCCTGATGTTTTGAATCTCGACGTGTTTGTCTATCGGCTTAAGCATGTCATACATCACCAGCGCGGCTACAGAAGCGCCATGCATGGCTTCCACTTCCACACCAGTTTTATAAACCGTGTGAACCTCGACGGTAATTTTTACGGAAAGATCTTCCATGGAATAACTCACAGCAGCGAATTCTACGGGCAGGGGATGGCAATCTGGAATGACATCACTTGTTTTCTTGATGGCAAACAGGGCAGATGCCCGTGCAAACTCGAAAATATCACCTTTTGGAACTTTACGTTGCTCAATGGCGTCCATAGTTTGACGCATGGATGTTTTTACAATCGCCGTCGCAATGGCTTTTCGTAAGGTGAATGATTTTGGGGTAATGTCTACCATATTTAATTATTAATTTTCCATTGGTGGGTGTCATCCTCAAACCATTCTTTTCCCCAAATGGGCAGTTCCGCTTTAATTCTTTCTACAGTTTCCTCGCAAGCATCTATAGCCACTTTGCGGTGTTTTGAAGAGGTAAATACAAAAAGGCAGATTTCTCCCGCCTTTACCATGCCCAAGCTGTGGTGTACATGCATGCAGGTTAAATCTGGGTATTTTTCAAAAATACCTTCCCTAAGTTGGTGCATCTGCTCCATAACCATTTCTTCGTAAGCCGTATATTCAATGCCTTCAACGGTTTTATCCGCGATGGCATCAGCCCGCACCTGACCTAAGAACAGGCTATGCGCCCCAATGGTTTTATTAGTCGCGTGTTTTTGTATACTTGTGGCAATAAAATCTGCAGGGATAGCGCCTGTCTGGAAAATGTTCTTTCGTTTGTCTTTCATATTATCCTCCTGCAAATGGTGGCAGTAAGGCCACCGTATCTTCATCATTTAGTATCGTATTCTCACTAATCAGCGTTTTATTAACAGCGATCAGGTAGTTTTTTGTCCGCAATGCCGGATATAAAGTCTGCATTTGCGTTTGTAAGTCATCAGTATCATCTGCCTGTAATTGCCATTCGGCTCTGCCGGTAATGTCAGCAAGCTGGCCGAAAACCTTTATGGTGACTGTTTTTAGCGTTTGATTAAGCATAGGTAAATAATAGTTTATAAGATGCAACGAGTAATACCCCGGCAAGAACCTGTTTCAATACCCGCTGGTTAAACTTTAATGCACCAAAATAGGCACCAAAGCAACCGCCGACAAAGGCCACCAGCACATAACCAAACATATGGGCATTAAATTGTATCCCTTGTGTGAATTGGCCAGCAAGTCCGGCCAGGGAGTTTACAAAAATAAAAATGGCACTGATTGCGGCAGTCTGTTTTTGGTCTGTCCATTTGAGCAGCAAGATCACTGGCGACAAAATAATGCCGCCACCTATGCCGATCATGCCAGATAACAAACCGATGCTTCCGCCGATCAATAATGCAGGCAGGAGCCGATAAGGGCGCATATCGCCTGGTTCGGGGTTTTTAAAAAATGCAAAGCGGATGATAGGTAACAATAACACGACACCCAAAACTCTTTTATAGATATTTGCCTCTATGTCGATCATGCCGCCAACAAATGCCATAGGAATGGAGGCCAGGGCCAGTGGAATGAATAAGTCTTTTTTGAAATAGTTGCCCCTGTAAAACTGAAAAAAGGAAACCGCTGACACAAAGAGGTTTAGCAGCAGGGCCGTGGGTTTCATCTCTGCAGGTGCAACACCGTAGAGGGCCATTAAAGCCAAATAACCGCTTGCACCACCATGCCCAACTGAAGCATAGAGAAAAGCAACAATAAAAAGGATCACATAAAATAACTCCATAGATTTAAATTGGTAATAAGTGTACTTCAACAGATTCACCTGCCAGAACTTGAGTTTGATCTTCTTTTAACACAATAAATGCATTGGCCTGCGCAAAGGAGTGTAAACGGAAGGACTCCTGTGCAGATAAAGGAGTGACCATCCCCTGGTGATAACTTGCTTTAATAAAATGAGTTAATCCGGATGTTTTAGTATAATCAGCTGTAATAATGGCAGTTGTGGGCTTTACTTCTTTTGTTCCTTGTCCGCTGATAGCCAACGCAGGCAACACATATTGGTAAAAACAGGTGAGCACAGAAGATGGATTCCCTGGCAGACCAAAAATAAGCTGCCGGCCTTTAGTGCCAAAAAACAGGGGTTTACCGGGTTTTTGCTTAATCTTATGAAACTGCTGCTGAATCCCGCAGGCTGCTGTCGCGGCTACAACGAAATCGTAATCGCCTACGCTCACCCCGCCAGTTAACAGCACCATATCGCTTTGCGAAAGCGCCAATTGCAAAACGGCAATCAGCTCATCCAGGTCATCAAGTGCTTTTAATACGTCCACCTGTTTAACTTGTGCCTGCTGAAGCGCCGCCTTGAGCATCACTGAATTGGCTTCATATACCTGACCAAACCTCAATGGCGTTCCTGGTTCCTGCAATTCATTGCCTGTCAAAATAATGGTGACCCTCAGGGGGCGATAAACCGTGACCTCGGTAAGGCCAATTCCTGCCAGAAAGCCAATGGCCGCTGGTGATAAGTAAGTCGCTGCAGCCATGGCGAGTTCACCTTTTTTAGCTTCGGCACCTTTTGGGCGAACGTTGAGTCCGGCAATAAGCTGGTCGTCCAGCAGATACAGCTGACCACTTTCTACCTTCACCTTTTCCTGCATGATCACCGTATCGGCACCCTCCGGAAGGGGTGCTCCTGTGAAAATCCGCGTAGCCTGGTGCTCCTCCATACGTTGCGGTACAGTGGCCCCGGCTTGCATTTCACCGGCAATGACCATTTGGCGCAAGTCTGAGAATTTTAATGCATAACCATCCATGGAAGATTGTGCAAAAGCAGGGATGTCTGTATGGGCATAAATGTCTCCCGCTAAGGTAAGTCCTAAGGCTTCTAATAGGGGCAGCTTTACTGGTGTTGCCCTAAGGGTGTTTTCTTTAATGATGTCTTTCGCGCTGTCGACGGAAATCATACCGTTTCACTTTTTATAAGGTTAATATAATCTTCTTCCGTATCAATATCCACAGCTCCTTTTTCGAAGGGGATGGCAAATACATCTTCTGGGTATTGCATAAATATTTTTTTAGCGCCTTCTCTGCCATGCAGCAACATCAGATCCTTGAAATAGTTTCTCCTGAACAAAGCAGGCGTTCCTAAGGTGTCTGCATAGGCAGAAGCAATTAACTCGTGACCGGAATGAACGTGTGCTTTAATTAATGCCTTAAAGACATCCCTGGTAACGTAAGGCTGGTCACATACGCTCAGGATGCAAGAATCCAGGTTTGGTAAAAGTTTTTTTAACGTTTGCAGTCCTGTTTGGATGGAAGAGGCCATGCCATCCTGCCAATCGGCGTTAAATACCGTGTGAACGCCTGTGTCGGCAATTTCGGGGGTAATAATATCGCTTTTGGAACCCGTAACCACCAGAGTTATCGTGTTCGGAACAGCTAAGGCTTCGACAACCAGTCGCTTTAAAAGGCAGCTGTCCTGGAAAGATAGTAACTGTTTAGGTCGCCCTAAGCGCATCGAACTGCCCCCAGCCAAGATAATGATGCCAATCTTTTCTTCTTTTTTCATGATATGCGCTATAAAGTGATTTGTGAGCTTAGCCGCCGATGGTAATCATACTCCGGTTTTCAATAGTATCCGGATCGATGTCCTTAAAAACACCCGAAAACTGGCCACCAAGGGCCTTAGCCTTGCTCTGGATGCAGGAATGGATTAAGGGTAACACCTCTTGTCCGGCACGCAGGGCGGAAAGCAAATCTGTTTCAGACGTCGAAAAAAGGCAGTTTTTTAACTTGCCATCGGCAGTCAGTCGCATGCGGTTACAGCTGCCACAAAAGGGTGAGCTCATGGTACTGATTACAGCAAATGATCCCAAATGCCCTGGTATATGGTAGCTTTTAGCCGTATCGTTCAGACCATGGGCGACAGGGATCACCACATGGTTTTTTTTAATTACATCGAGCACATCCTGCAGGGTAAATACCTGGTTGCTGGTCCAATGGTTGCCACTAAAGGGCATAAACTCAATGAAACGAACCTCCACAGGACTGTCTTTAGTCCAGGCAATGAAGTCCAGGATCTCGTCATCATTCAGTCCTTTCATTACCACCACATTGATTTTTACCTTCACAGGCAGCGTTAACAACAAATCGATGTTGTGGCGGACTTGTTGGAAAAGATCCCGCCTTGTTATTTTGAAAAACTTATCTGCCTGCAGCGTGTCCAGGCTAATGTTGATGGTGCTCATGTTTGCGGCCATCAACTCAGGCAGCATCTTATGAATCCGCGTGCCGTTAGTGGTCATGGCTAGTTCTACAGGCAGTTTGCCCAACACCTCTAAAATTCTGGGCGCATCTTTTCGTACCAAAGGTTCACCACCAGTCAGGCGTATCTTTTTTACGCCTTGTTCCACAAATAATTTAGCCAGTGTTTCTATCTCGGCTACCTGCATCAGTTGGGCGGCTGCAGCGAAGTCATAATGTTCATCGGGCATACAGTAAAAACACCTCAGGTTGCAGTTATCAGTGAGGGATATTCTTAAATAATCATGTATTCTGCCGTAGGTGTCTACAATCATGGCCTATTAATTAGTGGTATGGTGTTGTCTGCTATGAATAGACGATGTTTTATATCTCAATGAAGAACCCATCGTTCCCGAGAGTTCCGCTTTAATTTCTGCAACAATGGATATGGCAATCTCTTCCGCGGTTTCTGCTCCAATGTCCAGTCCAACCGGACTGTATATTTTTTTAAGCTGCTCGGCTGTCCACTGAACGCCACCTGCATTAATCTCATCAAACATCTTATTCAGCTTAGTTTTGGGTCCTAAGATACCAATATAAGGAATATTTTGGCGCTGTAGAAGCTTTAATAAGGCCAAGTCATAATGGTAATTGTGTGTCATCAGCACAAAAACGGTCTGCTCGTCGGTGGAAACCTCTGTAAGCACTTGTTCCGGTTTTAGCAACAATACCTTGTCTGCCAGTGGAAAGCGATATTGCAATGCATGGCTTGGTCGACCATCCACCACCGTCAGGTGCCAGCCTAAAATACTGGCTACCTTCACTAAGGGCTGTGCATCATTGCCCGCGCCGGCAATCACCAGTGCGATGGGCGGTAAATGGTATTCGATCAGGGCGTTTAATAATGGATCGCCAAATACCCCGGTTTCAATCCTGGTTTGTTTAGTAGTTAATGATTGCTCCAGGAGGGGCAACAGCTGTTCCTGTTGTTCTTTAGAAAGGCTGCTTTCCAGGGTATCTCTGAATAAAAGGGTTGTTCCAGGCTGGGTTTGTCCATTTACGGAGAAAAGTGTGACCAAAACGGCACTTTTACGCTGATCGACTAACTTCTGTAAATAGTGGATGGCATGTACAGGCTGTGCCGGATCGATCGGTTCAAAGAGTATGTGAACAATGCCATTGCAACCCAGCTGCACGCCGAACTTTAGATCATCATCGTCCGTGGTGTCATAGGTGACCAATTTATTTTCCTGCTGGAAGATAGCCAATAATGCCTTTTTAAGCGCATCACCTTCCAGGCAACCTCCACTGATGGCCCCGGTTAATTGTCCATCTTCCGTAACGAGCATCCGCGCACCGGCACGCCGGTAGGAGGAGCCGTCAACTTGTACCACCGTCGCCAGTGCGGCTTTCTTTCCCGCCTGTTGTGCGCCTTCATAAGCCTTAATGATATCATGAATTTCTTTCATCTTCTTTTAAAACGGCAGCTATACTGTTTTTGTTTTCTTCATTTCATCCTGTCGTATCTAAATTTCGTTATTTTTGTTGACATAGAACCTTCCAAACCACCTAAAACTAACTCAATGAAGAAAACCTTACCACTCTTGCTGCTCTTGCCCGTCATGGTAGCATGTAATAACTCAGAAAAGAAAATGGAAGTATCACAATGGCCTGCGGCCACCCCACCTGTAGCTGAAATAAAACCTACCACCAGGGTGTTACATGGTGATACGGTGGTCGATAACTACTACTGGATGATCGACTACTTTAAAAAAGGTAAAGACAGCAGCCATGTGGTGCAATACCTGGCCGCGGAAAACAAGTACACTGATACCATGATGAGTGGTACCAAAGATTTCAGGGAAGACCTGTTTAAGGAATTAAAAGGCCGCATCAAGGAAAAAGATGAATCGGTTCCCGTATTGAATAACGGCTATTATTATTACACCCGTACAGAAGATGGAAAGCAGTACTTTAAGTATTGCCGTAGGAAAGGTAGTCTTAGTGCCCCGGAGGAGGTGTTACTGGATGTCGATAATATGGCTAAAGGACTGCCGTACTTCTCTGCCAGTGGCATGAAGGTGAGTCCGGATAACAAATTGTTGGCTTATGGGGTAGACAAAGTATCGCGCAGACAATACACCATTCACATTAAAAATCTGGAAACAGGAGAAATTCTTAAAGATGCCATCCCGAATACCCAGGCAGACCCGGTTTGGGCAGCGGATAATAAAACGCTGTTCTATACCGCTAAAAATGAGGTTACCTTGTTGAGCGAGAAAATCAAAAAACACAAACTAGGAGCGGATGCCAAGCTGGATGCAGAGGTATATCATGAAAAAGACAACACTAATTATATTGGTGTAAGTAAAAGTAAAAATGGTAAACACATTTTTATTTATTCCATGGCTACGTTGTCGTCAGAAATGAGAATGATCGATTCCAATACGCCTGATCAACCTTTTAAGGTCATGACACCACGCACCAAAGACGTGTTATACGAGATGATTGCGCTGGATGATAAATTCCTGATTCTGACCAACTGGAAAGCCAAGAACTTTCGTTTAATGGAGTGTCCGCTAGATAAAACTGCAAAAGAGAATTGGAAAGAGGTGGTTCCACACCGTAAAGATGTGCTTTTGGAGAGTGTAGACGAATTTAAAGACTTCATCACCATCACCGAGCGTAAAAATGGATTGGTGCAATTGCGCATCCAGAACCGCAATGGTGCAGAGCATTTTGTGGCTTTTGATGAGCCTGCTTACCGGGCAGGTGTCGGTGCAAACCCAGAATATAACACCAAAACCCTTCGTTACAGTTATACCTCGCTCACCACGCCTAACTCGGTTTTCGATTACAACATGGAAACAAAGGCAAGGAAGCTGATGAAAGAACAGGAAGTAGTGGGTGGTTACAACAAATCTGACTATACGACCGAGCGCATGTATGCCACGGCTAAAGATGGCACCAAAGTACCAATCTCCCTGGTTTATAAAAACGGATTTAAAAAAGACGGCTCGGCGCCCTTACTATTATATGCTTACGGATCGTATGGTAATACTATAGATCCATCTTTTTCCAGCAATACTTTAAGTTTATTAAACCGTGGATTCGTTTATGCCATTGCCCATATCCGTGGCGGACAAGAGATGGGCCGCCAATGGTATGAAGACGGCAAGCTGATGAAAAAGATGAATACCTTCACCGATTTCATTGCTTGTGGCGAATACCTGGTCGACCAGAAATTTACGGCCAAGGGCCATTTATATGCACAAGGTGGCAGTGCTGGTGGATTACTGATGGGTGCCGTAGTAAACCTGGCACCTGAGTTATGGAACGGCATTCTTGCACAAGTTCCTTTCGTAGACGTGATCAACACCATGTTGGATGAAAGCATTCCTTTAACCACCAATGAGTTTGATGAATGGGGAAATCCGAAGCAAAAAGCGGCTTATGAATATATGAAAACGTATTCGCCCTATGAAAATGTGGAAGCAAAAGCCTATCCGAATATGCTGGTGACTACAGGGCTGCATGACAGCCAGGTGCAATACTTTGAACCGGCGAAATGGGTAGCCAAATTAAGGGCTACCAAAACGGATAAAAATGTCTTGCTATTGAAGACTGATATGGACTTCGGCCATGGTGGCGCCTCTGGGCGTTTCGATTACCTGAAAGACATTGCTTTTAACTATGCCTTCTTATTTAAACTAGAAGGTATCACCAAGTAAAAGGTTTCATCCTGCATTAATAGAAAAAAGCTCCAATATGCATCGATAATGCAGAAGGAGCTTTTTTTATGGCGTTAGTTTAGGCCTTCACGACTAATCCAGCCCCGATTATTTTCTTGCTCAATTAAATAGTAACCCTGGTATTCGCCAATGACCTTTACACCAGGGCCTTTTAGCGTAGCTTGTAGTTGAGCGGCCATAGGGTTTGGTGCGGTATAGACCACGCTGGCACTGTCCATACGCAGCGTGCGGATCGCCGAAGAAATGGGTTGCAAGGCCTGTTGTAACACAAAAGTTTTCTGCCTGTTAGGTAAAATGACCCGGTAACCGTTTTGGATAGCCGCTTCCAGCCTCACTGGGGTGTTTTTCAGTAAGTTCGCCTGGTTAGTCGTTACCCGCATGGTATCGCCTAGTTGACTGCTATTTGAAATGACCTTAGCTGCCGTAGATTTTCCTGGCCTGATAAAGGGCAGGGGGTCTACCGCACCATTATTGGTGTAAATGCCGAAATGCAGGTGTGGGGCCGTGGTAATGGCATTGCCGGTATTGCCAATTAATCCTATGGTATCACCAATCTTTACCTGCTGTCCGCTCACCACCAGCTGGCTGTCCAAGTGTGCATAATAAAGGTTGATCCCTCTGCCATCAGGCCTCAAGAAAACCACTTTACCACCCAGGTTATTGGTGCCAACCCTGCTGATCACGCCATCGGCGGCAGCAACAGCGGGTGTAGACCGGGCGGCAAAGATATCTATGCCCTCATGTTTCCTTTGTCCTGCATCACGCGCCACTCCCCAGAAACTTCCAATGTTATTTTTTGTGCCTTTGGCTACCGGATGCTCCAGCGAGGGGCCTGCGGTAAGCTGCAGGTCGTATGATACCGTAGCCAGCAGCTCTGGTTGTACCCGCAGTAGGTACCGCGCGTTTTCGTCGATGTCATAACTTAGGGTGCTGTCGCCGGCCTTAGCGGAAATCAGGTGTTTTGGCCCTGAACTCGTATCTATAGGATACGCATACAAATCCATAAATAGCCTGACGCTATCTGCACTTTTTAGGCGAAGAAGCACGTTTAACTGTTCGCCCTGGCGTGCCTCAAATACTAGTCCCACCGCTTCTGGCAAATCCGAAGAAAAAAAGCCTTTCTCCAGATAGGGTACACTCACCGTGATAGGTTGTCGTAAACTCCGCGACGCAGATTCCATCCAGGTTCTATACAAAGTGCTTTCTTTTAAACCTGCGTTTTTTAACTGTTCTGCATACGTTTCGTGAGGCGTAGCAGGTTTAAATATGGATCGGCTGAGCTTATTGTTACACGACCAGCATATCAGCGTGATGGAAAATAGGAGGAAGGTAAATAGGGATGGTGTGCGCTTCATACCAGCACAAACAAATCTATCCTCAAAAAGTTGGCGTCATCTGTGCGCTGTATTTATGAAGATAATCCATCGGGGTCATATTGGTGATTTTTCTGAATACATCGCGGAATGCTTTAGGGTCTGTATAACCTACATTATACATCACCTCGTTGACCGTCTTTTTTCCCATCTCCAACTCCTTTTTGGCCGCTTCAACTTTTACCCGCTGCAGGTATTCCCATATTGTGTTTGCTGTAGCTTTCTTAAAGCGTCTTTCAAAGGTTCGGCGACTTAAAGCCATGTGTTCGCATAGGCTGTCGATAGTAAGCTTCTCCTGAAAGTTCTTCTCAATATAGTCCTGCGCTTTCAGAATGTCGATGTCCTTATGGTTTTTCTGTCCGGAGAAAATAGTAAATGGCGATTGGCTGTTGCGATCCAGGTCGATCATAAAACCTTTAGCCACCAGGATGGCCATATCACGTCCGGCAAATTTCTCGATCAGGTAGATGAGGAGGTTGGTAAAGGAATAAGCACCACCACTGGTGTAAATTCCATCAGCCTCGGTGAGAATTTTATCATCCATCAGAAGGGCCTTTGGAAAGAGCTTTCTAAATTCATTTGCATACTGCCAATGTGTAGAGCAGTTTTTACCATCCAGCAGACCGGTGGAGGCCAGGAAAAATGATCCTACACAAAGGCTTACTATTTCTGCACCGGCATGGTGTTGCTCGATGATCCAGGGGATTAAATCTGCATTATTTTTAAGGTTAACATTAAAATCTCCATGGATGGCGGGAATGATTATGAGGTCTGTCTTTTTGATATCGGCAATGAATAAATCTGCATGGATAGAAAATAAGCCATTTGTTTGCAGGGTGCTTTTTTCTGCAGCCGCAAGCTGAACGTGAAAAAGAGGCGCTTTACCTTGCTGCCCTAGAATCTCATTGACAAAGGAAAACATTTGGTGAGTGCCTGCAATATTCACCATACTGGTGTGTCCTTTCGGTATAAGTATCGTTACCTGTTTCATCTTTTGCGTTGTGATATGCGTTCTATTAAAGTTACACTATTCTCGTGTCGTAATCAACCCTTACGATTGACGTTATTACAATACCTATCC
>Ga0247813_10003246_pt1 | contig 10530 bp, 3 predicted proteins | sample UWRJL169409C1_FD_180719 | JGI IMG/M metagenome (GOLD analysis project Ga0247813, IMG submission 180719) | Plant litter microbial communities from Arlington Agricultural Research Station in Wisconsin, United States - UWRJ-L169-409C-1 | ecosystem: Environmental > Terrestrial > Plant litter >... | reverse complement strand
GCGCGGCGGTGGAGGCTGCGCTGTCCGTGGCCGGGGTTTCGTTCTTGCCGCAGCCGACCAGCGCGGCCGAAACGGCCAGGGTCAGCAGTACCAGTTTGGGTGTACGAGCGATCACGTGATTGGCCTCCAGGCCGGAAAGTCATGCAGGAATGGCCCGGAAGGGCCTGTGGGCCAGACGATACGCCGCTGGCCCGGCCTGCAAGGGTGTCGAAGGTCATGGCTGATGGCAAGAGGCCTGATCCGGTCAACCCTGGCGATGGGGCTGGCCCGATGACGGCCAAGGAAAAGCCCCGCCTTGCGGCGGGGCCCGGGGTGTCATCCCTGGTGCGGCTTAGTTGGTCTTGGTGCCGAAATCGTACTTGGCCTGCACGTACACCGCGCGACCGTAAGGGTTGTAGATGCTGCTGTTATAGGGCGAGGCGACATTGCCGGCGTAGCTGTGGGCCTGACCGTCGGGCATCTTGTTGAACACGTTGTTGACCATCAACGAGAGGGTCAGGTTGTCCAGCGCCCGGTAGTTCACGCTCAGGTTGTAGGTGGTGTACGAGCCCCACTTGCCCGCCTTGTAACCGGACGAATGCGCGTAGTCGAAGCTCTCGCCCAGGTAAGACATGTAGTTGGGCGTCTTGCCGATGTAGTTGAAGTACAACGTGGTGGTCCAGCGGTCCTTGGCCCAGCCCACCGAGCCATCGGTACGGACTTTGGCGTAGGCGTCGTAGTACCACATTGCGTACGGGTCACGCAGCAGGTCCAGGTAACCATCGCCCGGCTGCGGCTGCAGTTCGCGCTTGAGGATGTTGGTGTAGTTGCTGGCGAACTGCAGCGAGCCGAAACGGCCGATGTCCTGCACGTACTTGAAGCTGGCCGTCAGTGCCTGCAGGTTCTGGCGGGCGACGTTGAGCTTCGGTGTGAAGATCTGCTCGATGTTGCCGGCGGCGTCGCGGGTGATCCAATCGGCGACGTTGTCGCAGCTGGCCGATGTCGGGTTGTCCTGGCCGTTGCGGCAGTAGTACTCCGCCCGCAGCAGCTGGTCCGAGCTCAGGGTGTCGACTTCGTTGTCGATCTTCCAGTTGTAGTAGTCCACCGAGACGGACAGGTTGTTGATCGGTGCCCAGACCACGCCGGCATTCCACACATCGGCAGTGATCGGCTCCAGTTCGGTGTTGCCGGCCTGCACGCCGAACACCGACTCGTTGCCATACGGGCAGGCGAGGGTATCGGCAGGCGCGTAGCCGAGCTGGCCGCAACGGTAGTAATCGACCGCACCGTTGGCGTAGTAGCCGCTCTCGCCCTGGAAGGCATCAGGCAGCGTCGGGGCACGGAACGCCGTGCCGTACTTGCCCCGGAACAGCAGGCTTTCGATTGGACGGAACTCGACACCGACGCTGTAGGTGGCCTTGTCCACGGTGTTGTCGGCGATCTTATAAGCGTCATATCGGCCGGAACCGGTGACGGTCAGCGAATCGATCAGCGGCAAACGCAGCTCGGAGGTGATGGCGTAATTGCTGCGATGGCCATTGCCGGCCACCGAGGTGGTGCCCCACACGCTGCCATCCATCAGGCGCTCATCCGGGCGATAGTCCCAGCCTTCGCTGCCTGCCTCGGCGACGATGGCGAAACCCGCATCGCCACCGGGCAACGTGAACAGGGAGCCGTTGGTGATCTGGAAGCGGCCCAGATTCTGCCAGGTCTTGCTCTGGTTGTAGGTGTAACCGGTGAAGGTCTGGAAATCACCGGCGGGCAGCTGCGAGTAGAACGCGCCCCAGTTCGGGCTGTAGATGTTGTAACCGTCGTCGGTGGTGCCCAGCACCGGGCCGAGCACGCGGTTTTCGAAGTAACTGTCGATGTCATCGGCCCAGCGCACGAAACCACGCTCGGTCAGCTTGTACTCGCCGCGGCTGAAGCTGGCGCTGTAGTCCCAGTTGCCGAACGTGCCACGTCCGCCCAGGGTGACCTGGTAGGCCTTGTTACGATCGGTGTTGAGGATGTCCTTGTAGCCGTTCGGCCCGATATCCTCCGGTGCGAAGGCGCGCTGCAGGTTCATGTACTGATCGGTGTCCTGGTCGTAGAACGCGCCGAACGTCAGGTCACTGCCCCAGAACGTGTAGCCCGAACCCGGCGTGTATTTAACCTCTTCCAGGCTGTACAGCGCATCGGCGAACAGGGTGAAGTTGTCGTTCACATCAAACGTCATCGAGCTGTAGAACTGGCTGCTTTCCTTGTCGTTCTTCAGCGTGCGGTAGCCAGCGCCGTAGGCCGAGCCGCAGGATTCGCCCGCCGCGCGGGTGCCGAGCACGGTGGTACCGCCGAACTGGCCGGCGACACTGGCGCAGCGCGTCGGATCCATCATCACGAATGCGTTGTTGTCTGCCGGCAGATAGACCAGGAAATCATTGGCCGGCACCTGCGCGCTGTAACCGACCCGGTTGTTGGTTCGGGTCAGGTCGCGCTGGTAACCCCAGATTGGATTGCTCTTTTCGTACTGGACGTTGACCAGTGCATTGAAACGGTCATCTGCGCTGTTGAAGCCCTTGGCTCCGCTGACGCGGATGTTGTTGCCGCCGCCTTCGGTGGTGGCGCCGCCGCGCACGTTGAGCACGCCGCCTTCCATGCGTTCCTTGAGGATGATGTTGACCACACCGGCGATGGCATCCGATCCGTACAGCGAGGACTGGCCGCCGGGTAGGATCTCAATGCGCTCGACGATGTCGATCGGAATGCCGCTGAGGTTGTTAAACGCGTCGCTGCCGTTGTAGAGCGCCGGGTACTGCAGCATCGGGCGGCCGTTGATCAGGTACTTGGTGTAGCCCGGATCCAGACCGAACATGCCTGCCGCTTCAGCGCCCTGGGTGAACGAGGCGGCGGTCTGTCCGCCCTGCAGGCCGCCGGTGGTGAGCGAGGACTGCTGCAGGACTTCGGAAATGCTGGTGAAACCGCGGGTCTGGATGTCCTCGGCGGTGACGGTCAAGACCGGCGTGTGGTTCTCGATCTCGGTCTGGGGAATCAGCGATCCGGTGACGGTGACACGATCGAGATTGGTGGCGGTGTTGTCCTGCGCGAACACGCTGGCGCTGGTGAACAGCAGGCCGGTGAGGACAGCAGTAGCGAGCGGATGACGCGAAATCGAATTGCCTTGGCGAGACATGTGCAACCCCGTGTAGTGGTGATGTCGTGGCTTTCCCTTCCGTGGGACGTCTTGATGGCGTTCTACGCTGATCCGGTCCCAGGCCTCGGCGGCCCATCCCTGGAAGTTTCAGTCTGCGTTCAGTCCGAACCGGTGCGCGGCGAACGTAACACACGCTTCACGTAAAGGGACCCGCTTTTTCATATCTGCGATGTAGGAAAAATCTGACTTTCTGAAAATGTATTGAAAAAACAGACGTGTGGAAAATGTCGCATCGTGTCGCTCTGTGCGCGGGCGCTGCAAAATGATCACGTTCGTTGTTAACAACTGGGATTTACGCCGACGGGAGCGTTTCGATCGTGATGTGTGATGCGCAAAAAAAGCCCCGCCTTTCGGCAGGGCTTCGTTATCACCTCATCGCGCTGTATTACTTCGCGCCAAACTCATACTTGGCCTGCACATACACGGCGCGGCCGTAGATGTTGTAGAAGTAATTGTTGTAAGGCGTACCCGAGGTGCCCGGGAAGTTGCTTGCCTGGTTGTCGGGCATTTTGTTGAACACGTTGTTGACCATGACCGAGAAGGTCATGTTCTCAGCAGCACGGTAGTTCACGCTCAGGTTGTAGGTGGTGTAGGAGCCCCACTTGCCCGCCTTGGCGCCCGAGGAATGCACGTAGTCATAGCCGTTGCCGGCGTAGGCCAGGTAGTTCGGGGTTTTGCCGACATAGTTGAAGTACAGCGTGGTGGTCCACTTGTCCAACGCCCAGCCCACCGAGCCATCCGCACGCACCTTGGCGTAGGAATCGTAGATCCACATGTTGTACGGATCGCGCAGCAGATCCAGATACTCATCACCGGGCTGCGGCTGCAGCTCGCGCTTGATCATGTTGGTGTAGTTGGTGGAGAACTGCAGCGCACCGAAACGACCCAGCTCCTGCACGTACTTGGCGCTGGCGGTGATGGCCTGCAGGTTCTGGCTGGCCACGTTCATCTTCGGCGTGTAGATCTCGTCCAGAACGCCGGAGGCATCACGGGTGATCCACTCGTTGACGTTGTCGCAGCTGGCCGAGGTGTTGTTGACCTGGCCGTTGCGGCAGTAGTACTCGGCCAGCAGCAGCTGATCCGAACTCAGCGTGTCGACTTCGTTCTTGATCTTCCAGTTGTAGTAGTCGACCGAGAAGGACAGGTTGTTCAGCGGTGCCCAGACCACACCCGCATTCCACACATCGGCGGTGATCGGCTCCAGGTCCGGGTTGCCGGCACGTTGGCCGAACACCGAGACGCTGTCATATGCACAGCCGGTGGTGTCGGTCGGCGCGTAGCCCAGCTGACCGCAGCGGTAGTAGTCGGTGGCGCCGTTGGCGTAGTAACCGCTCAGGCCCTGGAAAGCATCGGACAGGCTCGGCGCACGGAATGCGGTGCCGTACTTGCCACGGAACAACAGGCTTTCGATCGGGCGGAACTCGACGCCGACGCTGTAGGTCGCCTTGTCCACGGTGCTGCTGCCAATCTTGAAGGCGTCATAACGGCCCGAGCCGGTGACCGTCAGCGAGTCGAGCAGCGGCAGGCGCAGCTCGGAGGTCACCGCGTAATTGCTGCGATGGCCGGCACCGGCCACGGCGGTGGTGCCCCATACGCTGCCATCCATCAGACGTTCGTCCGGGGTGTAATCCCAGCCTTCGCTGCCGGCTTCAGCAACCACGGCGAAACCAGCATCACCGCCGGGCAGTGAGAACAGCGTGCCATTGGTGATCTGGAAGCGGCCCAGGTTCTGCCAGGTACGGCTCTGGCTCTCGGTGTAACCGGTGAAGGTAGCGAAATCGCCGGCCGGGATCGGTGCGTAGAAGGCGTCCCAGTTCGGCGAGAACACGGCATAGCCGTTACGCGTGCCCAACTGCGGGCCCAGTACGTGCTCTTCGAAGTAGTTGTTGATCGGATCGGCCCAGCGCACGAAGTTGCGCTCGGTCAGCTTGTACTCGCCGCGCGTGAAGCTGGCGCTGTAATCCCAATTGCCCAGCGTGCCGCGGCCACCGAGGGTGACCTGGTAGGCCTTGTTGCGGTCGGTATTGAGAATGTCCTTGTAGCCGTTGGCGCCGATGTCTTCCGGCGCGAACGCGCGCTGCAGGTTCATCCACTGGCCGCTGGTCTGATCCCAGAATCGACCGTAGCCGGAGGCGGTGCCCCACCAGGTGTAGTTGGAGCCGGTGGCGTACTTCACGTCCTCATAGCTGTAGAGCACATCGCCGAACAACTGCAGGCTGTCGTTGGCGTCGAAGGTGAAGGAGCTGTAGATCTGCGCGCTGTCCTTGCCGTTCTTGACGGTCTTGTAACCCGGGCTGTAGATCGAGCCGCAGGACTGGCCGGCCGCACGCGTGCCAAGCACGGTGGTGCCGCCGAACTGACCGGCGACGTTGGCGCACAGGTTCGGGTCCATCATCAGGTAGGCATTGCCTGCCGCCGGATTGACCACCAGGAAATCATTGGTTGGCACCTGGGCGGTGTAGCCGTTGCCGTTGGTGGTCCTGGTGACGTCGCGCTGGTAGCCCCAGATCGGGTTGCTGGATTCGAACTGTGCATTGACCAGTACGTTGAGGCGGTCATCGGCACTGTTGAAACCGGTAGCCCCACTGATGCGGAACGTGCTGCCGCCGCCCTCGGTGTAGGTGCCCCCGCGCACGTTCAGCACGCTGCCGTCCATCCGCTCTTTCAGGATGATGTTGACCACGCCGGCGATCGCGTCCGAGCCGTACAGGGAGGACTGGCCACCCGGCAGGATTTCGATGCGCTCGACGATGTCGATCGGAATGCCGCTGATGTTGTTGAACGTGTCGCCGCCGTTGTACAGGGCGGGGTAGGACAGCATCGGCCGGCCGTTGATCAGGTACTTGGTGTAGCTCGGGCTCAGGCCGAACATGCCGGCTGCTTCAGCACCCTGGGTGAACGAGGCGGAAGTCTGGCCGCCCTGCAGGCCACCGGTGGTCAGCGAGGACTGCTGCAGGACATCGGCCACGCTGGTGAAACCGCGGGTCTGGATGTCCTCGGCGGTGATGGTCACCACCGGCGTATGGGTTTCGATCTCGGTCTGCGGGATCAGCGAACCGGTAACGGTGACCTTGTCCAGGTTGGTGGTGCTGCTGTCCTGGGCGAAGGCAGTGGCGGCGCTGGTCAGCAGCATGCCGGTCAGAACGGCAGCGGTCAGCGGGTGGCGAGACAGGGTGGAGCGATAGCGAGACATGGGCATCCCCGAGTGCAGTGTCGACGTGGGTGGGGGCCGTCCGTGGGAACGTTTACATTCATAAGTGAAGCTTTCCGTGCTTCATCATCGAACGTAACACAGCCTTAACAATGCTTACACGGATCAGTCACATGACGATCAGAAATGAGGCGCGTAACGACTGAAAAAACACTTCTAAATCAATAATGTATGTTTTTGTATCGATGTGTAACAGGTCGGGCGATGAGCTGAAGCTGAATACTTACATGTGAAAGCGATTTCTGTTTTCGGGGTCTTGCCACCCGGTTGAGGGATCTTTGCGACCTGCGTCGGGCCAGGGGCGGGCAGGGTCTGTCGGGGGCCTGAAACGAAACAAGCCCGGCGTGAGCCGGGCTTGTTGGTGTTGCCGTTCTGGATGGATCAGAACTTGTAGGTAACGCCCATGTACATGTAACGACCGATCGAGTCGTAGTACGCGGTGCCCAGGTCGGCGCCGAAGTAGTTGACCGGCGGATCCTTGTCGAACGCGTTGTTCAAGCCCACGTAAACGTCCAGACCGGTGTCCGGAATCGTGTAGCCGAACTGGAAGTTGTGGTAGGTGTACGACGGGTTGCGGATCGGGCTCTGCGAACCCGGGTTGGAGTTGTAGCTGTCCGGGGTGACGCGCAGGTTGCCATCCACGTAGCTCATGTCCCACGACGCGCGGAAGCCATCACGCTTCCAGGTCGTGTTGAACTGACCGCGCCAGCGCGGATCGGTGAACGAGGTCACGTACTCGCTGTACTCATCCGGGAAGGCCTGGAAGGCCCACTCACGCGACTGGATCAGACGGGTGCCGACCAGACGCATGGTGGTCTGGCCACCGAGCAGGTTGAAGCGGTAGTCCATCTCCAGATCGACGCCGACACGACGCGACTTGGCGAGGTTTTCGGCCAATGCCACCCAGCGGATGATGCTGTACGGGGTTCCGGCATTGCCATCGGCGCGGGTGATCATGTCGCAGAACGAGTTGTTCTGGACGCCGCCGGGGGAGTCAACACAACGGGTTGCGTTGGTCTGGGCGGTGACCGAGCCGATCGCGTCTTCCAGCGTGATGCGCCAGTAATCCACCGACATGCCGAAGCCTTCGATGAATTCCGGCTGCCACACAAAGCCCATCGACACCGACTTGGAGCGCTCCGGCTTCAGGTCCGGGTTGCCACCGCTGACGCCAGGGCGGGTTGCCGTATAGGTGTCGATCCAGTTCGCCGGAATGCCCAGGGCGGCGCAGTTTGCCGCGCGCAGGGTCGGGTCCTTTGCGGTGCTGGGGCGGTTGCTGTTGGTGGTCAGCGTGTTGCAGGGATCGTTGACCGTCGCGAAGTTCTCCGACTGCGGGTTGTACAGCTCACCGATGCTCGGTGCGCGAACCGCCTTGGCCAGGGTGCCGCGGAAGCGCAGCGAGGACAGGATTTCCCAATCCAGGCCCACGTTCCAGGTTTTGGTCGAGCCGATGGTGCTGTAGTCCGAGAAGCGACCGGCGAGATCCATGCTCAGGCGGTTGATGCCCGGCAGGTCGGCCAGCAGCGGCACGGTGGTTTCCACGAACACTTCCTTGACGTCGTACTCGCCGCCCCGGTTCGGAATTGCGTTCAGGAAGGTCAGGCCGGCAGCCGACATCGGATCGGTGTTTTCCTGGCTCTGCTCCTTGCGATATTCCAGGCCGGCAGCGATACCCACATCACCCGCTGGCAGCGAGAACAGCGAGCCATTGGCGACCGACGCGCTCAGCACCTGCTGCGTCAGCTTGGACTGATTCAGCGAGTTGGTGTTGAACCATGCCGCCGCTTCCGGGCTGATCTGACCATTGCCCATCACGTTGAACGGCACGCAGCCGCCGACCAGGGCTGCCGAGTACTGGCGGCCGGTGTACGGGTTGATCGCCGCCGGGTTGACAGTGGTGCGGCAAGCGACGCGGCCGGTGGCCGGATCGATCACGGCATCCAGACCTGCCTGCCAGCGCTCTTCGATGCGGTTGTTGACGTTGATACGGTCGATGTTGGTCTGACCGTAATTGGCCGAGGCCTCGTAGCTCCAGTCGTCACCGAACATGCCTTCCAGGCCGATCACGGCGCGGGCAGTCGCACGTTCCACCTGCTCGCCACGGCGGCCGGCATCGACGTTGAAGCGCGACAGCTGCAGCGTGGTCAGGCCGTTGGCATCCATCAGCGCGCCCAGCTCCGGGGTCACGTAGGCATTGTCACGACGGATGCGCAGGGCGCGGGCGGTGCCGACCTGATCGAAGGTCGGCTGGCCGAAGAACTCCGACTCGGTCTTGCTGTACTTGCCTTCGAAGAACAGACGATGATTGTCGTTCAGATCGAAGTTGACCACGGTGTTGAAGCTGAAGCGGTCGAACGCCGGCTCCAGGTCAGCCACGGCATTCAGGTCAGCGAAGTCGCAATCCGTACACGTGTTGGCGCTGACGATGACGCCGTCGTAGCGGTTCTTGCGGAACGTGCCGTCAGGGTTGAACAGGTAGCGGTTGGTGCCGTTGAAGGCACCCAGCGTGAACGTACCGCCATAGGACAGGGCATGGTTGCCGCCCGGGCCGCTCAGGATGGTCTGCGGGTTGCTTTCGCTGGACGGCTTGGTCCGGTCGTAGTTCGGGTTCGGAATCGAGGTCTGGTACTCGCGGCCGATGGCGCGGTCACCACGACCGAAGCGGTCCTGGGTGCTGTATTCCATGGCGATTGCGGCGCTGCCGCGGCCGTCGGCGAAATCGCTGCCGCCGGAGAAGCTGACGAACGAGCGGCCGAAGCTGCCCTCGTCTGCCATGCCGGTCTGGCCGCGCAGCTCGAAGCCGTCGAACTTCTTCTTCATGATGAAGTTGACCACGCCGGCCACGGCGTCGGCACCGTAGACGGCGGAGGCGCCACCGGTGATGACTTCAACGCGTTCGATCCACTCGACCGGGATGGTGTTGACGTCAACCGAGGTCGAGCCCGGGCTTGCGCCGACGTGACGGCGGCCATTGACCAGCACCAGGGTGCGCGAGGCACCCATGCCGCGCAGGTCGAGCAGGCCCAGGCCTGCGGTGCCGATGAAGCGGGTCGAGTTGCCGAGCGTGTACGTCGGGGTCAACTGCGGCATCTTGGTCATCAGGTCGCCGATGTTCAGCGCGCCCGTCGTGCGGATTTCTTCGGCAGTGATCGCGGTGACCGGCGACGGCGTGACGAAGCCGGTACGCGCGATGCGCGAGCCGGTAACGGTGACTTTATCCAGCTCGGTCGGAGCGCTGCCTGCTTCCTGTGCCATGACAGGAGCGGCGCCGACGGCCATCAGGCCAGCCATCAAGGCGCAGGTGAGCGGATGGCGCGAAGGCGCAAAACGTTGATTCATCTATTGGATCCCCACTGAATAATGTGCATGTCCCTCTTCCCTGAGTCCGTTACGGTGACGTTCATGAGCATTCCCTGCCCTCACTCGAACGTAACACAACGTTAACGATTTTCACATGTTGCCGTCACACATTCATAGAAAATGAGACATGTTGTCGCGCAACATCTCATTGATTACAGCCACTTACCCAGCGTTCGCTTTGCGGAGTTTGTTCGTCTGAGCGGAGTATGAATAGCCGCTTTGTTCAGAAATGCGTGAGATCCGGCACCCATCTGTCCTTTCTGGCGCCCTGGCTGCATGTGCTGAAGGACGGGGTGTCCGTAGCTTGTATAGTGATCTGTTCCCAGCACCCCTCTCTGGAGCCCCCGCAGTGAGTACCAGCCAGCCCCGTCGTCCCCACGCCAGCCAAGTGCAGAAGGGGTTGTCACCGCATCCGCGCGTCCGCAACGTGATCGCGGTGGGCTCGGGCAAAGGCGGCGTCGGCAAGTCCACCACGGCGGTCAACCTTGCGGTCGCGCTGGCCAAGCTCGGCGCACGCGTGGGCCTGTTGGACGCTGATATCTATGGCCCCAGCGTGCCGGCCATGCTCGGCCTGAGTGGGCGTCCGGAGAGCCCGGACAACAAGTCGATCGAGCCTATGCGTGCGTTCGGGGTGGAGACCATGTCGATCGGTTACCTGATCGAGGACGAGACGCCGATGATCTGGCGCGGTCCGATGGCGACCTCGGCAATGACGCAGTTCTTCAACGACACGCTGTGGGACGACCTGGACTACCTGCTGATCGATCTGCCGCCGGGTACCGGCGACATCCAG